>BNJU01002314.1_pt1:0-107500 | contig 136075 bp, 116 predicted proteins | sample 8539281 | NCBI WGS metagenome assembly BNJU01 (sample SAMD00202456, study PRJDB9452) | human saliva metagenome | isolation source: human saliva | place: Japan | reverse complement strand
CTTATTATTATAGGAAATTATATTGTTTTCTCCTCAATATTTAATACTTTTTGTAAAAGACTAAATCTATGTAGAAGGATGGTATGATGTTGAGGATATGATACCTGAATACTACTTAATTTAAAACTATAAATTAGATGATTATGAAAAAGTCATTGTTGTATCTGCTTGCTTTACCAGTACTTATGTTGTTATTGGTAAGCTGTCATAGTGAAGAGGACGACTTTTATTGATAAGCCGAATCCGAAGAGTCTTATTATTAAAGGTGTTGCCAGAACTTCAGGAGGGCAGCCGTTGCCAAACATAGAGGTGAAGTTGGATTTTAGAGAAGCATCTTTGGTTGCTACTAAGGTACGCCATAAGGCAAAGGCTACGACGGATAAAGATGGTAACTATATTATGTTTTTCAATTTAAGTGATGAGGAATTTAAGTCGTTGACAACTTTTGTAGGAGATGTTAGTGTCTCATACAATTTGCAGCTTACATTAGATTTGAATAAATTAGATGATAAAGAATATCTTTTACCCGCAGATGATTCAGCGGTGCGTGATCCGAAGGAAAAGAAGCTTTTCTACTACGCTTATAGGCCACAAGGAGGCTTACAACTTGGAAAAGGTTTACGAGGAGAACATTTTATCCCTCGCAAGCAGTTGGTGAATGTAAGGGTAGAAAGCAATGGGGCTATAAACGAAAAGGATAAGTTTGCTGTCAGGAATAGGGTTAAGTATGGTTTGGAAAGTCAGATGCCTGATCAGTTCGATACAGAAGGTGGACTGGTTGATTTCTACAGACCAGTAAAATTGAAGAATACTCACAGTCAATTTATTCAGATTACTTGTGCGGTAGCAGAAGGAAGTAAGATTGCTTTGTACCGTATTCCAGAAGGAGAGTATAATTATAAGCAGTTTTCATCAGAGGTTGAAGTGCCTGTGACATCGTCAGGAGGAGAGTTGATACTTAGGACCTATTAAGTTTATCTTCGGTGCCTGTTATAGTTTTAGCTTGTATTTTATTGGTATAGAAACAAATATAGGGACTAATTTCTTAGTCCCTATTATTTTTTATTTACTTAATGTAGAAGGTTATATCCTTTGGAATCTTCACCCACTTGTTATTGACCACAATCTTCATTGTGCTACCTTCAAGGCGGGTTAGCGTATAGGTTCCGTCAGAATTACGTTTTCAACTCGGCTTTGAGGTCTTCACTACCATAATCATTAATAATGGTTAGAATCGCCTTCTTTCCTTTTATGACAGCATCAGAAATAATCCACTTGCGTGTATCACGCACTGCACCAAAGTAGCCCGGAACCTCTCCAAATATCTCTTGTCGTGGCACAGTGATGTTGTTATGATAGAAATCAATATCCATCCATACTTGGAACTCATCATTGACGAGATGTGCCTTAAAGATAGAGTCATTATTCTGTGCTATCTTACTATTTTTTGAAGAAAGAGTTTCTGTCTTCGTAGTGGATAAGTTGCTTTGAGCTAAGATGTTGTTTGAGAAAGCCAATATGACTATAATTGTCAGTACAATCTTTTGTTTCATGTCTATGAATGTTGGTTTAATTGCAAAGTTAATGATATTTAATTAATTAATACTATGCATTTCTTTAAAAAAATGTACAGATTAAATTGTTGATTTACTTATTTTTGTATTACCTTTGTAGCGGTATATATCAAATATTTTAAAGGAGAAGATGTTGTTTCCAGATTATATTTTTGAGACCAGCTGGGAAGTTTGTAATAAGGTCGGAGGAATTTATACAGTACTTTCTACTCGTGCAAAGACATTACAAGATAAAGATAAAGGATCATGTTATCTTCCTTGGTCCTGACTGCTGGCAAGAGACACCGTCCCCTTACTTTAAGGAGGATAAGAAGCTATTTGCTGAATGGCAGCAGAAAGCAGCCTCTGAGGGTCTATCTGTCAAGGTTGGACGTTGGGATATTCCTGGTGAGCCAATCGCTATGCTCGTTGATTTTCAGTCATGCTTTGAGCATAAAGGAAGAATTCTATGGTAAGCTTTGGGAGTATTATCGTGTTGATAGTCTTCATGCTTACGGCGATTATGATGAATCAGCAATGTTTGCTTATGCTACGGCACTTGTCGTAGAGAGTTTCTATAAATTTTATCTCAGCGAAAAAGATAAGGTTGTCTTCCATGCAAACGAATGGCAGACAGGCTTTGCTGCACTTGTATTACAGCATCGTTTGCCACAGATAGCATCTATCTTTACAACTCATGCAACGGGTATTGGTCGCAGTATAGCGGGCAATAACAAGCCACTGTACGAATATCTCTGGGCATATAATGGTGACCAGATGGCTTCAGAGTTGAATATGGAGAGCAAGCATTCTATCGAGAAGCAGACTGCACATTATGTTGATTGCTTCACGACTGTGAGTGATATTACTGCAACAGAATGTAAAGAGTTGCTTGATAAACCTGTTGATTTGGTTCTTCCAAATGGTTTTGAGAACGACTTTGTACCAAAGGGTGCAACCTTCACAAAGAAGCGTAAGGCAGCACGTAAGCGTTTGCTTGATGTAGCTAATGCATTGACAGGTGACGATATACAAGATGATGCGTTAATCGTATCAACCAGCGGACGATATGAGTTTCGCAATAAAGGTATTGATGTATTTATTGAATCAATGAACCGCTTGCGTTTTGATGAGAACCTGAAGAAGCAGGTTGTAGCCTTTATTGAAGTTCCGGGCTGGGTAGCAGGTCCACGTCAGGACCTTGTAGAGCGTCTCAACAGCGGTAAACAGTTTGACACACCATTGGATAAGCCTGTACTCACGCATTGGCTCCACAATATGGACCATGACAATGTACTGAATATGCTCAGTTCTCTCGGTATAAACAATGCAAAGGGAGATAAGGTGAAGGTCATCCTCTTGCCTTGCTATCTGACAGGTGATGATGGCATTATGAATATGAGCTATTATGACCTCGTATTGGGCAATGACCTCTGTGTCTATCCGTCTTACTATGAGCCATGGGGCTATACACCATTAGAGGCAGTAGCCTTTAAGGTTCCTTGTATTACAACCGACCTTGCAGGCTTTGGCTTGTGGGCAAATACAGAGAAGGGCAAGTATAGCGAGATAGAAGATGGTGTAAAGGTATTACATCGTACAGATTATAATTATTCAGAGGTAGCTGATGGTATTAAGGATACCATAGCCCGTTACTCTTGCTTTACGAAGACGGAGGTGAACAAGTGTCGTTCAAATGCCGAGAAGCTCTCTCGTAAGGCTCTTTGGAGTGAGTTTATCATCTATTATGAGCAGGCTTACGACATAGCATTAAAGAAAGCAGCTGCAAGAAACAAGTGATAACTGCTTAGTAACGAAAATAACGAAATAACAGTCAAAACTATAATAAGTTATGAAAAATTAAATCAGATTATTCCAACGAACCTCAGTGGAAAGAGGTAACTGTAAAGTCAACTCTGCCAAAGGAACTGGCATGTCTTGATGAGCTTGCTCACAATATGTGGTGGGCATGGAATTACGAAGCACGCAACATGTTCAAAGCTCTTGATGAGGAACTCTATGAAGAGGTTGGACATAATCCAGTCCAGCTCCTTGAGCGTCTTAGCTATGACCGTAAGGAAGCTATCGTAAAGGACAAAAAGCTGATGAAGCAGGTGAGTGATGTCTATAAGAAGTTCCGTACTTATATGGACGTTAAGCCTAACAAGAAGCGTGCTTCTGTTGCTTACTTCTGTATGGAGTTTGGTTTGAACCAGGCTTTAAAGATTTATTCTGGTGGTCTTGGTATCTTGGCAGGTGACTACATTAAGGAGGCTTCTGACTCTAACGTAGACTTCTGTGCTGTAGGTTTCCTCTATCGCTTTGGCTACTTCACACAGAGTCTTTCTATGGACGGCCAGCAGATTGCTAAGTACGATGCACAGAATTTCAACTCTCTTCCTATTGAGCGTGAGCTCGATGAGAACGGCAATCAGGTTGTTGTTGATGTACCTTACCGCAACTATATGGTACACGCACTTGTATGGCGTGTGAACGTTGGACGTATTAAGCTTTACTTGCTCGATACAGACAACGATATGAACTCTGAGTTCGACCGTCCTATCACTCACTCTCTCTATGGTGGTGACTGGGAGAACCGTTTGAAGCAAGAGATTCTGCTCGGTATCGGTGGTATTCTTACTTTGAAGAAATTGGGTATCAAGAAGGATATCTATCACTGCAATGAAGGTCATGCGGCACTTTGCAACCTCCAGCGTCTTTGCGACTACATTGAGGGTGGCTTGACATTCAATCAGGCTATGGAGCTTGTACGTGCTTCATCACTCTATACCGTTCACACTCCAGTTCCAGCAGGTCACGACTACTTCGACGAGGAACTCTTCGGTAAGTATATGGGTGATTATCCAGCAAAGCTCGGTATTTCTTGGGATGAGTTCATCGGTATGGGTCGTACCAATCCTGATGATCACAGCGAGCGTTTCTGTATGAGTACCTTCGCTTGTAACACCTGTCAGGAAGTTAATGGTGTGTCAAAGCTTCATGGTTGGGTAAGTCAGAAGATGTTTGCTCCATTGTGGAAGGGTTACTTCCCAGAGGAGAATGCTGTAGGTTATGTAACCAATGGTGTACACCTCCCAACATGGACCGCAACAGAGTGGCGTAAGGTTTACGATAAGTACTTCGATGAAAGCTTTATGAGCGACCAGAGTAACGAGTCTATCTGGCACGCAATCTATAATGTTCCAGATTCAGAAATCTGGGAGACACGTATGGCATTGAAGCAGAAACTTATCAAGTATATCCGTGATAAGTTCACCAAGCAGTGGCTCCGCAACCAGGGTGACCCAGCTAAGGTCGTTTCTATCCTTGAGCGTATCAACCCTAACGCATTGATGATTGGTTTCTGCCGTCGCTTTGCAACGTATAAGCGTGCACACTTGCTCTTCACTGACCTTGAGCGTTTGGAGAAGATTGTAAACAACCCAGAGCGTCCAGTTCTGTTCTTCTTCTCAGGTAAGGCTCACCCAGCTGATGGCGCTGGTCAGGGACTTATCAAGCGTATCTTTGAGATTTCTCGTATGCCACAGTTCCTCGGTAAGATTATCTTCCTTGAGGATTACGATATGCAGTTGGCTCGTCGTCTCGTTTCTGGTGTTGATATCTGGATGAATACACCAACTCGTCCACTCGAGGCAAGTGGTACATCTGGTGAGAAGGCAGAGATGAACGGTGTTGTAAACCTCTCAGTACTCGATGGCTGGTGGGTTGAAGGCTACCGTGAGGGAGCTGGATGGGCATTGCCAGAGAAGCGCACCTATCAGAATCAGGGCTATCAGGATCAGCTCGATGCAGCTACTATCTATGGTCTGCTTGAGAATGAGATTGCTCCTCTCTACTTCAATAAGAATCAAGATGGCTACTCAGAGGATTGGGTTAAGGTTGTAAAGAACTCTATTGCAACTATCGCTCCTCACTATACAATGAAGCGTCAGCTTGACGACTACTATGACAAGTTCTATGAGAGTCAGGCTAAGCGTTCTCATAAGCTTGAGGCTGACGACAATAAACTTGCTAAGGAGATTGCTCTTTGGAAAGAGTCTGTAGCTGAGCGTTGGGACAGCATCTATGTTGTTTCTAAGAATGAAGATGCACTGCAGGATATTGCTACAGGTCATAAGCTTAAGGTTACTTATACTATCGACGAGCAGGGCTTGAACAATGCTGTAGGTCTTGAGCTTGTATTCTTGAAGAATGCACCTGTTGATGATGTTAACATCCACAAGGTAATCCCATTCAAGATGGTGAAGACAGAGGGTAATCACTATACTTTCGAGGCTACTTTCGATGCAACAGAAGCAGGTGCTTATAAGTACGCTGTTCGTATGTATCCTAAGAATGCTCTCCTGCCACATCGTCAGGACTTCGCTTATGTGAAGTGGATTGGATAAAAACAGTCTGAGGACTATTCAATAAATAAAAGCCATTCCTAAACTCTGTAAAGGGTTGGGAATGGCTTTTTTGTGTTTCTATGCGAAGTATTTAGTTCTTTATCTTCTTTTCTTTCCCGTACTTAATATATGCTTATGTTTTTATCGATTACAAATGTGTTGCCAGTCTTATACCAGTTAACCCAAGTTTAACCGGCAAAATTATTTTTCATAAATTTTCGGGATGTTTTGTGTAGTATCAATTTGATAAATGGTTGATAATCAAGTATAGGGTATTGTAACGAGGAGTAAAATCTGATTTGTAGGACACAGCCATATCAAAATTATTTTGTTACTTTTGCACTCATGCACGCAAATGTACAGACACGATTCAACCCTGCCACAGGGACATGGCTCCTTATTATCGCATCAAGGAGTCATATCGTGATGTCAGGGTCATGTACATTCGCTAATTCTGTTGAACATCGGGTTCGAACCTTCACTTACTGCTGTACAGGTTCGAAAAATTGCATACGCTCTTACCGAACGCTTCAAAACCAGAAGTACACCCTCGCTTTTCATAGAACACCTTGACGGTCTTACTCCTATTGAACAGGCAAAGGCTGACGAATGGTGGATCCGTATGGAGAAAAGAAGGTGGAATCGATCGGTTTTAATAAGGAAGAGCGAAGTCGCTGAGAAAAATATGAGAACTATATTGACCTTGAGACGGCAAACTATACTGACGCAAGGAATGTTGGTGCTGAGTGGCTCTGCAAGCAGACAATAGACAAGCTACAATTAGAGGGTTTTCTGCGCAAAAATGGCTGGACGGAAAATGCGATACACACGGCTTTGTCAGCATTGATTGTTCGCACGGTATATGCAGTCTCTGAACGTTCATCTTATTATTATTTGCGCGATAACTCGGCTGCCGCTGAACTTTATAGTGGAGTTCCTGGCTGGACACCAGGGATCAATTCTCTGTATAAAATCACTGACAAATTATATGAACTAAAGGAACAGTTAGAGCGTCATCTATGTAGCGTTACAGACAATCTCTTTAATATAGACAACAAGTTGATGCTCTTCGACTTAACCAACTTCTATTTCGAGGGTAGCAAGCGTAATAGCGATAAAGCCAAGTTCGGTCGTTCAAAAGAAAAACGCTCTGACTGTAAGCTACTTGTACTTGCATTATGTATCAATAAAGAAGGTTTTATACGTTATTCTTCTATCTTGGAGGGTAATACAGCAGATCCCAAGTCTCTGCAATATGATTGATACGCTGGCAAAGAGAATCCATCAAGAACAAAGGATACGCTTGTTGTCATGGATGCAGGTGTTGCCACGGAAGAGAACTGGAGCTGATCAAAAGGAAAAGGTTACAATTATCTCTGCGTGTCCCGTACGAAAATGAAGGACTATACGCTCAGTGATGATAACAGGAGTGTTACGGTAATGGATGCCCGTCGGCAGAAGATAACGCTGAAAGAGGTTAAGACAGAGGATGATGAGGATTATTATCTCGAAATAACATCTCCTTCGAAAGCTATGACAGAGTCATCCATGAACAGGGTTTGGAAAGAGCGTTTTGAGATGGAACTGCAGAGGATAAAACGAAGGAATCTCCAAGAAAGGTGGAACAAAAAAATCTATGAAAAAGGTTGTTGAACGTACAGGACGTGCCATACAGAAGTACCCTTCTATAGCGAAGTTCTACCAGATTAGCTACATAAAAAATGAGAAGAAGCCCAAGGAGATGCTGCGTGTAGACTGGGAGATAAAAGACCTCTCGGCAATGGAATCTGGTCATGGAGTCTATTTCCTCCGTAGCAATGTCAGGACACTTTCTGAGCGTGTAACATGGGAATACTACAATCTCATCCGTGAAATAGAATGTACGAACAAACAACTAAAGAATGATCTCAACCTCCGTCCTATCTATCATCAGAAAGATGAGCGAAGCGACGCACACCTCTTCTTCGGTTTATTAGCCTACTGGGTGGTAAACACCATCCGTTGTCAATTAAAACGAGAAGGAGAATCCTGTTACTGGACCGAGATAGTACGACGTATGAGCACCCAAAAGCTTGTCACCACAAAAGGGAAGAATCCATTAGGTGAAACCATCGAGATGCGCCAATGTAGTAGTCCTTCGAAGCAAGCAAAACAAATATACGATAAGTTGAACTTAAAAACACTCACCATTCAAAAAGAATAAAATTTGTAGGGACACAGAGCCCATAAGAAAAACGAGGAAAGTACGGTGACAGTAACAATTAGGGCCAAAGTGGGTGTTAAACTTGAGTTAAAACGAACTTTTCAATACGAAAAATCTTGAATATATTTATCTTTTAACTGAAGATATTACTCCATATCGTGTTTTTAATTTTACAAGCCTTTTTCCACGAACTGCATACTCTTCTGTTCGTGAGTGTCCTATACTTGACACTATCTCCTAACCGTTCTACATAAGAGAAATCAATTACAATTCTCTTTAATCGAGGACTTTTGTGGATAATATGATTATATAAATGCAAAGGCAATTGTGTCCTCAATCTTAATAGGTAAAGAGTAGAAAGTTGCTGAGTCTTCTATTTTTGTATGAAACATATAGGCATAATTTTTATTCAGATTAATTAAATGCTGATTTGAGGGATCTCCGTTTACCTCTATATTATATATGCTTCTTTGCACGTAATCCCACCCCTCTTTTCCTTCCATTTCATTGAAGTACTCTTTCTCCTTGACAGATAGCTCCGGCTGATTCCCTGGCACTGGTCGGAATAGTGCAGCCCATGAAAGATAGCATACACAAATAACCACAAAGGAAAGAATCAATATCCATATTACAACTCGTAAAAATGTTCTTTGTCTTTATACTTCTTTTCTTTTCATACCCTAATATGTATCTACGTTCTTATTAACTACAAATGTGTTGTCAATCTTATGCCAGATAAAACGAGTTATTCAGCATGGAACTTTTTGGAATATGTATATATTTATTTGTTAGCTGATGATTTCACTCCATATCGTGTTTTAATTTTACAAAGCCTTTTTCCACGAACTGCATATTCTTCTGTTCGTGAGTGTCCAATACTTGCTCGTTCGTTTATTCGCTCAGTATAAGAGAAACCAATGACAATTCTCTGTAGTTCAGGATTTCTGTCAACTACATGATTATATAAATATAAGGCAATAGTATCCCCAGTTTTACTCGGTAACGAAAAGAATGTTGTGAGTCTTTTATCTCAATACGAAGAGAATATGCATAGGGGTTGTTCAGAAAAACAGAATCACTGACTAATGCTTCTCCTTTTTTTATCAATATTATAAAGGTATCTACTTGGATTCTTCCAATTATTCCTTTTCTCCAACTCTTTGAAATAACATTCTTCCTTTGCTGAATACTTTTGGCTGGTTGTCAGGTTTAGCCCTATGCAATGAGACCCACAGAATATAACGTGTGCAAGTGCCCACAGAGATGAGAATACAGGTCCACATTACAATTTGAAGGATAATTCTCTCCTTGTCTTTGTTTTCTTTTCCCATATTTAATGTATGTCCATGTTCTTATTAACTAAAAATATTATACCAGATAAATCGGACTTTTCAGCATGGAATTCTTGGAACATGTATATATTTCTTTGTTAGCTGATGCTTTTACTCCATATCGTGTTTAATTTTACAAGCCTTTTTCCACGGACTGCATACTCTTCTGTTCGTGAGTGTCCGATGCTTGCTCGTTCGTTTAAATCTTCTTCATAATTGAATATTATTATAATTTTCTTTAATTGAGGACTCTTGTGGATTATGTGATTATACAGATGCAATGCAATAGTGTCTTCTGTTTTATTTGGTAAAGAAAAGAAAGTTGTGGAGTCATTTATTTTTGTACGAAACATATAAGCGTAATCTTTATTCAAATCAACTAAACGTTGGTGTAATGACTCACCGCTTTTGTCTATATTGTATACGTTCCTACGCACGTACTCCCATCCCTCTTTTCCTTCCATTTCATTGAAGTACTTTTTCTCCTTGACAGATAGCTCCGGCTGATTCCCTGGCACAGGTCGGAATAGTGCAGCCCATGAAAGATAGCATACACAAATAACCACAAAAGAAAGAATCAATATCCATATTACAACTCGTAAAATGTTCTTTGTCTTTATTCTTCTTTTCTTTTCCATACTTAATATATATCTATGTTCTTATTAACTACAATGTTATACCAGATAAAACGAGTTTTTCAGTATGGAACTTTTGGAATATGTATGTTTCTTTGTTAGCTGATGATTTTACTCCATATCGTGTTTTAATTTTACAAGCTTTTTGCCACGAACTGCATATTCACTTTTGCGAGAATGTCCAATACTTGCCCGTTCATCTAAATCCTCTTCATAATTGAATATTATTTCTATTCTTCGTAGTTGAGGTGTTCTGTCAACCACATGATTATATAAGTATAAGGCAATAGTGTCTTCTGTGTTTGCTGGTAATGAAAAAAGGTTGTAGAATCCTCAATATCAACACCGAATGAATATGCATAGTTCTTGTACAGAATCATTGGGCAAGGGTTCTCCTTTTTCATTTATATTATAGAGTATCTATCTGGATTCTTCCAATTATTCCTTTTTCCAACTCCTGAAATAAGATTCTTCTTTTGATGAATACTTTGGCTGGTTGTCAGGTTTAGCTCTATGCAATGAAACCCATATAATATAACGTGTCAAGTGCCCACAGAGAAGAGAATACAGAACCACATTACAATTTGAAGGATAATTTTTCTTCCTTGTCTTTGTTTTTCTTTCCTTTTCCATTTTTAATATATGTCTATGTTTTTTTATTAACTACAACTGTATTGTCTATTTTATGCTAGATAATATTTCCATTAGCAATCATGTATTCTGCTTTTCCCTTTTTAGCTTTTCGAGGTATTATTTTTAGTTGTTTAAGCCTCTTAAGAATATTAAAATATTTGAATATCAATAGTAGATCCATGTACTGTTTCAAACTGTGTATTAAAGCTGATATACACTCCATATCTGTTTACGCCCTGTATTTTATGATCACCAACAACAGGATCCATGTGAAACTTTCGTTTAGGTTTTTTGATTGTAGATGGGTGAATTGGACTTATATAGGAAAGTAGATAGTCTTCCTCTTTGACATATCCTGCAGTTATCTGATAGCAGGGATAGTTTCCTTCAACTGTAAACTCTTCACCTTCATCTGCAGATAACATGACAGACTCACCAACTTTGTGACCTTTTTCTATAAGTGCCTTTGCCATGCCTGCTGCGTATGCAGCCCCCTCACTATGAGAAATAAAATAAAACTTTTCGTTTCCCACCCCTTTTGTTATTTCTGCTATATGTTGCATTGCAAATTTATAACCTTTTCTTTTTCTATCATTTCCGCTCTGATCACCACCAAAAAGGGAATTCCCGTCGGCATAGTAAGGTTCCTCTTGATAGTTTTTATCCCCGAAATATGTTTTAGCGGTTTTTAAGAATCTTTTTAACATACCTTCCTTCATAAGGAAGTAATTCCAATATTCCTCACTATCTTCCCCTGGTGACATATTGACAATATTCAACAATCTATTCCAATGCCCATTTACCAAAAATCAGTTTAGGTCTGCCTGTGACTTTCAACTTCACGCTTCCTACTGCTTGTGGTAACTTTTAATTATAGCCATCTTTTTATTCTTTCCTTTTAAATTCAAAAATCCTCTATAATTACCATCCCTTGTCATTAGTTTCTCCCGAACATGAAGCATGGTATACCCCTTCATCGGTCTCTTCCTCAAAGTCGAACTGACAGTTTGCCCTACGTTGTAATTACTAAGAACCAAATAGAGTTTTACAGCTTCCCATAGGAAACTCCCTGCATTTCTCCCATCGGGTTTTATCCAGTAGGCATCGTTGAGGTACACATCTTTATCGGCTACTACTTCTGTCATCTTCATAGGTTCCTGTAAAGCCTTAGACCAAAAGCCAGAATAGTCTCCTCTCAATCTTGACCTTTTTGTTGATTGCCATCTCCATCGGAAATATTTTCACGTAAGTAGTCATCCTGTCGTCATCAAGTAGGGTTGAACGTCTCGAAATTCTGTGATGTACGCTTTACTGAACTTAATCTGGCGAACAGGCATATCGCTCTTTGCATCATATATTTTCAATTGTCCCCTCAGCAAGGGAGTCTCTTCTAGTCTTCATCATCAATTCCAAAATGAAGTTGTCAGCAGGCGTATTCATCAATATACATAACTGTCCGTCACCAGACAAGGTATGTCTGGGGTGACCATTCCAGCCTGTGGACAGGTAAAAAACTCTGATTGAGCAGTTCAACGTCATAATGACGACCGTTAAGTGTTAATTGTGCTGTTGCAGGCATAGACTGTTAGTTTTTATGTTTTTACAAAAATAATATTTTTCTTCTGAAAAACAAAGTATTCGGAAGATATTTTCTACCTTTTCAGATTACTTTATCCGGCACGCCGGATGCCGTCCGTCTACAGTTTTTCGTCCCTATGTCTTTCTGTAGATTTTGCGATAACGTGAACCGATGTTGATGATTTTCTTTCACGTTCTAATCTGTGCTGCAAGTTGGTGAGCGTATGTTGTAGAAAGATTCAAACGGCGACGGAGGTCGTTAACGGTGATTATCGGACTCTCGTCAAACAACTCTTTTAGTGCAGCGTTAACGGCTGATTTTTATAGGAAGTGTGGATGTACCGTCTTTGTAGGTTTTGTTTTTCAAAATCTATCTTTCCCCAAAAGCTTCGTGAAAAATCCTTATCAGGGGCGGAACCCTAATTTTGCGAACTGCAGCATTACGGAGGTGGTAGCGATGTGTCTTTGGGTCTTCGTACATGTCGCCTTTTAAGGGCAAGCGAGAAGAATCCAATACCCGGTAGATGAACTGTATTCCCACTTTTTAGCTCCTCTACTAACTCTGTTTTTCAATGCCGAGATAGTACCGAGATTGTCGGCTGTTGTAAGCGTTGTTGCTTGTTGGATATGCTGACAGATTCTTTCTATACCTGTTACGTCTTTTCTTGATCGGTACTATTCTTAGTGCTTTACGCTTTTTCAAGTTTACCGCTTGTTCTTAATAGTTTGTAATTTACAGTCATAGCTTTTATGTTTATAATAAAGGGTTAATAATCGTCTTTTCTATGTGCCATAGCTCTCTAGAATGAGGGGTTATCCTCTACAATCTTAGGCTTTGGGCTGAATTCTTTTCATGAAAAAAGAAATTATTTACGTGAAAAATAAATCTTTCTTTTCATGAAGAAAATATTTCTTTTCATGAAAAATAATTCGTGATTCATGCTGCAAAGATACTGTTTCAATGGTTGCTTGGCAAGTATAAGCTATGTAGTAATCTGTGTATTTGTGCTATTTTGCGTGGGTGTAGATTTGGGATGGGTAGGTAAAAGGGTAGCAAAGCTCTCAGACCAGTGAGGGTATGGTCTGAGAGCTATGGTTTGAAAAGTACCCCCCTATTGATTTACTTTCCGAGTGTACTTTATAGAAGGGGGATGATAAATATATGTAATGATATAAAATACTTTTTACCACACGAACTTGTATTGATGGCTACCGCTTGTCATTGCAGTTGGGAAGCCATTACTATTGAAAGTCCATGTAAAGTTGGTTTTGTTGCCGCTCTTATCAATAAGCTGTACAGGCAAGTTCTTAGTTGCTTTTCCAAGCAATCCTGCATAGTAGGCGTATTTCATTGCGCCAATGTCAATACCAAACGTTGTATTGAAGAGCATAATGTTACCCTTGTTCACTATAGGAGCTGGGGTTGTATCTGAGGTATAAGCAACTTTACAAGTGTCTTTTTTTCTTGTTGTTGTTTGTGAGACGATAGTTTTTGTCTCTATTTCAGAGATGTTGCCATCTTTATAAGTCAAAGTAAATTTTTTGTAGTCATCTGCTGAATGGATTATATTAATTAGTTGGTCATTATCGTTATAAGTGAACCTCCATGTATCTTCCTTTGTATTTTCCTTTTGCTCTATCATGCATCCTCTAACAAAACCGTTGTTGTTCAGATACATTATATAGACTGTTGCTTTCCCATTACGTTCTACTTTCATGAAGACATTTGGGACTACAATAGCACGTGTTTTTGTATTATTGTATTTAAAAGATACCATTTCATCCTTAGTCTTAATACTTGTAACTAATCCTCTTTCATCTGTTTGGATAGTCATACTGTCCACCTCTTTAGGCATGCCATTAGTGAATACCTTTGAAAGGTCAATTGTTACAGGATCTGGCCGGCGATCAATAATCCAGTCATCATCGTTTTTGTTACTGCATGATGAAAAAAAAGATGTTGCACCTATTACTGCTGCAGTAAGAAGTGCGATTGTAAAAGTCTTTTTCATTGTCCTTTTTTGTGTTATAATTAGTAATTGGCACATTCTTGTCAACTCATTGGCTTGTGCTTTTGTTCTCTGTTGCAAATATATAAAAAACTTTCTTCAATGACCCGTTTCTATACTATGATTTTATTAGTTTAGGGTGAAAAAGCCAGAAATTAGCTTTATATTATAACTTTGATTTGTTCTGAGTTTCTTTTAAATATTTACTAATTGGCTTGGTTGATAAGGTTCACCACAACCTTTACCATTATATCCTTTTCCTCTGTTTTACTCTCAGCAATCATTAGGGTGAGGGCAACAAGTGTGTTGTCAGCAATTCGTTTGGTGCCATCGGGACGATAGAGGATGGCATTGTTGTTCATAAACCATAGGAAGAGAGTAGCCGCAATGCGCTTGTTTCCATCACTGAACGAGTGGTTCTTAGTGACAAGATAGAGAAGCATAGCCGCTTTCTCCTCCACACTCGGATAAAGTTCCGTGCCATCAAAGGTCTGATAGATTTGTCCGATAGAACTTTTGAAGGACTCGTCCTTCTCATTACCAAAGAGTACAGAACCGCCAAACTTCTGTCGAAGCATATCTATCTCGTGCATAGCATTCTCGTATGTGGCATGGAAAGGTTCTTCTTTGGTAGTCTTGGCGATATGGAGTCGCTGGTAATCATAGTTATCGAGTGTGTCGAGTGCGTAGGTATAGTCCACCACAACATCAAAGAGCACATTGCTTTCGTCCGTCGTCTTTGCAGGTTGTTGCTGGATGGCTCTGCCTAATACTTGTATAAGTTGGCGCAGTTCTGCAATCTGATGTTTGCGAATGTTCTCGTTGATAGCATAGCCTTTGACAAGATATTGCTTAAGAACAGAGTTTGCCCATTGGCGGAAACGAGTAGCATTTTTACTATTGACACGGTAGCCTACAGAAAGGATAGCATCTAAGTTATAATATTTCGTATTGTAACTTTGTCTACCATCATTACCCATGTGTTCCAAAATGGAACATGTGCTTTCTTCGGTTAATTCCTCTGAAGCATAAATATTCTTCAAGTGCTTTGTTATGGCTGGTCTCTTTGTACCAAATAGTTCAGCTATCTGTTTCTGTGTTAGCCACACTGTTTCGTGTTCCAACTTCACATCAAGTTGAGTCTTACCATCTTCACTTTGATAGATGATAATTTTGTCGTTTAGGTTTTCAGTTATGTTGTTTAGGTTTATAGTTGTTAGTCGATAGGCGAAGGATAGCTTAATCCCTCGTCAGTTTACGACTCATATAACGTACGGGATACCACACAGAAAGCCAACCAACAAGGATAACTGTGAGGAAGATTGTAATGATATCTTCGGGGTGAACGCTAATAGGATAGGCATTGACAACAAAGTTTCCTGCTTGATCACCAAGCTGTACAAGACCGTATGTCTGCTGTAGCCAGCAAAGTAATAAGCCGAGTGCAATACCAATGACAGCACCAGCGGCGGAAATCATTCTACCTTCAAAGAGGAAGATACGACGTATCTGACTATCTGTTGCACCGAGGTTACGCAAGGTGATGACGTCATTCTTCTTGTCGATGATGAGCATAGAGAGTGAACCAATGATGTTAAAAGCATGCCACCATAAGGATAAACGTGAGGAAGATGTAGGCAAAAGAGCTTTCTATACGCATGATATTAAACGTGTCAGCTTGCTGTTCATAGCGGTCTAATACCTTATATTTATCACCGAGAAGAGTTTGTATTTCGTCCTTAGCTTTATCAATGTCGACACCAGGTTTCATGCGTAATTCAAGTGAGGTAATCTCTCCCTGTCGGTTGAAGATACGGCGTGCGAACTCGAGGGAGGTGATAATATACCCTTGTCATACTTCAGCTGCTTCACTTGGAAAAGTGCTCCTGGCGATATCAATGAGTCTTTTACAAAGGCATTTGTTGGGTCAGAAGCATCATACTGTCCTTCACGCTGGGGCGCATAGATGTGTAAGTAGTCTGGCCATGCAACTCCAGTACCGAGGTCTTGTGCCAATCTAATACCGAGAACACCATATTGCAGATTGGCTGTATGAAGTCTAAAGTCACCATCTCCGTAGAGAATATTACTGATATGTGTCAGCGAGTCGAAGTTATCCTCCACACCCTTTACGTTTACCATGGCTTGTTTGTCATGATAACTAGCCAAAGCTTGGTCCTCTACACATTCTGTAGCCACCTCTACAGAAGGTAGTTTTTTAACCTTTAAAAGTAAGGGGTCGTTAGCCGACATAGCCTTACCCTTTGCTGCTTCAATCTTTATTTGTGGATCGAAGTTGTTAAAAAAGGACGCTACAAGGTCTGAAAAGCCATTGAATCCGCTCAATACAACGACCAATGCCATTGTTGCCACCGACACACCGAGTACGGAGATGAGGCTGATAACGTTAATAGCATGTGTACTCTTCTTTGAAAAGAGGTAACGGCGGGCAATGTAAAAAGGGAAGTTCATGATGGGTGTTGGGTGTTGAATGTTGGGGAGAAAGGGTGTTGGGTGTTGAATGTTGGGTGATGATGGGTAGGGTGTTAGGTGTTAAGTGATGGGTGTTGATGGTTTGTGGAGTGTTAATGTACTTTATAGAAATCATCAACACCCAACATTCAACACCCATCACCCATCACCCACTTCCTACTTCTTTAGTAACTCGTCAATACGCTCCAAATAGTCGAGGGAGTCGTCACTGAAGAAGCGAAGCTCTGGGATGATACGAAGCTGATTATGCACGCGCTGACCTAAGTCGTAGCGGATAGTCTTCTCATTAGCATTGATGTTTTTCAGTATTTCGTCTCCCTTTTCAGATGGGAAAATACTGAGGTAGGAGGTACAGATACTGAGGTCTGGACTTACCTTTACGCGTGTTACACTAACCAAAACACCATGCATCATACGTGTCTGTGTCTGGAAAATACTTGCTAACTCCTTTTGAAGGAGGCGTGATATGCGGTTTTGTCTTGTCTCTTGCATTGTCTTATCTATTTATTGTTTTATCCTGCAAAGGTACTGAAAGTTTGAAAAACCCACAAACTTTTATGCTGGCTGTTAGGTGTTGGGTGTTGGATAATGGGTGTTGGTTGGTGATGAAATGTGATTGTGGGTGATAGTTGTTGGGTGTTGGATGGTGATGAAATGCGGATGTTTGGGGATGAAAATTGGGCTTTTTGTGTTTGGTGTTGAGGCTCCGCACATATGGTGCGAACGCCCCCGCACGTGTGGTGCGGATGGTAAGCACCAGTGGTGTTGAGGGCTAAACAAATTGCTATCGGTTATGAAACCAAATGCAACGAATGGATTATAAAATCGTTATAGTTATCTCTTTGCGGTGATTACTCCCCTCCCTATGGGGAGGGGCAGGGAGGGCCACTTGTTGTGCTTTTTATTTCTTCCTAATCAGCGTTAACCCATCGCGTAATGGGAGAATAACCTTTTCGATTCGGTCGTCTTTAGCAATAAAGTCATTGAAACGGCGGATACCAATTGTTTGTTGGTCGTGGTCGTAGGCAGGGTCAATGACGTGCCAATCCCACAGTGTGTTGTCAGCGAGGATATAGCCACCAGGACGGATGGTAGGCAGCAGTTTCTCATATACCTCCGTATAATTGCGCTTGTCACCATCGACGAAAGCCATATCAAACAGAATCCCTAACTTCGGAGCCTCTTTGCAGCATCACCGATACGGAAGTCAATCTTGTCGGCAACAGGCGATCCTTCAATCCATGGACGGGTGAAATCCTCCATCTCGTCATTGATTTCAAAGGTATAGAGCTTGCTCCCTTCCTCTAATCCTTCAGCCATACAGATAGCCGAATAGCCACTGAAAGTACCCACTTCAAGGATATTTTTAGGACGTATCATCTGTACAAGCATCTTCAGGAGGCGCCCTTGCAGATGCCCACTTGCCATACGTCCGTGAATTGTATGGATGTTTGTGGCACGATAAAGATGGTAAAGATAATCGCCTTCTGGGTCGATATGCGAGGCAAGATAGGCATCGCAGCCCGCCTCATCGGTGAGGGATGTGTAGGTGTTGGTTGTTGGCATAGGTGATGATAGTGATGATGAGTATTGAAAGGTTATAGGAGTGACAATGCTTCTATAGCCAATCTGTAGCTGTTAAGACCAAAGCCTTGGATCGTACCCTTGCAGGCAGGGGCAATCATTGAGTGTCGACGGAAGTCCTCACGGTCGTTAACATTGCTGATATGTACCTCAATCACTGGCGTTTGTAGAGAGCGGATACAATCTAAAAGCGCAATACTTGTATGCGTATAAGCCCCAGCATTGAGGATAATGCCATCATATGAGAAGCCCGTCTCCTGTAGTTTGTTGATGAGTTCGCCCTCAACATTACTCTGGTAATAGTCAATGGTACAATTAGGATAGCTTTCACGCAGTTGTGAAAGGAAGGCATCCATAGACAGACTACCGTATATTTTCAGGTTCACGCACCCTAATAGGTTCAAGTTGGGACCATTAATAATGATTACTTACATCTCTTTCTTCTCAAATATCGTTTTTGATGTATCTTTGCATATAAATTGCAGTATGCAAAAATAAGAAATTAAAATGGAAACAGACAAGAATTCAAAGGATATTGTCAGCCGTTACCGTCGTTATCTGAGTTAGAGAAAGGCTACTCGAGCGAATACGTTGATGCTTATATGCGTGATGTCGATAAGCTCTTTTCGCTATCTTGCTGTGGAACAGGTTGATGTGTTGGATGTGAGTTAGAAGATTTAGAACACTTTGCGGCCTTTTATCTCCGACCTGGTATTGGTCCTCGCTCTTTGGCACGCATTCTTAGTGGCGTGCGCCAGTTCTATCGTTTCCTTGTTGCTGATGGTTATTTGAAGTAGACCCTGACGGAGTTGTTAGAGTCACCAAAGCAACCTGACCACTTGCCAGAGGTTCTTTCCACGGCAGAAGTCGACCTTTTAGAGCATGCAATAGACCTGTCAAAGTGGGAAGGACACCGCAATCGTGCCATTATCGAGGTCTTGTTCTCTTGTGGACTGCGTGTATCAGAACTCACAAACCTCAAAAACTTTCCAACCCTATACATCGAAGAACAGTATATCCGAGTGATGGGTAAAGGTTCGAAGGAACGCTGGTTCCAATCTCACCGCGTGCTTTAGACGAGCTAAACTATTGGTTTGCTGACCGTAATGTGATGAAAATTAAACCCGGAGAGGAGGACTATGTCTTTCTAAATCGTCGTGGACAGCACCTGACGCGTACGATGATTCTTATCATGATTAAGCGATATGCGGTTGAAGCAGGTATTAAGAAAAACAATTTCCCCACACCCTTTCGCCACCCTTTTGCCACCTCTTTTGCTCGAAGGTGGTGCCGACTTGCGTGCTATTCAGGCAATGTTAGGACACGAAAGTATCGGTACAACAGAGATTTATACCCATATCGATACCTCTACACTACGGCAAGAAATTCTCGAACATCACCCACGTAATATCCAGTACAATGAACTTCAGCAGATGGACTTATTGACAGAATAATCTTGATTGATACTTTTGTTAAGATATAAAAATAAAAATCGGATTACGTAACAGATTTTTATGTATCTTTGCGCCATAAAACCAATATTACAATAACAAACAACGTTTAAGATGAAAATCAAACATTTATTCTTAATCGTCTTACTCTTTGTCACTGGAATGGTCTCTGCAGCAGATGGGACCCCATCCCTGTGAATAAGAATGAAAGATAAAGGTAAGCTCAGCAATGGCTTAACTTACTACATCCTTCACAATGAATGGCCAGAGTATGTAGCCACTTTTTACATTGCGCAGCGTGTTGGTTCTATTCAAGAGAACGACAACCAGCGTGCTTGGCTCACTTCCTGAGCACATGGCATTCAATGGTTCAGAGCATTTCCCTGACTCTACGCTCCCTCGAATTCACCCGTTCACTTGGTGTTGAGTTCGGTAGTAACTTGAATGCTTACACCAGTATCGACCAGACTCGTTCATCGTATCTGCGACGTGCCAACAACTCGTCAGACAGCACTCGACTCTTGTCTGTTGATTCTGAGGACTGGTCAAACGGCTTTGACACTTTGCTGACAAGGAGATTGATAAGGAACGTGGCGTTATTCATCAGGAGTGCAATTGCGCCGTACACCAGTGATGCGAATCTATGATGACGTATTGCCAAAGTTCTATCCTAACTCAAAGTATGGTCATCGTATGCCAATCGGTTTGATGAGCATTGTTGATAAGTTCCTTATCAGGACCTCCGCGATTATTATGAGAAGTGGTATCGTCCAGATAATCAGTGCATCATCGTTGTTGGTGATATCGATGTGGATCACACTGAGAATGAGATTAAGAAGCTTTTGGGCTAATTCTACTGTTCCTGCCAATGCCGCACAGGTAGTAGAAGAGGCTGTGCCAGACACCAAGGATGCCACTCACGTGTTTGGTAAGGATAAGGAGATGCCTTACAGCCAGGTTGGTTTCAGCATGAAGCATGACGTCTTCCCCTGACGCACAGAAGGGCGATATGTACTACTATGTGACTCTATGCAAAGAATATCATCACAATGATGCTCAATCAGCGACTTCTGAGTTGGCTCCAGAAGGCTGACTGTCCTTCACTGGTGCTTATTCTGACGATGGCGATTATATGCTTTTCTGCCAGCGCAGCTTTCAATATGGCAGCTGATGCAAAGGAAGGTAAGGACCTCGAAGCACTGGCAGCTATCTATCGTGAGTGCACAGTGTCCGTCTGTATGATTTTTACAGCAGGCGAGTACGACCGTATGAAGCTGAATACCTTCTCAAATTGAGTCAGCTTACGTAAACCGTAGCAAGATTAAGAACGCACAGTATGGCGATGAGCTCAGATCACTCATTCGCTAACGAACCAATCCCAGCAAGGAGGATGATTATCAGATTATGAAGCAGTTGGTTGAGATGCTCGCATTGAACGTTGACGTTATCAATAAGTATGCACAGGAACTTATCACGGATAAGGATAGTAACTTCGTAGCTTATATCTTTGCACAGGAGAAGACTGGTGCTACCTACCCAACAGAGGCTCAGATGGCACAGACAATCAGTACTGTACGTGCTGAGAAGATTGAACCATATGTTGACAATGCAAAAGCAGGAGCCTCTACTGATGAGAAAAACTCCCTAAGGCTGGTAAGATTGTCAGCGAGAAGGAGAATAAAGGTACTTTGGTTATAAGGAGTTGACACTGAGCAATGGAGCACGTGTTATTTTGAAGAAGACCGACTTCAAGGACAATGAAATTCAGTTCCAAGCTTCTGCGAAGGGCGGTAAGGGACTCTATGGTAAGGCTGATTTCAGCAACTTACAACTCTTTGATGCTGTCCTCGGTTACAGTGGTTTGGGTAATTTCTCACGTCAGGAATTGCAGAAGGCACTCTCTGGTAAGCAGGCTTCAATAGGCTGCAGCATGTCAAACTACTATCAGACAGTAGCTGGTTCATGTGTTCCAAAGGACATTGAGACGATGATGCAGTTGCTTTTACCCTCAACTTCACCAATATTGCTATGACGAAGATTCTTACAAGGCATTGATGGCACAAATGGAGTTGGCACTGAAGAACAAGGACCTCTCACCTGAGAGCGTATTCGGTGATTCGCTCAGTTTGACTATTTATGGTCACGAAGCACGTTTCGCTCCAATGACATTGAACACATTGAAGAACGTTAATTACGACCGTATCTTACAGATTTGGAAGGAGCGTTTTGCTAATCCTGGTCAGTTCGTTTACTACTTCGTAGGTAACTTTGATGAGGCTACACTCCGTCCATTGATTGAGAAGTACATTGCATGTCTGCTTAAGGGTAAAGTTGAGAATTGGAAGGAAGTGCCAAGCTATGTGAATGGGTAAGGTCGTTAGTAAGTTCACAACTAAATCTGAAACACCAAAGGCGATTGCCTTCGAGATGTGGCATGCGCCAATGGCTTACACGCTTGAGAACGACGTTCTTACTGATGCTGCAGCTCAGGTGCTCTCAATGGTTTACTTGAAGAGCATTCGTGAAGATGCCAGCGCAGCTTATTCTGTAAGCGCAAGCGGCAGGTTACGCCGTCTTGGTAACAAGGCTGTCGCTATTGTTCAGAGCTACTGTCCGATGGATCCAGAGAAGGCTGAGCTTGCTGTTAAGCTCCTTGCTGAGGGTATGAATGACAATACTGTCAAGATGGATGCCGACAAGGTTCAGAAAGTTAAGGACTTGATGCTGAAGAATGCAGACCTTGCTGCTAAGAATAATGGCGCATGGATGAGTGTTCTCTATACTTATATTATGACAGGTGTAGACTTTCATACTAACTACAAAAGACCATTGAGGCTATTATCCCCAGCTAAGCTTGCAGCTCATTTGAAGCAAATCTGGCAGCAGGTAACCATGCCGAAGTGGTGATGACACTCAGCAAAATAATACATATTCTATGTTTGAAAAAGGACCTCATGGGTCCTTTTTCATTCAATAGATTATCAACAGCGAATTATTTTTCATGAAAAATAAATATTTATTGTCGTGAAAAATAAATATTTCTCTTCATGTAAATAAATCTTTTTCTTCATGAAAAGAATTTGTAGGAGATAGCTTTTTATTATTTAAAAGAAAGAGAGTTCATTTGTCATTCCTGGCAAATGGGCTCTCTTCTTTGGTCGATAAAATGCTTGTAGAACCTGTCGATTTACGATGTCTACTTTTATGCACACGGAACTATCATATTCCTTTGTATTCATATACTCTATTAGCGTAGATAGAGAGTCATCACTCTTTATTGTCGGCAATCATATACGAACAGTATTTGTTGAGTAAAATCATTCAATAACAAATCACCTTTCTGATAACGGTCAGCGTCAAGCTTTTGCAACTCTTTTCGCGTATAGGCTTTTAGTCTTAAATAAAGCATGAAGATATGGTACGCCATTTTCCTCTGTTATGTTCTACATCCGTGAAGAATTGAGTTAAATCTTCTTTTGTCATAAACGATGGAACAGCTTGGTCGTTTTGCGCCAGGTATACTTTCTACGATGATATTCTTGTTAACCAGATCTTGGATGTCACGAATGGCAGTGTCCTTCGAACATTTTGCTAACGCTGCCCATGTCTTTGATGTTATCTTTGCCTCACAGCCGTCAAGAAATAGATTGAGCATTTGCGTTTGTCGTTCTGTCAGTGGTATAGCCGATGCTTTCTGCCAGAAGAAGCTCTTGTTTAAGATTGTTGTGACGGTGGTACACCAGCTTCGCCGCGCATCCACCACTTTCTGCATATACCACACTAACCACCTCGCAACGTCGCCATCTCCACGCTGCATACGTTCGAGAATGTCATAGTAGTGCTTCTATCCTGTTTTATCTGTGATGAAATATTATAGAAACGGAACCTACTTTTTCTCGCCACGTGCCAAGAGCATATCTGAAAGAATACAGTGCACTCGTCCGTTTCCATCTCAAATGGATGAACGCTTACAAACCAGAAATGAGCAATGGCGGAACGTATGACACTACTTACAGGTTCTTTTTCTTTATTAAACCATCTGAGGAACTTTTTGCATTTCTTCTTCAATACGGTCTGAGAAGGAGCAATATAGCGAATTTTCTCACGTCCAAATATTCCACTGACTATATGCTCTCGTTCGTTCGATACTGTCCATCTCTATCTGGCTACCTTCACTGTAGCCAGAAGGGAAGCAATGCAGCTTGCCAAGCATATAATCTTTCTTTTGTGAGAATCATATCGCAATGCTGTACAGCTTGAGCATTACGCTGACAACAGAGTCAACATAGTGAGATGGGTGCAGTCTGTTTTACGTTCTCAATCCCAAGTTTTCTTGCTATGGAAGAACGGACCTGATCCATACTGAGGCGGATACCTTCAACTTTGGGAAGAATACACTATGTCATAAGTAAGCTCTCTGCCATAGCATGTATTTTGCCGTCAAAGCCCAGTGAAGCTCAATCTCCCGTAAAAGCAAACCCCTGTTTACGGAATACCTCTTCTTGGAGTAGTTCCACCTTTGAAGTGTCCCAACGGAAGTCAGTCCAATTGTCTTTTTCGTGTATATACATCATCCTTTATATCATTTATGCGACAATTTGTATTTTATATCGTCGCAAATTATGCGACAAAAATACTTAACAAAGCTGAAATTCCAAATAATTTTCAACAACGCGTATTTTATGACGTTCTTGGAGAAGAAGGTAGATAGCTATATTCGTCATCTCCATCATTTAACACCTAATATCTGCTGTTCATTACCACCCAATATTTGGCTCTTCCGTTAAATATGTAGATTGTTAATAGAATGAGATTAATCACATACATGGTAAGCTTTACCTCCAATTAGATGGTTTTATAAAGGGGATAAACACATGATAAATGTAATTAGATGCGATGTCTATTTGTCATCTACAACCCTGCTTATTTCTATTATTTGATAGTGTGTAAACTATTTTCAAGCACTTCAAAACCAATACATGCTCTTTTGGCTTCTAAAAGACGCCCTTTTGGGTTGCAAAAGATGCCCTTTAAGGCTCTTATTAACGCCCTTTTGAAGTCCAATTAAGCACCTTTTATTTTGTTAGTTTGCAACTAATTGATACCTGTTGATTGCAAAACCTGTTTTTATGTGTTTTTTGCCGTTAGTTATAGATGTTTTCTTTGAAATTATGTAATGATTTTTCAAACTCTTGTCTGCAGATTTTCGAAGTCTAAAAAGAAAATGATTTTCAATGTCAGAGGATGATAATTGGATAGAAAGTTGACTGTTTTAGCCATGGTTTTTGTTTAATGAGTAACTTCGATTCTTCCGTTAAAGCACTAGGAAAAGCGTTCATACATTTAACAGAAGGACTATTTTTGTACGACGATTTATGGATTATATCGTCGCAAAATATGCGACAATAATACTAAAGTAGTTCTCAAAGTTTATTAACTTCTCAGATAAAGTAGATTTTGAAATGGTAATATTAGATAGAATTTTAGTCATCATTCATTATCAACACTCTAATATCTACTATTCATCATTACCAACATTCACCACCCACCACCCAATATTCACCACCCACCACCCATAGTGTCATTAATCATCACCACCCAACATCCACTCACCCATCACCCAATATTCACCACCCACCACCCATAATCTATCACCCAATAATGTATAAACTCCACTATTTATTTTGTTATCCCGCTAGTTGCAGTAACTTTTGCACTCTTAAACAGAGAGTTAGTAGTAAAACAAAACATAAAAAGTAGATAAATATATGGCATATTTGCTTTATCGGAATCTGCATCTGAGGGACACCCAGATAAGGTTGCTCGATCGATAAGCGACGCATTGCTCGGACCAGTTTTTGGCATACGACGAGGATGCACGTTGCGCTATAGAAACCTTTAACACTACGGGACAGGTCGTGATTATGGGTGAGGTAAGGTCTAAGGAATATGTTGACTTTCAGACAATTGCTCGTAAGACAATTAACAAAATCGGTTATACAAAGGCTGGGAGTATCAGTTTGATGGCATAGCTGCGGTGTTCCTCTGCTATTCATGAGCAGAGGATGATATCAATCGTGTGTTGACAATGGTGATGCTGAGAATCATGGAGCTGGTGATCAGGCATGATGTTTGGTTATGCAGCGTAACGGACAGACAATTATATGCCTGTGACACTCGATTTGGCACACCTCCTTATGACCACATTGGCTGATATTCGCAAGGAAGGCAAGCAGATGACTTATCTCCGTCCAGACTCTAAGAGCTCAGGTGACAGTAGAGTATAGCGATGACAATATCCCACAGCGTAGCTGACACTATCGCAGTGTCAACACAGCACGATGACTTTTATTCAGCCTGCTGACGACTCACGTGAGGCACAAAGCCAAAGGCAGATAAGGAGATGGTTGAGCAGATCTACAGGACGTTCTTTGAGATTTTTGATGCCACGTGCAAGCGCAGATTACATCGGAGAAAGTACTTGCTTTGTTCAACGACAATATCAAGTATCTTTGTTAATCCAACGGTAAGTTCGCGATTGGTGGTCCTCGCGGCGATACCGGTTTGACTGGTCGTAAGATTATCGTGGATACTTTGCTGGCGGTAAGGGCGGGTCGCGGTGGTGGTGCCTTCTCTGGCTGGGCGACTCGCAGGTAGACTGTTCTGCAGCCGCATGAGCACGCCATATTGCAAAAGAACATGGTGGCAGCTGGTGGAGTGACGAGACACTGCACAGTTGGCTTTATGCTATTGGTGCTGCTGAGCCTGTTAGTGTTTATGTGAATACCTGGTGGTCGTTCACACGTGAAGGCTGACTGACGGTGAGACTCGCAGAGATGCAGAAGAAACCGTTTCTGATCTCGTCCAAAAGGCTATTGAGAAGACACCTAGCTTCGTCAGCCAATGTATTTAGGAGACAGCGCTTGCGGTCATATGGGACGTCAGAATGAGGTTGCAGAAGACCTTTGAAAGCCGTTATCATGAGAAGAAGATAGTTGATGTTGAACTTTTTCACATGGGAAAAGCTCGATCGAGTAGAGGATATTAAAGACACTCGGACTCTCCCAGATACGCCGACAACTGATTCTCATTAGTCTCGCCCTTCCTCACTGCTAAAGTCAACATTGGCAGCAGGGAAGAAGGCGAATGTCGATTCTGAGGGTGCGGGGTCAGAAAACTGACTCTGTCTATCTTGTTGCGCCCCTAAAAAACAGGAAGAAGTTTCAGCTGACGGACTTCAAATTTGCAGAAGAAGGCTACTTTTAAAGGGAATAAGTTTTTCGTTAGAACGTGGAAAACAATCATGCTGATGGTAAGTTTCGGGCGTCCTTGCTCCTTGCGCACAAGCAATGATAAGTAATCGCAGCAATGCTTTTTAGGTTGTTTTGTGATGGCATGGTGACGTTTTTTCTATCGAGAAATTTCAGAACGACAGATAAAGAGTTTCTTCCGTGTTAGTCGTAAAGGAATTGGCTATTGAAACGAATGAAGGATACGCTTTTCAGACTATCTTTGATAGCACAAACCTCTTTGTTGGGAAGCATTTTCTATTATTTATTTGCGCGAGATTTAGGGCGGTAGGCTTTTCAAATGATATACAACTTGGAGCTGATAGGATGCTTTTTAGTGTGTTTGTCGCTTATTTCTATTCAAGCTATCTGGTCTATGGATTCGTAAACTCGGTGTTCTTTGATAGGAAAAATAATGGACAATGGAGGCGGAACACAGGTGTTCCTTTTTCTATCTTTGGAAGGAGTCTTGTTGTTCTGGATAGTACTCTTGCTGGTTTACTTTTCTTTGTCACCCATGCAGCATTGATTTACTACACTAATTGTTATGTTATGCGTCAAAATGCTTGCTTTTTATAAGAGTTATAGTATCTTTTTTAAGAGAATGGGTGCCAGTCTGCAAATAATTTTGTACTTTTGTGCGCTCGAATTGATGCCGTTGATGGTATTGTGGGGCGTTTTGTTCATTACAGATAACTATTTGATAATAAACTTTAGGACACGATGATAAAAAAGATCTTGGTTTCACAGCCAAAGCCGTCAAGCGAAAAGTCGCCATATTACGACATAGCGGAAGACTTAGGAGTGGAACTGGTTTTCAGACCATTTTTTAAAGTGGAAGGACTCTCAGCGAAAGAGTTCCGTCAGCAGAAGATAAACCTGTTGGATTATACCGCTGTGGTATTTACTTCTCGTCATGCTGTAGACAATTATTTTAAGCTCGCTAAGGAAATGCGTGTCACTATCCCAGAGGATATGAAGTATTTCTGTGTGATTGAAACGATTGCTCTTTATATCCAGAAGTATGTTCAGTACCGCAAACGTAAGGTGTTCTTTGGTAATACGGGAAAGATCGATAGTCTTATCCCTACAATGACTAAGCATAAGACAGAGAAGTACCTTGTTCCGCAGAGTTCTGTACATACAGAGGCTCTGAGCGAGTTGTTGGATGCAACTAAGCTCAAGCACAAGGAATGTGTGATGTATCGTACGGTGAGCAATGGTTAACAGAGGAAGAAGTTAAGAACTTTGATTATGATATGCTTTGTCTTCTCCAGCCCAACAGGAGTAAAGGCTCTGAAAGAAAATATCCTAACTTCGAGCAGGGAGACATCAAGATAGCTGCTTTGTCCTGCACAGCGAAGGAAAGTTGAGGTACAAGGATTAAGACTTGACCTCTCAGGCTCCATCGCAGGAGTATCCTTCTATGACAGGTGCATTGCGTGCTTTCTTGAGAAAGAGAAGAAGAATAATAGTATAACGGCTTCTGCCCTCATCTGAAAGGATGGGGAAGGAGCCGACATCAGTACACGATGACATCGGTAAAATAAAGGCTGATAAGGAATGGAAAAGCGAAGAAAGACTAAGAAAAGGGGAACGTCTCATGCAGCAAGCAGCCTGCAGATACGCTCTTGAACTGGTGGAAGTCATGCGATGACAGCATTCCCTTTGAAGGCTGTTTACAGACTAATTGACTGTAAGTCGGAGACTTCAGCACCAGAAGAAACGGTCATGGAGTCGAATGTACAGGTGTTAGTCAGTGTTCCGAAGAAGCATTTCAAACGTGCCGTGAAGCGCAATAGGGTTAAACGGCAGGTGCGTGAGGCTTATCGTAAGCACAAGAGTTTTGTCACGCTCCGTGTGAACGAGCAAACAGATAAGCAGTTGTTGATAGCTTTTATATGGCTTTCAAACGAATTGATAGATTCTGTTACAATTGAACAGCGGGTCTGTAACCTGCTTCAAAGAATAGGAGAACGGATATGATGGATGAGAAGGAGAGAAACGAGAGTATGCCACGTGAGCAGCAGTCTCATAATGTTTTTGCTAAGCTATGGCGTCTTTTCACACGTGTTTTATCATGGCTGTTGCTACTTCCGATACTCTTTTATCGCCAGTTTATATCTCCTTTTACGCCACCTTCTTGTCGCTTCACTCCTACTTGTTCGGAGTATGGTAGACAAGCTATCCTAAAGCATGGACCTTTTAAGGGTTTGGCACTCACAATTTGGCGTATATTAAGATGCAATCCGTGGGGTGGTAGTGGTTATGACCCAGTGCCCTAACGATGCTCACAATAGAATATTAATACAGAGTTGAGGCTTATGAAGATAGGGGCAGAACGCTTTTAAAGTCTTCAATCCCTTGACTCTTAAAGTATAAAGATATAGATGAAGAACTTTTAGGTAAGAACCTCGTTGGCGTGGTATGCTGGCTCAGATGATGCCAGGTACTCGAGGAAAATGCTTCCAGAAAGAGATGGTTTCAGCTTACTTGGTACTGACCCAACTGCTGGACTCATTGCACATCGGTCACCTTTGTGGTATCATGATGTTGCGTCATTTGCAGCGTCGTGGACACAAGCCTTTACCTCCTCGTTGGTGAAGCAGAGCAGGATTGGCGACCCTTCTGGTAAGAGTCAGGAGCGTAACCTCCTGATACAGAAACACTCTACTCATACAACCAAGAGGCTATCAAGAAGCAGTGTAGCAAGTTCCTTGACTTCGATGGTAACGAGCCAAACAAGGCTGAGATGGTTAATAACTATGACTGGACGAAGGACTCTTTACCTTCCTTGACTGCTCGATTGGTTGGTAAGCACATCACAGTCAACCAGCATGATGGCTGAGCGATAGTGTGAAGAAGCGCTTGAGGCGAGAGTCGTGATGGACTTAGCTTACAGAGTTCACCTATCAGCTTCTACAGGGTTACGACTTCTCATCTCTGCATGAGAAGTTTGGTGTTGTTGCAGTTGCGTGGTAATGACCAGTGGGGTAATATGACTACTGGTACAGAGCTTATCTGTCGTACTTTAGGTAACGAAACTGGAGAGCATATTGCCTTTACTTGTCCACTGATAACAAAGGCGGATGGCAAGAAGTTCTGGTAGGACTGAAAGCGGTAATATCTCGGCTTGATCGCAAACCGTACAACACCATATGCCTTCTATCAGTTCTGGTTGAATGTTAGTGATGATGATGCCGAGAAGTATATCAAGATCTTTACTTCTTTGGAGAAGGATGTTATCGATAATCTTATTGAAGAGCATCGTCAAGACCCAGGTCGTCGGTACACTCCAGTACTGTCTTGCAGAGGAAGTACCTGTATGGTACACCTCAGGAAGACCTTGATATGGCGATAGCAGCTTCGTAACATCCTCTTTGGTAAGAGTACAAAGGAGAACTTGTTGCAGTTAGACGAGCAGACCTTTACTGATGTCTTCTAGCGATGTACCACATTACGAGGTATCAGGCGATGTACTTGTCAGCCCGTGCAGTTGATGTCTTCAATCAGGAAGGTATGCAGATATTTCCAAGTAAGAGTGAGATGCGTAAGCTCGTTAAGGGCGGTGGCGTAGCGCTCAACAAGGAAAAACTCGCAGCTTTTGACCAGCCTGTAACAGCCGAGGACCTTATCGATGGTAAGTATCTCCTCGTAACAGAAGGGGTAAGAAGAACTACCTTTGATTATTGTAAAGTAAGTATTCACGAACCATAATACATAATCTATAGAAAGCCTTATTACGCTCTACGTGGCGTTGCAAGGCTTTTAATTAACCACTCCCTATAGATTTCTTTCATGCTATTTATGGCCTAAAGAATGATTATGAAGAAAATCTCCTTCTTATACAACTCGTAATGCTTGTTGTCTGGTTTGCTTCTGAGTAGTGAAGACTAGACCCAATACCTTCAACCGGATGCTGAGGTAGAGAATACTATCTTTGTTTATATGCCATGGTCGATTGTATCAAACGGCGTGAGTAGTAAGAAATAACTCTATAATTTCTTTAATGACAATCTCGAAGCTATTAAACAAGCAGTGGAGCAACAAGGAGGTTTAGAATAAGCAGCTGATTGTGTTCATTTCAGATTCGCTATCAAAAGCGCTATCTATATACAATTGCTACAAGAATAGAAGGTGTATAAACGATACCCTTGGCTGGTCTCATAACAACACATTGTCAGGTTTTGCGTTAAATACGACGGTGATGGATAACAGAGCATTTTGAAGCGTGTTAGCAGGAAGCCCCAAAGAACCACTCATTGATCGTGGGATGTCATGCAGGTTGGATTCCTGGAAAGCCGAGTACATCGCCCTACCCGTTCTGCTCGCTTCTCCTATTGAACGGGATATAGAGACAGATTTGGTGGGTCCTCCAACGCGTTGGTTTGGTGGTGGAGATTATCAAACTGATATCTCGACCCTCGCTAAAGGTATTGAAGATTCTGGTATAGGTAAGTTCCAGTACATTCTTTTCGACGATTGTAACATGACTGGTGTGGAAGTTGCTTACGAACTGCGTGATGCAACGCACTATATTGTTGGTTGTCCAACAGAGATTATGGCATATGGTATGCCTTATAAACTTCTGTGGAATGAACTCTCAAAGGTGAATCCAAACTATAGAAATATTTGTAACACCTTTATTAACTTCTATAGCAACTACACGTATAACGGTTCTCCTTATCCTTATGGTACAATCAGTGTAATTGATTGTTCGCAGGTTGAGGGTATGGTGAACCCTATGAAGCAGATTAATACGTCATCTTCGCTCTCTCCATTTGTTGAAAGTAACCTTCAAAGTATGGATGGTTATAATCCTACAAAGTTCTATGATATGGGCGATTATGTACGTACACCATACTAATGACCTACTTTTATTGGCAAGGTTCAACCAGCAGCTGAACCTTCTTGTACCTGAAAAGGGTAATACAAGTTCGTATTATACTACTTTTGATAAGGACGTTTTTGGACATGTAGTTCCCATTCATACCTATTCGGGTATCACCATTTCTGATCCTTCAAGTAATCCAGAGGTTAGACTGTCATTAAACAAGAACCTTTATTATAAGGCTACCCATTAGGATTAAAAGGCAAATATAAAAATAGCATCTATAGAAAAAGTCAGCTTTATAGATGCTATTTCTTTAGATATAAAGCACAGATGCATCGAATGAACGAATGTCTTTCACGCGGTGTACATCATCAGCCTGAAAAGTTGTTCGTCTCATTTTTGTACCTTCTCCAACCTTCTGCTCCTTGTTGCAGCAATGGCTTGAGGATTCCTCTACCCACAGCAACCGCATCAGCACCTAATGCACGTGCTTTATAAGCATCGTAGCCAGTATCATGCCACAGTCAACGAAGATTGCGATGCCACTTCCTCCAATGCTGCCTTTAATCTTAGAGACCATCACGGGTCAACAATCGAGCGAATACGTCCGTGGTGATGAGAGACTAGATAGCAGTACAGCCTGCCCTCACACTCAAGGCATCCTGCACAGAGAGTACGCTCCTAGCAACGAATGTATGTTACCAGCAGTCTTCACGTATTCTTTGAGGTCGGAAAAGCGTGACAGGACCGAGAGGAATACCGTCTCACTAACATCATATCGTCCGTCTGTTCCTGGAACATGATCGATGTTCACGCCAACAGCTATTGCAACCATGTTTGATAGCAAACTGAATCTCTACCCAAAATATATATGGTCAGCGAATGGCTTAATGATTCTCACTGTTCTTGCCTTCCAGCTAGGGCGATTTCCAGCATATTCCTCGTTAGGGTTCCATACCCACCCAGTCGACTGTATTCAACTTTTTGGCAGCACGTCATACTCTAACATTGCCTTTCTTGCTGTCTTTCAGCACCTTATTCAGATGCGAAAAAGGCAGGCATCATGCACTGGTGAATCGAACCTTCACCGAAGATAACCGTCTTCAATGTTGGCTCAATGGCATCAATAACTCGTATCCTCAACATGGAGTAGAACCAAGAAGTTGCGGTTAAACACATTTGCATCATCTGCTTTGCCACTTGTTACGGGTATCATTCCTCGCTGGTCCTGGCCATGGACTCTTTACGTTATCGTTCATGTTCTTTAATTTCTAGAGTTATGAGTGAGGGAGTTGAAAGAAGTTAAGACAAAATGTTTTTGGATGTCTCAAATCTAATGTTCGGATTTACTAAAACCAATATCTTTAACTCCTTTCAACTTCCTTCGTTCCTTCTACCCTTTTATCTTATATTAATACTAAACCATTGTCTTAACTCCCTTTCACCCTTAACTCCTAAATCATTCTCCTTAAATTTATATCAATAATAGGGTACCACTGTATATACAATCATTGCACAACAATGAAAAATGGAGATGAAAAGCCGACATAAAGCTTTTTCGTCGTCCCTACACTTTGCAAAGGCTTTTCATCTCAGTAGCGGTACGGGAAAACCTGTAAGGACAAGCAAAGTACAGTAGTACGCCAACGAGGAATATCTCTCACTGCCATCAATTCTGGGAACAAGAGGAAGAAGGCTCCCTCATGATTGCTCACACACAGAAGGCGCACCACCGTTAATGCCAAAAGCGACTTGAGTTGTGCTGCTCGGCAGGAAACCATAGCGAGGGTGGGAGAGGATATCGCTCGCACAGGGTGCTGCACATGATTCATCGTACCGCCGCAGATCGTGGTGAAATTCATTTTCCATCGCCATTGGCACGCGTCTCCAACATATTAACGAGGATACCCGCGATAACGGCTATGACGAATGGTGCCGTAATACCTGTCTCGCCATAGAAAGCCACATCCTCGATGTCTGGCGGGTGACGAGTGCTGGCACAAGTCCAAAGTTGATGAGATAATGGCAACGTCGCAAAGGTGATGATATCTCAGCAGCGTGTCTGCTCCACCAATGCGATAAAAGCAGGCACCGCTACCACCTCACAAGTCACTGCAGGAAAGGTGCCAATCGGCATAGATCGATCACTGATGGGACTTTTGCTAGGCTCTTACCTATCAGATGCAGACAAGAATCCAAGTGGCCTAAAAGAGAACTCATAAATGAAATTGTCGATAACTCTGCTTTCACACGCACGCAGTGACGAGCAGTGAGAATATTAAATACCAATGACTTTGCTCCTCTGTTCTGTCCTGCCGTTACCCAACCTTCTGGTGGCTTAAACCAACCGAGGAACATCATGAAAGAAGACAGGAAAAAGAATTTATAGCTTATTTCATTTGCTGAATTTATCTACATTTGTATATATGTCGTACAAACATAGACAAAAAGCTACGATATTAGCAAACGAATAAGAGAATTTAAAATAAGAGAAGCTCACTTCAACCCCTCCGAGAGAGAGGGGAGGATCACCAAAAAGGGCAATCGTAACTCGAGGTTGGTAGAGTTGTTTCTACCGGCGTGACATGGTAGGTATTTTCATTCTCCGCACTATTGGTGCTTAGCGTTCGCACCATTGCGTGTTTGCTGTTCAAAGCATCATTGGTGCTTAGTATCCGCACGATGGTGCGGACCAACAGCACGTATGTGAAATGATAGCTTAGAATAATACTAAGAGGGTGTTATTGAAGATAAAAACTGGCACATGCAAGAAGATGCTGTGCCAGTTGTTGGGGATAAAAGATGTTATCTTTTAATGCTTTTCTTTATAAAAATAATGTGCGGTTTAGCGGTTGAACCGTAAAAACCTTTTGTTTCGAGGTTGTAGGGTAGCTTGCCACACCTTTACGTTGACGGCTTGTCTTAGCGTCCCATACGTCTCTCTGGAAATTGTACTCTCGCATTACCGAGGATAGAAAAGTGGCAAACTGAACACGCCGTGAGGGGTGCTGAAGATCCATGATACAACATGCTCGACGGTTTCAAACTTTAGGTTCGGAGGTAGACACGATATGCACCAGGGAAGCCCTCAATGGGCTGCCCCCGCCAAGCGCATCCTTTGATTGATAGCAATAATCTCCTTATTGAGGAGGTGATGCTTTGTGCGTGTTCATGCTTAAGATGTCGGGCTTACCGCCAATGGTAGAAGCGGAATCATGCACCATACGTAGATCCGTGTCTGATATTCTGGTGCAAGTACAGCCTCACACCACCCAAGTCGCTTGATGGTCCAATCTTTCCATCGAGTCCAACGACGAGCATATCCATGTCGAGCTCAGTGACCTTGTCCTGCGGTATTTATAAGTGGTATCTGGTAATGCTGATGACTATCAATGATACCCATACCTCCCTGTTTTACCGATGATGTCTTTTCCACATACTCACGTACGTCAGCTATACGCCAGAGCGAACCGCCTCGCCTGACAGAGCCCATATCTCAGTTCAACTGTCTCATTCGCTGCACACCAAGGCAATCTTACGACCTGAAATTCTGTAGCGCATCAGCGTCATTTTCTATAGCGTTTAGAGCAACAGCACTGTCCGAAGGTGGTGCGGCAATAGTCGTATTTTAGATAGTCTATTCCATTCAGCAAAGGTCTTGGCATTTGCTCCTCAAAAACCGTGAAGGCAGTGCAGCCTGCACAAGTGAGTTGGCAGCATCAGAGCAGATACCGAGTAGCAAACCTTGAGGAAGTAAGCCTGGAGTGCCTCATTCCGCTTTGGGAACTTCGGATCCGGTATGATATTATTGCGTTGGTCGCGTCCTCCCGCCATGTCATCGATGAAAGATATTTATATCCAGTTTCGCATAGCCATCAGTCGCCATCTTATCAGCAACTTGTCGATAGGTGTCTGCTGATGTCCTCCTTATATTTGTTCCAAGTCATAAAACCCATTGGAGTGCCAAAGCTAAAGAGTCACGAGTTTAGTAGCAGTCATGTGCAATGAAGCCAACATGAAAGGCAGCAATTAACAAAAGTGATTTCTATGAAGTTTAGATAGTTGCTCAATCAGCTATTATAATTTAGGAATTAGCTGATACTAAAAACTGCAGAATCATAAAGAACAGTGATTTTTCTGTGGTTATCCCAGGCGGATTCGGAACCACCACCGACAGAACTCAAAAATCTAGAGTAGCCACACATTACACCATAGACAATCGAGTGCAAGTAATGTTTTTGCTTTAATGCCCATCTTTTACTCTCTATAATTTTGCAGCACCCATAGGTCTTGTGCAGTAAATATTTGCTGATAACTACCTTGTTTTCTGCATATTTTCACAAATTCGTCGATGTTGATAAGATAAATATCTTTGCGCATATAACAACTCACATTCTATCACTTTTATATGCATGCTGTCAGAAACCCAGTATCGCTCGTTATCACGTATTTTGTTACTCGTTTTGCTCGGTGTATGGGCTATTTTGACAGCCATCATTGTGCTGAAACGGCTATTGCGCAGGACATGAACCAGGCTTTGTCGAAGACACTCGCTGAAACGAGGCGTGGATTACGCCCGATACTATACAAAGTTATCGACAACATTTACAGATAGCCGACCTAAACGCCGTTCGTCGTGTCATGCGCTGTTGGGTGAAGATAGTCAATCTGCAGCAGACAGATGAGATGCAGTCGGGTGGTCATTCGCTTTTATTCCAAAGTTATGCTGATTGTTCCTTCGCCACGGTTTGGGGGATGTCAGATCAGCGTCAGTCATTTGCTTTTCTGTTGTTATCAATGGTTTCGATGGCCGCATCTGTCGTGTATTTCGTCGTCGCGGTCGTGCAGGTGCTGGTGCTGGGCGATGGCAGTAGCTATCTGGACCATAGTTTCCGTGACTGGCATGGGGAGAAGATAGCTCTGATTTCGATGCAGACAGCAAACTGATGGAGCTGTTGTATCAACGCAGACAGTAGAAAACTATCGAAGGCTGTTATCTGTGAAACGCTTTAGGCCTGAAACCCGATGCAGCGAAACTCTCACACACTCTATCCGCCGTTCGAAAAGCCTATTGTCAGTGAGCAAGTGGTGATTGTGTGATTGAGGCTGAGGGGTGATACTCTATCGATTGGTCTTGATTCATCCTCAAAGAAAAATGTTGGATAGTCTTTCAATGGAATAGGTGTCATCTTTTTAAAATATATATCTTAGGCATTCTTTTATTGAATATTATGCTTAATAGGGGCTATTGAGTAGCTTTTTGTTGTGCTTTTTCTCGTTTTGACCAGACTCAAATTAGGCTAGTAGTGTAAATTGTCAGCAACTATTTTTGTCCCGATAGTAGGTGAACCTATCTTTGTAGCAAAAACAAAGTACTGTGGGTGCAAAGGTGCGGATGCTGTTATAAGTTTTCGGCACTCCTCTAGTGCCTAGAATGAGAAAGAAACAGTGAGACGCAAAGAGTGTAGAGATGAAAGAGGTGACAGTTGAGCGCAAATGAGGACGAAAAAGCTTGATGGCATGACGACGTGTACCGTCCGATGGCACAACGAGAAGCGGCACGGATGAGTTAGTAGTCTGTTGGAAAAGCTGTCTCTCCACGTATCAGAGTAGAGCGAGGTGATGCGCACTATCAGTCTTTTGACGAATAATGGAAGTCAACTTAGGCCGAATGGAACTCGTAAAGTAAAGAAGACCCGCTTTCACTGGGACCCAAAATGGAAAACATCGATTTCATCGATAATCCGAGTTAGATATGGTGATGGAACAGGCTTTGGTCATTGATATTCGACAAAGCGGCACAATCACTGGCTACGTGTTTGGAGCAGATTTATCGAACCTACATGACTGTGAATGGCGGTAATACGCTCATGCGCAGTATAATCATAAGAATCTGGTCTGGCTTTAACCTTACTTCTTTATAAAGACCAGCGTGGTTTTTGGTCTCAGAAACGGCTGACTATACCTTGAACAATGGTGTCACTATCTGGTTTCACGCAATCAGACCGATGGCAGGAGTCAGTCGCTTTTCGGTAACTCAGTTTGAGATAAAGTATAGTCTGCTGACCTCGGCTACGCATGTTTTCCGCCAAATCTGTCAGTGCGGGAGGAGGCAAAGTATCGGGTAATTATGCTGATTTTGTGCATCGAGATGGAAACGATAGAGCAGACTTATCGGACAATCAGTGTCATGATTTCTCCAACTCTTGATCTTTACTTTCATCAGCTTGGTAAGCACTCAGAGTGTTACGGCTAACTGTTGTTGGTCGCATTTATACGCGACCAGCGGAGATATAATGGAGAAGGGAGAACTTGGCGCTCATGATGTTACGCACAATGGTCGCTGGAGAGCAAGCTATTTATGAGAACAAACCGCCTTTCCTCACCCTTTCTCCAGGCTTGGGAAACACTCGCTGTTTATGCAAACAATGAATATACTGGTGATGTATCTGCTCTCAATAAAGATGCGGAGAGAGAACTTATCATCTCTGAGGTGAAAGGACGGGTGGAAACGGAAATAGGCTAGTCGGCTAGTGTGCGTTGCTAATAAGACCTATTCGAAAGAAAACCATAGTTTAACCATTGACCTTCCGTCTCAGTGCTGACGCGTATACGAGGTCTCTGACAGGATTATGCATCGTTATACCTTGAAACCTATCGTCGTGGAGTCTTCATACGCTGCGTGGTGAGCTGATGCAAGAACCAGAGAAAATAGTTGAGTGAACAGCGTTGGAACCCACCTGTCAAACCTTCAAGAGTCATTAGAATATTATTGATGTCAGTTATACTGGTAGGGCGTGAGTCGTGGTAGTGAATATGGAGTACCGACGTGTCCTGGGAGCAATATGAGTGTAGAACGTAGCGGCAACAGATGAGTTTTTTATTCACAACAGAACATTGGGGCTATATCGATGATGGTTTGTTAAAGAACTATCTCGGCGCGATGATGGCGCCAGAGCGTCCCGTCTGTATCACTTTTTCGGAGGTAATTTAATCGCTAATATCAGTAGTCTGTATCATCATTCACATAGTTACAACCATGGTAGTAATGTTCAGGTCTATATTGACGCTGGGACATTTACGGGATATGCCGATAATGGCGAAATTTGTTGATGAGAGACATGAGGGAAGGAATGGTCCAGCGGTTCTATTTGGAAGAAGTTAGCTAGGTGGAAAACGTGTAGTCTGTCACCTGCAGCATCCTTTCCAGCAAACATCCCGCCATACAGCGTGGTAAAAGGCTGAATGAAAACCTCCATAAAGAGTATATTTATCGCACAGAGACTTGCAATAACAGGATGAACACCTAGGTTTTGTAGTTGGAAGTTGTCAAAGGTGTGTGCTATAAAGAAACTAGACAAGAAAGCACAGCATGAGGGGAATAAACAGACGAGTATTTTTATAGTGGATAGCTGTACGGGTGCACCCTATGTTATTGAAAATACATCTATCCACAGGCATTGGAAAAGGTCTCCTATTCACTCATCATGTTTCTGACCCAAAGACCTTTTTCCTTTTTAACCTTCTGAAGAGGGTAGATAAGGCTTTGAAAAATCGTTACATAAATTCAGATAAAGCATCTATAAATAAGATAAAACATGTGTAAAAAGCAGGTTTTGCACCACTGCAGAAACCAGTCAGGTTATAAAATGGTGTGAGAGAGGTGCTTAATTGGACTCTCAAAAAGGGCGTTAGTAAGGGTCTTAGCGGCGTCTTTGTAAGTCAATTAGCGTCTTTTAGAAGCCAAAAAGAGCATGTATTGGTTTTGGAGTTGAGTGAAAAGATAGTTTCTACAAAATCAAAGATGTAGGGATGAGATGTTTATGGAAGATGAATAGACATCGTGTTACTTTGCATTTTCTCCTGTTGTTTATTCCCTTGTAAGGCTACATTTACACTCTTGGAGTAGTCACACCATGTAAGCGTATGATTCTTTTATCTATTTCTAATCTATGTTTTAACGTAAGAACCTTTTGGCCAAGATTAGAAGTCTTTGAACATTATAGTAAAATGCGAAAGCCCATGGTTTGTCTTAATATATTATGTAATATCTTTTACATATTATTTGTTTCACTGCGTCTGCCAACTCAGCACCAGCCTTGAACTTAGCAGAACCTTTCTTAGCAGCAAATCTTAATCTTCCTTGATCTTGGATTACCCTCGTGAGCCAGGGCGCTCAGTTGCAAGGAAAGCACCAAAACCTACGAGCTGTACTTTCATCACCAGCAGCAAGTGCTTTCTCATAGCTTCTTGCAGTAGCATCCAAAGCTTTCTTTAGCAGCCTTACTAATCTCAGCAGTTAGCTGCAATCTTCTGATCAATTCTGCTTTTGTTCATAATTTTGATTTATTTATTGATTAATTTTATGAGTGATATACAAGATTATGTTGCAAATATAGCTGTTTCTTTGTATAAAACAAAGAAAATCATGGGAAAAGTGTAGAATTTCCGTGAGAGTCAGCTATCTCGCTTATTTTCGCTTAATACCAGAGAGATTTTCGTACATGTATTGTTTAAATGATATATTGTGAAAGAATAAGACATTACGCAAAATGCGAAATATACCTATTGTAACAGCATCTTCTTATTATCAATATTCTGGTGTTTATAGCCACATACGTTTTTAAGAGGATTGAATATTGATTTGAAATGATATTCTTGGCCTACATTTCTTTTCAGCCTCCTGACTCCGTATCTGGTAGTTCTTCACTTATATGTTCATGGCATGTGGGTCTACACATATCCTAATGAAATATGTCGAGCTGTGATGTTTGTATGGTTGTTGAGAATGTATGTCCAAAGCAGTTCTTTATTACATTGTCTGTGGTGCTGTATGCTGGACTTTGTCAGAGTTGGCGAAAGCATATATATGTATCCGTAGAGGGATTACTATCTTTTGGATTCCGTGAGAATCGGTACTACAGTCTCTTCCTATGAATGTTTATCTAAATATGATGAACACTGTTGGTGCCTCTGGAGCAATCTATGGCTGTACATTGTTGGAATGCCTTCCCAGAAGAGCGTATAAGTTCATCATTCCCATCCCTATTCCTATTAAGGCTAGTGGATTGTTATGTGTCCAATCGTGGTAGAATTGTTTCGGGAGAGGCACAAGCAATGACGGAGTGGCGTATCTGGCATACTTAGGTGTGGTATGCTTTTTGGTTTTATTCTTATCCGTTATTGGAAGAAGCATCCATATTCTGGCTATGGAGACTTCGGTATGAATCGGGGACATCAGTTCTTTGATCGCATGAAGAATACGTGGGAACAACGTGGAGGGTGTGATACTGGTAATGCCACGAATGGCAACAGTGTCTTTGGTCGAACACTTCTAGAGCAAATAATGCTAATACAGAAGTGATTGGGATTACAATGCCCAGAAGAAGCAAATAAGAAGCAAGTTGATCGCATCCTTGATAAGATTCGTAAGAGTGGTTACGATAGTCTGACAAAAGACGAGAAACAAAAGCTCTTTGATAGTAGTAAAAGTTAAGTCGCTGGTCGATTGACAAAGAAATGAGTTGTTGGTTATAACAAAAATGTTCTTAATCAGCAACTTGTTAAAATATGAGTAGATAGGAATTTGTTAAAACGTCAAGTCTATCTGCTTGTTATATAACCACTTGGTAACTATTTATTTTATTCGTAAAGTTATACGAGGGTAGGGACCAATCTGAATGTTTTTGAATTAAGATGTTTAGCAAATTTAAGAAGCTTTTACATATAGAATGTTGCTGGCACATCATAGTTATTCTGTTGATGCTGTTTGTCGGAAATATAGGTATGTTTAATCCTGTTGATTATCCCTGTTGGCTAATTTAGGACTCGCCTTTCCGATACTCCCTTTGTGCTAATTTTTGTATTCCTTTGTTGTCTGCGTGTTTTCTCCGGATTACGTACCTATTTGCCATTGCTAGGTTTCCTACTTTTGCTATGGTCCCATCTGTATGTATCCACCATTCAATATTCCTGGAAGATAAGCTACATGGCGCTATAAAAGTACTCGTCGTATAACGTCTTTATGTTCTCTTCTATGCGAGCTGAGCTGATGCTAAGAAGAATCCGATTGTTGATTATACCAGTAAGGCCAGGAGTACGTCTGTTTGCAAGAGGCACAGGATATTAGATGACAAAAGATCTGCGATCTACTCAACACTGAAGAAACATCACCTATATTTCCGTGATGCTGATTAAAAGCACCCCAAAAGCTGATTACGGTATGGCTGATGGAGGCATCCAGTCCTTGGCAAGATAGTATCCCATAGGCCCAAGTAGTAACTCAGAGTGGGTCATATGTTTGATATTAAAGGGACTAATACACTCTGTTGTGAATAATCACTGAGAGTAATGGATTGAGTTCTGCGACAAAAGAAGGGTTTAGACATTTGCAAAAGGTGAACCGAAGACGAGGAAGCGAAAAGACAATCAGTCCACTTAATCACGTTAGCAACGTTTCAGACGTAGAGCACTGCAAGCGGAGACTGCTGCACGTTATGTTAAGAAATATCTTGATAAGAAAGTGCCTGTTATTCTTTGTGGGAGACTTCAATGATAGTCCGTTGCTGCTGGCCACATCGGAACCATCGCAAAAGAACTGAATGACTGCTTGTTGAGAGTGAAAAGGACCCGAAATAAGCTATCATAAAAGTGGATGTATCCTATTGACCATATCTTTTGTTCCGACGATTTTGAGTCGAGTCATAAAAGGTCGACAATAGTGTGACCATTCTGACCATTATCCCTATCTATTGCTGCTTAAATATCAAAACCCTTTACATATATATACATGGGATATAATTTCCTAAAGTGTGAAAATCTTTGCTTATCTTTACCGTCTACTAGCAGAAGTAACAATAATTACAATCAAATAAAATGCAAACAAAGGATTGGTAATTTGCGCAGTCATCTTGACGCCGTAAGTATCTTCTACCTGTCATTTTCAGTAGTCGACAAGCTACTATGATGGTCAGGCAGCAAAGATTGAGGAATCTCATTGTGCAACAGGATTATAAGTGACTTCAGTATTTTGGGGGCCTCTACTTCACCAGAAATGCCTTGAAACACAGATCGGTCTTGGTCTCGACTTGAAGGGCGTATGAATGTTGTACCGAGATTTCGGGTACCTGATGTTGTTGATTTCGGCAGATTGCCAAGCAGGATGCTCGCTTATCAAAAAGGTCAGAAACAGTGCGCGAGGAGAGAGATGCACAGTCCAAAGGACTTTATCTCTCTTTGTAGATGCTTTTCCGCAAGGATGTCGGTCATAAGCTTGTTGAGATCTCGCTACAGCAGCCGTCAAAGCAAGGCCAGCAGCCAGGAGTACTGACGAAGAGGTTATGAAGCACTCCGTGAAGAGGTTGTTTTCAGCCATCGATAACCTCATGCAACGTCGTAACAAAACCGTATCGACCCAGTAGGGTGTTGCTACAGCCAACATCCGTAGTTGGATCAGGAAGGCTGACCCATGGCTGAAATGCCTGGGCACTCGTGAGCCAGAGCGTATGCGTAAAGCTCCTCCAGGGTTCTGCTAACCTGAGTTCTGGGAGACTTATAACCAACCAAGCCAACTCCTTTATTCTCACCAGCTTCTGACCAGCGTTTCAGCACAGTGAGACAGCATGACACTGCCAGCTACTGATTCTACTAAGAAAGTACAGGCAAAGGTGCTGAAACTCCAAAGTTTGCACCAACAAGAACAATGCCAAAGAGCGAAGATGCTCAGATGGTACTGGAAGAATGATGCACCCATTGCTTCTGCGTTGCAGACCATCCCTCGGTGACGCGCTAGCCCTCGTAGGCTATGCAAACGTTCGTGATACAGCTGCTATCAATAAGATGATTTATGCTCTACTTTAAGTACAGATTTTGCCAAGCGACTTGAAGCTTCTGGAGCGCTGTCAGAAGACGGACTTAATAAGAAGAATGTATATGGTCTTTGTTTTGAAGATTACCTCCAGATTTGTCGCCCATTGAGGGTCGACGTTGTTACAACTGCTACAGACGATTTTGATGAGCATGGTCGTCGACAGGGTTGCATGACAATGAACTCTGAAGGTGCTCGTGAGTGGCTGCTTTTAGTACAAAGGCAATGTAGGTGGCAAGCAATCCGCAATCGTCACTCTGATGGCGCTGTTTTACTCAGTGCCCACGTAGCGCGTTTATCGGTGAGATTGCGTGGGTCAGTCATCTATCCCTGGTAAACTTCTGCATTGGAGGACACTACCATGACTTGGCTAACACACTGACAGTCAGGTCGTATGCCCGCTCCTGCGAAGCATGACAGTCCCAGCGAGGAGCTCGCAGGTCCCAGCACCTTGCGCACAGTCAACCGAGCAGGGTCTTATCTCTTTGCTGTATATTAAGCTGTCCTCTTTGATGCCTGCTACGATTGTCGCGTACAACTTCGCTCCCTAGGCGATGGCTAACCTTGGCTTTTGATGGAAGCCAACCCTTTCATCGTAAGGTGTCTTAGCGTCCTTCCAGCTCGGCGCTGGACTGGCGCCAGGTATTGCCGAGTACTCGTAGTTGACCTCTGGGCACAGCTTTGCTGCAGATGCTAACGTGCTTTAATCTCACGAGCGTGCATTAAGGAGGAGTTTGAAAACTTGGTATGTGGCATGAAGCAGGTGGCTCGAATGAGGAGGCAGGAAATGCTTTTGCTCGCCATCTCCTCGACTCTAACTTCAGACATCACTCATCACTCGGTAAGTTATCCTTCTCGTGACTGGTACTGGTCCCATCTCGTGGTTTCTGTTGCCACAACCTGGACTCATTGGCATCGTTATTCCTCATCTCTTCACAGCATACTCGCATCGCCCAGGTATTTGAGAACCGTGCAAGCAAGGGTGATAAGTGGATGAATCCAGACCTTTCACACAACAGGTTTTCACATCGTGGCAGGGTAAGAACTATCACTTTCCTTAGCATGCGCAAGACAAACCTCTCACTGCTTTGGGGTGTTGCAGCTCCCATGCATCGTCAGCTTTGTTGATCGTGTATTGAGCCGCAGTAATACTGACTTCACCGGTGGTCGCAACTATGTTAGCTGCCATTGTGCCATCGCTCTACCCATGTAGAGGACGCCCGTAAAGTGATGCAAGGAGCTCTCTCAAAATACTTTGCACATGAGAATGCAGTGTGTAATGCTATGTAACAATCTGGCACAGCACTGCGTACAGATGGAAGACTGTTCGCGTATCAAACCAACCACAGTATATTGATTCTACCGAACCTGTTGAGGATGACATAGCTGGAGACAACTCTCATGCAATGCATTGAAGAAGGCGGTTTCAATAGGTACCGCAAGTGTACAGAAACTCTGGGAAGAACCCAGTACATTCGGGAGGGTGGCCTCCATTGTTCAGAGTGCAAGGTTATCCTCAATCGACTGCCAAGACTAATAATAGGCGTACTTTCAAGTGAGCGCATTAAGTGAGCTATTCCTCTTCATCTTCTTAGATATCCTCTTGCGTTTCCGCAACATTGCTTTTCCTGCTACCTCAATTCGTGTTGGTTTGGTTCTTGATACCACACACCGCTACTCGGTTTGCTTCTCGCCGTGCCATGGCTGGATTGGTTTCACCAGAGATAGACCAGACCTTCTTATCGGTGCTATCTGACCGGTAATCGGTTATGAGTATCAACGACACCGTAAGGTTGCTTACGACCGTATCCGCGGGAGAACTTGGGTACAAGTATACATACCCGCAAAGGCTGATATCCAAAAGATTCGTCACGATTCTATCAACGTGACCCTCTCGGCCGTACGTAACAATACATCTGTATCAACATTGATCGTGCCTGTGTCTCATCTTCATCCCTGCGTGAGAGAGTATCCAGCACTTTCTCATTTGCGCAATGATTATCGGTGTATTATTATCGTGTACTGAGGTTCAATCTCATTGCATCCTCCTGTTGCTTTACCTGTATTGGCAGAAGATTGAGAAGCGGTGCACAGCGAATCTCTGCAGAGGCTCCAGTTGAGGTTTAATCACAGATAGCTCGAACTCAAGGTTTTGGCACTCTTATTATATAAACAGCCCGCCACGCAGCAATGGTAGCGGGCTGTTTTCGGCTACACCTTGTGACGACTTGAACTGTGACTCGCTAGCATAAATGGCAGGCTGACATAATCCTTCCTTCTCACTAAGCTGCTTTACTCCTCCGTGGCCAGCAAGTGCGTGAAGAACTTCTCCGCACGATGCGTGCGCATGCTCCGGCACCACTCGTGCAGCAGCATCGGTGACCACGCCAGAGCTGGTGCAAGACTATTATGCTGATTTACTGCTTTTATTTTGCTGTTCACGTGGCTTGCACCACCGAAAGTCCAACTAAGAAAGATATAATGAGTAAAGAAATATATACTCCTGTTAATGACATAGCATATTAGGTGGTTGCACCTAAGAGCCATGCCCTATATTGTCCTACTTGGAGCATCCAGTTTATAAATCTTCCTACAGCAGTTGTATCTACGGGCCATCTGCAAAGTCTTCTTCTAATATCCTTATATGTCCTTGACTATATCAGCGGAGGCCTCAGCATGAAGGGAATTTATTTTAGCTTTGATACATTGCGGATGGGGCTTTATCGCCCAGAGCGAAAAAATTGGTAGCAGACTATTGTCGTGAGGAAGAATGGTACGACCTATCTTTTTGGTAGATCCGACGGCGGGTGATGGCTTAAGCTCTATAATGGAGTGGAGCCAGCTGCAATCAACCTAAGAGAGATATTGCTGTAGCCAGAATTTATTTCCCAATTACAGTTGGTAGTTGCGTTATCTTACACCGGCAAGTATGATGAGAAGGGAGTTAGTTTGAAGAAGTTTAAACGATTGTTAGATGGTTTATGAATTGATAGGCAAAGTCGGCAAGGATTACTCATTCCTCAAGCTGATGGTACATCCGTTGTAGGTTATAACATGCAACAGATACATTTACACTACCTTATACCTGGAGATATGTACTGTGCAAGGCCTTCCTAGTACTAAAAGAGTACTTCTATAAATCCCTTACTAACACCTGTTAGACGCAAGAAGAGTTGATCTCAGCATACAGAAGCTAGCTATTGATTATGCTCTATAAACTGATGATCCCAATAAAGACAACAAAATGATAAAAAAACAGGGGAATACCTTGAGAAGTTCTTGGTGTCTAGAATAATAATTATGGATCAATTAATGACTATTCATATTCCTTCTGCCCCATAGGCAGTCGGTCCTCTCATTGGTTTGTACAGTAGGATTGGGCCTAGTAGATTAGAGTAGTAGTACATCAATTTTGTATTGCCTTTGTATTCTTTGGCACGCCAGGTAGTTTTAACATGTGATGAGCATGCCACCACTGACTTTGAATATTATTCTATTCACAATTGGAACTGAGTGTAGGACTAATCTTCCTTGGCCCTCCGCGAAGGAACCTTTGTTTAATCTGGTGGAGCGAGGTGCCATCTTCCTGGGCACTATTTCATGTCTGTCGCACTCCTTATACGCAATAAATGTAAATTGACAACAAGCATGGTTGGTATCCCCAGGGTGCCAGCTGAACGAAGAGCCGCCAGCACTTTGGCGCCGCACAAAGTACTGCAACATGCAAGTATAGGTATCCTAAGGCATCAAGGAAGAATGTTTACTTATCCATTAGTGTTGTCGGTGCTATCCTCTTCTTGCTGATATTTTCCTTAAGTCTCAGAATGGACCTAGTAGTATGACTGGGAGCAGAAGATAATTTGGGCATGTATATCGGATAGTTTGTTGTTTTAATCCAGCCATGTTAATGGCAAAAACAACTGCTGAGAGTATAAAGGAACATAGCGAATGAAGTTTATTATCCTGCCGATTGGCGTGAGGATGAAGCCACGTTCCGAGGAGTAATAATCTATCCTATGTTAATGATAACTGCTTGTAGTATCAAACGCGAAGTGAAGTTCCAGCCATGGAAACATTTTCGAAAGCAGTGTTAATTATGACTCTAACAAAGAACAGGTGATTGAAACCATCTGAAAGAAAAGTGTGAGAGCCGCAAGTATCATCTTCTACAAACGGTAAAGAAGTTCAGTGTGCTTCTGTCAGCTCTCAATTTTGGAGAGAGATGTTTATATCAACAATGTGAGCCAAGACCAGTTGATACTGCTCAATAGCAACGCAAAGACCTGTCCTCATACACTGGCCTTACTTTGCACAACCAGAGGCCATTGATCGCGCAGCCTTTCTGCACCCCATAAGACGCTTAACGAACGGACCTACAGTTACTTTCTGGAATGCCTGGTTTGGTTTTAGAATAACCTTCCATATCCTGGGTGGGTGGGAGTCTCCAACTGATTGCATTACAGTAACTGGCTAGGTATATTGCTGGTTTTGGTCCTTGTCGTTGTATTTCTGGTTGCTTACATGATGCAGTGCCTCCGCCTGGCTTCCGTGTTGGCTTGACGCTCATCTATGTGCTTAGGTTTGATGTGTTGGTAAAGACTTCCTGATACTACAAAATGCAGAAGTGTCTTAAGTGGCAGATAGGGTTAGAGCTTTGTAATTTACGGTTGTCTTAAGACAATATAAGCACAGCCCCTGATCAAAGTTAGTTTGACTTGAAACTATCTCTGTAGTATCTTTATGTTCGATGCTAACTAATGGCATTGGGCTACGCCAATCAGATACTACAGGTGAAACTATGCCATTTGTTGCGCTCGGCTCATCCTCTAGTATGCTCTGCCAAGGCTACTGCAGCCGTGATTTAGTCATGTTCCTTGGTCTGATAGATCCTTAGTGTCGTAAAATATTACTACTTATCTCAGTTAACAGTAGGTTAGATCTACGTCCCATCCTGTTATCTCGATAATCAACTTAGAGTTATGGAGGGCAGTTGAAGTACGCTTGATATGAGAGAATGGAATTGGTAAATCAACCTTTTAAAGACCCCAATAGCTCTTTTCCGAAGTTGAAAGGTAGCCTTTGTTGCAACGGAGCATTGACTTTCTCAGCGTGAATCTCCTTGCACGGCAGGTGAGTATGTTCTTTGACACAAAACTAGATGCACAGAACTCACGATAGAGGAAGCACAGTTTGGGAAGGTCGCCCATTGGTTTCTTTACTGATTATGCAGAAGACCAGGTATGTTGATGATGCACCGCGCGATGGGATTGAAAGTTTTAGGAGAATGATTCAGACCTCTTTCTATGGTGAAGGTGATGGATTGCGAAAGCACCCGGCTCCAAGAGACCTCTGCATTATCTCATTTTGATGAGCCAACATTTCCTTGATTCTTCTTCTTCTAAGGCCGAAACTTTGTCTTTATAGCGAATGGCACAGAAAGGATAACGATCTCCGGTCAACGTAATGACTGAACTGCAGTACGCTCGCCGGCTGACAGCCTGCTGAGGTGTGCAAGGCCGCTATGCTGCGTCTGCACGGAAGCGGTTTTATCTGTGCAATCATTGATAGATAGCCTTTAATGGGCCACAATCTTAATAAAGCGCTTGCAAATCAACACAATAAAGCAAAACATTAAAATAATAGAAAGAACTTATGAAAAGAAAATGTATGATAGTTCTAATGTCCTTGTACTTGCCGATCTTGAATAGAAGGGTGGCCAGTTGAAGGCAAGCACCAGAATGTGACACCCAAGTTGCTCAAGAACCTGTTGTCGTGCTGAGCCTTTGAAGGAGTAAGCATTGCGAGTAGTAGATGCTTTGGCGTATCAGAATCCAGATAAGGCTGAGGTTATTATGTAGCAGCGCATGTTATAAATCAAGACAAATTATGAGTGGGGTTTATCGACTGATAAGTTCCCTAAGATAAACAGGAAGAATTGTGCGCTGTGCAAAGCTTCTACCGCTGATAAGCATGAGGATTATCCAGCCAATGCGCAAAGGCAGGCCGGTTACGTAGCACGGTGATGAGTAAATCATTGCAGTGTTCAATCAGCCTGTGCAGGCGAGCAAACCTGGGCCTGTAAAGGTTGCGGGTCGACTCCTGGATATGCCTGAAGCGAGGTTATTTTACCAACGGCAGCCGCACTATTATCGCCGCACAGGTGATGGAAGAGCGTGAGAATCCAGGTACAGCTGTTGCTTTATCGCCTCCTTGCGCTTATTACATATGAATCTTCATCGCCTCTCTCTTTACCATAAATCGCATGGTCTTAGGCGATGAGAGGCTTTTGCTTCTTCCATAAATATGTAGACGCTTTTCCTGCATTGGTTTAATCCAAAGTATGATATTGAAAATATTTATTTTAAAACTTGAAAAATCATGATAAGAAGTTTTTGAAAACTATTGCATTTTCAAAATAAAAACATCTATAAATAAGGATAAAAGTTACAAATAAAGGCAAGTTTCAGTAACCACAGAAATCAATTCACAGGTAAGGAAAAGTTGTGTTAAAAGTTAATTGGACTTCAAAGTGGCGTTAGTATGTAGTCCTAGCGGCACCTTTGTGTCAATTACAGTCTTTACAATAAAAAGAGCATGTATTCAAAATTATGATGGAAAATTACGATAAATAATAAGTTATTAGCCCACTAGCCTAATTGGGACTAAATAGTCGAATTAGGGTTTAATAGAATAACTGTTTGTATAAGATGATAGATATCATAATTAATTACATTTATCGCATAGTTTATCCTCGTCTCAAAAAAAAATCCACCTAATTGAGGAGAATCAGTGCCCATGTATATGGCCGGAATATCATATCATTAATAATCTATTACCTGACGGAAGAACTCTTTTCTTTGATATTTTCTCGTCATTTTGTCGGTTTTCAGTAATAAAGACTATATTTGTTGTCTTACTTGAAACGAACTAAAAATGAGAAATCTACTATTGACCTGCCTTTTTAGGTCATGTAGTCTCACTTCTACAGCACAACAGACCGAAGGATTAAAGAATTGTCGCAAAGAACTCTCAAGTGCTAAATCAAGAAACGTGGATGCAAAAGGAGTAAAACCTTTGAACTATTAGCCGACCTTTCAGAATATCCATCAACTCACAATGCAGGCAGGGGGAATCAGTATTCTGTTTCTTTTGCAGAACAAATTGAGGACATACAGTTTATGTTTATCAATAATATCATGGTGCATAGTCAGAAATATTGGTGACGAGTCCTTAGATGCTCCTCCAAGTCGCCAATGCCTTCCTTATTTTGTCTATGTCTCCAATAGAAGAACAACACTGCCTCTGTTACTTTAACCAATTATAAAAAGGTGGTACACACCATCTTATTGACTCAATAGTATTCCTTTTATCAGCGAAGGCTAGGACTGAAAGGCTATCTTGGCTATCCCATGCCCCATTCTCTCCAGTATTCCTCTGTTACGGCGATTATGTTCAGGCTGACTAGAAGCACAAGATGCTGGGGTGGAACCCTTCCTTTACGTATGCAGTAATCATTCTAAGTAGTATCTATTATAGTTTTTATTTATTAAGAAGATGGGGATGGTTGAAGACTCACTGTAGATCGCATAAAGTGGAGCTCTGGACAAGGACTCATTATCAATTCCTTTGTTCTTGGGAAGTTTGCTATGCTTCCCGAATTGGTTAGGGCAGATAAGCAACAGGTATTCTGCATATCCTTCCCGTCTGGTTACAGCAATTATTCAGGTGAGCGGGCTGCAATGGTGGAACTCGTAAAGCGACCTTGATCGCAATCACTTTTCTTTTCACGTAAAGTAGAGTTAAGTATTAACGGACATAGTGGAACTATTAAGACAATCTCATGATTGCTTATCACCGTACTGCATGAGATAAATAAAGCAAAGATGCTGCTACAGTTTTATTGCTGGAGCCTAATTTAGGCTACCAATACCGGGTGCTGTGGATTATCGGGCGCCGCCCTGTCTCACAAGGAGCCTAACGCCCCTGTCACGTCCTTATATCACCATCACATGGCTCAGGGACTAAATTTTCGGAACGTAAGTGCACGAAGCACAACATTGGCGCTGGTTGTTGGTGGCAGTGAGATCAAGTAAATGGATAGCGCAAAGTGCTACCAAATGGTGAATAACCTTCCCATTTGCCTTAATGCTTCCTACTTGCCGTCTAGGCGTTATTATGGCTGATTAATACATGAGTAACTTCGCACGTAGTTTTAAGATAATGTACTGTCTAGAATGAAAGTGGACTACCCATTGCGCAATTGAAATGTAAACGGGGTTTGAGCCGCCTGCGGTCGAGTACTGATTTCGCATTTCACCCCTATTTTGGCGCACATACAGCCAGGCGTGCGGATAACCTACTGATGCTTACTTTACAGCTTTCGCCACGTTAAGGCCTATTGCTTATCATGAATACGTGGAGAGACAACTGATAGCGATTTCATTTCAAAATTCGCGAATGCAACGTACGCCTTTCTGGTTTTATTCGGCAGAATCTTGAGCCAGCCAGTTGGATGTCGTTAAAGTAATTATCCAAGCTGTAGTTTGGTTATATGGTGAGTGAGTTCAGTTTGAAACCGCTTTCGCCTGGCGCGAATGGTATGATTGGTTGCTTCCACCGATGATTCGCCCACGTGACCCGCAGTGCTTGCCGAGCGTATCCATCTTATCTTTTAGTTTCTCCTGCCTGGGTAAGGGTATGACGAGGTCTGCCTGCTCTCGGCAGACCGATTCAGGAGCTGTCCTACGGATTGGTTCTTCGCAGCGTTATCACTTACCATTTTCCTGACTGTGACCACATATCTCAGGACTTGCAGCAGTCAACCTTCGCGCTATGATTTGATATTCAATTGGTGCTAAGTATTCTGAGATGCTGATACTTTGCTGTGGTTACGATGTATGTACGATAGCGCAAGCTTCATCAACAAAGCCCAAAAGTTTCCCATCCGTACAGCACTTTGAAATGGCATAGTGAAATAAAAGGAATAACACTTTGTCGTCAAAATGGCGAAAAATCAAATTGATGTAGCTTGATACTTTACAGTAGAAACTGTGTTCTCTCAACGTAGATGTCCGTCAACCAGGGCTGTCCACCAACACATTCTGAAAAGGAGTTGTGTGTATTTGATCCTGTCCAGCCTCACAACTCAGTTCTATACCTCTTTTCCTGTCCTAATCTCCTCAAAACTTAGCATTGTATCCGCCTCCGTGTTACGGATAACATTGCTATAAACCCATCTTTTTCCCTTGTATTCAATGGCAAGAAGACGGTCGGTAAAGATCGAATCAGTGATGCTGCCTAATAACTGTCGTCATCGTTATTGGACAAAATAGCGGCATTCATCCCCAGAAGATGCTTACCCATCTTCACCAGAAGTTAGATATCATTAAACTCTTTCCATGTATAGCCCTTCCAGCGGTTTGGTGTGGGACAACTAAGTGTTATGGTGTTATACAAGCTTGTCAGGTGCTGAATTAGGTTTCTCATGATTGTTACCTAACGTATCATACGAGCATCATATCCGTCCTCTATCAGTGGATTATCAGCCTTTTTCACTTGTCTTTGTGAGTCGGTGCAGATAAAAGTTGAAAAGCCATGCAATTGCAACAAACAACGTAAATAATAGTAAGAAAAACCTTTCTTCTCATATTCCTAACCCTCTTTTGTTTTATAATTAATATCTATTCTATTCGTTTCTATGATTGCAAAAAGTAATTAAAAGTACTGATATAAACAAAGTAAGAACTATGCTTTGCCAAATTATTTACATGAAAATAAATATTTTTGTCGTGAAAATAAATATTTATCTTCATGAAAATAAATTCTTCTTGTCATGAAAATAATTCGTAGGAGAAGCTTTATTGCGCTATTCGCCTTCTTTTTGATTAGTAAACACATAAAGTTTGGTGATAATAAAAAGCTGTTTTCGTCGTTTGTTATCCTTTATCTATATTTGCAGATGAAAGCAATACTATATACGACATGAAACAAGTCAGTAAGATAACTCTTTGTTTGCTCTGTGGCAATGGCGTTGACAGGTTGCCGTGATAAGGTGCGGGTCAAAGCCGATGCAGCCGACCCTCAAGCCGCAGTAAGCCAGTCAATGAAGCGTATATCAAAGGTGGAAAACAAGGAGATATGCGTCAGTATGATATTGCTGACAAGCGGCAATAACGATTTCATTCCCAAAGGTTATAAACTATTTGAGAAGATTTCGGGTGACTTGAACAAAGGATGGAAGCTTGAAGACTGTGTGTAATCATCAAGGCAACACGCAAGGATGGCTTCGCAAAACAGTTTTTGAGTAAAGTGGTAGATCGTAATCGTAGGGGTATTATCGTACTGGCTGCACTGAGAAAGATGGTTATAAACTTGCGTCGAAAATTACAATTGCTTCTCATCAGAGAATGAAGATGGAGGTATTATTTTTCTCCAGAGTTGGGTGTAATCATAAAAGGATAGTAAGCTATATTTACGATTATTACCATGGTAGATATGGTTATTGGGAGTATTGTTTCCGTTATCAGAATCCAGATTTTTATGTCATAGGCTATGAAGCGTCTCATGATCGTGGACCAGTAGTCTTATTTGAGCGAGCATTAACTTTCTCTTACAGGCGTCGAATATGTGATGAGAATATTAATGCTCACAACTTTAATACTGATTCTGATGATGACTCAGAAATAGATGAAGTGTTCAAGAGGACTGTTGTTAAGCTGAAGAAAAAGCCATTAATGAAATTCTCGAAATAGAAGACTTCGACGAACTCAAGTATTAACTGCTATCTGAAACGAATGGATTATGAATAAAAAGAGTTTGCATGTTGTCGTTTTGTTCTTAGTTTTGAGAGGTCCCTTTATATCGCTTTTGGTAAATAAAACAAGGTTGAACATGTAGCTTTTAAGGTCTGTGTAGAGTTATCGAGTGCCTTGCTTTTAAACGTATAGATTGCAGGAGAATCAGCTCAAAATACTGATTCTTTTATTTGTTCTTAGCTTTACGATGAGCTGATAATTGGCTTTTATATTGCTTTTATCTGCACGATTAAAGGTTTGAGAATTATTAGTGTTTGAACAAAGAAACCCTTTGTACCTATTAGTTTAGGTGTGATCATCTTACTATCGTTCATTATAATGACTAAAGCTATGCTCTCTTTTGCCCTTTTTATAGATAGTGTTTGGATGTTCCGTACATGTGGTGCTGATGTTCACACGTGACGGTGCTGATGCTCCGCACATATGGTGTTGGTGGTAGCACCAATGGTGCTGAGCACTAAATAGCATCACAAAAGTTCTCTGAAAGGAGACAGATTTGTTGTTACTGGAAAGAGATAGTACTACTGCATAAGCAAAGATGCCTCTTTGGATTAAGAAAACTTACTCTGCGAAAACAATAGGAAAGCGCAATTATAACTGTGGTGATTCACACATTATACACTTGCTTGGGATATATTTGAGCCGATTAGGCTTATCTTTATCCCACTTGACTACCTGGCCTCACCTCACCCATAGTTGTTGTTACAGAGTGAGCCATCGAAGTTAACAGCAGAGAGAATCATTCCTGGCTCTCGATGCCCATCATCTTTGCGAGGAGCAAAGTTAGCGAAACGAGAGAACATCCTGACCAGTGAGCTGCTCTGGCTTGCAGTAGGCTGCAATACCACTCAGGATAGTACGCTCAACACCTGAACCATCGTCGATAGTAAACTGCAAGAGTTTCTTACTCTTCTTCACCTTCTCACACTTGATGATATGTCCTACACGGATATCAAGCTTCTCGAAGTCTTCGAAAGGAATGTCCTTCTTGATAGGTTCAGCCTTGTAAGAAGCGGCTTCGTTAGCCTTCTTAGTCTCTTCCAACTTACGCAACTGAGCCTCGATAGCCCTCATCCTCAATCTTCTCGAAGAGCAACTCAGGCTCTGCCAACTGCTTACCAGCTGGGAGAGAGGTCGGTAGAACCAAGTTCACTCCACTCATGCTCCGTCATGTTTGTCATCTCACGAAGTTTCTCTACTGCTGAATGGCAAGGAATGGTTCGAAGGCAATACTGAGGGTTGGCAACGAGCTGAAGCGAGATGTAGAGAATCGTCTCCACACGCTTAGGGTCGGTCTTCCAGAGCTTCCAAGGCTCTGTCTCTGCGATGTATTTGTTACCGATGCGGGCGAGATTCATAGCCTCTTTCTGATGCCTACGGAACTTAAAGATATCGAGATAAGCCTCTACCTTAGCTCTTAACATCCTTGAACTCTTGTATATGTCTGGCGGTCAATCTTCCAATTCACTACAAGCAGGAACCACACCATTCCAATACTTCTTGGTTAATTGTAGTGCACGGTTAACGAGTTACCATACAGCAACAACGAGTTCAGAGTTGTTACGCTCCTGAAAGTCTTTCCAAGTGAAGTTGTTATCTTTGGTTTCTGGTGCATTAGCTGTCAGTACATGGCGCAGCACATCCTGCTTTCCTTCAAAGTCGTGAGAGTACTCATGGAGCCATCCGCCAGTTCTTACTTGTAGAAATCTTATCGTCTTCAAGGTTAAGGAACCTCGTTTGATGGTACGTTATCGGGCAAAATATAAAGTCATATGTGCCTTTAACATAGTTGGGAAGATGAGACAGTGGAAACACGATATTGTCCTTTCCAATGAAGTGAACAATACGTGTCTCCTGGGTCTTGCCACCACTTCTGCCAGTTGCCGAAGTGCTCTGGATCCTTTTCACAAAGTTCCTTTGTATTTGAGATATAGCCGATAGGCGCATCAAACCATACGTGAGAGAACCTTACCCTCGGCTCCCTCTGCTGGTACAGGAATACCCCCAATCGGAGGTCGCGAGTCATAGCACGTGGCTGGAGATCCATGTCTAACCAGCTCTTACACTGCCCATAAACGTTTGGTCGCCACTCCTTATGATCCTCCAAAATCCACTGTTTCCAGCCACTCTTGATAGTCATTCAAAGGCAGGTACCAGTTCTTAGTACGCTTGATGACAGGCTGTGAACCAGAGATGGTAGAGTGTGGACTCTTCAGTTCCATAGGGCTAAGGTCATTACCACACTTCTCACATTGGTCGCCATAAGCATTTGGATTGCCACAGTGAGGACACTCACTCATGATATAACGGTCGGCAAGGAACTGGTGAGCTCTCATCATAGTACTACTCACTCTCCTTCTCGACGAGCTTACCATCATCATATAGCTTACGGAAGAAGTCTGAAGCAAACTTATGGTGAGTCTCACTTGTTGTGCGACTATAGATGTCGAAGGAGATACCAAACTCTTCAAAAGAGTCCTTTATCAACTTATGATAACGGTCACATATCGTCCTGTAGGGGTGATTCCTTCCTTCCTTAGCACGGATGGTGATAGGCACACCATGCTCGTCACTACCACCAATGAAGCAACTTCACGCTTCTTCAATCGGAGATAACGAACGTAGATATCAGCAGGAACATATACACCAGCAGGTGTCCTGTATGCACACCTCCATTCGCATAAGGCAATGCTGGTAACAGTGAGTGCTTAAATTTTCTTTTCTTCCATATCTGTTTGATTATTTATTATCTACTGCAAAAGTTACGAGTAACAAATGAGAAACGACAAAGAAATAGATAAAAAGCCTTTAAGAAGGTTATGCAGTTATCATGAGTTTTGTTTACCTTTGCATCCGTTTTAAGATATAATAAGAATGACACGGGACAATAATTGTGAGTATTTCTGCACGCCATAAACTAAGTTTAATGGGCGTTATTGTAACCTTAGGTATTGTTTTCGGAGATATAGGGTACATCTCCTTTGTATGTGATGAAGGCTATTGTGAGGGCTGGAAACCCTGTTAATGCTGGAATATCATCGGTGCAGTGTCGTGTATTATAGACATTAACCCTTCAAACGACTAGCTAAATATGTCTTAATTGCGCTTCGTGCGGATAATAAAGGAGAGTGTGAATACTCGCTTTGTATGCTTTTAATACGTCGACATAGTCGTAAATGGTTTTATTTCTTAGCGATGATTGGTGCCAGTACGCTGATAGCTGATGGTGTATCAACGCCTTCTATTACGGTTCTCTCTGCTATAGAGGTTTGAAGGTCTATGAACCAGAGACCCCAGTTGTACCTATTGCCCTTTGTATTGTTACTGTTTTGTTTTTCATTCAGCAATTCGGAACGAATATGATCAGCAGTTATTTGGCTCCATTAATGCTCTTATGGTTTCAATGTTGGGTGTAGTTAGAGAGCTATGCATATCGGTGATTATATCCCTATTCTGCAAGCTTTCAATCCCTTACATGCCATCCGCTTGCTGGACTGAGTAAACCCTGAGTGGTTCTTAATCTTGGGTGCAGTGTTCCTTTGTACGACCGTGCTGAGGCCTGATATTCCGACTTAGGACATTGTGGAATTACTAACATCCGCACGAGTTGGGCATTTGTTAAGATTATGCTTATCCTCAATTATCTTGGTCAAGGGGCTTGGATAATTGCACATGTTGATAATCTTACCTCTGGGTTGAATCCTATGCCATCATGCTCACGGCATGCTCTTTTTCGGTATCGTTATGGCAACGATAGCAGCAATTATTGCAAAGTCAGCATTGATTAGTGGCTCGTTTTACTATCTTCAGTGAAGCAATGAACTTGAAGTTTTGGCCACGTCAGAAGATTAAGTATCCGACCGATGTTATGGACAACTTTATATCCCATTTGTCAATATGTCGCTCTTTATCTTATGTGTGATTGTGATACTTTTCTTCCAGAGTTCGGAACGAATGGAGGCTGCTTACGGCCTTTCTATTACGATAACCATGCTCATGACTACCTTCCTCTTGAGTGCTTATCTTACTATTCGTCGGGTAAATCGTTGGCTCACCTCCTGTTCCTCATCGTCTTTGTCGGTTTGGAGAGTATCTTCTTCGTCGTAAACATGGCAAAGCTTTATGAATGGAGGTTGGGTAACCATGCTTCTTGCCAGTGTGATGATAGCAATCATGTAAGTGGTGGTATAATGCCACAACCATTCGTAATTCGCAGATACAGATACGTGATGTTCGCGAATCATTCAGTATTATTTCTGATATTAAGAGCGATGAGTCAATCCCTAAGTATGCGACAAATATTGTCTATCTAACCAAGCTTGGGGGTAAATATGACATCGAACAGAAGATTCTCTATTCAATAATCAACAAGCATCCAAATGCGTGCTGACCATTATTCCTGCTGCATATAGACTATCAAGACAGTCCTTCAACACTGAATATGACGTTACCACGCTCGTTCCCGATACCCTTTATCGTATCAATCTACGGTTAGGATTCCGCATCCACCCACTTGTCAATCGTTATTTTAGGCAGATAATCGAGGATATGGTGGCTAAGAATGAGTTCTCTCTTGCGTCATCTTACCCTTCATTAGCTAAGCATAATGTGATGGGAAACTTCGTATTTGTGCTTATTAATAGGATTTATTCAACCTTCACTTCTTTCTCTTTCAAGGAGCGACTTATCATGGACGCCTCAGTGAATGGATCGACCATTTGAAATTGAGTATGACGCGTTCTTTAGGACTAAATCACGAGTAACGTCTTGATAGAGAGACGTACCACTCACGGTGAAGTCTACATGCTAAGAAGGGTGGAAATGGTATCCAGGGTTGCAAAAGAATTGAGAAAATGGGGCCTTTTATTAAACCCAAATCGCTCATTAGAGGCTAAACATATTTTGAAATGTCATTATCGTATGCAGATTGTTTGGCTTTGAACGTAGGCGTAGCGGGCTGCGATCAAGTTACAAAGACGGACGAGATGCTCGATAAAGACATAAGATGTTAGCCCAAGTTTAACCGGCAAAAATTATTTTTCATAAATTTTTCGAGGATGTTTCGTGTAGTATCAATTTGATAAATGGTTGATAATCAAGTATAGGGTATTGTAAACGAGGAGTAAAAATCTGATTTGTAGGACACAGCCATATCAAAATTATTTTGTTACTTTGCACTCATGCACGCAAATGTACAGAACTGATTCAACCTGCCACAGGGGACATGGCTCCTATTATCGCATCAAGGAGTCATATCGTGACGTCACAGCTCATGTACATCTGCCAATTCTGTTGAACATCGCCTCGAACCTTCACTTACTGCTGTACAGGTTCGAAAAATTGCATACGCTCATCACCGAACGCTTCAAAACCAGAAGTACACCCTCGCTTTTTACATCTTGGCGGTCTTACTCCTATTGAACAGGCAAGAAAGGCTGACGAATGGTGGAGCCGTATGGAGAAAGAAGGTGGAATCGATCGGTTTAGATAGGGAAGAGCGAAGTCGCTGAGAAGATATGAGAACTATATTGACCTTGAGACGGCAAACTATACTGACGCAAGGAATGTTGGTGCAGAGTGGCTCTGCAAGCAGACAATAGACAAGCCTAATTAGAGGGTTTCCTGCGCAAAAACGGCTGGACGGAGAATGCAATACGTACGGCTTTGTCAGCATTGATTGTTCGCACGGTATATGCTGTTTCTGAACGTTCATCTTATTATTATTTGCGCGATAACTCGGCTGCCGCTGAGACTTTATAGTGGGTTCCTGGCTGGACACCAGGAATCAATTCTCTGTATAAAATCACTGACAAATTACTAGGAACTAAAGGAACAGCTAGAGCGTCATCTGTGCAGTGTTACTGACAATCTTTAATATAGACAACAAGTTGATGCTCTTCGACTTAACCAACTTCTATTTCGAGGTAGTAAAGCGTATAGCGATAAAGCCAAGTTCGGTCGTTCAAAAGAAAAGCGCTCTGACTGTAAGCTACTTGTGTCTTGCATTATGTATCAATCAAGAAGGTTTTTATACGTTATTCTTCAATCTTAGAGGTATACAGCAGATCCCAAGTCTCTACCCAATATGATTGATACAGCTGGCAAGAGGAATCCATCAAGAACAAAGGATACGCTTGTTGTCATGGATGCAGGTGTTGCCACGGAAGAGAACTTGAGTTAATAAAGAGGGTTGCAATTATCTCTGCGTATCCCGTACGAAAATGAAAGACTATACGCTCAGTGATGATAACAGGAGGTACACGGTAATGGATGCCCGTCGGCAGAAGATAACGCTGAAAGAGGTTAAGACAGAGGATGATGAGGATTATTATCTCGAAATAAACTACTCCTTCGAAAAGCTGTGACAGAGTCGTCCATGAACAGGGTTTGGCAAGAGCGTTTTGAGATGGAACTTGCAGAGATACGATGCAATCTCCAGAAAGGTGGAACAAAAACCTATGAAAAAGGTTGTTGAACGTGCAGGACGTGCCATGCAGAAGTACCCTTCTATAGCGAAGTTCTACCAGATAGCTGCGCATAAAACGAGAAGAAACCTAGGGAGATGCCTGGTGGACTGGGAGATAAAAGACCTCTCGGCAATGGAATCTGGTCACGAGTCTATTTCCTCCCAGCAATGTCAGGACACTTTCTGGTTCTTCCGAAATATGGGAGGATAAACTAAAAGTCTTGAGTATAATAGGCACACGAGTCACGGAGGGACGGAGGTAACGCACAATGTCACGGAGGTGCCGACGGCACAAAGAGCGACGGAGGTGTAGCGTACAGATTCTTGATAATTATTTTGGGATAAACGCTGTGTTGTAAAGCTAATAGAATTGGCAAAACAAGCTCTAGTCGCTCCGTAACTGACAGTTGCCTCCGTGACTTCCGATTGCTTTGTTTTAATAAACCTCCGTCCTCTCCGTGTCTCCGTGTGACATTTTCGTCAGAAAGCTAACCTTAAGTGGCAAAACTTATCACTCCAAATCCTGAAGACCCACTTCTCTGAGCGTGTAACATGGGAATACTACAATCTCAGTTCGTGAGATAGAATGTACGAACAGACAACTAAAGAATGATCTCAACCTCCGTCCCATCTATCATCAGAAAAGATGGGCGAAGCGACGCACCACCTCTTCTTCCGGTTTATTAGCCTACTGGGTGGTAAACATACCATCCGCTGTCAATTAAAACGAGAAGGAGAATCCTGTTACTGGACCGAGATAGATGACGTATGAGGCACCCAAAGCTCGTCACCACAAAAGGAAGAATCATTAGGTGAAACCATCGATAAAGTGCCAATGTAGTAGTCCTTCGAAGCAAAGCAAAACAAATATACGATAAGTTGAACTTAAAACCTCACCGTTCAAAAAGAATAAAATTTGTGGAGACAGAGCCCATAAAGAAAAATAGGAGGAAAGTACGGTGACAGTAACACTAGGCCAAAGTGGGTGTTAAACTTGGGTTAGGAAACAATACCATAATAAGAATTATACATGTAGTGGTCTAATGACCATTGGGTTAAATACGTAGCTTGTTAATAGAAATGAGTTTAATCCAATACATGGTATAATTACCTCAATTAGATTGTTTTAGAACGGCGGATAAACTACATGATAAATATAATTGGGTGCGATGTTTATCTCGCTTCTGCAAACAACTTATTCCCTCATTAGTTGAGGTTTGTAAATTATTTTTCAAACGGTCTAAAACCAGGTTTTTCTATTTTATAAACTTTCAATGTTCTGTGATAACATTTATATAAACATTAACTCCTTATGGTGTTAGATCAATGTTATCTGATACGAAACAACCTATTTTGAACATTACAGTTATGAAGAGCAGGTAATAGAATTTGTGTTTTCTTTAATGATACATAATGATATGTTGGTTGATTTTTGTTAATTAATGTTTTACTACATTATAAAATAGGTTTCAAATTATGTTTTTCTTTTAAAATTAATTTTATATTTACCTTTGCAAAGTGTAAATGAGTTGGGGGATATAATGACTCTTGTTGTACAAGATGTCTTTGTGATAGTTGCTTAAAGTAGGAATTTCAGTTAATTCCTCTCAGAGCTCTCAAAGCAGCTAAAACTGCATCTTTTCCTGGAGAAGGTCCCAGAAAAAGAAAAATGCTGTGTTAGTTTGTTCAAAAATCTCAAATAATGAGTCATATGAGCACACCTGCCCTTTCCATACTATCTATGGACTTGTAAAATTATCCTTAAGTTTTGATTAGGCAGCCTTCTTCACCCTCCGAGCCTATCTCCTGCGGCAAGAATGGCAGCATTTGCTGCGATGGGATTCGAAGAAGAGTAGTAGCCTCTCGCTAAACATATTGCGCCTTGATGCGTCCAAGGCTATAGTGTTGCTTTTTGATTTCCAAAGCTACCCTCCATTACCAGTAGCTCTGAGGTTTCCCAATAATCTTTCTCGCTGTCTTGAGACATTCAGCTTCTCTTTTGGGTCTTGGACCTTTTTCTAGTGAAACAGGTCGTTATGCCTTTTCTGTACACATAGTGCGGTTGGCATTGTTGGCGTATATGGAATCGGCATTTTCCACATGCTTGACTTTGATTCCCGTCAAAGATTCTTGATATTCTATAGCATAGCTTAAGACGGACACCCTCGTTCGAATGCCTCAGCCTGGTGCTCTATGAATGATATGCCGTCTATCTGTATGTTGTTGACCTTTGCCCCAAACTCTACACGCTTGTTTTCCTTGGGCTCTGACAATAGGACGGAGGTGAGGGGCGGTCGATGCCGACGATACGGTGCTTTGACTTCCTTGCCGGAGAATAGTTCTGACTGTTGAGGCATACCTCACGCACAGCGGACAGCCGCTTTTCTGTTCTGCCGACAGACAGATGCAGGACTGTACTGTTTACGCCAGACGATTCCCATTGGGACAGGAGTTTGGACAGGAGCCCTCAGGAGTCTCTCCTGAGCTTGCGCGTGGACGAGGCTGTGTGCTTGCGCTGCTTAGCGTATGCAAAGCCTGGCCTTGTCAATATTATTATACTTGCTTCTCGGAATACGCCTGAGAGGTGTTTTGCATCGGAGACCAGCAGAGTGTGAAGCCAATAACAACACTCCAGAGCAGCTTGATATCCGTAGGAAAACGCAGGCAGCTCTCGTAACAGGTTGCATCCGTCAAGCAGGTCTTTGTCTTTAAGGTTGTCTTTCCATTTGGCATACAATATGCCCTGAAAGCTGTCTATGTTAAGAAACTGACCAAGACGATTGCGTATGGCACTGCAATCTTTCCATCCTTGATGGGACAGGAGGGGTCTATCAGAACACCACAGAACATCTGCATGTGGATGCTTCCATTAGCATTTCTATCAGACCATCGTCAGACGAGACCTGTGCATGACTTAAGGAACATAGGGCTACTTTCTCCTTCACCTGAGAAAAAGAGGCTTTTTGCCCTGCTTGCTCTATGGCTAAGGTTCTGTATATTTCTGCTGCCAACTCCTTTAGTGGGAGCTGGGAATGAATGCGTCTAAGTTCGCTTTGTAAAAGCTTTCACGATAGCTCTGTAAAAATCGAACTCTGTAAAGGGCAAAGTTAGTGTTATATCAGAAATGTATCTTCACGACGATTTATTTTAAGTTTTCCCCGATTCTGCCCGTGATGGGTCGTTCGGGGATTTTTGTATCAGGTACAAATAATATATTATGCTGACAAACAATTAGTTAGAAAAATTCTGAATATCCCTAGTAAAGATATTAATGCTTAGTTGTACAATTAAGCTAAAAAGTTAAACTTTCATAATAAAAGTAAATTTATGAATGGTAAAATGAGTGGTAGAGCATACGTCGCTCCTTCTGTAGTTGTATGCAATTTGGAAGTAGAGGCTTGTTGGTAGAGATTCTGCCAATAAGAGGCGACCACATCCTGGTGGTGAAAGCCTCAATCTAAAAAGATTTTTCCGATGATACTGATTGTTGTACAGATAAAGAGATAGAATCAAATAGCCTTTGGGGTTTGCTAAATTAAAAGAGCTTTTGTTATTTTATGACTGGGGCCCTCAGTCATATCACTGATAAAAGTAAGAAAATAGAAAGTGCTTAAGTCTTATGAGTCTTTTTGTATGTTTAAAGATAAATTAATTAAATTATTTCGATAATATGTAAACGAAAAATGCAGTTCAGTAATATATAATCAGAGGTGCATTAAGAATATAATAATTACATCGAAGATTATAGCTTAAGGTTGTCAGTTTTTAAAGTCATATTTAACTCTAATATTGATTTTAGCATTTTCTTTTTACATTGTTTTAGAAAAAGTGACTCAATTATAACTCTTTTTCTAAGTTTGTTATTTTGATACTCTCTCTTTATCATATATAAAGTGGTTAAAACTCATCTGCTCCTGTGTAATAGGGTGAATAAATTCAAGGTGAGCTACGTGTAACCAAAGGCGTTCAGCTCGTTGTCCGTAGAGGTTATCGCCAATGATAGGAGTACCCAATCCGTCTGGATGAGCACAATGAACGCGCAGCTGGTGGGTACGACCTGTCAGCGGATAGAGTTCTATCTTCGCCGCTTCCAATGCTTCTTTGCTGTATGTTGTCTTACCGATAAGACGATATTCTGTGATAGATTGTTTCCCATTAGTCCTATCAACACGCTGCCGAGGACGGTCGTCTGAGTCGGGAGAAAGTGGAAGTTCTATCCGTCCCTCTGCTGGTAACTGCTTTTCGAGGACAGAGAGAGGAAGTAAAGCTACATACTTCTTCTTGACAGTTCGCTCAATAAACTGTGCTTGCAAAGCCTTGTGAACTTCAGAAGTGCGTGCAACAACGAGTAAACCACTTGTTGCCATGTCTAATCGATGTACCATGAACGCATCGCTCTTACCCTTCCATCGTTCGCTCAGAATACTATAAACGGATGGTTGACAGCCTTTTCCTGGAACAGAAAGTAAGCCCGATGGTTTAACAACTACTGCAAGATAATTGTCTTCATAGAGTATTTTTAGTCCCCTGAAGGCAGCACGTTTCTGTTTCATTATTTGTTCTATCGCACTCCTTATAGTCAACGTCTATCCCTTCCAACATCCACTCCAAGATCGGTTTACACTTTCCATTGCAAGCAGGATAGTAGTTTCCATGCTGTCTTATCTCGGTCTTTGGCGATGGTCCCCACCAAAACATAGCCATGCTAATAGGCTTATAACCATGAAGAAAAGTATATTGTAAGAGCTTTGGTTCACAGCATTCACCTGCACCAGAAGGGCGGAAAGTAGTGAGGGCTGCGAGACGCTGCTTGGGCTGCTCGTTCTGCTAGCAGTTTTCGTTTGCGCTATGGGCAGCCTTCGTACGTGCAGGGACTATTCTGCAGATAGTAATCACGGAAGATATCGAGTAAGTTCTTACGTTCTCCGCATGCATTGAGTAGTGAGAACTGAGAAAAAAGCCAACGTTGAAGCCGGTCAGACTTCATTTTCCGCTCCCGTTTCCAAGCTGTTATCTGTTCTTGATAGCTGTTTACAACTGTCTGTGCAGTGGTAATCTGTCTCAGCATAAAGCCTTTTTCTTTCACGTTGCAATTCGGCTTTAAGAAACTGGCTCTGGCGTGTCATCTCGTTGCGTTCTGCCTCTGAAATAAAAAGTCTCCTTACGTCGTTTGTCACGTAAGAACTTGGCACCTTGCATCACTTTCCGTGCTTCTTCGATAGCCTTTTCAGCCTCTTGCTGAATCTTCTTTAGGTTTTCCTGTGCCTGTCGATAGGCTGTTGAGGGCTTTTAGTTGGGCTATCTGTTTGATTCAATTGGGTAATCTCTGCCTCATGAGTCTTGAAGTAACCATCGGGCTGAAGATAGTCGAAAACAGCAGGAACAAAGTCTTCTCCCTCATCAGCTATCTGTCCTGAGTAGGCTTGCAGATAGCCAATCTCTCCGTTTCGCTCAACAATCAGAACGCCATACATCTTTCCCTTCGATTGGTTTCAATAGGAGATCTGCCTGCAACAACGACTGCTGCACGGCAAAGAGCGTCGGTTCGTAATCGAAAGGATTATTAAACCGAGCGGGTAGGGGCTGTTCTGATAGGATAGGATGGAACTTCATGGTGCAAAGGTGAGGAAATAGTTGACGAGTAGACAAGTTTCTGGAGTTGACAAGTAGACAAGTTTACGAGTGAACAAGTTACTTGCTTTTGAGGAAATATGAAGCTTGTTGGAGAAATGAAAAGCAACAATAAAAGGAAAAAGCACGTTTTTCTCTTAGAAAAAAACATTACTTTTGTCGCTATGAAACAAAATACTTACTTGTATTTCTGATGCTGATATGCTGTGGTCTATCTGTGATGGCACAGCAACAGAACAGAAGGTGGAAAGACCCGCCCAAAAGGTGGGACTTGTGCTTGGTGGCGGTGGTGCGAAAGGTGCTGCAGCCATAGGAATACTAAAAGGAGTTGGAGCAGAAAAAGATTCCTGTTGACTATATTGCGGAACAAGTATAGGAGCGATTATTGGCGGATTATATGCACAGGGCTATCGTGCAGATGACCTCGAAAAACTCTTCCGCTCACAGAATTGGCTGGCACTTTTGGCAGATAGAGACACAACATTGGTTGGAAAGGTCTATAAAGAGGAAGATGGTGTAATCTACGTCTTCGGCTTTCCTGTGCGTAAAAAAGGCTGATGCTGATAAAAATACAGGGTTTCTGGATGTTTGCATGGTGACCATGTCTATAATTTCCTTGACTCACTTGTCAGCCGTTCTCCCAGTACAACGTAGTGTACCGTTAAGCGGGCTATTCCCTTCTCATGTGTAGCCTTTGACATCCGTCGTCAACAAGAAATAGTCCTTGATACTGGTTCTTTAGCGCGTAATATGCGTGCCAGTATGGCTATTCCTGGTGCGTTCAAACCTGTACAGATAGACACGCTGATGCTGGTGGATGGTGGTATGGGCAATAATCTTCCAGTGGATGTTGTACGAAAGATGGGGGGCAGATATCGTTAGTGCCGTCGACGCTTCAACAGCGCAAACGTGATGATTATCGTTCGCCTTTCGGCTTTCTGAAAGGACTGGGAGGTATCTTAGATTGGTTGGCAGAACGTCCTGATATAAAGAAATATAATGTCAATCGCACGAAAAGCCGACCTCTATATTAATCGATTTAGGTTCTTATGGTGTCACCGACTTCAATGCAAAAGGCGATAAAAGCTATCCTTAAAATAGGCGAGGATACTGGTATTCTCTATCGAAAAGCAGTTAGGGACGTTCATGAAAGACCATCAGGACGATGAGAATAAATATTTTTCTTCATGAAAATATATTTCTTTTTGTCAACAACTGCTGTTTTAAGGTCTTCAAAACAGCATTGTTAGATTTGATAAAAGCATAATTCTAAAAAGGCTTAAAAAGCTATCCTTTTTAGTCCACAGCTATCTTGTATGCGCTCATAAAACTGTCCGAGAATAATGAGCATATCATCTGGCAAGTAGCTGATAGCCTTTTCTATCATCCATTCAGGTACTGGATAATAGGCTTCGGCAACCGAACCAGCGATGCACGCCTTCGTGTCGGTATCGCCATCACATAGTACAGCGAGGCGGATGGTCTCCTCAAAGCTATTAGCATCCATGAAACAACGCAGTGCCATCGGTACGGTTTCCTGACAGGTTCCGTCAAAGTGTCCTTCAGAACCAATCTTCTTAATGTCCCGCATGGGTGGTAACTCGTAGCCAAAGAATTTCTCAACTTTGCGCTCGACATCCGACTTAGAGAAGCGCATCAAGCGTAGCCAACAGATAGCTTCAGCAATACATTGTGCACCCTTAATGCCTTCTGGGTGGTTATGACTTACGATAGCACTCTTCTTAGCTTCCTCAATTACATCCTCCCACTCGTCGAATAGCCAGCCAATAGGGCTGACACGCATGGCAGAACCATTACCAAATGAATCCGTGGGCTGGGGATTGTCGGAGTTAATCCATTGATAGAATCTCTTACCATATCCGCCCATTGGGTCTGGATAACGTCGACACCAGTCGAGCAGACTCTCCTGATAGTCACGCTCATTCAGCACTGCATCGGCAATAGCAATGGTGCAAATCGTATCATCTGTGTAAGAACAATCAGATGTAAAAAGCTCAAATCCTTTCTGTGGAGCTGCTCCGAATTCGAAGCGTGAGCCAACAATATCTCCTATAATAGCACCAATCATAAAGTTTCTTCTTTAGTCCCTCTGTTGCTTGAGAGTGGATTGAAAAATACTATGGGGGTATATGTTTCCTTTTAGGTTGTTAGTATTAAATCTATATAAAAATGATAATCAGACTCTTTACTCTTAACAATGAGAGGATAAGAGTTGACGTTTAGTACTCCGACCGGGAATCGAACCCGGATCAAAGGTTTAGGAAACCTACGTTCTATCCATTGAACTATCAGAGCGAGTTTTTCAAGCTTTTTTGCTTTGCTTCTGACAAGCGAAGAGTGCAATAACTCTTGTTTGCAAAGATAGGAGTTATATATATGTTGAAACGACAGTTTTTTTACCTTTTACTGTTGTTACAGCATGTGTTTTGCTGCTAAAGAGTTCTTCCGTTAAATGTATAGATTGGAAATAGAATAAAAGCTCATACTCTAATATGGTGGGATTACTCCCAAATAGATGGTCTTACAAAAAGCGAATAGAATATAAGATTAAATGCTAATTGATATGATGTCTATTCGTCTTCTACAAATATCGTATTCCAATTTCACTGATATTTGTAAACTATTTTCAAAAGTGCGATTCAAAACCAATATATGCTCTTTTGGCTTCTAAAAGACGCCTAATTGACTTTGCAAAGGTGCCCCCTAAGACCCTTACTAACGCCCTTTGGAAGTCCAATAAAGCACCTTTTCTTGTGCTACTTTATAACTAATTGATTTCCTGTTGGTTATAAACGTGTCTTTTATAGGTGCTTTTGTCGTTATTTATAGAGGTTTTCTTTGAAATTATGTAATGATTTTTCAAACTCCTTTCTGCAGGATTTTCAAAGTGTTAAAATGAAACGTTTTCAGTATCGAAGGCTGATAATAGAGTAGATAGATGAGATTCTTCGTTATGTTTTTCCCTAAAAAAAGGCTGTATCAAGTGGCATTGTCTGCCCTTTGATACAGCCTGTCTTATAGTTATAAAAGTAGGATTCTACTTACTTTTATGCTCCGTGGAAGAGATACTCCTGCTGAATGTCTTGTGTCATCAGCGTAAAGAGTTTCTCTTGTAGACGATCAGCAAGGTCGAGTGCGCTGTTAAGAATCTTATCAGAGAACGCCTGTAACAGGTCTTGTGCATGGAGAGGTTGCGTCTTGTAGATGCGTAGATACTCTTCTTCCATCTCACGTTGACGCTGATCGGTCTCAGCTTCAAACTTTGCGTATGCCTCTTTGATGACTGGAGCATACTTGTTGTAGTTGGTCATACCCAAAACCATTATCTTGCGGAACTTCCAATAAGCAGAGTCATCACTTGACTCGCCATTACCCTTTCATGTAAGCCTCTGGATAGAAGTGATGCCCTGATAGAGTGGGAGGAACACACCGAGGTCTGCCATTCCCATAGCAACGTAATTCACACAACCGATAGCCTGTGGCAGCTCTGGACGTACCTGTAAGAGGTGGGTCTGTGTGGTACGGAAGATAGAGACAGGGCGATAAGGTTCCTTTGGATTACTATTGAGATATGGGTCGTGCTCCGTATTGTCGTAGTGAAAGCGGAATGCCGTGCGGAGTTCGGTCAGTGTGACCTTATGAGCAGCCTTAGCAAAGACAGGGAAGGTGTTCTTTGTTACGTCATTCTTGATCTCTGGAGAGAAGAACTGCTGCAAACCCCCATACACGTGGGTAGTTATAGGTGGTGTCGAGTTTGATATCACGTGCGTAAGCCTCATGGAAATCAAAGGCACCCTGTGCTGGATTGTAAAGTCCATGCTTCTCAGCAAACTCAATCAAGTCGGCTGATGCGAGGTAATTCTCCTTATCATTAGGGTCGTATGTACGGAAGCGGCTCTGGTTACCAGTTACGAAATACTGATCTTTTGGCATACGGCAAGCCAACCAACGATGGCCACAAGCTGTCTCCAAGTACCATATCTCCTTGCTATCTACAAAGCCAATGCCGAAGCCTTCAGCAATACCATACTTTTCGATGAGCATACCCAATCGCTCAACACGCTTCGCGGGCGGTGTGGACGTAAGGTAGGGTAATGTTGAAGACAGAGTTCTCTGCACACCATTCTCTACCAATGGGTCGTGTTTCAAGACCTCGTCACTACTGAAGATACTCTCCGTAGCGCTCATTCCCACACCTGCTGTGTTGAAACCAGCACTGCCCCAATGGCCGTGAAGATTATACGGAGAAAGGGCAGAATAGCCTAAAGCCTTCTCTGGGAGTTCGCAACGGAAAGGACTATCCTTTGCAACGAACTCGCGTGGACCATTGTCTGTACCCTCAAATATCTCGTAGTTCTTAGCTTCCATTGCGTCCCAGTCCTCTGAACGCGCTACTATCATAGAACCATCAGCAGTCTGTTCTTGACCAATGATGATGGTTGTACACTCTAGAAGGAGTTTGTGCTCAATTTGCACTTTGTTTGTTTTCATAAGCTTAAGAGTCTTAGTTCTTATTGTTAATTATTGATGACAAAAAAATAGTAAATATTCGTGGAAGTGGCGTAAGAGTTAGGATAAAAAGGTAAATAAGTGGGAGTTATGGTGCAAAAATACCCATATATAGTTAATACTATTGTGTCTTTTATAGTGTTCAAGGTTGGAATATAGAGGGAAAAAGTATTATTTTTGCAGCGTGTGATATCTGATAAATAGTGTTTGCTGAAAGGCGTTAAATATGTGATTATGAAGAAAGTTAAGTCCCTTTTTCTTTTTGTTGAGTCTTTTGTATGATACTTCTTTTCTTGTACCGATAAGAAGCCCGTTAGTCAGGTGCAGGAGTCGTCTGTACAGCAGGAAGATAGTGTGTCTGTAGAAAGGTTGATAATGTTAAGGTTGCAAAGAAGCAGCCACTAACGTATAAGATTCTTGTTCCTTTTTAATTATCGTTTGTGTAATCCAGATACGATAATCAACCGAAGTGGGTTGAACTCTATAAAGATGGGAAGGATTATTATGTTGGTAAAAGCTCGGTATGGTATTGAGATGAGAGAGGATGCGTGCTCAAGTACTATTCCAACATACTTGGCAGAAAAGCGAAACACGATATTGTTTGTCAATCAGTTGCCAATAAAGAAGGGAAAAGTTAAGATTGCTGATGTTGCATTTTCAGATAGTACCTACTTGGAACCAGGCTCTGTAAGGATTTTTACTTTTGCTGGAAAGCATTACAAGTTAGAGGCAAAGGCGCAGGGAGAAAGCCAATTAAAGAACTATACATTATTGCTGAATGGAGAACGAATAGTTAGGGAGGCAAGGGTCGATGCAGCAAGTTTTGCACTTCTGTTTGCTGGTGACTTGGATGGAGATGGGAAGTTAGACCTTGTTCTTTCCTTACCTACAGATTATGAGGAACTCCGTGTTGCCTTGTTCTTATCATCTTGTGCGCCTCCTGGTTTGCAAATGAGTAAAGTCGCAGAGATAGAGGATGACTTCAGTTGTTAAGCCCTTCCTGTTTTTTATTCGTTGTAGAATGGATATTAGATAAAAAGTATTATATTTGTAAAGTGTTTGAAACAGAGATAAAGCAATTAACTCGTCAACTTGTAACCTCGTTAACTATAAAAAGATATAACGTTAACTCGTCTGCTCGTTAACTTGTCAACTACAAAAAGATATGCTTCAGGAAAGTCCAATACAACTCTTACAACGTCAACGTTTGCTGCTTCAAATGGAGTATTATGCCGAGAAAGAAGCCTTTAGAAAGCAGACTGAGGGCTGCTGGTATGCAGCGGAAAGTGAAGCGAGAGATGCTTTGGTTTCCGTTAAGTGAGCAAACGGTTTTTATAATGGACTCAATCAACTGTGCATTGAGGTGTTTCGTACACAGGATGGGGATATCGAACATAACTTTGAATGTGGTCGTCCGCTCCTTTTCTTTAAGTTTATTGCGAAAGAGGAAGATACTCGAATAAGAAAGTTCAGCTGAAAATACTATGGCTTTACAGGTACGGTATCGTATGTAGAGGGCGATAGAATGGTTGTTGCAGTGCCTGATTCCGCACCCTTATTAGACCTACAATCTGCTTCAGAACAGATTGGTTTGCCAGTTAGGTTTTGATAGAACAGAGCTGTCAAATGATGTTCGATGCGTTAGACCGTACCATGAAAGCAAAGGAAATAGACTGGCTTATCTTCGCGACTTGTTCTATTCACGACAAAATGTTGAGAAGTTCTCCTTTGCTCCGATTCGATTACCTTGGCTGAATCCTACACAGGAAAAGGCTGTCAACGAGGTGTTATGGGCAAAGGATGTGGCGGTAGTTCATGGTCCACCAGGAACAGGTAAGACAACAACATTGGTCGAAGCAATCAACGAAACACTGATGCGAGAGAGTCAGGTGATGGTTTGTGCGCAGAGTAATATGGCTGTTGACTGGATTTGTGAGAAGCTTGTCGACCGTGGTATTAATGTCCTCCGCATTGGTAATCCTACCCGAGTGAACGACAAGATGTTAGGTTTTACATACGAAAGAAAGTTTGAAGCGCATCCAGACTACCCACAGTTATGGTCGATTCGAAAGGCTATTCGTGAATTAAGGAACAACAGAAAGAAAGGTTCTGAAAGCTATCATCAGAAGATGGATAGACTGAAAAAGCCGTGCTACGGAGCTTGAGATACGTATCAATGCCGAGCTGTTTGGAGAGGCACGTGTCGTTGCTTCCACCCTCGTTGGTGCTAACAGTAGGATAATGGAGGGTCAGAAGTTCACCACTTTGTTCATTGATGAGGCTGCACAAGCCCTCGAAGCAGCCTGCTGGATAGCCATTCGTAGAGCGTCAAGAGTCATCTTTGCGGGTGACCATTGTCAACTTCCACCAACAGTAAAAAGCATAGCTGCCCTACGTGGTGGCTTAGGAAAGACCCTGATGGAACGTATCGTAGAGAATAAACCAGAGGTTGTAACGCTGTTGAAGGTACAGTATCGAATGAACGAAGATATTATGCGTTTCTCATCCGATTGGTTCTATGGTGGGCAGGTGGAGACTGCTCCACAAATTAAATATCGTGGCATCCTCGATTATGACAACCCAATGGTATGGATTGATACGTCCGATGAGGCTGTCGTTGCATCGTATGATTTAACGGAAAGTGAGGCTAATTCTGTTCCTTCCCAATTGAATAATGACAAGGAAAATGCCTTTCATGAGCAGTTTGTTGGTTCTTCTTTTGGACGTATAAATAAAGGAGAAGCAGAGCTAACACTCAAGACTTTAGTCGATTACTTTACTAAAATAGGGAAGCAGCGTGTGTTAGATGAACGGATAGATGTGGGTGTTATCTCCCCTTATCGTGCTCAAGTGCAGTATCTCCGTAGTCTTATAAAGAAGCGAGCGTTCTTCAAACCCTATCGAAGTCTTATCAGTGTGAACACCGTTGACGGCTTCCAAGGACAGGAACGCGATGTGATTCTCATTTCTCTTGTGCGTTCCAATGATGATGGTCAGATAGGTTTCTTGCGTGATTTACGCCGTATGAACGTTGCCATAACACGTGCCAGAATGAAGCTGATTATCCTTGGTAATGTCCAAACAATGACCAAACACGAATTTTATAAGAAGCTGTGGGAGAGCCTTCCACAGTCCTGAAAGTGTCTATTCTATTAGCCCAATTGGCCTTATTAGGCTAATTGGGCTAATTCTTATAAGCTCAATTCTAAAACTTTCTAATTTTAAGACTTCGAGAAATATCGCACATTCAATTAGTAAATGCGAATACTCTCGGTAAGAAATAGTTTACAAAAACTATGAAAAACACCGAGGGTTGCTCTGCAGGCAAGGGGCCGCGCCCCCTAAACATATTCAAGTATCGAGATATACAAAGAGAGAGACCCAAAGTCTCCCAAGATTAATTATCTTTGTATTTGATATGTGTAAACAATTAACCTCAGGGCAAAAGGTACTAATATTTGCCTTATTACAAAAGGTTTCTCTAAAAAGAGATAGCCTCTACTATTGGAGTTCATTTCAGTACGGTTTTACAGAGAAGTTGACCGTAACAGGTCACCTACACTGGAGAATACCGTCCATTTCGTGTACTCAGCGTATGGCGGAACGCCGCAAAACGCCGTTTTCAGAAGCCCCTGCAAACTGACACCAGAAGTACGTGCAACTGTCATTAGGTATCTGAGAAAGGATTGGTCTCCACAGCAGATAACAGGTAGACTGAGGGCTTTAGGAAAAGCGGTCGTCTGTCATGAAACCATCTATGAGATGATACGCAGAGATAAATCTTCTGGAGAAAGCTTTATCAACATTGTAGAGTTCCAGCTAAAACACATAAATCACTGGCTTAGCAGAAAAAGGAAGAATACTACCAGATGGTAGGAAAAAGCATAACAGAAAGACCATTAGAGGCTGATGGTAGACGATTTGGAGATTGGGAAATGGATCTCATTGTAGGGACCAAGACGTTCAGCTGCTCTTACAATGATAGAAAGGAGTACAAATTATCTTATCATAAGAAAGCTACCACAACGATATAAGTCTGAACAGGTGAGGCAAGGCTATTATTGACGCATTGAAACCATACAAGAAGAATGTAATGACAATTACAACTGATAATGGACCAGAGTTTGCCAGTACAAGGAAATTGAGCAGAAACTACAATGTGAGGTTTATTATGCAAAACCCTATGCACCATGGCAGAAAGGAGCAGTGAGAATGCCAATATGCTTATAAGACAATATGTACCAAAAGGATTCAATATAAACACCATGTCAATACAGTATTTGGCATATATACAGAACAAAAATTAATAGTAGACCAAGAAAAAATTAAATTTTAAATCACCAATACTTGTTTTTAACAAAAAGATTCAGTAAATTCGCACTTGGTACTTGAATCTACCTATGTAAATAGGAATTTGAAAAATCATTACATAATTTCGAATAAGACATCTATAACTAACGGCAAAAACACATATAAAGAAGCAGGTTCGCAACCAACAGGAAATCAGTGGTTATAAAAACGGTAAAGTAAAGGTGCTTATTGGACTTCAAAAGGGCGTTAGTAAGGGGCTTAAAGGGCACCTTTTGCAAGTCAATTAGGCGTCTTTAAGAAGCCAAAAGAGCATGTATTGGTTTTGAGCTGCGTGAAAATAGTTTACAAAGAATCAATATCATGGGAATAATTTGTTTGTAAACGACAGATAGACATCACGCCTAATTACATTTATTACATAGTTTATCCGCAGTTCTAAAACCATCTAATTGGGAGTAGTCATGCCGTGTATGTGGATTAAACTCATTCTATTAACAATCTACGCATTTAGCGGAAGAATCATATTTTTTGTTTAATTACACACTGAAAAGTGGATTTATATCAATTTTTTATTTACTTTTGTGTCATAAAAGGAAATCTACTATGTTACAACGAGATTATTTTATTCGTTTGATAGAGGAATTCAATGCTGCTATCTCACGCTTTCTTACGAAGAAAGATGATGACTTGAAGCGAGATAAGGACTTGAAAGACCTTTACAGACAGTATGTTGGAGAGTATGATGATTTACGTAATCTCTCCGTTGATGAGCTGTTGACATATGCCAAGGAGCAGTGGGATGAGAGAGAACGGATAGACAAAATCAATATGGTTGCAGAGTTGCTATATGCTGAAGCAAGCTATAAAGGGCAGCCTTTGCGTCAGATGCTGATGGAGAAATCATATAAGTTATTCGACTATGTTGAGGCGAATAGCTCTACATTCTCTATCAGTCGTCGTCAGAAGATGGAGGCTATGCTACAAGAGTTAGACAATAAGTTCTCTCAAATAGATTGATGTTTTGGCGAGTAGATACGAAGGAGAATTATTTAATATCATAATAATATCAAGCTAAACCTAAATCACATCATTATGCTTGAGAAGAACATTAGAGAACAGATTATCGAGTTGATACACCAGCAGGTAGTACCTGCTGTGGGGTGTACAGAGCCAATGGCTGTGGCATTGTGTACTGCACGTGCTACAGAGTTGTTAGGTCAGAAACCAGAACATATTAGCGTTTTGCTCTCTGCTAATATTCTGAAGAATGCGATGGGAGTCGGTATTCCTGGCACGGGAATGATAGGATTGCCTATTGCTATTGCCCTTGGTGCTTTGGTGGGTAAGTCAGAATATCAGTTGGAGGTTATCAAGGACCTCACACCTGTTACTTTGGAGGCTGGCAAGACATTTATCAGTGAGAATCGAATTGATGTCAAACTGAAGGATGGTATCACCGAGAAACTATACATAGAAATCACTTGTGAGGCTGAGGGACATCGTGCCACAGCTATCATCATGGGTACCCATACGAATATTGTCTTTGAAGAGAAGGACGGTACTGTTTTGCTCGATAAGATGCAACCCAGCGCAACTGCTGTCGAAAAAGCACCCCTTTGTCTGAACCTCAATACGGTATGGGAGTTTGCTACAACTACTCCTGTCGATGAGATTGAGTTTATCCTTGAGGCGAAACGTTATAATCTCCGTGCTGCAGCTGAGGCGTTGAAAGGAAACTACGGACATTGTTTGGGTAAGATAATGGACCGTCCTTTGAGTCGCGGTATCTTTGGTAATAGCATCTTCTCACACGTTATTGCGAAGACAGCTTCTGCCTGCGATGCTCGTATGGGTGGTGCTTTGATACCAGTGATGAGTAATAGCGGTTCGGGAAATCAGGGTATCTGTGCAACCAATCCTGTAGCAGTCTTTGCGAAGGAGAATGAGAATACACGTGAAGAACTTATCCGAGCACTCACCTTGAGTCATCTGACAGCTATCTATATCAAGCAGAGTCTTGGTGCACTCTCTGCCCTTTGCGGTTGTGTGGTAGCAAGTATTGGTTCCAGCTGTGGTATTACTTATCTGATGGGAGGTAATTATATTAATGTTTGTCATTCAGTAAAGAACATGATAGCCAACCTTACGGGTATGATTTGCGATGGTGCGAAGCCAAGTTGTTCACTGAAAAAGATTTCATCGGGAGTGTCAACAGCTATCCTTTCTGCAACGCTTTCCATGGAGGGCAAGCACGTGACGTCTGCAGAGGGAATCATTGATGAAGATGTTGATAAATCTATCCGCAACCTCACAAGTATTGGTAAGGAAGCGATGTGTATTACCGATGATATGGTGTTGAATATTATGACAAATAAGTGCAATTAAAAAGACGATTGCACTTCAAACTCAGTCTTATTGTCGAATTATTTTCATGAAAAAGAAATTTTTTTGTCGTGAAAAATAAATATTTATCTTCATGAAAAAGAATTCTTTTTCATGAAGATAAATTGTTTTTAGCCGTTTCTGTTGTATCGAATGGATGTCATTTCATCCTACGCTCGCTCGTAGGTTACAATCGTGTTAACATACTTCTCAACCTTTACAACACGTATGTTCTCTGGGAGTTTTGGCGCTTCTACACCTTCGTTAACCGTGAAAGGAGCCGATTCTATGCGTATCTCGTCCCATAGTCCTGCATCCAAAAAACTCTGTAAAGTCTTTGCACCACCTTCCACGATGAGACTTTGCTTCTTTTCAGTATAGAGATGCGACAGCACTTCAGCAGGTGTTGCGTATTCTCCAGCTTTTGTCGGTTGACTTGTCAGCACCAATTTCTCTGGACTTGGACCGCTCCATTCCCTCACCGTCAGCTGTGGTTGTTCTAATTCTTCCGTTGTTTTCCCAACGAGTATCGCATCATTCTCAGCCCTCATCTTATGTACTAACATCTTTGTAAAGGGTGTAGAGATAATCAATGGCTGATAATCTTTACCCAGCAAGTTGCCAATGTAAGGCACAGCCAGAGTTTATAGTACAAGCTAGTTCCATCTGTACTATTTATAATACTGCATCATCAGGGGAATATCGGGGATTACTCTCTCTGAGGTGAGGGTAGGGAGGGCCATCTCGATGTGAATGGTGCCCTCAGCTGTTGTGTTGAATGGCGTGTAGGGTAGGGTCTACTCGCTTTCTGCCCACTTTAATATCACATAAGGTCGTTTATGTGTATTATAAGTGATAAACCGTTTATTCAGTTCTAAGCACTCTTTCTTCAATACATCCACGGTCACTTCTATCCCTGCTTCGCGAATCTTCTTTACTCCACGTCCTTGCACTTCAGCAAAAGGATCGATGCAACCGCAGACGACACGGCGCACACCTTTACTGATAATCAAGTCGGCACAAGGAGGTGTTTTTCCCATAATGAGAGCAAGGTTCAAGACTGACATACACCGTTGCTTCACGTAGCAAAGCCTCGTCCTCTTTCCTTACAGATGCAAAAGCGTTCACCTCTGCGTGTCCTTCGCCACAGCGTACGTGGTAACCCTCACCGATAATCCTACCCTCCTTGCTCACAATGACCGCTCCAACCATTGGGTTAGGCTTGGCAAGCAGTTGTCCGTTACGAGCCAATTGCAGGCAACGACGCATATATTTTTCGTCAGTTTCTTCTTGTTTCATTTCATTAAAATTCCTATCTTTGCAGCTATGACATACCAAGATTTATGGCACAGACTCACTCCCTTGTATGATGATGGTGAGGCACAAGCTATCGTTCGGCTTGTGTTAGAGGTGCAGTTTGGCATTACGCTGACCGATATTTATACGGGCAAAGTTAATGAATTATCACGAGAAGCGGAGGAGGAATTAGAGAAAATCATCCTTCGTTTGGAGCGTTCGGAACCTGTACAGTATGTTTTAGGACGTGAAACCTTTTGTGGACGCACGTTTCATGTGGCTCCAGGTGTATTGATTCCACGCCCAGAAACTGAGGTACTGTGCCGTTGGATAGAGGAGGATTACAACCGACCGTATTGTGCCTTGCAGCCTCCTATGCCCCTACAGGTCTTAGATGTTGGAACAGGTAGTGGCTGTATTGCTGTTACGTTGGCTGCCGACCTACGCAACTCGGCGGTTACAGCGTGGGATATATCGGGTGATGCACTACTTATTGCACGTGAGAATGTACACCAATGGCAGGTTCGTGTTGAACTAAAGATGGAGGATGCACTTCATCCTTCAGCAGCAGCTATGCAGCAGAAGTTTGATGTTATTGTGAGTAATCCACCTTATATCTGCGACAGAGAACGAACAGAGATGGAGGGAAATGTGCTTGCGTATGAACCAGAAACAGCGCTCTTCATTCCTGATGATGACCCACTACGCTTCTATCGGGCAATTGCTGAGTATGGTGTGCAGGCATTATCGGCTGATGGGGTACTTTATTTTGAGACTAATCCATTGTATATTAATGACGTGAAGGAGATGTTAAACACCTTAGGTTATAAGCAGATAGAACTGCGAGAAGACCAGTTTGGTAAGCTCCGTTTCACTAAAGCCATCCGAGCATGATACAGAAACGACCCATATTAGAGCCACAAGCCCTGAAGAAACTTGCCGATTTATGTGCGAAAGGCGAACATTGCTCTGGCGAGATGTTAGAGAAGATGCGCAAATGGGGACTGGCAGAAGATGCGCAAGCACGTATTATGGAGAAGTTGATAACGCTGCATTACGTTGATGACAGCCGTTATACCGAGTCTTTTGTGCATGATAAAATCCGCTATAACAAGTGGGGTAGACGAAAGATTGAGCAGGCGTTGTGGATGAAGAAGGTCGATAGTGCTATCTCTTCGCCCATCCTCGATGCTGTGGAAGACGAAGAATATCTTGAAGTCTTGCGCCCATTGTTAGCAAGTAAGTATCGTACTATTAAAGCAGAGAACGATTACGAACGTTCAATGAAACTGATAAAGTTTGCGATGGGACGTGGTTTTACGATGGATTTAATCCGCAGGTGTATAGATGAAGGAGTCGTTGCTGCGGATAATGATGTTGACTTCGTTGACGATGGTACAGACGATTAGTTTATTGGCTCGCCTGATAGACACTCTTGCTCCTCGTTCATGTACGATTTGTGGTAGGCGTCTGACCGTTACGGAGGAGGTGATGTGTGCTTGTTGTAATCATTGTCTCCCTCGTACGGGTTATGCTAAATCGAGTTATGACAACAGACTTGTACGACTCTTCTGGGGTAGGATTCCCATAGAAAAGGGTACAGCCTTTTTCTTTTATAAAGCCCATTCAGATACCAGTCGTTTGCTTTATCAATTGAAGTATGGCGGTCATCCTGAGATTGGTGAGCGTCTTGGACGTATTGTGGCAGCAGAGTTTGCACAAGATGGTTTCTTTGATGGAATCACAGCTGTGGTTCCTGTACCGCTTGCCCGCCAGCGTGAGCGAGAAAGAGGGTATAATCAAAGTGTGGAGATAGTGCGTGGTATCAGTGCAGAAACTGGTTTACCTGTCTTAGACAAGGTCTTAGAACGTATCAGTTTTCATGGCAGTCAGACGCAGAAAGGTCGTTGGGAACGAAATGAAAACGTAGAAAAAGCCTTTCACCTCCTCGATGCTTCCCCCCTTAAACAATCAACACATTTTGTTGGTTGATGATGTAATCACGTCAGGTGCCACCCTCGTTGCAGCCGCCAAAGAACTCCTTAAAGGGACGAATGTCAAGATTAGTGTCCTCTCACTTGGCTTTTGCGAATAATGATTAAGCTGTCTTATTATTCCTTGTTTTATTATTGTTAGTCTATAAAGTAGTACTCATCTTCGTAAGTAATTAGTAGTTAACAGTATCAGTTTTGGTGGCAGATATGGATATTTTTCTCCCTCTTCTATTGTTGTGTTGATGGTCCGCACGTGATGTGCTGATGGTCCGCACCATTGGTGCGGAGGCTTAACTACCAATGCAGTTTGTCGTCGGAAAAATTTGCGTTAGATGATTGTTTGGAAGGGTTATACAACTCAAAAGCAAATAGAATCACTCTTTGTATTTGATAGGAGTATCATCTGTTCTTGTTATCTTCTTTTTATAGTCTTTTTATCCTTTAATCTCAGAAAAAAATGTGTAAGTTTGCAGTTAGTATATAACCATAAACTATCAAGATGGAAGATTTAAAGAAAGTCTTTGCAGGCAAACTGCTCGGAATTAAAGCTATTAAGTTGCAACCTAACGACCCATTTACATGGGCAAGTGGTTGGAAGTCACCATTCTATTGTGATAACCGCAAGACGTTGTCGTTCCACGATGTACGTTCGTTTGTGAAGCTCGAGTTGGTTCATGCTATCCTTGAGAACTTCCCTGAGGCTACGGCTGTGGCTGGTGTTGCTACGGGTGCTATCGCACAGGGGTATGCTCGTTGCTGATGAGTTGGCATTGCCATACGCATACGTTCGTCCGAAACCAAAGGACCATGGTATGAAGAATCAGATTGAAGGCGAACTCCCTGCAGGTTCTAAGGTTGTTGTTGTAGAAGACCTTATCTCAACTGGTGGCTCTTCTTTGAAAGCTGTTGCTGCACTTCGTGAGGCTGGTTTTGAGGTTGTGGGTATGGTTGCATCTTATACCTATGGTTTCCCAGTTGCTGAGGAGGCATTCCGTGAGGCTAATGTAAAACTTGTTACCCTCACCGATTATGAGCATGTTGTAGAGAAAGCGCTTGAGACTGGTTATATCAAGGAGTCTGAGGTTTCTATGTTGCATGATTGGCGTAAGGACCCAGCAAACTGGAGAAAGTAATCTCTAATCATTCCGCTGGAAGTAAAGACCTTTATTTCTTAGGGATTGATTGAATATGAATTTGTGTAGTGGACGCATTCTTCTGTGCGTCCCTATATGTAGATTATAAACTTCTATTCCAAGCTGTTCAGCTTTCTTCCAGTTCTTTCTCTTTAAACTCCCCAATAAAAAGATTATCAATGACAAAAGTTTGAAAGTAGCGTAAAGCAAATTCCTCATTCTCAGCAGTGTGTATACAACACGCTGAGCGACTTGAAATAATGTACAGCGTCTGAAGGAGCGTCTCCCAGAAGGTTCTACAGGTAATGATGACATGGATAAGGTCAAAGAAAGATTGCAGAATCTCACCTTTGATCAGGATTCCTTTGTCTGTGAATGTTGACCCTGTTGGTCAGATTTCTATGCGTATTATCGAGCGTGAAGAGCCTAAGACGATTAAGTTTGAAAGTGCTAACTCGCCATTATCCTTTCAATTTCTGGATTCAGATACTGCCTGTTACAGAGTCTTCTTCAAAGATGAAACTCACGATAGATGCTGATATTCCTTTCTTTGCAAAGGGTATGGTGTCAAAAGCCATTTACAGGAAGGGTATTGAGAAAGATTGCCGATGCCTTGGCAATGATTCCGTTCGAATAAGACGTTTACCTCCTTCCCTAAGGAGGAGGACTTGATGGTTTTTGTATAGATAAAGGAGTAAGGTATGAAGAAGATTGTTCAGTCTGTTTTGTTAATGCTTGTAGTGCTATTGTCATCTTGTGGTGATGTAGTTGACTATGAGTATAGTAGTCATCGTAACTTCTTTACCTTTCACAACGAGACACATCAAGACCCATCCTTGCCTCAGCGATGAATCCTTTATCGCCGGGTGTGTATTGTACGATAAGAACTAACGTTGTCAGTGGTCGTTATTGTTTCTTCTTTGAGAACAATCAAGGACTGAAATCAAGTGCACCTGTGTGGTTTGATGGGATTGATCTTAGGTTGGAGAGCTGGAAACATGTGGGCTTTGAACAATGGACTTATTGTTGGGTTATGGCAACTTGGACAACCCTTCTCCTTTCTATGCTTACGACTTGCAATGTCCTAATTGCTTCAATACGAATACGCTTCCACTGCGTTCTTATGAGTTGAAGATAAGTAGTGATGGCTTTGGTACTTGTAATAACTGTCATCGTAAGTATAACCTTAACACTGGCGGAAACATTGTTTCGGGTGATAGTGGCAAGAAACTGATACGCTATCGTGCAAGCAGTACGGAACCATATGGTGTTTTGGGGGTAAATTAAGGTAATTAGCCTGATTGGATTAATAGGTTCAATAGGCGTAATAAGGCTAATAAATAAAAAAACTTGCAAAACCTTTGCCAGTTCGAAGATTTAGCCTTATCTTTGCAAACAGTTTTGCCGCAATGGTGGAATTGGTAGACACGAGGGACTTAAAATCCCTTGGCCAGTAATGGCTGTGCGGGTTCGAGTCCCGCTCGCGGCACTTCTTCTTAAATCCTATGCGCATGAAGCGAATAGCATACATTCTTTTGTTCTCCCTGCTGTTAATTTCTTGTGGTACTCGTAGCGGTTACTTCAAGATGGAAGGACGCTTCTTGCATATGAATCAAGGTGAGCTTTATGTGTATAGTCCCGATGGTGGTATTGCGGGTTTGGATACCATCAAGATTGAGGCGGGTCGTTTCTCTTATGAGAAGCCTTTGTAGCAAACCTTCTACGTTAATTATCATCTTCCCTAATTATTCTACACAACCAATCTTTGCCGAATCGGGTGAAGCGGTTGAGGTAAAAGCGGATGCTTCCCACTTGAAAGAGATGGAAGTAGAGGGCACGGAGGATAATGAACTCATGACTAAGTTCCGTAAACAGATAGCAAGTGTCTCTCCTCCAGAGGAGTTGAAGTATGCAATCGCATTTATCAAGGACCATCCAGAGTCTGCTGTGAGTGTGTATCTACTCAATCGTTATCTTGTTCAAACAGAATCTCCTGACTATAAGCAGGCTGCAAAGCTTTTACCTTTATTGATAAAAGAACAGCCTGATAATGCCACTTTGGGTCGTCTTCAACGACATCTATCTGAGTTAGGTTCACTGCCAATCGGTAGTAAGTTGCCTAAGTTCTCAGCTAAAGATGTCAATGGAAAGACGGTTAATAACACGACTTTTCAAGGAAAAGACGTCGTTATTATCAGCACATGGGCAGCATGGAGTTACGAGAGTCTTGATGTCCAACGTGCGCTGAGTGATGCTGTAAAAGCAGGAAAGATAGCTGCTTTGGGTATTTGTGTAGATGCCAATCCTAAGGAGGTAAAGCAGACTTTAGAGCGTGATGGGATTGAGTTTTCCAATGTTTGTGATGGAAAACTACTGAATACACCTCTACTCAAAACCTTTGGTCTTAATACTATACCAGATAATATCGTCATTCGCAATGGGAAAGTTGTCGAAAGAAACATCACTGCTAACACCATCCGTCAGCGTTATGGCGCCGAATAAAAACTAATATTGTGCTTGTAAAAACATTCTGTGCAGCTGTCAACGGAATGGAAGTCACCACCGTGACAGTCGAAGTTAGTATCACACGGGGCGTGTTGTTCCATCTTACCGGTCTTGCAGACGGAGCGGTAAAGGAAAGCCATGACCGTATAGCTGCAGCACTTCTTAATACTGGTTACAAGTTTCCTGTAGCCGATATCACTGCCAATCTTGCTCCTGCCGACCTCAAGAAGGAAGGCTCCAGTTTTGATCTCCCATTGGCAATAGCCATCTTGGCTGCCAATGAGAAGATGAGTTGTGACCGTTTGCGAGAGTTTATGCTTGTGGGAGAATTGAGCCTTGACGGTACTTTACAGCCTGTTAAAGGCATACTACCCATAGCTATCAAGGCACGTGCCGAGAAGTTTAAAGGTATCATTGTGCCGAAAGCTAATGAGCACGAAGCGGCTGTGGTAGACACGTTGGAGGTCTATGGAATGGATAATATCCTGCAAGTAATTGACTTCCTTAATGGTACATCTACTCCAGAACCTTGTTTTGTGGATACGCGGAAAGAGTTTTACGAGCATCAATATGCTTTCGACCTCGACTTTGCTGATGTCCGTGGGCAAGAGAATGTGAAGCGAGCATTAGAGGTTGCAGCGGCTGGTGGGCATAATCTTATCATGGTCGGACCACCCGGAAGTGGAAAGAGTATGATGGCAAAACGCCTTCCTCCTATCCTTCCTCCTTTGTCCCTTTCAGAGAGTTTGGAAACAACTCAGATTCATTCGATAGCCGGTAAGTTACGTCGCGACACAGGATTGATTACGCAACGTCCTTTCCGTAGCCCTCACCATACTATCTCTGAGGTTGCACTCGTGGGTGGTGGAGCCAATCCGATGCCGGGTGAGATAACCCTTGCACATAATGGAGTGCTCTTCTGTGATGAGTTACCAGAGTTTAATAAACACACTTTAGAGGTACTTCGACAGCCTTTGGAGGATCGTCATATAACGATTTCACGTGCCAAGTATACGGTTACTTATCCTTGTAGTTTCATGTTTGTAGCAAGTATGAATCCCTGTCCGTGTGGCTATTTTGCTGACCCTACGCATCATTGTGTTTGTACTCCAGGGCAGATTCAGAAGTATCTTGCTAAGATTTCAGGTCCATTAATGGACAGAATCGACATTCAGTGTGAGATTGCACCTCTCCCCTTCAAAGATATATCACAAGCAACACCGGGCGAGCCGAGTGCTGCTATTCGTGAACGTGTTATCCGTGCGCGTGCTATTCAGACCGATCGCTTTAGCAGTTATCGTAATATTCATTGTAATGCGCAGATGTCTGAGCGTATGATTCATGAGTTTGCCGAGCCTGATGAAGCCTCTATCAAGTTACTCCGTGATGCTATGGAGCGTTTGAAACTGTCTGCTCGCGCCTATAACAGAATCCTAAAAGTAGCGCGTTCGATAGCTGATTTGGAAGAGTCTGAGGCTGTACAAGTGCAGCATATCGCTGAGGCAATAGGGTATAGAAACTTGGATAGGAGCGACTGGGCTGAGAGATGAGACCGCTCTCAGCCTTATAAAGATAAGGAAAACTAAGAAAACTATGACCCCTAAGATTACTCGAGATTCTAAGACAACTATATAAAGAAGAAATACAATAACACCCAAAGACTTAACAAATATAAAAAAACAAATTCAAAAAAAGACTATGAGAAAGTTGTTTGCTTTTCATGTTGTTACTGCTACCGTTAGCAGTATCAGCACAGACGGATAAGACATTTATGTCTGTCAATTGGGATAAAGATAAAGGCAGAAGTGAATGCTAATCCCACAGCATGTTCAGCAGTTAGTTGATATTCTTATCAATGTTGACGCTGATACCACATTGACTGCTGAGGACAAAAATCTTGGCTGTTTATGGACGAACTTACCTTAATAATGGTAGGGATATGTTCATGGAACTTGATATGTCGAAGGCAAGGAAATGAAGGTAAGTTTGATGTTGCTGCTACGCTTGCGGATAAGGTTCTTGCCAGCAATCCGCTTAATACCAATGCTATTGTGTCTAAGATTTATCATTTCAGAAAAACTTTCAACCACCGAACCCTGATAAATCATGGATGTTGAGCGATAGCCTTAAGGTCTATTCTGTTCGTTTATCACGCATTCTCGATACAATCTTCATGACTGGTGATGGTAGTAAGGAACACCCTTTCTCCGTGACATCAGTGGGTGATGAATATAATCTTGTTTACTTCTTCTTTGGTATTCCTAAGGTGAATAGTCAGATGGTAGTCGGTAGTTGTGACCGTCTTGTTTTGGGCGAAACGAATGCTAATTACACTTCTTCTGACATTTACTTTGATGTAAAACGAGTCTTTGAAATCGAGAGGTCTATGTTTGAATCGCAAGGAGGGAAGGGGAAGTAAATATATAAAAAGCCTCTGTAAATCTTTTCGTATTTTCTTTATTGAAATATCATAATAGTCATACCCTTTCCCATTTGGGAAGGGCTTTTTGTTGGTTTAGCTCTACTTTTTGTAATTATTTTTCACACATTCTGTCTTATACCAGATTTACTTCACATCATTTTAACATTTAAAATTCAAAATGGGAAGTAAACATTCTAGACACAGAAGATTCAGTGAGGACTTTATTCTCACTTTACTTCGTGAGTATTACTCGTCCGATGTGTCAATTAATTTCATCTGTGGCAAGTACGACATTTGTAGTGCCAGCTTTTATCAATGGCAAAAGAAGTATGCTTTAGATGAGAAAAAGCTATCTTTGTCGCATGATATTATTACTAAAGTAAAATCTATGCGTAGTAAGAAAGATATGGAGAAAGCCCCTCTAACCCGTGAGGAAGAGCTTGAAGCACAAGTATCCAATTTGAAGAAAAGCTTTGAGTATTCTGAACTTCGCAATCAAGGGTTGATGAAGGTCATAGAGATAAGCAGTAAGGAATACGGGGAGGATTTGCTAAAAAAAGCTGGCGCCAAGCAGTAGACAGCCTTCGAGTCAGCAACCCTGGTTTATCAATTGGGCTGCTGAGTGGACTGTTTGGCAAGACTCGTGAAGGCTATTACTCTGTGAGTAAGAGAAGAGGAACGCCGTAAAGCTTACTGAGAAAATTGTCGTACGTGCCGTTATGGATGTTCGTGCAGATGCTCCTCGTATAGGGTGCACAGAAACTTTTGCACATGCTTATGGATATCTATCCTGGCTTAATGCTTGGGCGCGACAGGTTCTACCAGCTAATGCACAAGCATCACCTTATGCTCAAGCCACCCAGATGTCGCCACACCACGAACTCCAATCACAACTATTTCAAGTATAAGAACACGGCAAAAGGAATGGTTCTCCACGTCCTGCACAGCTCTGGGTAGCAGACATCACGTATATAGATACTGAGGATGGTGTGGTCTATCTTCACCTCATAACCGATGCGTTCACTCATGAGATAATCGGATGGAAGCTTTCTGACAGTCTGCAGGCTGTCAATACGCTTGCTGCCCTGACATGGCAATAGAACAGTCACAGGGTATGGATCTCTCGCTGATGACGCACCACTCTGATCGTGGGGTTCAATACTGCAGCAACGCCTACGTGGCAAGGCTGGAGAGTATACACTCGTGCATAAGCATGACTGAGGATTACAACCCTACAGATAATGCAATCGCCGAAAGAGTGAACGGAATAATAAAGCAAGAGTGGCTCTACCACTGAAACGACCGAAGAACCTCGATGATACACGATGCATCATTGCTGGTATCATAGACTTCTACAACAATAAGAGACCTCATATGAGCAACGGCATGCTTACGCCAAGACAAATGAGAAAAGGCACTGCAATGCGGCATAAGGGCTTCTGTGCTTTTCATGGTATTAAATTTTGTAAGTTGAAGGAAAAAAATATTAACTTTTGAACATGTGCTACACGTTCGGACTTCATTGTCAAAGTTTATGACTATGTAAAAGCGAATCAGTAAAAGTTTCCATGGGGGTGTAAAGCTGTTCAGGAAGCAAGTAAAAATGTGTAAACCAATTCAGTAACAATAAACAAAAGTGTGAGTAAATTTAGGCATAGTCATTCGGCTTTAAAAGATGCCCTTTTGGCTGAAAAAGACGCTCAATTGGCTTTGCAAAAGATGCCCTTTGCGGTTCAACTAACGCCCTTTTGAAGTCCAATTAAGCACCTTTTGAAATGCTGTTTTGTAAGTTTTTGATTACTTGTTAGTTACAATAGGCATTTTATCATTCGTTAAAATGCTCTTTTTGGGATGTTTCTCTGCTTCGTGTTGTAAACAAATTTCAAGTCAGTTAAGCAGTTTTTACGTCTGTTCTAATACGCATGATTTATAGTGTAAACACTTTCTTGCTTCTCTTCCGACGCACTAACGATAACTGATTTAGTGTATAGAAGAGAAACAAGAGTGATATAATGGTTCATGCTAATTCTATGAAAGGAAACGATAGGTTCTCACTTTTCAATCGTTTTTCTATTCTTGTTTTGAACTTGCTTAGATATTGCTGTCAGTAGAAAGAAAAATCTTTATGATTGCACAAAATGCCTTTTTGAGTATATTCTATGATCCAAAAATGATTTTAAACCTAGTCTTTCTCTTTAAGTTTCTGTAGGGTCGAAATCTAGTCCTATAGTCAGTATAGCTTAAAGTTGTTATAAACCTCAATTTTTGCCCATTTCATCGATAATTTAAGGTGCTCAAAGAGGGTTGAAAGCAATGTAAAAATCAGTCTTTCTGCTTGTTATCCAAGTCGTTTAGAGCTTGTTGTAAACTGATGTTAAATAGAGCGAGGATATGAGGTTTTCTATACAGATTAAAATTTTTGTTAGATGTTAATACTTGTTTTCAAAGCTTATATTTGTTATTATATTTATTTGTATATTATATGTCGTAAGTTATTGATAATCAGTAAAGAGTATTTGTAAAAATCATTACACTTCTTGTTATTATCTATTATAAAGCCCTAATTTCGTGTATCTTTGCATACACCTTTTTAAAAAGGGTTCCCGTTTACAAAGACAGGAAATAATTTTAAAAACATAAATCAAATCAACAATCATGAAACCATTGCAAACTGAGAGCAGTTCATGGCGTAAGATTCTTGCCGTATTGGTGGGACTCATCTGCACCTTGAACGTAGCAGCTCAACAAATCAATGTAAAAGGTTCGGTAACTGACCAGCATGGTGACCCCGTCATCAGCGCAACCATTATGGAGCAGGGAACCAAGAATGGTGTGGTGACAGATATCGATGGAAACTTCGCACTGTCTGTTGCAAGTCCAAAAATCACGACTCCGTGTGACTTATATCGGTTATAAGACTCAGGAGTTGCCTGTGAACAATCAGACCGATTTCAAAATCAAGTTGCAGGAAGACGCTGCTAACCTTGATGAGGTCGTTGTCGTTGGTTACGGTACGATGGATAAGAAGGAGTTGACTTCAGCTGTCTCTCACGTATCTTCTAAGAACTTCACACAGGTAGCAAGTGTAGACCCATCTATGATGATTCAAGGTAAGGTGGCTGGTGTTAGTATTACCAATACTGGTGCTGGTGACCCTAACAATCAGGCAAGTATTCAGGTGCGTGGTGTCTCATCTCGTGCTGCAGGACTTGGTCCATTGATTGTCATCGATGGTGTACCAGGTGGTAACCTTACTAATATAAACCCAAATGATATCGAAAGCTACGACGTCCTCAAGGATGGTGCAGCTTCTGCTATCTATGGTACACGTGGTTCTAATGGTGTCATCCTCGTGACAACTAAGAAGGGTGCACGCGACGGAAACCTCCACACCTCTTATAATGGATCTATCGCTTTAGATGTCATTAAGAAGGACCTTGATATGCTCTCACCTGATGAGTATCGTGCCAACCGATTGGCTTCTGGTACTGGTTATGACCTTGGTGGTTCAACAGACTGGATGAAGGAAGTGAGCCGAGTAGGTGTTCGCACTGTTCATACATTGACGCTTAGTGGTGGTAATATCAAGTCTAATTACCGTGCATCGGTAGACTATCGTGATGCAAAGGGTATTGATAAGTATTCTGGTCGTCAGGAGTATGGTGCGCGTATCAGCTTGAACCATACAACCAACAACGGTTTGATAACCTTCGGTTTGAATATTGCTCCACGTGTTGCCTATCGTAAGAACGCAACTTGGGATGTGTTCCGTAATGCCTTAGAGGCTAACCCAACTACTCCTATCTGGGATCCACAGAACCCTGCGCTGTACTATAACTTTAAAGGGACAGCCTGCTGAGTGGAACCCTATTGAGCAGGAGAAGAGACGTAAAGATACTGGTACAACAAAGTTGATAGACTGGGATGGTACTGTTAAGTTGAATCTCTTCCCATTGTTATTGACCAATCCTGGAAAGCAGGTGTTGACTACACAGTTGACATTCGCTGACCATCAGTATGATAACTATAACCAGTGGTTTTAGTCCCATCAACCAACACCCGCACTATTAATGCAGGTCGTGATGGTGAAGCATCACAGAGTTATGGCAAGAGTCTCTCATAGCTTTGGAGTGGATTAACAACTATAGCAACTCGTTTGGTAATCACAACCTTAAGGCTATGTTTGGTTACTCTTATCAAGAGGCTCTGTACTCAGGCTTTTCAATGCAGAGAACAAGGACTTCCTAACGATGCTCTTGAGGACAACAACTTAGGAACAGGTAAGTTCATGAAGAAGAAAGGACGAGCTTGGTATGGGTTCTTATAAGAATGGTTACAAAGCTGATTGCATTCTTCGGACGTGTAGCTATGACTGGAAGGGACGCTACATGTTGACAGCTTCTTTTGCGTCATGAGGGTTCAACAAAGTTCGGTGAGCATTACAAGTGGGGTAACTTCCCAGCTGTGTCTGCAGGTTGGCGTATCTCTGATGAGGCGTTTATGGCAGGAACAAAGAGTTGGTTGACCGACTTGAAAGCTCCGTGCTGACTTCGGTGTGACAGGTAATCAGGACTTCGAGTTCATACAAGTCACTTGACACAATGACATGGGCTTTGGTTATTATATGTATAATGGTAAGTCTTATCAAGTATGGGGTCCTGGTAAGAATCCAAACGATGACTTGCACTGGGAGAAGGGTAAGAACTGGAACGTCGGACTTGATTGGGCGTTGTTCAATGGTAACCTCTTCGGTTCTTTCAACTACTTCAATCGTACACAGCAAGACCTCTTGGGTGATTATAACGTGACTGTTCCACCATATTTGTTTACGACCACTTTCGTGAACGTAGGTACTATGCGTAACAGTGGTTTCGAGTTTGATGTAACTTGGAATGCTATTAAGAAGAAGGACTTCACCTATACACTCAATGTTGTAGGAGCAACAATGGGTAATGAGTTCGTTAAGTTCAGCAACAGTAAGTTTGTTGGTCAGGACTTCTATTACATGGTTGATACACAGGATCCATACCCATTCCATACACTACAACGTATCGAGAAGGGACGCCGTATCGGTAGCTTCTATATGTGGAAGTATGCTGGTATCACTTCTGATGGTAAGTGGATTGTATATGACAAGGATGGTGATAAGATCTTAGCAGACAACGCTACAGATGATGATCGTCAGTTTGTTGGCAATGGTCTTCCAAAGTTCACGGGTTCTATGACACATAGTTTCCGTTATAAGAACTTAGATGCTTCATTGTTCTTCCAGACAGCTTTGGGCTTTGATATCTTCAATATCCATGACTTCTATTATGGTATTAAGAACTTCCAAGGTAATGTAATGGATAAAGCATATAGTAAGAACCTTGCAGTAACACAGAACCCTATCGTTTCAGACTACTTCCTTGAGCCTGGTGACTACTTGAAGCTCTCTTCTGTAAGTCTTGGTTATACCTTAGATATGAAGAAGAAGTATCTTAGCTCTGTTCGTATCTATGCAACTGCAACCAACCTCTTTACGATTACGAAGTTCTCTGGTGTAGACCCATCTACCTATCAGATGAATGGTCTCGAGCCAGGTGCTACGGGTTCACGTACATACTATCCATCAACACGCCAGTTCATGTTAGGGATTGCAAGTTGACTTCTAAAACAATCGTTCAATCATTTTAGATAATGAAAAAGCAATGAATAAGTTATATAAATACGCAGCATTGTTAGCAGTGCCTGCGGCTCTTATGACAGCCTCAAGTTGTACTGATCTTAGTGAGACACTGTACGACCAAGTGGCATCAAGCAACTATTATAATACGAAGGATGACGTTATTCGTGCAGTACTTCGTCCATTCGAACATGGCTTCTGGAGTATCCAGAGTCGCCATGTATTGAATGAAGAAACAGCCGACCAATTGATTACTCCTACACGTGAAGACTGGTGGGATGATGGTGGTCGTTGGGCTCGTATGCACCGCCATAAGTGGATTAACACGAATGGTGAGGCTCAGTCTGAGTTCAATGGTTGCTATCAAGGTATCGGACAGGCTAATAAGGTAATCGAAGACCTTAACACTCTCTGCGTCAAAGTTTGGTTTTTCTGAAGCAGAGTTCGCTAACCTTCGCGCACAGAACCACGTTCTCCGTGCATGGTTTTATCTTCGTCTGTTAGATGCGTTCCGTAATGTCTACTACTCTGTTGGCTTCAAAGACCTATCACAGAACTCTAAAGACCAGGTTCCACCACGTCAAATCTTCGACTTTATAGAGAAAGAATTGAAGGATGCTTTACCTGATTTGGTTAAGAAGGCTTCCCTCGGTGGTAATGGTAACATTGAAGGTCAGTGGACACAAGCTGGTGCAGCTGCATTGTTGGTTCGCTTGTATATGAATGCACAGGTTTATGTTGGTGAAGACCGCTATGCTGATGCAGAGAAGTATGCACAGGACATTCTTGATGGTAAGTATGGTACATACGCTGTAGCTGACCGTTGGGACGCTGCTTTCGATTGGGATAATGACAAGTGTGATGAGGTTATCTTCGCATTCCCAAGCTCTCAGGGCGAGACACACTGGCACTACAAGGGTGATATGTATTGGTGGTCTACTCCATCTAAGGCCAATGACTGGTTGAAGGATAAGAAGTGCAAGGAGGGAACACACAACCTCAAGTACTCAGCTTCACCATCTTATAACCCTAAGGGAGAGAAGTATAACTTCGAGTTAGGTATGCCTATCGCTCAATTTAAGAAGTATCCATCAGACGTTCGACTAAAGATGTACAAGAACTTAAACAATGGTCGACGTGAGGGTATGTTCATCTTCGGTAAGATTCAATATATTGATGATGACGGACATCCACAGTATTTGAAGGATCATAATGGTAGATATGCTCTTGACATACGTGATGCTGTTGGTAAGTTCGGTGCTACCGATGGTAGCAAGTGGCTCAATAAGACTGATAGTAGACTTGAGGATGGTGACGACAACTCTGGTTGGATGTTTGCTAAGTATCCTCTCTATCCAGATACAGAAGAGGACCTTCAGCTTGAAGCAGACTACTGTGAGGTTCGTCTCCCAGAGATTATCTATAGCCTTGCAGAGTGTAAGCTGCGCAAGGGAGATGCTACTACAGCAGGTAAACTCTTGAACATGGTACGCAAACGTAACTATCCTTCTTCTGATTGGAGCACTGTTCTCTATGCCCCAGAAGGTACAGCAACCCTCGATATGAAGGAGATGTTGGCAGAGTGGGGACGTGAGTTCTTCGCAGAGGGACGTCGCCGTATCGACTTGATTCGCTTTGGTAAGTTCGAAGATGCATGGTGGGATAAGGAGGCAGATGCCGATAAGCACATCGAAATCTTCCCATTCCACCCAGACATCATGGGTGCTCACAAGGGCATGAAGCAGAACCCAGGTTACGAATGATGTTTAACGACTAAAAACTATTATTGATATGAAAAAGTTAATGAAATATGGAATGTATCTGATGTTGGCGCTTCTTGCGCCAGCCTCATTCCAATCATGCAACGATGATAAGGATATTGTGGTCATAACAGAAGAACTTCCATTGAAGGTTGATCATCTCTATATGGTGGGCGATGCTACCCCTGCTGGGTGGAGTATTGACAATCCATTCGAGATGACACGTGATACAGAGAATAAATATCTTTTTACTTATCATGGCAAACTAAAGACTGGCGAGATTAAGTTACCACTCTCTAAGGGTGATTGGGGTGCTACATTCGTTTACGCACCTGCTGCTGATACAGAAATCAATGATAAGGGTGTTGCCAGCGATGCGATTGATATTCGCAAAGGTGGTGCTGATAATAAGTGGAAGGTAACAAAGACCGGTATCTATACCTTCGCTGTCGACCTCCGTACACGTAAGCTTACTGTTACTTATGAGGGTGAAGAACCAGCAGGTCCAATCCTTCCTATCGAGTCTGAATGGTTGTCATTTATCGGTAATGCAACGCCATACGGTTGGGATATTGATGGCTTTGAAAGCAAAGGTACAGGACGGTTCTGCTAAGTTTGCTAAGACCTCTCTAATCCTTTACAGTTCACTTATGAGGGTCATCTCAACGAAGGTGAGTTCAAGTTGTCATTTGATAAATCAGATGGATGGAACAACATGATTCAAGCACCTGTAGCTGATTGTGAGTTCAACCATGATGGTCCTGCAAAGCAGAGGTATGGTTGTTAGTGGCGATGACAATAAGTGGAAAGTGACAGAAGCTGGTACTTATACCATTGTATTCGACCTCACAAAGCATGAAATCAAGGTGACGAAGTTCGAGGCTGATGCTCCTGCTCCAGCTGCACCATCACCTTGGGATACTGAGAATGTATATATGATTGGTAGCGCTACTCCTGCAGGATGGTCTGTAGACAATGGTGTTTTCTATCACAAAAGACAGGCGATCATATCTTCTCAATTGAAGTTCAGTTGGCTGGAGAGGCGAAATGAAGTTTATGCTCGATAAGTCTGGTTTCTCTGGTGATAAAGCCTTATTTCTTTGCTCCAGAAGAGAACACAGTCATGCAGCGAAACAGGTGTAGCTAAGGGATGCACTTGCCTATGGTACTGAAAGTTCTTATGGTGACAAAGTGGAAGGTCACTAAGGCTGGAAAGTATAAGCTGACACTTGACTTGAAGAACAAGAGTTCAAGGCTGAATACATAAGCGCTATAACAGAGTTTAAAAACATAAATAACCGGTTAGCTGGTGCTCCAATGCATGGGTTTTGTAAGTATAATGCATGGTTTCATTAGGCTAAAGGCACACAGCTACCGGTTAAAACTACTATGATAGAATAAAACAATGAAGAAATATTTTTATGCAAGCTTGGCTTTTTGCTGCTCTTCTGACAAGTTGTAACAGCAATGAATGGGATGTAACCAGCGATCTGAGCGTTGATAAGACTGACCCAACAGTAGGTCTTACACCTGTTGCAGAGGCTGAAGGTATGGACTATGCGCCACTTTACTGGAGTGTATATGGTCATCTTCGTGCACAGGAGAAGGCTGGTTCATTCCCAAATATCTTCACAGAGCAAGACTGGGATGAGGCTATTGATTACGTAGCAACCAATCTTAAGTCACATAGCTATGATATGCTTGTTACCGATGGTTTCCTTCAATGAGTGGTGACGATGGCTACATGACACGTTATAGCCATACTGCAAAAGATGAGAGTTCTCCAGAGGTTCCTTTGACAACTATTGTTGCTAAATTGAAGGCGAAGGGTCTGAAACTTGGTGTTTACGATAGCCCATTCTGGTATCATTATACCAATCCTAATGCTGTTATCCCAGGAACTGATGGTATTAAGGTGAGCAGTCTGACTTACGATCCAGCAAAAGATAAAGACATTAAGCATCCTGGTTCAAAGGATCAGTTTGGTTGGGTAGTAACAGATCACCCTGGTGCAGAGCAGTATTTTGAAGGATTCTTCAAGCACTATTCTGATTTAGGCGTAAAGTTTGTACGTATGGACTTCCTCTCTTGGTATGAAGATGGTATGAACTATACTGACGTTATCGACAAGGGTTATGGCCGTGAGCGTTATGTAAAGGGTATGCAGTGGATTAACAAGTATGCGCAGAAGTATGGCGTATATGTTTCACTTGTAATCCTCACTTGCATAACAATGCTCTCATCGAGAGATATGCGGGTAATATGGTACGTATTGATGCCGATGCTCTTGAGGGTTCTTGGTATCGTTTCTCTGATAACAACCGTGGTAGCCTTCGTGGTGGATGGCCAAACTCAGAGAATGCCTTTGATGGTTTCATCAATTGGTCAAAGATTTCTGGTCGTAAGAAGATTCGTCTTGATGGCGACTTCATTCGTATCGGAAGCTATGCTGATGATAATGAGAAGATGTCTGTATCTCTCTTCCTTTGATAGCAGGTGGACCTATCTCTATCACTGATATGCCAACTGGCAACGACTTGAAGTTCTTCCAGAACGACGAGATGCTTGCTTTGCATAAGGATGGTTTCGTTGGTCAGCCATTGGAGCGTAACCTCTGGAACACTGATGGTGAGATATGGTGCGGTCAGATGAAGGATGGCTCTTGAGTTATCGGTCTCTTCAGACCGTGATCAGGCAGCTGCAACGCGTTCTATCGACCCTGACAAGGTTGGTATTACTGGTACTTGGTCTGCACGTGACGCTTTGGAAGCATGCTGATGAAGGTACTGTAAGCGATAAGATTGAGGCAGTCATCCCTGCACATGGCTGTAAGATTATTAAGCTAACAAAATAAAGACCTTACCTACTGATTACTTAAATCAGTAGAAGATTATAAACAATCGGGCCAAACGGATCCTTCCGTTTGGTCCGATTTGGTTATAGGGCTTATTAGGCTTATTGGGCTAATAAGCCCAATAAGCCCAATAGGGCAAATAGTCTGTTGTTTTGTCATAATTTTTCACATCATGATTTTTAATAACTGCTCTTTTTGGCTTCGAAAAGACGCCCAATTGGCTTGCAAAAGATGCCCTTTAAGCCCCTTACTAACGCCCTTTTGAAGTCCAATTAAGCACCTTTTACTTCCTGATTTTATAAGTATTTGATTACTTGTTAGTTATAAGCAACTTGTTAGAACCTTTATTATACCTATATTTAAGAAATAAACAGCCTTGAATTGTAAATATTTTTCACTCAAATCGCTTGCTTATTTTTGCTGTTTAAGATTACAGTATTTATGATAATAGTTCTTCTAACGAATACTTTTTGGTCATTATATTAGCTTAATGAATAGAAGAAAAAGCTTACTCAAATTCTATAGCTCCATCTTTATTTACTTTTAGATGGGTTTTCTTTCTTGTGTAGTTGCTTGCTTCTTTGTTTGTTGAGTAGGCAGTATTACTACTTACGGTGGTCTTAGTGCTGATTTAAAGAAGAGGAATGAGGTAGAGACGCGCAATAGCAGTTCTCTTCTGCGATTTGGTCTTAGATTTGTTTAGTGTTGCTGATGCTTTCTTAAATGGTACAAAACGAGAAATCATGAGGGTCTTCATAATCACTATCACTAACTTCTATGTTATAGATGACCCCATTGTTTGTAATAGTAGTATCAACCATACATATACCATGACTGTACTCTCGCACGTCGTATGATATTCTTACCATTCTTATCATATTCGTATGTCATTCCATCCAATTTACCGTCATGATGAGATTTGAGTAAAAGTAGATGGTGGGTGTTTTATCCGCACTTTGGATAGGGTGGTACATTGTTGATTTTCCTTCAAGTCTACCGCTATCATGGTTAATGATAGCCTCTATCTTACAAATTTATTGTAATAGCTTAAGCGTTCCATGAGATTTCCTTCTTGATAGTTTAACTCAGAATAAAGCGTTCCATCTTGTATAATTGATGCAAAGAGCCTTCTCGATATCCCCAAATCTTGTTCCTATAATAGATTCTTTTTATCTGTCCATTGTCATATTTTTCAGCGCACTTCTCTGTTTGTGCATTTGTTTGAAGTGAGAGAAAAAGCATAACAATAACATCATTATATATTTCGTTCTCATATCTTATTTTTCTTCTTAAAAATTGTATGTTTGATGTATACATTTCTTTTCTTAAATATCTTAATGAGATGCCATAATGGGAAAAAGATCTTTTGCATCCTACGGATGGAAGTATGATGAGACTTTAAGTTATGCTCCACGGTTGTTGTCTTCTACTTTGCAGGGAATTTTGTGAGTTTCGGGCAGTGTGAGTGACAAGTCAGTTTACCATTGTCTATGTTTAAAGCTATAAACTTTATATTGTGTTGGGTTATCGAGATATCTTACTTCACCTTCGAACCATATCTGCCCATTGCGCGTGTACAAAAATCCACATCGTATATTGGTTCTTCTGAGAGCTTGTGTCCATAAGATGTTGCCCTTGGTTGACCTCAACTGAAATACAGGCATGAGACGTTTCTGATAAGTTGGGGTTATAGGGATATTAATATGGTTCGCATCTTGGTGAGATAATTTTGGCGTTAAAGGCTGTAAACCAGTCAGTAATAGGTCTGTCACTAACAGAGTCGCCCATCATTTACCCAAAAATGTGTTGGTTACATCGTCGAAGTTATATCTATTCTGAGGGTCTCCAAAGGTGGTATTTAAAGTGAATTTTTCAAAAGCCGGTATTTGCCACCTTTGTCAGTTGAAGAATTGGCATTTTCTTCTCAAAACAATAGTAAATGCTGTCTCTCAATTCACCATTAAGTTCTAGAGGTGGTAAATCCTTTTGCATAATTAAGGCGTCTTCTGTATATAGTCTATCTGTTCCTGGAAAATAGTAATACATTTCAGCCAGATTGTTGACGATCTTAATGCCCTCCCATATTCGTTATAAAGTAGCTGAGCATTGGAAATACCAGTGCTCATAGCATTTTGTTTTGAAGAGTGACTTTGAAACATCCCTCATCGTGAGCTGTTCTGGGTCTATTTCAAAAGATGTTACGTTCTGAATTTATTAAGAACCAGCGATGTGCCTGATTGAGTATCTTATATTATCATTGTATAAGGATATGTTGTAGCTGTTTTCGCCTTTTCGGAGACTAATAACTGTTCAGCAAGAGTTTTTCCTGTTTTTATATCTCGAAATCCATAATAGACACCAATCCAACATGTTTCGTATCATTATCTCTGTCACTTGAGAAGTCTCTATTGACAATATAAAAAGAGACAAGGATTGCCCTTATGGCTCATTGTGACAGCCATATGAGATATCGTCATTAACGTCAATAGAGTCTTTTTGGAATAGTTTTGAAGAAGTTTTTCTGTTGATGAAAAAGATAATGGGTAATAAAATGAAGGCGCAGGCTATAGCTGCAGCTATAAAAAATAGATTCCTATTTTTCTTACCTGTCTCTGTAGTGTCATTAGATGTGGGTATATAGTCGAAGTGATGGTTGACATTGATGTTGATATCATCGTCGTCTATGTAAATTCTGTTCACAGCACGACAAAGATAGCACTTATCATCTTTCTGAGTGTGCTTCTCGCTACCACCAATTCGGACATTTTATAGGTTTTATTCTTGTTCCCATTTGATATTTTGCGGGGGTTATTATTTCTTTTTATAGTATAGTGATAGAAAGACAAGTATGACTTGGATGGCTGTCAAAACAACAAACATGATTACCCACCAGTTGTCCGTCAGGCGTCCAGGAGCTATCAATCCGCTGAAGTACTCTATGATACCAATGAGAGCGAAGATAAATCCTAAACTCAGTCTGTGTGTGCTTTCTGCGCGGAACGGGAAGAGTATGACCGTCAGGAGCGTGTTGACAAGGATAGTAATGCTGGTGAACAGCATGTTTGCCAATGGATATGAAGACAGCAAAAAGCCCTACTATGATGTTACGATGAGTATGGTTAATGCTGGAATATTACCTTTTTCATAATTTGGATAGTATTTCGTTCTTTTCTTTTCGTATTCTTCTTCGGTGATGAGTTGCTCGTTAAAGAGGACTTTCAGTTTTCTAAGTCGGTCTGTTATTTCGCCTTCTCTGCTGTTCTCTTTTACCTTGTATGTGAAGATATCCTGTACTAACTGTAGTCCTGCACCCATTGTAGTCCTGCACCAGCAAGTCCTCCTTCGTTGCGTGCAGCATCACGAAGTAGTCTTCAAGTTTCTGCCTTACTAACATAATCAAGGTCGACTTCAGCTGCAACTTGTTTCTCTGTTGTCATGTGGCTATTCGACCAATACGCTCTCTGGTGTCTTCATCAGATGTCACGGGAATTGATTCGGAAGTCTGTGAGCGTTAAACTAAACGTTCCAGTTCCTCTGCAGTTTTGTTCTTTAAGTCTTCTGACATCTCCATAAGATGTGTGTCAACTTCTCGATAGGTATAAGCCTTCTCTGCAAGGAAAGTGGTCAGTGGTGTCATGATGCGTGAAGAAACAAGCTGTTGTATGTCATGACTGTAATAGTCACTGATAGGACCAAGTAGTGTTGTGAATATTTTCTCTGGATCAGAAATTACTATAGAGAAGTTTCCACAGGCACCAAGGGTAACAGGGAACTTATATTCTGGTTCAAAGTATTTTATTGGTGAAGGTGTACCCCATAGAATGTTAACCATTTCGGTAGTACGAAAGAAATAGAAACGCATCTTGTGTTCACTCTCTGTTTGCTGTGCAAGGTTGAGTAGTGATGTGATAAAGGGATGATTTGAGGTTTCCATTTCATAGATGTTTGGTTCAGTAAGGACCCCTCTTACCTTTCCGTCATATACGATGATACAGCCTTGTCCTGGAGCTACAATAAGTTTACTTGCGTTCTTTATTTCATCTGTTGTGGTTTCCAGTTGATGAAATAATAGGTTAGGCTTCTGTTCTTTCCATTCTATGGCGGTTCTCAGTTGGCGTTTGAAAATATCTTTTAATCCCATAGCTTTATCCTTTCAAATTCGTTTAATAATTGTTGTGCAATAAGTTGTAACGTCTTCTTTGATTTCTTTTAATATGCAAATGTAATGATTTGCATTGGAAAGAGCTATAGTAGGAAAAGGTGATTCTAATCCTGTTCTATAAAGTTCATTCAGTTATAATATTTAGTTAACTCCAATGCGTCATAAGACCATAAAATATGAGTGTTACTATGGTATTATTTCCTAACATCTTTTCTTTTCTTATCGGCATCTTGTCTGTCTTTGTAACTTGACGTAACTCGCTATGCCTACCCCTAAAAACCATACAATCTGCTGGATAATAAAACAAAATATGGTTGGGCTCTAATGAGACGATTTGGGTATACAGAATATACAAACCTTCTAACATCTTGAAATACAATTCAATCATCTTATATCTTGATTCTATTTATCTTATCATGACATTCATACAATATACTATTCTTGGGGTAGATATCCTCAAATGCTATTCCACGAATGTTGTATGAATACGAAAAACAGCTCCCAAACCTTTATAAAAGATTCGGGAGCCGCATGGTTCGTTCGCTTCTTCTGGTAATGTCATACAGCATTGTGTTCCGAGAAGAATACTGGTGTCGCTTACCAGAAAGAAAAAGGAACGTCAGGATGGGATGTTAGAACCACCATTAAATAATTCAGAGAGTATTTTTATAGTTTAACGCTGAGAACCTACCATACCATGTTGCGCCGTATACGGGAGCATACATGAAGGCTGCGTCGTCTGTGTGTTTTCTCGTCCTGAATGTAGCTGAAGATGTTGCTTAGCACCTGCATAGACAGTACACATACCGAAGCGTTTTGCAGCACGGCAGTTGAAGATCATGAAGGTGTTTGTCTTCTTAATCTTTGATGTTGCACCATCGTCCTCAGAGTTGTAGTCGATGTACATCTTTCCCTGCAATGAGCTTGTGAGAGAAACTCCATGTGCAGGGGTATAATCGAGGTCGATATCGCCAGTCATTTGATCTGGGGAAACGAGAGATATTTGACACTGTCCTTAGCATACTGTAGACGCTGTGGGAACTCCTTTACAGTCTCATCGTTAGGGTCCTGACCAGTCTGCACGTTCGATGCTTAAGCACACCTTGATTGAGAGTCAGTTAATACCAGCATTGAAGTGCGGAAGGGGTTTTGCCTTTGCACTAATTCTACACCCTGTACGTAGGCATCGTCAACATTCTCCACTGGTGGAAGTATGAACTGCTAACCTCATCATCTGCAGGAGAGAACTGAGATCTTATCCTTCAAGTTGGTGCGGAAGATGTTGATGCTGAACTGATACTTCTTTGCATAATAGTCTGCTGAGAGGTTGTAGCTAATAGCACGCTCACCCTTGAGGTTAGATGATTTCCACACGTGGCGAACCACTACAGAGGTGGAGGTCCTCAGAGAATCCGTAAGGAGCACGGAAACCTGTACCTACATTGGCACGGAGTACGAGAGGAGGGGTTAGTTCGTGTTGATAGCAATACGAGTTGACGGTTGTCTTACTCAGACATAGTAGTTGGGAAGGCGCTATCAGAAACCTTTACGCTGGTAGCATACTCCTCACCAGAGCTATGAGGTCGACGCGGATGACCTGGTACAACGGTCAACTTTGGTGTCACGTTCCACTCATCCTGTACGAAGAAGCCAACCTCGTTAGCATGCTTCTTACCAATAGAAGTGTAAGGAACGCCATAGTATGGACTTGTCTTCTCGTCCTCAGCAGAGATGACGTAGAGTCCAGTCTCACGCAAACGAGTGAAATAACCCTGTACACCACCAAGCAATGTATGGTTGCCAAGGATAGAAGTGAAGGTGAGCGATGGTGTCACCGTATTCTCCTTAGCAATGTATGGACGCATCATAGAAACGTCAGGTTCGCACCATCTTGAGTCGGATGTGCTGGATCCTTGTGAGAATCCATGTAGTCATGGAGGAAGGTATCGTTTGTTGCCTGACGCTTATGATATACATAAGCTGTTGTGAGGTTCAATTCTGAGTGCTTACCGATAGGCAAGGTGTAAGCAAGGTCAGCTGAAAGACGGTTGGTACGGATGTCTTCTGTACCGTCAGTGTATGGGTTCATATATTGATCATTCGTCATGACTCTGCGAAACGGTGCTCATCAATCGCCTTACCACGCAGTACGAGCTTATCGTTCTTAGCAAAAGCTGATAGAGTAAAGGCTGAAACCAAGGTTATTCATCGTCTCATCTACATGATCAGAGATACCATCCTTGTTCTTAACCTCCTTACGTGTAGACCATTCTGTGTGCGGTCGATAGCATCCATCTGTGTACGCTGTGCGAATACACTCAGTCCGATGTTGTTATAACGCATAGATCCAGAACCCTTATAGCTCTTGAAGCCAAAGTTTCCGAACTGAATATCACCATTAACAGATGGCTCAAGGTTGGTTCCTTTGAGATAATGTTGATAACATTTCCAACAGCGGCACTACTTCCATAGGCTGCAGACGGCACCCATAACCACCTCAAGACGGTCGATGTCATTGGTTCAATCTGCTGCAAACCGTAAACATGCCAGCAAGACCAGAGTAGATTGGCTCACCATCAATGAGTACCTGTGTGCTCAGCACGCAATCCTACGCACACAGACCTCAGAGAAATTACAGAACTGGCACTGCTGTTCTACGCGGATGCCTGGTACACCTTCAAGTGCTTCGTATAAGTTCTGGGCATTCTTCTTGGTGATAGCCTGTGATGTCAGAACCTCTGTGACGGATAGGAACATCCTTTACAAAGTGGCTGGTACGAGTACCAGTTACAACGACCTGACTCAACTCAATGGGTCTTTTTCCAGTTCAAAGTAGACTTCAGAACCTTTATTATTAACCATATCTACCTCTTTTTCCTGCTGCTGATAACCAGCGAGTGTAGCTATAGATAACTTGCTTTCCTACAGGAAGATTACTTAATTTAAAGTGACCCGAAGCATCGCATTGAGTTTTAAAGGTTCGTACCTTTTACTTGGATTACTGCATGAGAAGGTGTTTTCCACCTTCTTTTTGCCTTCACATCACCGAAGACATTGCGTCGGTGTTTTGTGCCATGGATACAAGAGAGGCATAGCATGGCGGTCAAGATTAGTAAAATATTTCTTCATTATGTTATTATATGGTTTGTAAATAACTTTTCGCAAAGTTATGTTATTTTTATAAACGTGTCAATACCGAATAGTAGGTATTGTAGAAGGTTCTTCCGTTAAATACGTAGATTGTTTATAGAATGAGATTCATCCACATACATGGTATGATTTCCTCAATAAGATTGTTTTATAAAGGCTCAACACCCAATAACCATCCCTCAACACGCAACCATCACCCCAACACCGGTATAATTAGCTCCAATAAGATGGTTTTATAAAGGGGAATAAACTACATGATAAATGTCATTAGGTACGAAGTCTATCTGTCTTCACAAACAACTTATTCCCTTATTACTTGAAGTTTGTAAACTATTTTCGTGTAGTTCAAAACCAATACATGCTCTTTGAGCTCAAAAGACGCCCTTTTGACAACTACAAAGGTGCCCTTTAAAGACCATATTAACGCCCTTTTGAAGTCAATTAAGCACCTTTTCTACTTACACCGTTTTATAACTAATTGACTTACTGTTGGTTTGCAAACCTGCTTCTTATATGTTTTTGCCGTTAGTTATAGATGTTTTTAATTGAAATTATGTAATGATTTTTCAATTCCTTGTCTACATGTTTTCGAAGTCTTAAAATGAAAAGGTTTTTCATTGAAAGTGGGTGATAATAAATTGAGATGAGATTCCTTTGATGTGGGTGAGTCTATAAGCTTTTTGATTGCTGTGAGGCTAATAAGGTTAATCAGACAGATAAAGCCCTAATAAAAAGTCAGAAAATGTAGTTTTTCTTGTCAATTTAGGAATAACTCTTGCAGGTTTCAATGTTTTCAATTTACTTTGTATACGAAAACAATAAAGCCTAAACTGTTGAAGACAATTCTCACAATAACAAGGTTCAGATAGCACTGGTGGCTCTGGTGTGCAGGCTGATATCAGAACGATAGCAAACCTATCAGGAGGCTATGCTGTGTCGGCTGTAACGTCTGTCACGGTGCAGAATACGCATGAGTATTCAGGCTTTCTATGACCTTCCTGCGGAGATTGTTAGAGGACAGATTGAGGCGATTATCAATGATATGCAGCCTGACACGGTAAAGGGTAGAATGATTAGAACCATAGAGACCTTGGCTGTCGTGGTGGATGCACTGTTGAGTATCGTCCTCACCATATTATATGACGCAATTGTGACGGCAAGTAATGGTGACAGATTGATGACAGATGACGTGATAACACAGATACGTTGTCGTTTGCTGCCACTTTGTTCGCTTGTCATTCTGCGTGAAGGAGAGCTGAAAGAATCTTTGATTGTTCTTCGTTGAAAGAAGGAGTCGAGACTGTACGCTCATTTGTATTGGACGACCCTTTACAGCATGGTCTTGCCAATAGTTTTTCATCAGCACTTGCAGTCTATCTTAGCCAAGACGAGCCGATGGATGAAGCGTTACAACATGCTCGGGAGTATGTCAGAACGCTTAGCAACAGGAAGAGTGATATCAGTGGACGGAGTAGTCAGTTGTATAATGAATTCTTAGAAGCCGTTCAGTTGCATTATCATACGAATCGTGATGTTGCCTTTTATGCTGACTGTCTGAATGTTTCTCCACGTTATCTGTCGCAGGTGGCGCATAGAATATCTGGTAAATCTCCCAAATGTATCATTGATCATACACTGGCAGGCAGCGCCTGTCAGCTTCGAACGACACAGAAGACCATTCAAGAGATTGCATATGAGCATGGCTGCCTCACAAAGCTCAGTTCTCTAAGTTCTTTAAAGCAGATGGGACGGGCTCCGAGTGAGTGGCGAGGTCGTGGGGACCTCCCCCAGCCCCTCCAAAGGAGGGGAGTGCCTAACGGGATAAAGTAGGGGACAACATGTAGGCTTTTAAAGCTCATAAATCCGTGTATTGTTCTTACGCTTTTCTCATCGTTTTAAAAGGAGTTTCTAATATTAACTAACATATAACATCTTCATGTACACTCATTCGTGAGTGGAAAGCATGAGTGAAATCTAAAAATTAAAGTAATATGGCAAATAGACAGAACTAAACCCGCAGCCTCCGCTTGGATGTTAAGGCGAATTGCCAATGTGGACATGTAACACAGAGCATGGGCACGAGGTTTGATTGCGCTGTACAGCGCTTCGGCGCATGGCGGCGTGATGGCGGTGACCGCAGGAGAGGCTACTGCGCGCGGCGCGCGGCGGAGGATTTCCTGTATGCGTACGGCGGCCTGCACGGCATGTGTGTGTTGGGCGCGCGCGCACGCCACGCGCGCGCGCGCGCGCGCGCACGCGCGCCGCGCGCGCGCACGCGCGCACGCGCGCGCACGCGCACCCTGCCGCGCGCACGCACCCCTTGCCTGCCTGCCTGCGCGCGGGCGCCCCGCGGCGGGCGGCAGCCGCTGTTGTGGCGGGCGGCGACGTTTGAAGAGTTGATTGCGTGCCTCTTGTACAAGCGGCGCGCGCGCCGCCCGCGCGCGCGCCGCGCGCACCGCGCGCCGCTGGCGGGCGTTGTTCGTTTGCGGTATGTGCGTGGCGCGCGCGCCACGGCCGCGCGCCGGCGGCTGGCGGCCGCGCGTGGCGTATCATGTTT
>BNJU01000059.1_pt1 | contig 136075 bp, 207 predicted proteins | sample 8539281 | NCBI WGS metagenome assembly BNJU01 (sample SAMD00202456, study PRJDB9452) | human saliva metagenome | isolation source: human saliva | place: Japan | reverse complement strand
CCTGAATAGCATCATAGATAGAATAATCCATGATGGTTTTCTCCGTTAGAAGCTAAAGCCATCAAGCTGTTTAAGTCCACCGCAACGGCTACCCATTCCGGCAGCCAAAAGTAACAATGTAGGTTTCATTTTGTTATGATTTTTAATGAGTTATTTGATGTTTTTAAGATAGCAATCTGTCTGCTCATGATGAGCGTAGTCATGCAGACCATACTTTTGCAGACGTTTACAAAAGTACGAATTAATCGTGAAACAAGCCAACAAAATGGTAATTTTATTCTGTCAACGCACCAATCAGAAGGGCATTCCAATGGCAAAATGCAGGCTATGGCTATCTCCGAAATTGGGCAGATTGTAGAAACCTGATTTGTAAGGAAGATGCAAACCAACTCCCCAATCCACACGGATGACAAAGAAATCAAGGTCGTAGCGCAGACCTACTCCTGTGCCGACAGCCATCTGCTGCAGCATATTCTTCAATTTCAACTGACCCTTCGGATGGTCTGACCGATTGTGAAGTGTCCACACATTTCCGGCATCAAGGAAAACTGCACCATAGAGATTGCCAAACAACCGAGGCCTGTATTCGAGGTTGGCAAGGAACTTCATATCACCCGTTTGGTCGAGATATGATGTTGTTGCAGCAGTTGGATAATAGGCGCCAGGCCCCACACTGCGTATTGTAGTTAAGCAAATACTGTTGGCACCTCCACGTAGAACTGCTCACTCCAGGGTGCAACCGTAGAGTTTCCATAAGCCCAAATAGCACCAATCCCAATGTGACCTACAAGCTGCGACTTACGTCCCACCTCCCAGGTCTTGCGAAATTCAGTCTCAATCTTGAAATACTGAGCATATGGGTTCTTGAACATTTTCTTGTCGTTCTCGCTCCATTTCTGACCAGCAACGACGTAACCGATCGACAGGATATAGCAGCCTCGCTCACGGTGGTCTGCCACCAAATGGGATTACGATAGTTTTTAGGACTTGTATAGATATAGCTGTAGCGCATCTTAGGAATGAACTGGTCTCTCATTGACACCTGCAGATAAGGTGTGCTGGCTAAAAGCGCATCGAATTTTGCTGAATGTGACGACATGTATTCATACTCCAACGTGAGTGGAACAAACTGATGCATGGACGTTTCTTGATGTCTGGAAATGTATAAGAAAGCTCTCCTGAAACGATGTGACGTTTAGTATCCGGCGCGATTGATAACGCTTGTAGAGGCTTTGAGCAATGTTGTCGGTGTGGAATGGAAATGCCGATGCTTCAAGAAAGGCATCAACAAGACAGGGAACTCCAAAGAGGCGTCACCTCCATATTCATAAGAATCGAATGTTATCGGCCTTACCACTTGCCGTGTCCGGTCTGCCATTCATAGGAACCTTTCAGGTTGATATCGAGTTTCGCCACCTTTGAAAGCATTGCGCTTGGTGAACCCCACGACAAGTCCAGGCCCCATGCGTCCGCTGGTGCGCCCAGTGTAGTTGGTTTCAACGTAAAAATCGTAGGGTTTATCAAACAGACAGTTCAGTTTAAGATCAAGCGTATCACGGGTTTCTGACGAGTCACGCGGCGTAACTGAAAAGTCAACCATGCTGAAAAGACCGTTTCCTGAAATCTTATTTGCCGACTCAATATGCTTGTCGTAACTGAAAAAAGCTCATTAGGTCTGAGTTTCAAATCACGCAGGATTACACCTGGTCGCACCGGAGAACGCCTGCCATTGAAATGTACCGTGAGCCGATGCAGTTGGACAGAGTTCTCAATGAGTTGAAGAACTTGCGCAACTGCATGTCTCATATTACCAATATACCCACCTACGGAGGGCACGTGAGGGAACAGAGTCAGCCAACTGAAATTTCAGTTGCACCTTTTCAGGCACGAGAGTGTATCGGCAGATAAGAAGCATAGTCCGGTTGATAATAATAATAGCCATTGTTACGAAAAGATTACCCACGCGTTTGCGCTCCGCATCCAGCGTAGAGACATCGAAAGCATCGCCACGTTTGACTTTGGCTTCATTCATATGGGCCTGCAACAAGCTATCAGCTGCAGGGAAAAATTCACATAAGAGATGCTGTCGAGGGTGAACAGTGGTCCCATATCAACGGTGTATCCAATCTTTGCTTTCTTGGGATTGCGTTGCGTGATGGCTTCAAAACTAACGTTACCACGGAAATATCCATGCGTTTTCAATACCGATTGGGCCACTGATGCACGTAACTCCGGATTTACCCAACTCATCAAAACAGGAGCTTTTTCCAAATGATTTGGCAATCCATTTTCCCATCAGCCCTATGCAGATTCTGAAAAGGCATTCCACACCCAAAGACCATAAGGAAAACGGTGTACGATAGTAAGAACTGCCAAACAAGGCCCCGTTAGGTGCGCAGGCCAAGGCTGCCTCCATTTCATCACGAGTGGTATAAAATGGTCATTACGGTCATAATTCTGATAGTTAATCTTCGTCAGACCGACATATAACTGATCACCATCGGGCACCTTCTTCGTGGTAGAACAGGCTGCAAGCAGCATTGCAACCACGACAAAGAATATATAAAATCGGCTATTTCTTTTCATCACTTCCATTCTTGTTTGTAGAGGTTGCTGACTCTTTCTGAGGCATGGCAGGCATTTCATTCTTGGCTTCCTTAAACTTGAATAGGTCGCGGAAATGCTGCAACTTACGTCGCCAGATAAAACCTGCACCATACTGTCCCATGTCACCTTCAAGCCAGTCATAGCTGTCGCGGTCATAGAAAAGGCGCAGATATTTCGTGAAAGCCTCGTTCAGACGATACTCAAAGGAGATGTTACTGAAGAAGATTCATTCTGAGTAGCTCATCTTGGCCGGTAAGCTTGCCACCAATCGATTACCCGCAAGCGATTGTTCCAGAAACGCTTGAAAACTTAAACGAATAGTCTGTGCGTTGGTTGCCGTTTCCATCCGTTGTGTTGTCTACTCCAAAGCTTAAGTCAAGCGTGCGGAGGGCATTCCCCGCTATTCCGTTAATCTGACTCTGGAGGAGCACTTAGAGCCGAGTTCATAGAAAAGGCACTTGTGTTGCCATCGGCAAGATACATGCCCGTCGTCAACATTGTAACAGCCACCTTTCCACGTGCTTCCTTGCCCATCGTACTAAGCTGGTTCTGAACTTCACATCTTCAGGAGCATCGATGATAAACTCAAGTCCCATATCGTTGAGGTGTCCTTACTGATTTTCGCCACCGCAATCAAACTCTACGCTTCGGCCTGTTCCAACTACGTTGGCAGAAACAGTGGCCTTGTTCTTCTCGGTAGCAGTAATACTGAGCCTTGGGTTCATCGGATCGCCGTTGAACTCTATGTAACTGCCATCTTGAATGGTAAATGTCTTCAGTGGAATTACCGGCGATGAATATTTCATTTCGCCGTTGCTGAGCGTATAACGACCTGTCAAACGCAGATTATCCACTGTATTATATTGCATACGCAAATCGCCTCCACCCATGAGATCAACATGGTTAGATTTATCACTATTCAATGACACAAAGGATATGGGCACTGTTGCTGATACTCAAAGCGAGATCATATTGAAACCGGCTCAAAGGTGGACGTGCAACAACCTGCGTCTTTTCATCTTTGAAATCCGTGAATTTCACGAGTTCATCCAACTGATTATCTGTCGTAAGAGGTGAGTCGCGAAGAATATAGGTCATATCGGTAGAGCCCAAAACATCAAGCTTTCCACGCATCGAAAGATTGTCCGACAGGCCCATTCATCAGCCCAAAGAAGTTAACATAAGCCTGACCGAAAGCCTCGAACGCGCACTCTCCTTGGCATCAATAATCATGAAGTTACGAGCCTGCATACGCACATTCATGCGCATTCTGTCAAGGCTTTGAGAGTCAAAATGAGCCCGACATAATCAGCGGACTGTTGTTGTGAGCATACATCTGGAAGTTCTCGAAAAAGCAACTTACCGTCTGTTATTGTCACAGGGTCATTGTCGAGAAACGCATCCTCAACCCCATAGGGCACACTGACCAAATAGGCCGAATCGAGATAAACTTCACCATTGACATTAGGTTTGTTCAGAGGCCTTTCACCGACAACCGCCATCTGCGGTTCCCTTGAAGCCGACAATCATGCGTGGAATAAAAACCATTGACAATATCCAACGGCAAACCGTTCAAGTTTCAACTCTGCATCAAGATAACCATGACCTCCCGGCCGATAGCTACCATTGACAAAGGGCTATCTCACGTCCGTTCTGCGTCAATATGCCATCAACAACGTGCGACCACGTCACGCTTCGGCATATAGAGCAAATTTCTGTTCCGATATTTCCATCGGGCATTTCTCATAGACGAGGTTACCTATGGTCATATCAGAAGATACCGAAAGATTGTCTTTGTCTGTATCAAATGGTAGTCGCCATCCAATATTCCCGATACATCAGGCATATAAGGAACCACAGAGAGAATGTCATGAAGCTGGAACTGATGGAGCGAAACCGTTACATCCTGCAAGGCTGCAAGGTTTTCATCGTTGGTATAAACCTTCAATCCCATGCCGTCAGCAGACTTCAATCTCAAGATTAGCGAGACCTCTTCGGTCGTCACCCAAGAACACATAGTTGCTGTCATTGACGACAAACGACTTGTAACCCAAAACAGGATGCGAGTCGGCCACACTGAAACGAATGCCCTGATGTTCCATTGCTGCAAGGCAAGGTCTACTCAAGTTTATTGTCAGCATCATAGAGCTTTTGTCCGCAAATAGGAACCATGCTCATTCAACCGCCCGTCAGCAACAGCATGGAACACATACTGCGGATTTTTCTTGTTATTGACAACCTGAGCCTGATAGACAAACTCGTCATGATCAGAGCGAATATGGAACCTGACGGTATCCAACAGTACACCGTCTACAACGAGGTGAATCAATTTGGATATCGCCATTCAGTCCTGTCATGCGTGAAGACAGCATGTTGATGTTGGCCCGAGCCAACTGATAGCCATAGTAATTGAGCGCGTGAACAAAGAAGTTATCTGCCGCTACGCAGGAAAAGAGGCGGGCATTGAGCAAGCGCTCGGCAACATCACCTGATTGATTGTGCGGTTTTTCGCTGACTCTGCAATCCTTTACAAAGCCTTGACTCTCTGCAAGCAGGCGCTCACTAGCCACCATGTCCGTCAAGTTTGAGCTGGAAATCACCACAGTTGACCACCGCATGCGTGGAGTCTGTGCGTGTAAGAACGTCAAACGTCATACACCGGGATGATACAACCTGCTCGCATCACGGATAGCCAATATCACCAATATGCCCTGCACTTTATAAAACTTGAAATCAGACTCAACATCAAGGTATGCGCAAAGTGAAGTCGCTAAAGTTGTATCTGCAAAGTGACAGTTTATGAAGGTCAGCATGCGTCAGATTGCAGACCACGGTACCTTTCAAGTTACGACGATTCAACAAAGCACCTAACTGAATATCACCTTTCAGCAAAGCGGTTCCATGTGGATAACGGCATTAGCCACTCCACGCGACACCGATAGCTTCGGGCCGTAATATGGTCAAGTGGATACTGAGCATATCGAATTTCTGTATGCGGGCCTTGGCTACAAGATGAGTGCAGGGTGACTTAAAATCTGTTCCTGCCTACGAACTATCAATGCTTCCCGTGAAAGGGATGCAAGCCCATGCGAGGCAGGAAATGCTGAATGGAAACGGTTGGCCTGGAGTTTTCGCCTGATAAGCCATGCGATCAGCATCAAAACCACCTTCGCCTTGACACTCCCCTGCCCTTGCCGAGCCACCAAATGCCCTTCATAGCGCTGCGAAGTGAACTCACGTCCATCAACACTGATGTTGTCCGAATATGGAGTGTCTGTTGCAGACTTCTGTCAAGCATGGCTGTGACCATATTCAACCGCCCTGTGCGTGCATGGAGGTCATCTCGCCCGCGCAAACGCTTGGGGGTCTGCAAGATGAGAGAGTGTGCCGTTACCCCGCAACCGCAAGAACAGTGGGCAACGAAATGGCTAAATCCGTGAAGCGAAGTTGCTGCAGATTGCCGTGCAACACGCCGCTGACCGCCAACTTTCGATTGAGGCATTGCCTCGCGCAAGTTACTGGCAAATCGGTCATGAACGGCATTAAATCAGCGCTTTCCAAATGCTCCATTCATGCGAATGAAACTTTCCGGGAGGCTCATCAAAGGCATTGAGGGTCAAGATTTACCTGTGCATGCAACTCAGAATGAGGGTGTTTGGAAATAGAGATTGGGCAGTTTGAGTCGCACAGAATCCAAAGAGCGGGGCCTTTTGCAAAGCGCTTACAAAGCGAGTCCGCTCTGCTCATGAAAGCACACTTTCGCAGATTGAGCAAAGCTCCGGAGCCAAATAGCGCAACGAGTCTATACCGATCGCCACATCAGTCAGCGCAATATGGTTATAGTCAAGCCCCTTTTACGCGCGCCTTAAAAATTGTTGTCATAGCAGAGACGACCACCTGTCCAATCGAACTTCTCTACTTGATAAAGTCCTTTGAACAAGTCGAAAAAGCCACGTTCTGCTATGGTTTCGCCTAAGTAGGCCTGTACCTTCAGTGTGTCACCAGGCATGTGAACCGTCACATCCGTATGGCTCACATGCAGTTTATCCACACGATTTTTCCAGAAGTTTTTCAGTCTTTGCAGTATCCTTGGGCACGGTGTCACTGAGGGCAACATCAACCATGGCATCCTTCAAATTGGCGGCATCTGCTTCTAAAGTTTCAGCTCCTAAGTCAATACCATGCGCTTTCAGTTCGAGCATCCCACACGACCTTTAACCCGGCTTCATGGATGAAATTGGCCGTATTGACTTTCATGTCGTGAACAGCCAACTCATCTATCTCCACCTGCTTATGCAGAAGAGGCCACAAACGCACATCGGCAACAATCTTACGGACATCAGCAATCGTGTCTTTGACCTGCGGAAGAGAGTCGTTGGGCTGTATGGCTTTCACGCCTTCAATGCCTAAATCCAAAAGGAAATTCAAGCTTTTCATATACGCCCAGAAATCTCCATTCATCTTATCTGAGGCATAAACCGCCACTTGTCTTACTGCCCAATTCTGAAATGGAGGAAGTAAACACAAAAGCCAAGAGGCCAAAGAGTATGAATGGAGAGGCCACAACAGCTATGGCCCACTTTGATTTTCTTCGTCATATCGCAGTTCCTCGCGCATTTTTCTGTGGAATGAATATGACGCGAAAATAAAACAAAAACGAATTATGCAAATATAGAAGATAAAAAGTCAAGATATAGGCATGAACCCTCGCATAAATCAGTGGCAATCTGCATCAAATCACTATGTAATCTGCGTCACATTGCGTTGCAATTCAAGTCAGATTAGTGTAATTCAAGTCATATTGCAGCACAACTCAAGTCAAATTACAACGCATGATGACTGATATTACAAGCCGTGCACCAAGGAATGCAGAAACAAGCCCAATATATTCATCTTCTGCGCTCTATCCCCACACCTGCCACAACTTGTCTTCGGGCAGGGTGAATCAAGCGAAATGAGTTGCTTAGACACAGGATGCACAAACTCAGCATGATGAGCCAGCAAGCAAATACTGCCGTCGGGATTGCTGCGCTGAGCGCCATATTTCAGGTCACCCTTTATCGGACAGCCCATTTGAGCAAGCTGACAGCGTATCTGGTGGTGGCGTCCGGTCATGAGATTTACTTCAACAGACAGTAATGATCGAGATTGACCGATGAGCCGGTACTCAATATGGCTTTCTTAGAATGGGGCACTTCGTGGTCGTAAGCATAGCTCTTGTTCTGCTTTTCATTTCTTACAAGCCAGTCGGTCAATGTGCCTTCGGGCTGTGGCGGGAGGTTCTTTGTGATTGCCCAATAGGTCTTATGCACTTTGCCATCACGAAACATCTTGTTCAATCTTGTCAGTGCTTTCGAGGTTTTGGCAAACACAACAAGTCCTGCCACGGGTCGGTCAAGCCGATGAACCACACCGAGAAACACATTTCCCGGCTTCTGATACTTCTCCTTGAGATAGCATTTGACATCTTCAGACAGTGGTACATCGCCGGTTTGTCGTCCTGCACAATCTCACCACTATGCTTATAGACAATGATTAAATGATTATCTTCGTAAACGATTTCCATAAGAACGAAAAAAAAGCCCCTCCTTTCGGAGGGGTTATAAAAACCTGTAATTACATGTTCATACCACCATCAACCTGGACAACCTGACCGGAAACATAGCTTGAAAGGTCGAGCCGAGTAAAGAGCTGTATTGGCAATATCATCAACTCGTACCGCCACGACGAAGTGGTATCTTGCTGATCCACTCCTTGCGGATATTCTCCGGCAAGGCCTGGGTCATGGCTGTATCAATGAAACCAGGGGCAATAGCGTTGGCACGAATACCCTTTGGACCCATTTCCTGACCGATGCTCTTGGCAAGAGCAATCATACCAGCCTTAGAAGCAGCATAGTTGGCCTGACCAGCATTGCCATGAACCCCAACGACAGAAGCCATATTGATGATAGAACCACCGCGCTGACGCATCATCACGGGCACACAGGCATGGATGAAGTTGAATGCACTCTTCAAGTTAACGGCAATGACTGCATCCCACTGCTGCTCGGTCATGCGAAGTATCAGACCATCCTTTTGTGATACCGGCATTGTTGACAAGGATATCCACTGAACCAAAACTCTTCCTTTACTTGCTTTACAACTTCTTCTGATTGTGCAAAGTCAGCAGCATTGCTGGCATATCCCTTAGCCTTCACCCCAAGAGCAGCAATCTCTCGTTCGGTAGCTAAGCCACCATGCTCCTCATCAATGAAAAGGTCTGTAAAAGCGATGTTTTGCCCTTCAGCAGCAAACTTCAATGCGATAACCTTACCGATACCGCGTGCAGCACCTGTGACAAGGGCTGTCTTACCGTTAATAATCCCATTTTTCTTACTATTTAGAATGTATATATGATTAAATGTTTTTCTATTTACCAATTGACTTTCCCAAAAGCACCATAAACAACCTTTGCAACAAGCGGCTTGCTGGTTTTTTCTAGTCAATCCGTGCCCGAGTCGGCCATAAATGAACGGCACCTCAAGGCCTTTTGATGCAATAGTGGGTGATGTCGGCCACAAGATCTACGTCGTCAATATCAAACTCTCCATCGGCCTTCCCTCGGCATACACCTTGCGGAACAGTTCGATTTCGTCTTCATCAAAGTTCTTTCTCACCTTCTCTACCATCCATATATTGCGGAAGAACTCGGCTCTTAGATTGCCATTTCTAACCACTGTCTCGCGTATCATGCTGAGATGAGTATAAATAAGCTCGATGATTTTTGTCTTGTGGACGCATCTTCATGCAAGCCACCTCATCCAACCGATCCGACAAACGCTCTAACTCTGACTCGATAACTGCAGAATAGACGTCTTCTTTCCTGTTGAAATAGGTGTATAATGTGCGACGCCCTTTGCCCGAAGCGATTGCAATATCGTTCATCGTTGTGTTTGCAATGCCATTCTTGGCAAATAGCTGTCGCTGCAACATCTACTAATTTTTGTCTGGTCTTGGATATTGACATGCTAAATCTTTTCAGGTTTTTATATTGCACATTAAGATAACATGCATAAAAGTAAAATATTAATTTCAGATATCCAACACGTAACATACAATTAAAAAGAAAAATAATCGTGGAAAGATTTGGCAGTTACAAGATTTAGTATTACCTTGCACTCGCAATCAAGGAAAGGATAACAAAAATCATCCCTATAACTTGATATTTAATGGTTAATATCGTGGAGTGGAGCAGTTGTATGACTCGCCAGGCTCATAACCTGGAGGTCTGCATGTCTGAGTCTTGCCTCCGCAACTAAGTAACGTCTGAAGTAGTTTATAAAAGCTTTTCAAGACGTTTTTATTTTCATGACATGATAACAAAGATAATAGTACGAATATCAAAGTAGCATAAAGAGAGCTTTAGGGGTATGCAGATTAGTGTGGATAATAGTTTAGCAATCCCAAAGTGAAGAAACTTTTATCCACACCCCTTTACGTTAGCTCCTAAATAGTTTGGACAAAGTTAAGATTCAGCAGTCACAAGCTGTAGCCTCTGTTAATATAGAAGTTTAGTGTCAATGTAATGTTCGTAGATAGCGTTGCAGACATTAAAGGAATGGTGTTAGCTTCAACCTTATTATACCACTTGGCCAATGATAGTCTAGCCAGTGTCTTTGATTTGTGTTTTTGTAAAAATCATTCTGAAGGAATGGGATAAGCCGTGGCCTTCTTGATGTCAGGATATTCTAAATAGTATCTTTGGTTTGGCTTCGTCTTTCATCAGTCCATTTCTCCGATGATTTGAATAATATACCTAGTTTTACCAGCAGTTCAATAATATGTGTATCTCCATTCTCAAAAGTCAGAGATTGATATGCTCGCTTTTCTAACTTCGCATTCCCTTTCTCTCCTCATTTGCTTCCTGTAAGCAAGGCAAGCTCAAAGGATGCTCTATTCTCATTCAAGGTAATTTGCACAATTGCAAGTTTTGTACAGAAAACGATCGATCACTCATGTTTAGCCTTAGGAAAAGCAATGTCTCACTATCTTTACGCATACTGTTTGACAAGTCTGTAACTTTCTACGTCTTCCGCTTTTCATCTATCTCATCCATACCTGCAGACATCCATGACTTTGTACTTCCGCAATAATAGCGATAAGACATCCTCCTACGTGTTCGTCCCTTTATTGGAGCGCTATCGTGAGCTCGCTATTGACAAGGATGTTTATCTGGCGTTTCATGATATTATTCGCCAGAAAGCCTACTTGCATGAGCCAACTGTTCCCATGACCCAAATCTCACTTTACTTTCCTTATAATTGTTTTCAAAACTATCCATTGATAAGGATAGAATTTCGCTGCAATGGTAATACCAGACGTTCCATACGTCTTTTGAAAGTTCGAACTCAATAACGAGTGCTGAGGCGGTAAATGTTGGACCTGCAGAAGTGAGAAACTCTACCTGCATGGGTATTCATCCACCGACGTCTACGAAGAACCAAATTACCTATGGTCCTGAATCGGGAAGTTCACCTCGACAGTATCCATAAAGCCTTGGATTCAAAATGAAGATCTTCTGAGTTCTTTTCCATTTCTCATCAAGGTAAATGCGCAACAAAGAAGAATTGTACTCTATCTTGACAATAGAGAAGAATGTAATATATCGCTTGGCAAATGAATCGGCTATCGATATAGATTTTTCTTCCATGACAAAGGAAAGAAAAATATATTAACTAAGGAAATTTCCATCTCTTTCTTACTGAGCCAGTTTAGTTCTTATTCAACACCTTTACCCTAAAAGCCTACAACTCAGCCCACGGAGGTAAGGTGGAGACCGTCAGACGTGAGCGGGACGACGCATTTCATTGGTGCCATGATAAATGAAATCCGTGAACAGATTGATATACGCGATATGGTTACGCTCACAGCAATGTCGCGGCAACATTCGAACAGAGCACCACATCGGTTTTCCTTCTAACGTTTTCCAACGGCCGAACGGATTCGTTGATAGGCAAGACGCTTTTTGCACATAGAGTTTGGTGTCGGCGACATGCTCAAATTCTATCAATGAGTCGCTGATATTTCTCAAATATCTGCTCTGCGGTCTGGTCTTGGCTGATGTCATTTATACCTATCATCAACAAGATAGCTTTCGGCTTCTTGGAAAGAATGGCGTCTAAACGGTTCAATACACCATCAACATTATCACCGGCAATACCACGATTGCGCACATGCTTGAGGCCAAGTCGCTTGCTCCAGTCACCTCCAAACTCTGTCGCTGTGCCTAACATACAATGTCAGTAGCGTCAATGCTACGCATTTTTGCAAACTCAGCCATGCGCTCACGATAATGTTCGGTATTCCAGACAGCAGCCTGCTGCCCAAAACTCGACAGAGAGCAACTCAGCATAATAGCAAGAGTCATCAATTTAATCATCGAAAATCTCATATATCAGAATTGTTCAAGAATGGCAATGCGCTTTTCGGTATCCGGATGTGTACTGAAAAGTGAATCCATAAAACTCATCAGTCCCTGCTTCATCTCATCAGGCTAGAATGATAAACAGCTGTGCAACATCGGCACGTTTCACGTTATCAAGACCTGGATTATGAGAAATCTGCGTAAAAGCAGATGCCAAAGCAAAGTGATTTCCGCAAAGTTCTGCACCGCCCGCATCTGCCATGTATTCACGTTTACGTGAAATAGCAGCGGTAAGCAATGTGAAAAATATGAGGCAACAGCACAGCAAACAACACCTATCAGGAGAATAACCAACAGAGACAGCCCGCCACCTTCTTTGCTGTTACTGCGTCTGCGACTACCTCCATACCACAATGTTTCATACATCATGCGCACAACATGAGACATAATCGTGGAAAATTATGCCCACGAAGATAATGCTTGTGATAAGAAGTTTGGTGTCGTGATTACGGATATGCGTCAGCTCATGCCCTCAGAAACGCCCTGCAAGTTCATCATCGTCAAAGCTCCATTAAACCGGTTGTAACCGTAACCGTATAACTCTTGGCATTGATACCACTTGCAAAAGCATTGAGCTGAGGATCATCAACGACATTGATTTTCGGCATATCCATGTTGCAGGTCATGCAGAGATTTTCTACAATATTATATGGCGAGGATTTTCCTTGCGTGTCACCTGCCGTGCTCCCATAGCCTGCTGCACCATGGCCACGTACCAAAATGAGGCTATAACAAACCATATGAGAACACCGGCAACAACCCATGGAATGGCCGTAACAGAAATAGTAGTTGACTGTAGAGATATCAAGTTGATAAACCATCTCACCATACTCATCGGGATAGCCGTTACCAAAATAATTCAAAGCTGCAAGGAAAACCCATACTATTCCCAAAATTATAGTTGGGAACATCAGCAGCAACAGGATACTAAGCGTGTTGTTGCGCTGGTTCGGTTTGCATTCCTACATACCTCATCGTCTCAGAACTTCACTTCGGGTGCTTTATCAAACTCTGTACGCTGCTCAGTTGGAATTTCAAACATGGCCTCTTTCTTGAAAGCCGAACATGCCGGCAAAGAGATTGAAGGGAATGTTTGAACGGCATTATTCAACTCGCGCGTCGTAGAATTAAAGAAACGACGTACGGCAGTCAGTTTGTTTTCGATGTCAGAAAGTTCATTCTGCAACTGAAGGAAATTCTGATTAGCTTTCAACTCAGGATAAGCCTCCAGAAAAACTTTTAGTCCCGACAGCACTTGTCGAGCATTCTCGGCACTAATCTTATCGTCAATGCTTGATGCACTCATCGCAGCTGAGACGAGCTTCCGTCACACGCATGAATACTTCCTTCTCCAGTGACGCATATCCCTTAACAGTTGCAACCAATTGAGGAACCAGATCATGGCGCTGTTTCAATTGAACATCGATATTTTGCAAACGCATTTTCGTTGTTTCTTAACTTCACAAGATTGTTATAGATAGATACGCCCCAAATAACAAGTAGCACAACGACTACCAAGATAATAATTCGAGTCATACTCAAAAATGATTTAATTCTGTTTTGACTACAAAAATAAATGAAAAGATCCGGATAAAAACTATATTGAGATTAATTAGCAAGAAAAGCAATAAATAGGAAAAGCCTGATTGCCATATTTGCAATCAGGCTCTATAGAAAAATAAAACTTATTTCAAGATACTCATAACCTTTTCAAAATATCGCTGCGTCTTCCGCATACTGGAAATGAATACCGCCATTCCAGAACGAATTGCCGTTTCAGATATCATTAAGAGGGTTGTGATGTGATTGGATAAGCAAAAACTATTTCCTTCGACTTGAGCTGTACTGAAACGATCAGATAACTGAAAGCTCTTCTTTTTTCTTTTTCTTTATCTGATTACATTCTGCCACCAAAACCGGAGTAATCTGCATTGCACCTACGAAGAGCTACTCTTAGCCCCTGACTATTTCCTTTACTTTCAACTTGTATGATTGCCTCCATCACTGGATTCCAATCAATTTCATTCGCATTTTTCCTTTTGTTCCGCTCCGCAGCGGTACATAGGAATAAACATCAATACTAAATATTAACAATACAATCTTACTTTCTCTCTTCATGCTTATTATTTTTATGGAACCTGAGTGGTAAAAGAAAAAGAGAAATACTGCGATTATGGTCTGTATGAGAAAGAATGCGATCAATCAATCTCAGCTCCGTTAGATACTAAGTATAGCACAATAAGATGTACTATCCTGTTTGTTTATCGCTGCAAAGTTACAGCATTTGAGCAATTGAGCAAGTAAAGCTTGGTCGAAATATTAAAAATAAATAAAAGGATGATACACGCAAGAGAAAGCAATCATCAGCATTTCCCTGTAAAGACAAATCATTACCCATTTTTCAATTGTTATATGAGATAATGAGCCTCATAATGATATCTTTGCGGGGTGTGACGACATTAATTTTTTAAGCATGGATTAAGTGGAAAAACATTAAAACTGCAAAACTAACACTCAAGTAGAGTTCTTATGGTCATACATCTAGTATCCATGAGCACAATTTGTCCCTAAAGTATAACCCAGGCAGGAGATTTTCAATTGATGATGGAACTTCTATCTTTCTAGGGTCAAATTCCATCAACACTGTACCAGCTATGTCGTGTTTATGGTAAGCATGTTTATGATGTATTGAATACAGCAGCTGTACCATAGTCGAATTTTGGCTTTCATCAGCCGTAAATTCGTTGTGTATTCCGCTTCAATGAGTGATATGATGGTAGCACCCATCAGTTGTTCAGAGGCACAATAAGGTAACCTATCGGAATAACGAAGAACCCATTTCATAAATGGTAGCTGGTAACGCCAAACATAAAACCTCGTCATCATCCCATTTATCTACCCTCATCGTTTTCCCCGTGCACGCTTGGCCAGCCGCCTACATCAAAATAAAATCCATATGAATGGCGCTTACTCCACAGGCAATCGAGGCGTTCAAAGCCTTCAGTTTAATTCCTCAAAATGAGGTCCCACAGTTCCAGTGATGGTTTTCTGGCGCTGGTTGTATCCGTCACTGCATCTGCTTCTATTCAAGAAACAAATGATTGATAAAAGATATTTCATTTTCTTGTTTGGTTAAATAACTGAGAACAAAATTACAATGAAATTCTCTTACTTGCAATTTTATAGCAAAAAACTAATATCAGTGCTAAAAACGGTTTTCGATGCCATCAAATTAATAAGTCTGCTTTCATGTGTCGAGTCACGGTCTCAAATCATTCAGTTTCTCAAAAATAGTTGTTCCCAAAGGGTTAGAGACAGTGCTCTCCTCAAAACAGATTTTGTGGGCTGAAACACTCATTTGAGATAATAAAATGCCTTCCATCGAAAGAGCCGTCAGACTTAACACAAGTTGCAGTTGTTTCATTGCCCAAAGACCTGATCATTCTGCATATAGGCGCAGTGGATTTTGTAAATCCTGCTTTTCAACGTGTATGCAGGTGGATTTTCAGAATTCCCTCATGGCATGATTCATCAACAAACTCTCCATATCGCCATAAAGAGGCTGCTGCTGAGAGGTCTTGGAACGCAGAGCACCCGCCTTTCTTCACCACGCAGCGCTTTCGCACCACTTTCGCTTGTCGGCAGGTCTTCACTTCGTGAAAAACAGTTTGCTCTGCCGCCGCATCAAAACTTTCGTCGGCAAAATCGAGCTTTGTATCTCCCTTGCTGAAGGGTCACACGGTCAGCCACTCCTTCAATTTCGGATTTGCGCTCTGCATTGCTCTTTGGCAGTCCCAGCCCATGCCCCAATAGTCCATCCCACGGGCGTGGCCTCGGGAAATTGTTTTTGCACAACGATTGGTGAGTGCCCCATGTCTACGAGCCAATATCGAGGACGTTCCTGCCCGTTCCAATTAAGATGGTCGATAAAGAAACTGGTGGTTTCGCCCATCAATCCTCCTCCTTCAAAGGGAAAAGGTGTGGTGACACCCTGCATGAAAAAGGCAATAGACGAGCAGCAACGAGCGCCAACAGACCGGTAATGACTGCAGCCCAGAAGTTATGCCAGTAGAGCTGAGAAAATAAAAATGCCAGCAGGAAAAAGCTGCAGCACAACCATAAGCTGATGCGCAGGATAGTTGCGGGAACCCAGTTCCATAATTTGTTCTTTTTCATTATTGTATATTAATTTGTTGTTTAGATGCATCTGTAATGCTAAGTCGGAGAACTCTTTACGCCACCATGTCTGCAAAGATAAAGCAAAATTTGTTGCATGACCTCTACACTTTAGAATTAATCGCATGAAAATGTTATTCTGTCTGTGGTTTCTTGCAACAAACAAATTTTGCAGCACAACGACTACGAGTCGCAGCATTTGCACTACACGAGCCCTTATCAGCCGAAAACTTTTATGATAAGGACTCGTAGGCGCTATAGTATGATTTACTTATCGTTGATGATAGATGCTTGCAGCACCACCACCTACGATCAGTGGCACATCGGGAGTCGAACGCTCGGCCATGAGCTTGCGCAACATATACATGCTAGTAAACATGGTACAACGTGTTGTCCTGCAGGCTTCCAGCTATTTGGATCATTGGCATCAGCTAAAGGCCATATTTGTTGGCAGCTTTGAAATCTCTTCCCATTGCTGCAAAGCAGGGCAGCGTTGGTGTAAACAAAATATTTATAATCAACAGACTTGCCTTCTACATCGAGATTGCCAAACCGCTGGCTCAAATCAACAAACTGCTGATTGAGCTCTCGCTATTGACATCTTGCAACCATTGTGCATAGAGTGGTGCGGCTTCGGCCGACAGTTTCGTCTCTTCAGGATAAGGGACTGCACCTTCTCGGCTACAGCAGTATGTGCGGTTTGCTATGATTTGTCGCCCACCAAAGACTGGACATACTGTGCCAGACGATTTCCGGCAAAAGTGAGTGCTTTGTGGCCGTCAAACCTTGAATGACGCCGGCATGCTCAGCAAAAATATTTTTCCGGCCGACTCCTCGGTTCCCCCATTTCTTTCTGCACTGTTCTTATCGGTGATGATTATCTTTCTTCACCGCAGCATCATAACCCACATAAGCTTTTTGTTGACATCCACAGATCAATGACGGTGAAATTTTACCAAAGTCTTCCGTTTCTGTCTTTAATCCTACAAGCCACACTCAAACTGTATTCTGTGCGAATACATACTCCGGCATAGAGTCGCCATCATATTTAGGGCTGCTGGAAAATCATATTTTCTTTTTAAACACTGAGCTTTTGGGTGTAATAGACTTCCATCGTGTATTTAGCTGCACCGGACTTCACATTGATCGCCATTGACCCTTACCTAAAATTCATCTGTTCGGGCAGCATCAATCGTTTGCTTCGTACCCTCAAACTTGTAAGTATCATCGGGCGTAAGCTCTATCTCAAAGCTAGGGCTGGAGCGATGAAGGCTTTCATCTCTTTGGGCAACAAGTTCTCACGTGTGAATCAGTGACTTTGTGCAAAAAGCATGCACACTGCTCATTGTCAGGATGAAACGAACCACTGCAAGATTTTTAATTGAATCATATGCTATTTTATTTAGAAAGTTATGATGCACATCGAAGAAACACTGCAAATTCAACAATAATGTCTATATCATACAATGATTTGAATCGACTGAATTCAACGCATAGAAATCCTCTCATTTGAAAACACTACATGTATAATGCAGTCCAAATTCATGGTTGCAAAATTAAAGATTTTTATTGAGAACGACAAGAAAAACCTGCGACTTGCAGCATATCGCATCCAATCTGTGCATATCAGCTTCCAACTGACGCAAATCATGCCGTAATCTACCGTCAGTTACATTGCAATCTGCGTCAAGTTACGTGACAATCTCGTCAAGTAACGAGCTTTCAGCGTCAGAAATGCGAGAGGGATAGGATGCAAGATTTCACGAGGAAGGGCAACTATGGGCGGGGATGTCTTTTTCCTTGTAAATGGATGAAAAGAGGATGACAGCTCGCAATAAGGAGTTGACAGAAATACGGTTTCCTGGGTACAGAAGGAAACTTACAGGAGAGGACTTGTAAATGGGCGGCATAAAGGGACAGCCCTGCGAGGACATTGCTGATCCTCAGGGCTCCAACTGAAAGGAGGCGGCTACCTACTCCGCATTGCATTGCAGTACCATCGGCGCAAGTGGGCTTAACTTCTCTGTTCGGAATGGGAAGAGGTGGGACCCCACCGCAATAACCACCTGATGTCTCGTTTTCAGTTCACAAGTCTGTTTCAGTTGACGTGTTGACTGTTGACTGGTTGATCAAGTTATTGTCTCATTTGTCGCTTTTTATCTTTTATCAAGCAACTCGTTTACTCATCTACCGCCTACTTGTATAACTATCAACTCGTTTACTAGTCCTGTCTGCTTGTTAACTGACTAACAATATCTCCACAAGCAAAGCTGTAAAGGACTCATGTTCTCAGTCCTTTGCCTTGAACGGCTCAAAGCGTGAGCCTGAAAGAAGAAAGTCTCGGGCAATTAGTAGTGCTCGGCTTTGACATCGCTGTCTTTACACCTGCACCCTATCAACGTCGTCGTCTACAACGACCCTCAATGGAGTTCTCATCTTGCGGCTGGCTTCGCACTTAGATGCTTTCAGCGCTTATCCGTCCAGACTCAGATACCCAGCGGTGCACCTGGCGGCACAACTGGTAAACCGGAGGTCTGTCCATCACGGTCCTCTCGTACTAGTGACGGCACCACTCAAAACTCCAACGCCCACGATAGATAGAGACCGAACTGTCTCGACGTTCTGAACCCAGCTCGCGTGCCACTTTAATGGGCGAACAGCCCACCGCAGGGACCTTCTCCAGCCCAGGATGTGACGAGCCGACATCGAGGTGCCAAACCACCCCGTCGATATGAGCTCTTGGGGGGGATCAGCCTGTTATCCCCGGAGTACCTTTTATCCTTTGAGCGACGGAGTTTCCATACACGTCCGCCGGATCACTATGCCCCAGTTTCCTGCCTGCTCGGGATGTCTCCCTCCCAGTCAAGCGCCCTTATGCCATTGCACTCTGTAAGGCCGGTTACCAATCGGCCCGAGGGCACCTTTGGAAGCCTCCGTTACGCTTTTGGAGGCGACCACCCCAGTCAAACTACCCACCAGCAGTGTCCCCGCAACGGCGGGTTAGACCTCAGACAGCCAAAGGGCCGTGTTCAGGATGGCTCCACAGATGCTGGCGCCACGGCTTCGAAGCCTCCGGCCTATCCTACACATCGGATGACCAAGGTCAATGCTAAGCTGTAGTAAAGGTTCACGGGGTCTTTTCGTCCCATCGCGGGTAATCGGCATCTTCACCGATACTACAATTTCACTGAGATCATGGTTGAGACAGCGTCCGGATCATTACACCATTCGTGCAGGTCGGAACTTACCCGACAAGGAATTTCGCTACCTTAGGACCGTTATAGTTACGGCCGCCGTTTACCGGGGCTTCAATTCAAACCTTCACCTCAGGGATGAGCTCTCCTCTTAACCTTCCGGCACCGGGCAGGGTGTCAGGCTGTATACGTCATCTTTCGAGTTTGCACAGCCCTGTGTTTTTGTTAAACAGTTGCCTGGACCTATTCTCTGCGCCTCATATTGCTATGAGGGACCCCTTATCCCAGTTACGGGGTCAGTTTGCCTAGTTCATAACCATGAATCTCTCAACGCCTCAGTATGTTCTGCCCGTCTACCCGTGTCGGATTGCGGTACGGGTACCCACAGGGATAAAAGCTTAGCGGATTTTCTCGGGAGTATGGTTACCTGCGCTGTCAGCTTCCCCGAAGGGGAGGCCGTACTGTCAGGTCGGCTCTCGAGTGGATTTGCCTGCTCGATCGACGCCTACGCTCTTCAACGGGGACTTCCGTCGCCCCGCAGCAGTGTCACTGCTCCGTCTCCACGTCGCTCCTGAAGGTAGTAACAGGAATGTTGACCGTTTCTGCCATCGCCCTCGCCATTCGGCTGAGACTTAGGACCGACTTACCCCGGGATGATTGGCATTGCCCGGAAACCTTAGACTTACGGCGGAGAATCTTACCCCTCTTGTCGTTACTTATACCTACATTTGCTTTACCATGCGCTCCAGGATCAGTTATCTTCACCATTCTACGCACATGGTATGCTCCCCTACCGATACTTTTAATATTGCTATCCCGCGCCTTCGGCATCTGACTTATACCCGATTATTATCCATGCCCGGACCCTCGACTAGTGAGCTGTTACGCACTCTTTGAATGAATGGCTGCTTCAAGCCAACATCCTAGCTGTCATGGGGACCGGACTTCGTTAGACTAACTCAGACAGAATTTCAGGGCCTTAGACGGCGGTCTGGATTCTTCTCTCTCGGGGACGGACCTTAGCACCCGCCCCCTTACTGCATGGCTGCGGTCCGTGAGACATTCGGAGTTCGTCAGGTCTCGATAGGCGGTGAAGCCCTCTTGACCTATCGGTCGCTCTACCTCTTACGGAGATCACCACACGCGGCACCTAAATGCCTTTCGGGGAGTACGAGCTATCTCCAAGTTTGATTTTCACTCCCTACACTCAACTCATCCGGGCTTTTTCAACGCTTATCGGTGCGGTCCTCCATTCCGTGTTACCGGAACTTCAACCTGGTCAAGTGTAGATCACTTGGTTTCGCGTCTACCCCCTCTGACTCAAACGCCCTGTTCAGGCTCGCTTTCACTGCGGCTGGGAGCATCATTACTCTTAACCTTGCCAGAGATGGTAACTCGTAGGTTCATTATGCAAAAGGCACGCCGTCACTGCATAAAGCAGCTCCGACCGCTTGTAGGCGTATGGTTTCAGGAACTGTTTCACTCTTCTTATCGAAGTGCTTTTCACCTTTCCCTCACGGTACTGGTTCACTATCGGTCTCACAGGAGTATTTAGCCTTACCGGATGGTCCCGGCGGATTCGCGCAGAATTCCTCGTGTTCCGCGTTACTCAGGATACCGCTATGCTGAATCTTGCTTTCAGATCGGGACTTTCACCCTCTGTGGTTCTTCTTTCCAGAAGATTCTTTTCCTCGATTCATACAATGTCGGTCCTACTACCCCGCAGCTGCGTTGCCACAGTCACGGTTTGGGCTCTTCCCCGTTCGCTCGCCACTACTGGGGAATCATTATTTATTTTCTCTTCCTACAGGTACTAAGATGTTTCAGTTCCCTGCGTTAGCTCTCACGCTTAGCGTGAGTGACCGTCCTTCAGACGGCCGGGTTGTCCCATTCGGAAATCTTCGGATCAAAGGTTATTTGCATCTACCCGGGGCTTATCGCAGCTTATCACGTCCTTCGTCGCCTCTGTGAGCCCTAGGGCATCCGCCATACGCCCTTTCTTACTTTCTTCTTATAAAGGATGAAGCGGGGATACAAAAAGCAACATACATTGCTCTGCCTTCCTCCGGCTTCACCTTCTGAAGCTCATACTTTCAGCTGTCAAGTGAAATCGCATCTTGCGATTTGATTTCTAAAGACTGAACTTAGTTTACTTTACAGTTTTGCTTGTGTCAATATGTCCAAAGATCGTATGGAAACCTCAGAATGCACGCTTCAGCATGCACTGTGATGTCCATCTGTGGAGAATAACAGATTCGAACCGTTGACCCCCTGCTTACAAAGCAGGTGCTCTAGCCAGCTGAGCTAATCCCCAGGTAGTAATTCATAATGATTAATGCATGATGCATAATTATGATTACCATTTGATTGGGATGTTCATCATTCAAGGTTCCATTAATAAGCAAAACTCAAATTTTTAGTTTGGATTATGCATTATTAATTATGAATTATGAATTAGAAGTAGTCCCAGGCAGACTTGAACTGCCGACCTCCACGATTATCAGTGTGGCGCTCTGACCAACTGAGCTATGGGACTGTGGTCTGTTCATGATGCACAATGCAGAATTATCATTTTCCATGCTCATGCTCATGAATCCCGGTTGGCTGCTGTCCAAGACCTGGGCTTGGATAGCCCGGCTTCCTTTTTCTCTATATCAAAAAACAGGTGCGGCAGTACAAGAAGAACGGAAGAATTCCTTGCCTATCTCTCTTTTATTTATCCCTATTGTCATTACTATTGACTTGTCGACTTATCAACTTGTAAACCCGTTAACTCGTCAACTTGTTTACTCGTCTACTTGTCTACTCGGAAATCCGTCTCCAGAAAGGAGGTGTTCCAGCCGCACCTTCCGGTACGGCTACCTTGTTACGACTTAGCCCCCAATCACCGGTTTTGCCCTAGGCCGTTCCTTGCGGTCACAGACTTCAGGCACCCCCGGCTTTCATGGCTTGACGGGCGGTGTGTACAAGGCCCGGGAACGTATTCACCGCGCCATGGCTGATGCGCGATTACTAGCGAATCCAGCTTCGTGGGGTCGGGTTGCAGACCCCAGTCCGAACTGGGACCGGATTTAAGGATTAGATCGTGTTTGCACAAAATCAACTCTCTGTACCGGCCATTGTAACACGTGTAGCCCCGGACGTAAGGGCCGTGCTGATTTGACGTCATCCCCACCTTCCTCACACCTTGCGGTGGCAGTATCTACAGAGTGCCCAGCATCACCTGATGGCAACTGAAGAAAGGGGTTGCGCTCGTTATGGCGCTAAGCCGACACCTCACGGCACGAGCTGACGACAACCATGCAGCACCTTCACAGACGCCCCGAAAGGCCACTTCATCTCTGAATCGTTCGTCTGCAATCAAGCCCGGGTAAGGTTCCTCGCGTATCATCGAATTAAACCACATGTTCCTCCGCTTGTGCGGGCCCCCGTCAATTCCTTTGAGTTTCACCGTTGCCGGCGTACTCCCCAGGTGGGATGCTTAATGCTTTCGCTTGGTCACCAGGCTGAAACAGCCTGACAACGGGCATCCATCGTTTACCGTGCGGACTACCAGGGGTATCTAATCCCTGTTCGATACCCGCACTTTCGAGCTTCAGCGTCAGTTGTGCTCCCGCAAGCTGCCTTCGCAATCGGAGTTCTTCGTCATATCTAAGCATTTCACCGCTCACGACGAATTCCGCCTGCGTTGCAGCACACTCAGTGGACCAGTTCGCGCTGCAGTGCAGACGTTGAGCACCTGCATTTCACAACACGCTTAATCCACGGCCTACGCTCCCTTTAAACCCAATAAATCCGGATAACGCCCGGACCTTCCGTATTACCGCGGCTGCTGGCACGGAATTAGCCGGTCCTTATTCATGCGGTACCTGCAATGAAGGACACGTCCCTCACTTTATCCCCGCATAAAAGCAGTTTACAACCCATAGGGCCGTCATCCTGCACGCTACTTGGCTGGTTCAGGCTCTCGCCCATTGACCAATATTCCTCACTGCTGCCTCCCGTAGGAGTTTTGGACCGTGTCTCAGTTCCAATGTGGGGACCTTCCTCTCAGAACCCCCTACTGATCGTCGCCTTGGTGGGCCGTTACCCCGCCAACAAGCTAATCAGACGCATCCCCATCCCTGACCGATGAAATCTTTAATCGTCGTTGGATGCCCGCAGACGATGCCATGAGGTATTAGGCCGACTTTCGACGGGTTATCCCTCAGTCAGAGGCAGGTTGGATACGCGTTACTCACCCGTGCGCCGGTCGACGCCCGGGGAAGCAAAGCTTCCCCGTCGTTTCCCCTCGACTTTGCATGTGTTAAGCTCGTAGCCAGCGTTCATCCTGAGCCAGGATCAAACTCTCCATTGTAAAATAAGCTTGATGGGTAAAAAGCAAAAAGAAAAAGACAGCAGAACTGTCTCGGCTTCAAGCTCATACCATGAATAATCTGTTCAGAACGAATCTCCCTGATTTAATAGTAAAAAAACAAATTGAAAGCAAGAAAGCAACGGACTAAGAAAGCAATCACTCACTGTCCCGCTCCCCATCACTTCACTGCTCGAATTGATCGGTTCGTTTATTCTACCCAAGACACATATCGCTACATGCCTTGCTTCTTGTACTACTTCTGTTTATGTAAATCCTTTCAAAGAACGCTTCTTCTAAGTGGCAAGCTCTTTGCAAGACCCTGCCTTGCTCCTGGAATTCATAATCAATGTTCAAGTGATTTCTTCCTGAAAGCGTTTGCAAAGGTAATACAAAAACACGCCACTTCCAAAATGTTTTTAAAAGAAAAAGTTTGAAAAATAACTGAAAAATTTTCATAAATCATGACAGAAAGACAGGATTTACGAGGTCAGGAAACAGAACATACCGACAAACGGCTGACCGCAGAGAGGCTGACCGCAAGCTTGAGAGGCTGCGATGCAACTGTAAAAGAAAACTACACAAAAGAACACATCGGCGTCGGCGGCTCCCTTTCTTCTGTTTCTTTCCGTCGTTCTTGTTCTTGTTCTTTGTTCTTGTTCTTAGGAAAGAAAAGCTATTGATTATCAGATAGTTGAAAATGTTAATTAATCTAAACTTTCAGGGCAGTGAAGAAAAAGTTGAGCAGAAGTGGAGAGACTTTCCAATAAAAATTAAGACAGAAACAAAGCTGTATTTTGTAAAGTTTTACAACCATTTTATGTATATTATTTTTCATGAAGCATCACATTCTCATTACTAAATTAACGTGAGTTCGACTGAATTCAGAACAATGCAAGCTGTGTGTCCATAGTCCTTTGTACATTATTAATACAAGGCTTCTTTGGAAACAGACAATAGGCGGCAATGGCTCCCTAATAAGTTGACGATGAAATTGTCAAAGCATCTATGTCTGGAGTGCTCCACTTGTGCAATGTTCTTAAGTTCATCATTCACCGTTTCTATAATGGCTCTTTTTCTGAGTAAAGAGTCTTGTCGAAAACACTCATTAAAGCTCCTTTTCATGTTACTTTTCAATTTGGTTACTAAGTTGTATTCCATCAACGAAAAAGCCTTTGAAAGAGAGTTCTTGCTGATGTACCCTTTGTCACCGAATAGTTTTACCATGTATGAACTCTACAAAAGCTTTTGTACTCCAAAGGCTTACGGTCATCAATATCTCCCTGGCGTTATCATAAAAGTTGAGGAGTCTCTTTCTCATTACAAATCAAAGTGCAATTTGAAACCGAAGAACCAACCCATAGAGCATTTCCTCTTTGGGCTATGCCTCTGAAAAACTTTGTGAAATATGTATTCTTTGGTTTCTTTGCAGACACGCAATGGTGTGCTATCAACAAAGCTTATACCCGTGCATTTGCCCAACAGAACCTTCTTGATAAACAAGGTTAAGGGTATGCTACATCCTTTCCAATTCTACTAAACGGTTATAAGAAACAACTTTTGGAAACAGATGGCGAAGCTACTTGCATACTTTTTCAAGATAGAAATGTTTAAAGCAGCGATAACCAGAATCGTGGAATAGAATCATTATCAGCATAACTTCTGCCTTTGACATTGTAGAATTTCTATGATATTTCCTTTTTCCTGTAGGTTTTAGAGTATATTTTGCTGTCATTGCATCAAAAACTTGCAGAAGTCATCTGCCATACAAAATATTTCTGTAACTTTGTCCTCGGTGATCATAGCGATTTTTGTTTGTAACTGTTTGTATTTTAGCTCCTTAAAGTTACAACAAATTTCGCTAATCACCAAATTTATAGACATTTATAATTCGTCGAACTCACGTTAAATAGTATAGCGTATATAGAAAAAATAGAATATGAATAAAACATATAGGAATTTAATTTATGAGATTTCAGAACCAGGGTATTGAAGAATCCCTAATCCACTGGTGCAATCCTTATAGGAAAAGCGCCCCATATAGCGGAGGCTTGGCTAAACACCCTGTATCCTCCGCTAGTAGAACGATGTCCAAGCATTGGAGAAAAGAATTGGGCATGGAAATTCCATCGATTATAAAAATTCTTGTTAGATGTAAGCAATGGGTTGAACATATTGGTTGGAACCTTTTGTTTAGACGAGGTTAAGAAGAAACTATAAAAGAAAGCACTGATGAAAAGCCGCCAACCGTTTTTCGATTATTACGGCAAACATTCGGGAAAGACCTCGAAATGCCGCAGACGACCATTTTCTTTTATAGGCGGTTATGACTGGGACGGTTCTTATCTTTATATAGATAAAAGAACAAGCACCGTGCACTATTGTGATAGAGACGATGCAACCTCCCTATTCCAATGGGAAACGTTCGAGCAAATGCTTATATCAGAGTTAAAGAGGATATACTCACTGTTTGATGAGAGGGGAAGAAAAATAGATGAAGACCTTATACCACCCCAATTAAAAAGGTAATATAAAGCCTCGTGATATTAGTCATATATGAGTATCAGTGAACACCCATACAAGGGTATTGACGAACACTCTTATAAGGGTATTAACAACGGGTATACAATAAATCCGAATCGGAAACGTTATTAGAGTATATAACACCCTTAATTCCGCAGCATAAATTCTTAGAGAACTCCAAGTGCCTGAGAAACAAAGTTCTCAAAAACACTTGGATATGTCAGAAATTTCACCTATTATAACGTGAGTTCGACGAATTCACGTTATTTTAGCTCCTAAAAGTTACAACAAATTTCGCTAATCACCAAATTTATAGACATTTATAATTCGTCGAACTCACGTTAAATTATTCCTTCCAATAATCATATTATATAATAATGTACGCGTAAGAAAATTCTTTTTCCATTCTTCAAAGCTACAGAAAAACAGCTCTTGAAAGAACCAAAAGAATACAGTTCTGAACCAAAGCCCTGATTGGAAGACTATCACAGCACATCTTCAGCGCATCTTCCTCAGCAGAAACAGAATAGAGAAAGGCCCTCTATCAGCAAAAACAAACCTGCATTCTATCGCTACTCTGCCCATTTGCTGTAAACGGATTATTCAATCGTGACCACACAATATTCAGACTGTGTGCCAATACGAAATTTTCCGCCCCAGATACCGAGTCCACTGGAAACATAATAAAAACGTGCGTCCTTTCACCAACGAACCATAGCTCTTTTTCATACATAGACCTCACAATCCAATTGATGGGCCACACCTGTCCATCATGCGTATGCCCACTGAATTGAAAATCAACATTGTTTCGCTCCGCTTCTTCCAAATGATAAGGTTGATGATCAAGCAGAATGAGATATTTTGAAGCATCAATATGCGTCATCAAATCATGCAAAGGTCTGCGCTGTTTGTTCGTGCGGTCATCACGACCTATCAACACCACACCATTCCCCAAGTCCAGCGGCATCTCTTAACAGCTTGATACCCGCAGCCTGATAGAATTTTTCACTGTTTGGTTCGCCAGCATAATAATCATGATTTCCAAGGCAAGCATAGACGGGAGCCTGCAAACGGCGAAACTCTTCGGCCATACCTGCACGCAACAACGGCACGACACTGAAGTCAACAATATCTCCGGCAATGAGCACATAGTCCGGATTTTCGGCATTAATCATGTCTATCCATTTAGCCAACAGTCCGCGTGTTATGCCATCCCAAATGCAGATCGCTCACCATAACCATTTTTACAGGCTGCTCTCAACTTCTTTGGCGACTTCAAAATCTATAGGAACTTTCACCTTATTATAATAATGAAGATTGCCATGAGGCGAACACCCCTAACTATCAGTAACAACACCGTAAGACTCCCTACTCCGCTTGCATGGAATATTCACGGGATAAAAATTCCAATCAACGAGCCATATCTGCCACAAAGAAAAGCATGAACAGGTAGAGCAACACGAATATCGAGGAGTAGCCAACTTCATAAAAGCACACGGGCAAAAACCGTAGGCAAGCCATCAAGACCAACAAGGAAATTGAAGAACATGCAAAGGAACGACAGCACCATCAGGCCCAAAAGTGATACTTTTTCAAAGCATAACCAAAGGGTAGTATCAGCCAGACATGCCAACCAACACAGCCACATCCCCAACAAAGGGAGAAGCAGAAAAAAACAATCATCCAAAATGTATTCATACCGCAAAAGTAGGAAAAAGCAGGGAAAAAGGAATAAAGATTATTATAAAACAAATTAAAAACTGCTCATGCTTACAAAATGCAAATACAGCCTATAAGAGCACAGTACAGGCGATTACAACAGCGCACAAATACAACAGCAAAAGTCATGGCCAACGCTAAAAAGACTTTCTCGATGATTTTTCTCTGCTCACAAGAGATTTCTCAAAATAAATGCTAACTTTGTAAATGTTATTATTCATCTAAAAAAATAAAGCTTATGATTAAAATTATTTTATGGATAGCAGTAGCAGTCATCTGCCTCTATATCCTATGGAAAAAGCTTTTTCAGCAAACAACAAATGCCCTAAAGAAGATTTGCAGACCGATGAGAATACTGAAGAAGAATATATAAACGAGGTCATCAAACAATGGCGAACCAGTTGAAGTGCTCAGTATTTCTGCGCTCACCAATACCCGACAGGAGTTGCCTTTTGATGCTTTATGCAGACTTTCTCATCATCAACAAGCAACGCATCAATCAAGAAGATATCATCGACATCACTTTCAACAACAGCGCCAATCCCTACATTGCCAATGACTATCAGGTAATCATCACGCTTCAAAGATGAAAGCAAAAAGAGTTTTTCTGTAGGCAATGACATTGACCAGGCACGCTATATCATGCAACGCCTGACAGAACTTTACAGGTAAATCAGCCCCATCATCTATAGCCACTCGCAACAAAAAGACCTCCGAGAGAACGATAACAAACGATCTTGCGGGACTTAGGGAGCGGGTGAAAGAGTGTAAAAGGCATCATCAAAAGCATTTAGCTTGAAGGTATGCTGGCTGCGATACAGTCAGCAATATATATCGCGAATAACAGAAATTAAATCCAACAAGTCGACTATTCGCTATCGAGAAAAGATGCAGCACAATGAATATGATGTTCTAACATGAGTCATATCAGGTTCTAACTGTAGCATATTGGCATGCAATATGCGTCAAAAAGCAATGTGAAAATGACATAGATTATCCTGTAATGTGACGCAGATTGCAAACAAGGTAACTCTTTTGAATATATACATATCCATAGGGAACCATCCTTTCCCCACAAAGAAAACTGCAGACCACTATTCCAGTGGCCTGCAGTCAGAGTTAAAACAAAGGTCGGAGTTATAAAAATTCTTTAATATCTTCGTCATTTTCAATTTCTGCACGGTTGATTTTCTTTTCCATCAATGGCACGCCATGCAAGAAATATAGGCAAACACAAACGGTATCAACAATGAAACCACCGACATTGCAGTAAGCGTGAACTCGCTGCTACAGCTGTTCATGATGGTCAGGCTGCTCTGCAGATCAGCATTCGACGGATAGTAAGCCGTGTTGTTCCAGCCTGCAAAAAGCAGTAATCCTATGACTACAAGGATAACTCCGATACCTGCAGGCCAGATGCCACGCGTGTAGGCAGCCTTCAACACCGTACGTCCCACAGCAAAAAGCAGCAGCACAACACCTGCAAGGAATACGAGGGTGACATACCATGTCTGAGATTATGGAATATTTCATCGGTTCCATGAAGATGATGCCTGTTTCGGGATGATAAGCAGCCATCTTTCAACAGCGTGCGCACTAAGAATGAAAGGAAGAGCACGAGGAATGGCACCACATTATAAATCAAATGACGGCGTGACCGCTCATTGACTGCTTTGTCATCCACATTGTTAATAATGTAGAACAAACCGAGAACGCGTGCCAGGAACATAACAGCCAGGCCGAAGATGAGGTTCCATGGATCGAGCAGCATCAAGACCATTGCTTGCATTGGCCCAACGGCTGATGACAGGTTGCATGGAGTCTGTGATGTTCATCTTGTCGATAAGAAAGTTACTTCCATTGAAGAAAGTTGCAACAGCACCGCCTACGAGCAGCGGGCCTACAATGCCATTGATGACAAGAAACCACTGGAAGGTGCGTGTTCCGAGCAAATTCCCGAGTTTATTCTGGAACTCATAGCTCACGGCCTGCAACACGAAAGTGAACAGAATGACCATCCAGAGCCAATAAGCACCACCGAAACTGGTACTGTAGAAAAGTGGAAACGAGGCGAAAAAGCACCGCCAAAGGTAACAAGCGTGGTGAAGGTAAACTCCCATTTACGCCCTGTGGAGTTGACAACAAAGCGACGTTCTTCCGGTGTATGCCCCAAACTGAATATCAAAAGAGTTGGCTCCTGCGAACATCAGAAACACTAAGAGTCCGCCTAAAACAGAAACCAGCAACCACCAATAGTGCTGTAAGAATGTATATGTCATACTGCCGGGGCCTCCATCCCCTTCTTGATTTGTTTGAAAAGAATATTGATTTCAACCGCAAGCATGGTTGTAAAGAGCGCAAGGAACAGGAAGAAAGTAATCATGACACTGCCTGCATTGAGGTCGCTCACAGCAACCCAGGTGACAACATGTCCTGGATAGTCCATGGCTGACGGCCCATTTCTGCAACAACCCAGCCTGCTTCACTGGCAACATAAGCCAAAGGAACAAGCACGATAGCTGAGATATGAAGCCAACGCCAACGCTTTTCAGAGATATCTTTGCGCCAGCTGACATGGCCGGATATCAGGAAGAAGATAATACAGAGGATGCCTAACCCCACCATAACACGGAATGACCAGAAGGTAAGTGGTATATTCGGCACAATCTGGTCAGCAGACTTTACATAACCATAACCGAGCGTATTTGATATTGTCTGTCAAGGTTTTGCGTGTTGCCTCATCCTTTTTACCTGCGCGATACCGCTGCAGAGCCGTGATGCATCGCAGTCCGCGCTGCATCTTTTCTAGCCACAGAAGGCTCCCTTGGTACCGTCTTCCTTCACGTAACCATCAATGAGATTGTTGATGCCCGGCACATAACCATCGAAGTCGTGTGTAGCCAAAACAGAGAGTGCCTTGGGCATACCTATTTTATAAGGTGGCTCGTCAACATTACGGTAATCAGGCTGAGCGCCAAACGGGACACCGGCTATAAGCGACAGACTCTGTGTCTTTCCACCATTATAGAGGCGCTTCCATTGCAGCGAGGTTTCATAGGCTGAACCTGTGCCACTGATATGCAGAATTATCGCCGGTCAACGCTGCCAAGAGTGATGCACAAAGACCTACGATCGTGCCAATCTTCATACTCTTGACCGCCAATTGTTTCTCGCGGCCTTTCAGCGGGTACCAACTGCTGACGCCAACCACAAAGATGGCACTCGATAATCCATGATGAAGTAACGGTGTGGAAAAACTTATCTACAGCAAAAGGTGACAGTGCGACATCAAAGAAAGAATTCATTTCAAAACGCATGGTGTCGGGATTAAAGGTCTGACCGACGAGGGTACTGCATCCACGCATTGGCTGCCAATATCCACCAAGCTGATATGGTTGCACCGAGTCCGGTGAGCCATGTTGAAGCCAAATGAAAAGCCGGCCGAAACCTTCTTCCAACCGAAAAACATCACTGCAACGAATGTACTTTCCATGAAGAAAGCAGGATACCTCAACGGCAGAGGTGCTCCGAAGATGTCTCCGACGAACCATGAGTAGTTACTCCAGTTGGTTCCAAACTCGAATTCAAGAATAATACCCTGTCGCCACACCCATGGCAAAGTTGATTCCCGAAAAGCTTCTGCCAGAACATGGAAGCTTCTTTCCAGAACTGTTTCCGTGTGCGATAATAACAGGTTTCAACGATTCCCATAATCAATGCGAGGCCAAGTGTCAACGGTACAAACAGCCAATGGTAAATGGCTCAGTGCACTGCGCCCGTGACCAATCGATTGTAGCCGCACTGACATCTAAAAGTTGATGCATCATAATGTTGTTTTTGATTATTATTAAAACTTAGTTGAAATACGAAGGTTAAAATTAATGTGTTATTCCAAGGCAAACGACGCTCTAACTGCGAATTGACAAACCCTGCCTTTATCGCCGTTTTTACTCTTGTCCCAATGAAATCAGGAAAAGAAAAACAACTTCAGAACGGCAAAAATAACAAACAACTTGACAAGGATAATCAGCCACAGCGTCTACCCAGTGTCATCTGTTTGAAGCCGTCATAATAAAAGATAAAACGCTTTTCGACAAACTTCATTATACCTCATTTAGTCCTCTTATATTAGAAAAATCGGTTTGTAAAATTAAGAAAATATTTTTGAATATTGTCCGTTTTCTCGGTAAAAATGCAAAAACACAACGGAAATTCTTGATCAATCAAAAATATTTTTGATAATTAAGATAAATTCGGTAAATTTGCGAAGATAATTAGCTGAAGATGCAATATAATATATGAATAAGAAGACTTTGATTTCTGTAATTGTTGTAGGACTACTGCTTGTGGAGGAATAATCTATCTCTCAATCACGCTCAGCAATCAGAAGAAAGAGAATAAAGCCATGCAGGAACTGGCCGAGCTTGACAAGAAGGAAATGGAAAACGAATATCAGCAGTTCGCCAATCAATATAGTGAGATGAAAAACTCAAATCACCAATGATTCTATCGTGGCGCAACTGACTGCGGAACAGGAGCGCACAGCGACTGTTGGATGAGTTGCGCCATGTCAAGAGCACTGATGCAGCGGAGATTGCCCGCTTGAAAAAGAGTTGGCTACGGTCAGGAAAGTACTGCGAAGCTATGTCATAGAGATAGATTCACTCAATCGATTAAATCAGAACCTGACAGCTGAAAACACTCAGATCAAGGGACAATATGCAGAAGCCACCCGCCAGATAGAAGGCTTGAACAGCGAAAAAGCATCCTTGTCAGAGAAAGTTGCTATTGCTGCCCAGCTGATGCGACTGATATTTCACTGCAAGGAAAAGAACAAACATGGCAAGACAACGACTAAAAATTTCAAAATGTACGGCGTTGCAACAACTTCACTATAAGCAAAAACGTGACGGCTGGGAAACGGCACAAAGACCATTTATGTGCGATCACCTCACCTTCAGGTACTTTGCTTAGCGGTGGAGGTTCATTCCAATATGAGAACAAAACGTTGGCAAGTACCATGCAGAAGACCATTGAATATGGTGGACAGGAGACACCGGTCACACTGTTCTGGACTGTAAACCAAGCACTGTTGAGGGCACCTACAATGTCAGTATCTTTACCGATGGCAACATGATAGGCTCGCGAAGCTTCTCTTTCAAATAAAAACTCTATAGTCATAAGAGATGAAGAAAATACTTTCCATATTCATGCTTTGTGGCGTTATGCTGCCCATCGAGGCTCAGAATGTGTTGAGTCTTGACAGTTGTCGTGCACTTGCTTTGCGCAACAACAAGCAGATAAACGTTTCAAGCTGAAACAGGAGGGGTCACTGAACATCCGTAAGGCTGCCAGAACGAAGTATCTGCCAAGGTAGATGCAGCAGGGAGGCTACCAGTATTTCAGTGAAACTATCTCCTGTTGAGCAAAGATCAGAAGAGTGCGCTCAACAATTTAGCACCAATTTCACTACTGCGGCAGGCGGAAGTCTCAGCGGAATGATTACCGGATTAGTGCAACAAGGGGTGATAACGCCCGCAGTTGCCCAACGGATCAATGGCATGGTGAGTCAGATCAGCACACCGATTGCCAAGACCGGAAACGAAATAGGCAGCTCTATCACCAAGTCATTAGGAGACCAACACCCATCATATTTGGGGTGGAGCTGTCATGCTTCGCCAGCCTATCTACATGGGTGGGGCTATCACTGCACTCAACAACATTGCCCAAATCAACGAACAGTTGACTGCCAATGACACTGATGCAAAGACACAGGCAACCCTCTACAGCATAGACCAGGCCTACTGGTTAGTGGTTTCTCTGAAGCAGAAAAAGGCCTTGGCCGACAGTTATCTCGGGCTGGTGAAGAAGCTTGACAGTGATGTTCACAAGATGATTAAGCAGGGAATTGCCACGCGTGCAGCCGGTCTGAAGGTAGATGTGAAAGTGAATGAGGCCGAAATGCAAGTGACCCAGGTTGAAGACGGACTTGCATTGGCCAAGATGTTGCTGTGTCAGCTTTGCGGACTCCCCATGGATCAAGATATCACTTTGGCCGATGAAGACCGCAAACAGCTGAATGTCAGCCTTAATGAACAATCAGCTACCGTTGCAGATAAGGCCTCGGCCAATACCAATCGCCCGGGAACTGCGCATGCTTCAGAATGCGGTCGACATCAGCGAACAGGCCACGAAACTTGTCCGTGCAACCTATCTTCCACATGTTCTGCTGACGGTGGCTACCTTGTCAGCAATCCCAACCTCTTCAACAGCTTTGAACGCAAGCTGGCAGGCACATGGAACGTTGGCGTCATCGTACAGGTTCTGTGTGGAATTGGTTTGAAGGTGCCTACAAAGTGCGTGCTTCAAAAGCAGCCACAAGCATGGCCCAGATGGAACTGCTGATGCTCAAGAGAAGATTGACACAGATAAACTACAGAGCCAGTTCAAAGTGAAGGAAGCTCACAACGACTCTTGATGGCTCGTAAAAACATCAAGAGCGCCGAAGAAAAACCTGCGTTGTGCCAATGTCGGTTTCAAGGAAGGTGTCATGGAAACAACTGATGTCATGGCGGCACAAACGGCATGGCAACAGGCACAGAGCCAGCAGATTGATGCTGAAGTAGAAGTAAAATTAGCTCAGGTAAACCTGCAAAAGGCCCTCGGTGTATTGAATTATTAATATTGAAAATAAAGAAATATCATGTCAGCAAAATCACAACATAACAACATTCTACTTGCAATCATCGGCTTTGTCCTCGTTGTTGTCATTGTAGGTCTTATCGGTTTCCTCACACTTGGCAGGGAAGACGACACCATTCAAGGCGAAGTTGAAGTTTCTGAATACCGCATCTCATGCAAACTTCGGGCCGAGTTGTCGACCTTCGGGTCAAAGAAGGCGACTACGTTCATGTAGGAGACACATTGGCAATCTGAAATTCCTGAGATTGATGCACAGAAGAAGGTAGCTCTGTGCGGCTGACGCAGCCACCCAAGCACTGCAGGATCTCACCGATGCCGGTGCCAGAAAGGAACAAATCCAGGGACATTTGAACTCGTTCAGCAGGGCAAAAGCTGCTGCTGAAATTACGAAGAAAAACCCTACAACCGCATGCAGAACCTCTATAATGAAGGTGTCATCAGCGGTCAGAAACGCGATGAAGCTTTCGCAGCGTTCAAGGCATCTGAAGCACGAGTAAAAGCTGCTCAAAAGTCAGTATGGAAATGGCAGAATGGCGCAAGGTCACAGGAAAAAGCGCATTGCAGCAAGTAATGCTGAAGCAAAAGAGCGCTGTTGACGTGGTGAGTTCACTGTTGAAAGAAACTGTTCAGGTATCCCAGGTTGGAGGAGAAGTGAGCGATGTCTACCCCAAAGTAGGCGAACTTGTGGGACTTGGCTCACCAATCATGAGCATTTCCATTTTTGAGTGATCAGTGGGGTGCATTCAACATCCGCGAAGACCAACTAGGGGATGAAGATTGGCGACACGTTCAATGCTTTTTGTTCCTGCTTTCAACAAAAACATCCGCATGAAAGTCTACTATATCAAAGACCAGGGAAGCTATGCTGTCTGGAAAGCAACAAAGACCACGAGGGCAATATGATCTCAAGACATTTGAGGTGAAAGCACGCCCCATTGACAAGTTGGAAGGCCTGCGCCCAGGTATGAGTTTGATTAAGAAATAAATGCACACACTCCGACAGATATATCAGATTGCCCTCCGCGAATGTGGCATCATCATCAAGAACCCTATCTACTGGTTCTGCATGGTGGGTGTTTCCCATTGCTGTCATCTACTTTTTCACCTCACTGATGCAAAGCGGTGTGCCAACCGATATGCCTGTAGGCGTGGTAGACTTAGACAATACTGCAACCACGAGGCTATGGTTCGGCGGCTTGATGCTTTCCAAACCACGAAGGTTGCAGCTTCTATGACAATGTAAACGAAGCACGGCGGGCCATTCAGGAAAATCAGATTTATGCCTTTCTTTATATTCCACGCGGTACAACAAGCGGCCTGATGACTCCAATCAGCCCAAGGTTTCATTCTATTACAGCAATGTAACTCTCGTAGCTGGTTCCATGCTCTATCGTGATTTGAAAACCATTTTGTACGCTTGGTTCAGCTGCTGTGGGACAACAGAAGCTTAGTGCATACGGAAAGACTGACCGTGAAATCCGCACATTCCTACAGCCCATAGCCATTGATCTGCACATGATTGGCAACCCATGGGCCAACTATAACGTGTATCTTACCACGGCCATGGTGCCCGGACTGCTCATGTTGTTTGTCTTCCTCCTTACACCTTATTCTATAGGAACAGAGTTGAAGTTCAAGCGTTCAAAGGAATGGATGGCCTTGGCTGACAACAAAACATGGATTGCCCTGACCGAAAGATGCTGCCTCAGCTGATGATTTTTCCTTGCAATCTTCTATGCCTTTGAATCTATATCTATTATGTCTTAGGGCTTTCCACACCCCGGAGTATCCTCACTATGCTTCTTTTGGGCTTTCTTGCCATTGCCTCTGCACAGGGGTTCGGCATCTTTACGTTCGGACTGATGCCCAGTCTGCGCATGTCGATGAGTGTCTGTTCGCTTTGGTCAGTAGTGAGCTTCTCTACCAGTGGCGCCACCTACCCAGCCTTTGCAATGAACCTGTTCATTGAAGGCGTTGCTCAACTCTTTCCATTGCGCCATTATTACACGATTTATCAAATCAACATCTTCAACGGTTATCCGCTCATGGATGCGTGGTTCAATATTGCGGCACTTGTGCTCTTCAGCCTGTTGCCCATCTTCACCATGTGGAACATCAAGCGTTCCATGCTCTTATATGTTTATATACCCTAATGGAAGACGGATTATTTTCAAAGATACGCAATGGCATCAAGGATATAAAAGTATATCTGGGCCAAGGAGATGCGCTCACCATCACTGATGAAGGCGTGCTGATATTCTTCATCCTTGTCCCTCTCCTCTATCCTTTACTCTATTCATGGATATACAACAATGAGGTTGTCCGCGATGTTCCTGTGGCGATTGTAGACCAGAGTCATAGCCAAATAAGTCGTGAATTCATCCGTAGTTTCGATGCCGGTTCTGATGTGAAAGCAGCCTACTACTGCAACAGGTATTAGAGGAAGCGAAAGACCTTATAGGTAAGCAAGTGGTTCACGGACTACTCTATTTCCCCGACGATTTCGCCCATAAACTTTACCGAGGTGAGCAAGCCCATGTGGGCGTCTACTGCGATATGAGCCTCATGCTCACTTATAGAGCTATCTATCAAACTGCATTGGCCGTAGCCTCTGACATCAATGCCAACATTCAGGTGAGCCAGTCGAGAAACTTTACAACCCGAGATGAAGAGATAACCACCAAGCCACTTGACTTCGAGGAAGTGCCCATATTCAATGCAACAGGTGGCTACGGCAATGCCATACTCCCGGAGTGCTCATTCTTATCCTGCAACAAACCCTGCTGCTCGGCATCGGACTGTCGGCCGGGACAGCCCGTGAGAACAACCGATATCAAGAACTTATCCCAATCAGTAAACATTACGTGGGCATCTTTCGCATCGTGCTCGGAAAGTCAATGTGCTATTTCATGATCTATGCAGTCATGGCAGCCTATCTCACACTTTGCGTGCCCCGCTTCTTCCATTTTCACGGCATTAGCAAGTGCAACCGATCTCATCGGGCTGATGATACCGTTCCTCTTGGCCGTTATTTTCTTTGGAATGGCACTTTCTGTATTGTCAGATACCGTGAGAATGTGATGCTCCTTGTGGTCTTCACCTCTATTCCTTTATTATTCATGCACAGGTATCGTGGCCACAACCCAACATGCCGGGAATTTGGCAGTCCATAGCTCAGATATTCCTTCCACTTTTGGTGTGCGTGGCTTCGCGCATCAGCAGCATAGGGGGTACGCTGATGACATCGAACCCGAGTTCATTGCACCATGGCTTCAAGCCGTTATCTATTTCTTTATCACCTGTGCTGTCTATCGCTATCAGATTAATCGCACGCGCAGACAAGCCTATGAGCGCATGGCTATGCTGAAAGCTAAGGCTGCAACAGCCAAGGAAAACAGAATGCTTAAAGCTGCCAAGAAAACTACTCCGACCGCAACCGAAGGAAAAGAAATGAGCCTACGGACGAGATAACAACAGAAATCACATCTGCGAACGCATTAAAAATAAAAATAAGATGACAGCGTTCGCTTGGTGGTTAAACAATAATTATAGCCATAAGTGTACTGTTTCTGTGTCTGTTTTGTTCCAAGCGAAAAAGTTTATCATACGCCCTTGCAGCATATAATATACCATGCTGATTATCAACATGTTCCATATGGTTTCTCAACTTGCGTCAAATCAGCACGTAAAGTGACTCAAGTTACACGCTGATATGATGCAGATTACAGCCTCATATGACGCAAATCGAAACACATCTGATATGCCTTGTTGCATCACAGAAAAGCACATCAACTTTCTTCTGCCCTGATACATTATTCTATAATACGACAGAGCCAAAGCCAAGACTGACATACTGATAAGGAAGAGAGCAACAGGGCAGAGAGAATTCATACTGCCATCATACCACCACACAGCTCTCGGCAACAAAACATACAGAATGAAATAGACAAGGCACAGGAGTCCACAGCCTATCAGAAACGTGAAGCGTGAGAAATAGGTAGACACAAGGAAGAAGAACGACGTAAAAAGAAGAAAAGTGGCAATACATAGCCGCCCGAATATAGTCAAAATCCACTTGCCAAGGCATGGGTTTGAGCTTCAGGGAGTAGCGATAACAGCGTCTATGACATAGGCACATATCAAGAAAAACAAGAATGGGAAAACCACGAAGAAAGCCCAGCGAATGGTCCATTCGCGGGGAATATTCACATGACATTCGTTTAACTGCTCCAAGTACTCATCCCCAAGAGGCAAAGATGCAACAGACAAGAAATACAAGTGGATAGATTACCTCTATCACACTGCACATAGGGACATGTCCCGTCGGTGAACCCATACCACGAAATGCTGCCAAAGAAACCATCAAACAGCACCATCAAGATTAAGAAAAATGACTGTTGTGTAAAGTGCTTTCTTTTTAAATGATGCCCATAAAGCACTCATATAAGCGGATGTATTGGGGCTGAAAACAGATGTTCTTCCATATTATTTCTTTTTATTCATAGTTTTACCATAGGGAATAGAGTCTGTTCCATAGGGTAATATCACCGTATTTCTTTTCCTTGACCTCGATGGTTCTATAAGCTTCTTCATTGAATATAGAGAGGTTTCCTACCCTGTAACTAATAAATGTCCCTACCCTACAATTATCATCCATATATGCAAAGTCATAACCTAATCTCTATCTTCATGTTCTTGATATGAGCCTCCCATGTTCAATCTGTCCGAAATCCAGGCACACCAAAAAGTCATCTATCTGCGTTTTTCCCAAGAAAGAAAAACATCCTCTTTCCTGGTTTGTATAATATAACGACGGGAGATTGACATGGTACAAATAGAAGTAACAATCCGGACTGTCGTTACGAATAGCCTCAAAATTACTCATCACCGTCATATAAATGAATATATCCCCATTGTTATATTCACAATTTCGCCTCTCTTTTTCTGGTGATTTCTGCTTTATCGTCATATGGATCAGCCAACACGCGACGTCAAAATCGAATATTTATGAACGAGACGATGTTTCGTCCAACTATCAATGGTCTTCCCTTTCGGCGTTGCCGCACACTGCAAAACGGTAGCCGTGCACCATTCGGATAAGGTCTTTAGGATAAGTGACACGGCATTTTCGAGGGTCGTTTGTCGTTCGTATGATGATGTTTATATTTGCATCAGGCATGTCGTAGAGCCAGAAGCCCTCTACTCCACGTATGCCACGAGTTTCGAAACTGTCCACACTGACCTCCTCTTTCTGGGCTTCCAAGTAGCTATAAGGAGGCTCTCCCTGCGGCGCATGAAACCCAATCACAAGCAGTCCTGCCGTGAACAGAACAAAAAGGGCTATGCCCAAAATGTATGAAATCCTTTTCATCGTATTTATTTTTCAGTTCATGCAATCTTGAAAGTGAGTCATAAAAAGCAAAAAGGCATAAGCTACTTGAAAGCAGACTGCGCCCTTATTACCGTATCTCTATTCGTTTTTCACATCGACAATCTGTGTCGAGCCTGTTCTTTGTTACGCCGGTTGACCACGGTAACGACCGCTTGTGCCAAACTAAGAAAGGCTTGTCCCATAACAGTATCTACCTTTGTAGCAGCCGGTTCGCCATTATCGCCACTCACAGATGCTTTTGCACAATTGGTATCTGTGCCAACAGAGGTATGTTTTTCTCCTTGGCGAGATTGCGTGCACCGTCTTTTCCAAAGATATAATACTTGTTTTCGGCAGTTCTGCAGGTGTGAAATAGGCCATATTCTCAACCAAACCGAGAATGGGAACATTCACTTTGTCGTTCTCATACAGTCAATCCCTTCTTAGCATCAGCCAAAAGCAACCTTCTGAGGCGTGCTGACAATGACCGCTCCTGTAATGGCAAGCGTTTGAAGCAGTGTCAGATGAATATCACTTGTACCGGAGGTGTGTCGAGAATAAAAGTAGTCGAGCTCTCCCAATCCGCATCAGCAATGAGTTGCTTCAAGGCAGAAGTTGCCATGCCTCCACGCCAGTGTCGCGGTATCAGGATTGACAAAGAAACCGATACTCAACAGTTTGACTTCATACTTCTACAGGAGCGATGAGTTGACGGCCTTCTTTATCCACAGCATAAGGCCTGACGTCCTCAACTCCAAACATCTTGGGCATTGACGGGCCGAAGATATCCGTGTCAAACAGGCCTACCCTATAGCCTCAACCGGCCAAGGCAATTGCTGGGTTGGCTGAAACCGTGCTTTTCCAACGCCACCCTTTGCCCGAACTAACAGCGATAATATTCTTCACTAGGGGCAATAACTTCCCACTTCCGGCCGTGGAGCCGATTTAAATTCAGTTTCAATCGTCACCTCAACATCCTTACTGACATGGTAATGGATAGCAGCTTCGGCTGCTTTTACAGTCGACTTGAGGAACGGATCGGTCTCACGAGGGAATATCAGCGTTACTTTCACGCTCATACCACTAATAGTATGTCGTCCATGACAACCATTTCACTCTCCACAGGTTCTTTTTCGTACCGGGATAGATAACAGTTGCCAATGCGTCGGTAATCAATTTCGGATATAATGTCATTTCCTGTTTATTTAAATTAAAATCTTCTTGTGTTTGCTACAATTACTAACTACAAAAGTAATGATATTTTTATTTCAAAGAATGAAACCCTATAAAGCGAAAACGCATGGTCATCCGACTATGCGTTCTCTATTTACTCAACTTTTAAGATTTAGTATACCCACACTCTCACGAGCTATAGTATACACGACTAATTAAACAAAAACTTTCTCCCAACGGAGATAAGCATATCTTCAGTAGAGCCTTTCGGCCCTTACTTCCTTAGTATTAAGCCGTCACCTGATGCAGATGAGACATTAGATTACAAAAAGTAAAACAAATATTTGATACTACAAATAATTTAGTTTTTATTTACTGACTTTTAAAGCTTACTCCGTTTCGGGCGGTGATAGCTGCGATAATCATCCAAAGGGATATCAACTTCAGGCCTCAACAAGTTCACCCTGCTGTGGAAGAAGAATTTCATATAACGGATATTGAGTCCTCTTTCAATCCAGCATGCTTTCATAATAGGTCTGAATAGACAATATCTTATGTGTTTCTTCATCTAACCTTCCGTGTGATAAAGGTCTTCTGTCGAGAAAACCACAGGCAACTTATTCTCCTTCACCATGCAAGTGGTATAGGGTAAAGAGGAAGTTTGAGTCGGTTTTCAGATGCACAATACCACCGTCAACAAGGAACTTACGATAGCGATTGAGGAAGAATATGCTCGTCAGACGCTCTGTGAGCATTCTTCATCTGAGGGATCACTGAAAGTAAGCCATATCTCTTGAACCTCACTTTCTGCAAAGAAACGGTCGATGATTTCGATATTCGTGCGCAGGAAAGCCACATTCTTCAATCCCGCTTCTAAGGCCTGTTTTGCTCCCGTCCACATACGAGCACCCTTTGATATCAACGCCGATAAAGTTCATTTCTGGATAGAGACGCGCCAGCTCTACCGTATATTCTCCTTTGCCACAACCCAATTCCAACACGACAGGATGATTGTTTTTGAAATATTGCTCACGCCAATGTCCTTGCATTTCAAAACGGGTACATTGTCGACAACTGAATACGGATACTGGAAGACATTGCAGAATGTCTCCATCTCGACAAACTAGCTAACTTTTCCTTTTCCCATAGAATGAATTTATTGCAAGGTACAAGGAAAGTATGATATACACAACTTTCAGAGGCATTATCCAAAAGAATACAACCAAATCAAATTGAAAACATGAAACCAAATGCCAAGAAAATGGGCACAAACCCTGAAATCCTTTCATAAACGAAAGGTTTCAACGTTTGATACCCACAAAAAAGAATATCTTCGTTTAAGCTTCCTTTTCACTTCTACTGAGCCTCTTCAAGTCCTCGCATAGAAGTTAACACGAGCCATGTTCATATAGGAGCAAGCCACAAAAAGCCTATACCGCAAGTCAATAATGAAAAGTAAAGCCCAACCGATGAAACTCAAATCAAGCAAGAAAAGCTCAAGTTTGTAGCCATTCATCATGCGCATACTTCCTCAATAGCAGCGTTGTTCTTCATCTCTGATTATCTTTCAAGATGTAGGGTGTCATTGCATACGAATAAGACTTAATGAGACCAGGAATAATTAACAGCAAACACCAGAGGAAAATATAAACATAATACAACAAGTGTTGTAGTCAACACTCTTAGGAACAACTCTTTGTTGTAGCCCCTCAAACAAGTCTTTGCTGTTGCCTCCACCTCTTACAGCACCAAGGTAAAGTGTCTGATAGCCAATATAAAGGAAGTGCCAAGATAGATAGCACTACACCAATGAGATGCAGGATAGCAGGACCGTCCTATCTCCTAAAAAGCTGGGTAATACCAATGATAAGTCCATAAGCTAAGGTAATAAGAACAAAGTTTCCCATTTGTTTTTCCAAAGGCACTTAGTGCTCGGTTTTTGTAATTTGTAATACTGTCCATAGTATAAAAATAAATTAATTGATGAGTAAATAATTTACATCTCGACGGCACAGCCATCGAATGCGTATGTAGATTTAATTGTTTATCCGATGACAACCGTGGTCCAAATCCATGTTTATCCTCTATCGTTCCATACTGTATTCCACGCAGGGTTTCATAGAGTTTCGTAGACCATGGTCCCGGCTTTTCACCAAAGCTATACACCTTACCCGTATCCATATCGTCGAGATGAGATATCGGTGAGATGACAGCAGCCGTTCCACAAGCGCCTGCCTCCTCAAAAGTTTCAAGCTCATCCTCGGGGATTGGCCGACGTTCAACTTTCATTCCAAGGTCTTCGGCAATCTGCATCAGACTTTTATTCGTAATAGATGGCAGAATGGAAGTACTCTTCGGAGTAACATAAGTGTTGTTTTTGATACCGAAGAAATTGGCTGCACCGCACTCATCTACATACTTCTTTTCCCTTGCATCCAAATAGAATTCACTGGCATATCCCTTTTCATGCGCAATGGAATTGGCCTTCAAGCTGGCTGCATAGTTGCCCCCCACCTTGTATTTACCTGTACCCAAAGGTGCCGAACGGTCGTAATCACGAATAATGACATAGGGGTTCGCAGAGAAACCACCTTTGAAATACGGGCCAACTGGCGTCACAAAGATCAGGAACATGTATTCCTTTGCCGGGTGAACACCAACTTGTGCGCCCGTTCCTAAAAGCAAAGGACGCACATAAAGCGTGGCCCCACTCTCATAAGTAGGGATATATTCCTGATTAAGACGCACGACTTTCTTCACCATCTCAACGAAAAGGTCGGTTGGAACCTCGGGCATCAGAATGCCACGGCAGGTACTTTGCAAACGCGCTGCATTCTCTTCAACACGAAAAACACGCACTTTCCCATCGGGACAACGGTAAGCTTTCAATCCTTCAAAGGCTTCCTGACCATAGTGAAGGCATGTAGCTGCCATGTGTAATTTAATGTATTCATCAGAGCAAACCTCTATTTCGCCCCACTTTCCGTTGCGATAACAGCAGCGAACATTGTAGTCGGTTGGCATATAACCAAAGGACAAATTAGACCAATCCAAGTCTTTCATAACATCATTCATTAAATGTTCTACGTTTTAATCAAATGCAAAATTACGAATAAAAACGCGCATGAGCAACTATTTCCCCTTTGAACTTTACGCTCCGCGGTCTATGTTTATCGCACAAAGCATCGTTAAACCCCGAATAAAAACATTCATCATTACACTGGAGAACCACAATGAACCTCATCATCTCCATTTCGTAAACCTTTGAATTTCAAAGTCATCAACGGCTCATCAGCAACAACTTCCTGCCTCAAAAAGACAAAAAGTCACTTGTAAAACTTATTTCAAACAAGATTTGCATTCGCCTCTCAAATTGATTTATCTTGCCGTAGGGAAAGTGTGCAGATGCTTTCCTTTTTCATGCCTAAACGCAACCAAGAAACATAAAAAGCCTGAAAGTGCTGGCTAAGTCATATGAAATCAGCATTCAACATGCGTCAAATCAGCTCATGAAATGCGTCAGATTGCAAGCTTTATATAACTTGAATTGCACGGCAACATGACGCTAATCAGCAGACTAAAGCTGCAAAAACAAAAAAGCGAACAAAATGATTTTGTCCGCTTTTTCTGAGTTTTTCTTAAAAATTTATTAATGAGAACAAGCCCTGACAACATGCTGAAAGACACCGCCATTACGTCCTTTCGAGTACATCTCCACACTTATATTGCCAAAACTTAGCCATGCTCCACGTATTGCAGTTTACATGTCAAGAACGTGCATTATCCCTCTTTTCCCAAGATCTTCTTGATTTTCGTTATCGGTTTTTCGTGAGTTTATCTTTGCAGAGTTTTTATCAGCTTTGTGCCTCTTTTCAACTGTTCTCCCATGACGTCAATATCAAGTTCATCATTCTCCATCTGCTCCACGATATGTTCCAACTGCCGAAGGGCTTCCTCATACTTAAATTCTTCCTTTGCCATACGCTTTATTTAATGATTGAAGTTACTGTTCCTTTTTCAAGTCTCGTCACGATTTCATCGCCCGGTTTCAACTGCGATTTATCCTTCACAACATGCCCATTCAACGTTGTCATGCTATAGCCACGGCGCAAACAACAAGGCTGGATCGAGCGCCTGCACGCTGTGAAAGCAGGTCGAGCCGATAGTTCTCACGCATCAACCGACGCCCAGCCCCAGCTTTATGCGCTGTGTGAGGCTGTCAAGCAGGCGGTTTTTCCCAGCGAAGCGCTTCGAAACAGCCGATGAAATGTTGATGAAGATGCGGTCGAGTAGTGCTTCCTGCCGTCCTTTATACAACGAAAAGAGCATTGGTATCTTCTCTCCGAGATGCTGCAGATGCTTTTTCCATTTCCATCTCGATGCTGAATGGTGGATAAAGTTCGTTTTGTGCATCAAGAACTCGCTCATAAACACGCTCCAAATGGTCTACCAAGAAAGCTGCAGCAGCCGTAGGAGTCTTCACTCGTGTATGAGAAACCATGTCAAGTACCGACTCATCGCGGTCGTGTCCAATGCCTGTGATAATGGGAAGTGGGAAGTTTGCCACGTTCTCGGCTAACGAAAAGGGTGTCAAATCCGCTCATATCGCTCGTGGCTCCACCGCCCCGAATGATGACAACCACATCGAAATCATCGACATTACTATTAATTTCATTCAGCGCTGCAATCACACTTTGTTCCACGCCTTCACCCTGCATGACTGCTGAAAACAGGCGAGTATGGAACTGCAGACCATAGGAATTGTCGGCCAACTGATTGCAGAAATCACCATAACCGGCTGCATTGGCGCTCGAAATCACGGCTATGCGTTGCGCAAAAAGTGGCATTTTGAGTTCTTTCGGCAAATCGAAAACACCCTCAGCTTTCAGTTGATTGACGATCTCCAAACGCTTGCGAGCCATGTCACCCATTGTGAATTCAGGATTGATATCGGTCACAATCCATGAAAACCCATAGGCTTCGTGGAAGTCAGGATATACTTTCAGCAACACTTTCAGCCCCGAACGAAGATATTGTCCGGTGACTTTTTCAAACTTAGGAGAAAGCAATTGCCACTTGTTCTTCCAGCATTTGGCCGATGCCTTGGCTATCGGCGTGTTGCTGAACAGGTCTTTCTGTATCAGTTCCATGTAGCAATGGCCACGCACTTCGCGCAGTTCTGAGAGTTCAGTCTCAACCCAATACTCGTCATGCAACGTAGTTGAGATGACTTCGCACGAGATTGTTCAGTTCATAGAGTGACAATGCTTTCATTTCCGACCTGTATTATAGGCTTTCCAAAAGTCTGGAAATGCCGTAACCATAGATATTATTTGGCGTCGTTACATTGTTTCCGCTCGATATAACAAGGTCGATAATCTCACGGGCAGTCTTGTTTGGCAGCGCCTGCCATAGACAAGCTACCATACCGGCAACAAGTGGTGCGGAGAAGGATGTGCCCATTTCGTCAACAATAGTACCCCGACCGAGATGACAGACTGAGTGACTTCCATAGGCCATCACATCTGGTTTGATACGTCCATCCTGCGTAGGGCCGACTCCACAGAAGGCAGCATTGATGCCCAACGGCGTAACGGCACCCACCGTGATGATGTCTTTTGCATCGGCAGGAAAGTTGATTTTCTTCCAGGTTCCCATGCCGTCATTGCCTGCACTGTTGACTAAGACAATGCCTTTCGAGGCCAACATGGAGCCGTTCGCGAGATAGCGTCGACAATCCGTCCATTTCGGCATAACGATGATTGGTCGATGCGTCGTCAAAATCGCGATAGCCGGCGACGAATTGATGATATCAACGCCCACAGAGTCGGCATATTCCACAGCTTCTGCCCAGTAATCTTCTTCTGCAACGCTTTTCTGTTTGCCGTCTTCACAGCGTATCAACAGGTAAGAAGCATCGGGAGCAGTGCCTACAAAAGACACCGGGAAGGTCGGTTGCCATCGTGGAAAAGACCATGGTTCCATGCTCTACTTCGAGAAAATGCTCTTCGAACGAGGCACGACAAAGTCATTCTGTCCCACAATTCTGCACTTCTGCAAGCATGGAATGCGGTCAACATTCATGCAAACCTGCATCAAGCGCGGCTATCATCTTGCCCTTTTCCACGATATCCGGCAGCGTGCATCTTGATGCCATTCAACGACTGTATCTGTTCCTTGGTGACTCCATAACGGTTGCTTTCTGCAATGGTATCCCAACTATTGAATTCCTTTTTGAAATTCACCTGACTGAACTTCCAATGGAATCGGGCGAGAGAAAAACGTGCGAAGAACACTCTTCACAAAAAGGCAATTTCAATAATCCGTACACCTTACCAGGATTGCTGCAACGCACAAGTACGGTGTTATTCCATTTGCTTTTTGCCTACGATGCGGAGATCTTTCGAGGCAGCAATGGCATTCAGATAAACGTCATTACAGGCAGATCGGTGGAGTCGATGGCGATATGCCGTTTTTCGCCGTTCAATGGCACGTGGCGAAAGGTATTCAGACGGGGCACTAAGCGAATATCGCGAATGGGCTGTCTTTCAATGTCACCCGAAACATGTAGCATTTTCCCCGGGATAAGATATCATCTCGGTGCTGTTCACTCCTGCAATGGCGGAAACCATGCTGCAGAGAAACATAAACATGGACAGAATTAGCGTTTTTGCGCATCAACACTCACTTCATTTTCAGGCTACAAAAAGTAATATTTTATCTTGAAAACGCGAAGAAAAACAACTTAAAAACGACCTTATTGAAAAAAATAGTTACATGAAAGTACAATGGAAAAAGATTTTAACTATCTTTTGCAATTGAAATGCCTTTCAATGGCATTCGATTTATTTTTATACATAACTCACATGAATTGCCATACAACACAAATGCGCTTATGGGCCGGAACCATTCTTCTGACCTTGTTTCCTACCTTCTCTCATGCCCAGAAATGGGACGATAAGGTTATCATTTCACAATGCAATGAGCAATATCTCATGACATTTGACCATGAAAAAGCCTATTGTCAAGAACACAAAGAAAAATCATCTACGAGTCTAATTCGGCCATAACGGTGACCCTGGAAACCGCAGTCTTCTACGGCGAATACATCACTTTTAGACGATGTTTCGGGTCGAGGAGCGAAGCTATACAAGAACATTACGCCCGAAAAATGTATTCTATGACGACACCAAAGCGTGTATCATCAGGGGTATATCGACAAGAAAGGCGAAACCTGCAAAGCCTCCTTTGAACGTACTTTTCAAGGATCCGAAGTACTTCTGTCGCGTATATCTGCTTGAAAACTACTTCGTTCGAAATAAGACACTGACGATAACCATTCCCAAACAACTGTCAAATTATCGCATCAAAGAAATGAATTTCGAGGGCTCGGCATTGAGTCGAGCCACAAAACAACTTCAGAAGGCGAAGTATAGCTAGTACATTGCACAATACTGACCGCATGAAAGAAGACAAGATGATGCCTCCGCATCGAATGTCTACCCTTATCTGCTCATCATAGGCTCGTTCCCGGATGTCAATGCACTTTATTCCTGGTCGAAAGAAATGGCAGATGTGGACTGCACGATACCCGATTTAAAGGCTTTGTTGCAGGAAATCAATGCACAGAGCAAAACAGATGAAGACCGCATCAGCAACACTTACCACTGGATTCAAGACCATATTCGCTACGTTGCCTTTGAAGCTGGCATCGCAGGACACCGTCCGGATACGCCCAAGGAGGTGCTCCGCAAACGCTATGGTGACTGTAAAGGCATGGCCTTATTGCTGAAGACACTGCTCAAAGCACAAGGTTTCGATGCCTGACTCACCTGATATCGGAACCAACGAAATACCTTTCAAGATGAGCGAAGTGCCTACACTTGGCAGTGCCAACCACGTTATCTGCATCCCTTTTCTATAAAGGAAAAACATTCTATATTGATGCCACCTGCAATCACATTCCCTATACCTATACACCGCAACACATACAGGGTTCGGAGGCAATGATAGAGAATGGAGACAAACCTTTGCTGCAGATTGTGCCCTCAACAGAAGGCTGATGCCTCAATAGACAGCCTCAGCTCTACCAATACCACTTGCAGGGTGATGCACTCGCAGGAAAGCTACCTACCAGCTTCGGGGCGACATGAAAGAGTGGTTCATGAGCATTATTGATGACGCTGGCAATAAGAACAGCGACGACATTCTGGCCAACAACCTCAATGCCGACACGCACAACATGACCGTCAGTGACGTGAAATGGACAGATCAGGATGCCCGACATGAATGGGCACGCTTTACGGGAAACGTTGTCAACAAACCTGCCGTGCAACAGATGGACGGTGAAATCTACATCGAACTCAACCCACACAACAACCTTTTCGACAATAGGATAGATACTACCGGACGTAGTAACGACTATTATTTCCCCGTGCGTTGCAACATTGTCCGCCAGGCTTCACTGCTTATTCCCACGGGTTATAAGGTGGATTATCTGCCCCCTTCGGCCAAATTCTCTACGCCCGAAGGTATCCTCACGTGTCATTTCAGCCGAAAAGGAAACACTATCTCTTCCACCAAAAGATGCAAATCAACCATCGGCGCATCCTCTCTGCCAAATATCTCTGAAATGGAATGAAGCCGCAAGTAAATGGAAAGATGCCCGCAACGAACAAGTGAGTGCTGAAGAAATAGCATAGAGAATGCAGACAAGAAAATACTAACAAATAAACAAACCTACACTTATGAAGAAACTATTTACACTGCTGCTGTTGGCCGTCATAGCACTGCCGACATTGGCTTTTGACGACAACGATTATCAAAAATTCGTCAAAGAAGTGAAACAAGACGTATGGGGAAGAAATCTTCCGCAGTTCAACAACCGCACAATCCCTCGCCCAATACAAGAATGAATCGGCCGTAATTCTGGCACGCTATGAGGAATTAACCGTCGACTTAAGCAAGAAGTTCAACGTCTTCGCCCTTGGAAATCTGAAGCAGAACACGGCAGTTTATCTCAAACGTTACCTCATTAAAATCAATGACAAGGCTGCTCTCTGACAAGTTTTCCATGTTTGATTTCGCACATATGACCGCTCATTCAACGAATTTATGCTGCGCGAAGACCACCGAACCGTGCTCGGTGTGCGCGTCATCAAAGCCAATGGAACCGTCAAAGAAGTGAGCAGTGACGAATATCAAGATGATAACGAAGGCAAGAAAGGACAGGAAAAGCGTGCCAAATTAGCCGTACCTGACCTGCGGGTTGGCGACCTGATAGACTACTTCACCCATGACTTTGACGTGATTAAAGAGGATAATCTTGATCCAACGCTATTCATTTTCGCATGCCGACTACCCGATACTTGACTATCAAATCCATTGTGCCATCGACAAGAAACTCTGTACACAATACCGCACCATGAACGGTGCACCGGACTTCAAGTCGGGTCAGAATGGAGACAACATCACCTTGGATGCACATGTGAAAAACATAGACAAGACATTGCCGGATTATGCCTTTAATCCTATTGCACAGGGCCCTTTCACCTTATTATAGTGACGAACACCAACGTCGGACTGTACTATACACCTGAGAGTGCAAAAGCAGAAAGGACTGCAGGCCAACCCTGATGCCAAGGTCATTCAAAAGGATGCCTGGCAGCCCTGGTCTGACTATAACTGAAATGGACGCTTTACAAAAAGCTGAACAAAGTGGTAAAAAGATGCCAAGAAGCTTAAAACTGACGAGGAAAAAGCCGACCATGTATATAATTATATGGTGATGCAGACGCTGCTTTTCAAGCGCCCTCACGAAAAACGCCTCTAACTTTCAACGCTCTTTCCAGTATTCTTGACCGTCTGAAAGTGGAATATGGACGCGGCATCACAACCAGTTTGTACAATGAACCGCTTGATCAGCCTCATCAATTACAGCGATGCAACGCGTTTCATCATACTCAAGAACGGCAAGTGTTACTTCCCTTGAAGCAGTCTGTGGGTGCAAATACTCATCCCGTCAATCTATCAGAACCGAGATGCCTTGCGTACCGATAAGCCTCAAAAAGTTTGCAAAAGGCCCATTCACATCATTCAAAATTGCCGGCAGCGATGCTTCAGACAACATAGAAACAGTAGACATAGACGCGGCAATCGACGGTGGAATGATGAATATCCGACGCCAGAATACAATGTCGGGTTGCGAGAAAGAAGATATCATTCCAATATATACTACAGCCGAAGAACTCGTCAAGGCGTGGGGTAAGCCCTATGAATTTACAACCTTTTCCGATGCTTACAACTATAAGGAAAGCGAAGCAAAAGCACGGGCTGCAGAGCGTGCAGAGCAGGATAAAAAAGACATTCCGGAGAACTTCGCCAAGGAGATTAAGGCTTATCATGACAAGGCTCCCGTGAAAAATCAACGGCACGAAAGTGCTTAACTTGGTGAAAACAACTTGCCATTCTCCTATACTGTGGACTATCAAATGGACGGATTGGTGAAGAAAGCGGGTCGAAACATCGTGGTTTCCGTAGGACAATTGTTCGGACAACAGACCCACATAGAGGGCAAAGCACGTAAACGTGACATGGATTTGATTTACGATTATCCTCGCTCCTACAGTGTTACGCTCAATCTCAACATTCCTTCGGGCTACTCAGTTGCACAGGAAAGCCTTCAAAAACTCAACAACCACATCGACAACGAGGCTGTAAGATTGACGACGAAAAGCCGAGATAGCGACGGGAAACTCAGTCATCATCTTTCAGAAAGTGTATACAGCAGCGTGTTCCTGTCGCAAAATGGGAGCAAGTTCTTAGCATGCTCGACCGTGCCTACGAGTTTACGAGCCAGCAAATCATCCTGAAAAAGAAGTAAAGAAAAGTCTTTCCAACCTTTGCTTTGCCCTGTCTTTTGCATTCATCTGTTGAGAATGAACGCGTCAAGGCAAAGCAAAGGCAAGGAAAAGACCTTTATATTTATTTAACAAAAATACTCAAAAATATCTCGACAAAACAAATCTCTTGTCGTATCATTTCTAAGATATGGCTTTTTGCATCATATCATCGGGCAACTCGCTCATATCACCTTGCAATCTGGACGCATTTCACGCGCTGATTTGATGCAGATGATATGCTGATTTCATATGACTTTATCCGCATTTTCAGTCTTTTTCACATCTCTTGTTGTGCTTTTAGGCATGAAAAAGGAAAGCTTCTGCACGCCTTCCTACGGCAAAGATAATCAATTTCAGAGGCAATGCAAATCTGCAATGAATTTAGTTTACAATTCTCACAGCGCACAACACCTTCTAATATCTTTATCTCACTTCTCGGCATTCACGTCATCATAGCTGCTGTGACGGGCAAACTGAACAGCCACATACGGGCAAATGGCGCGGATTTTCTTCTTTTCATGTCGGGCAAAAAGCCACGGACGCATCAAGTAGTGCAACGCAGCCACGCCCTTCAAAGGCTTTTTCAACTGACGGTATGCGTGATGCCGAAACACTGTTTGCCATCCCATTCATAATCAAGATGACCGATTTCAACTCCGTTTTCAACCGCAACGAAACGGCCACCTGCTGTTTGTTCTTCTTGTTTTATCTGCATCATTGTTTGCTTTGAGTGACACTTAACCTATTCATCTCCATGCAGAGCAAACGCTCACAACTTCTTCTGCATGACGATCTGACAGAAGTCATCGTGCAGATAACGGCTGATGAAAGGCTTAGTCCTGTCTCATCTACGCCTTTTTCCTTGTTTTTCCTCTTATTAAATAAGGTGAAAATCAAAAATAATTTCGTATTTTTGCATCATGGATAATAAAGAAGCGACACTGAAATTAGGTAATGGAAACCCGTTGGAAAACTATTGCTGCAATATGCTATGCCGGCGATAGTTGCCATGTCAGCAGCGTCGCTTTACAACATTGTTGACAGCATTTTCATCGGTCAGGGCGTTGGTCCGTTGGCTATTTCAGGCCTTGGCCATCATGTTCCCCTTTCATGAACCTGTCAAGTGCTTTCGGTGCAGCTGTAGGCGTAGGAGCGTCAACACTCATCTCCGTGAAACTCGGACAAAAGGACTACAAGACAGCCGAAAACATCTTGGGGAACACGGTTACGCTGAACCTTATCATTGGAATTGCCTTCTCCGTAGTGTCACTTTATTCCTTTGACCCCTATCTTGAAGTTCTTCGGAGCAAGTGAAGCCACACTGCCTTATGCCCGCGACTACATGCTGATTATATTGATCGGAAATGTCTTTTCGCATATGTATTTCGGCATGAATGCCGTGCTTCGTGCTGCCAGTAAACCGGAAACAAGCCATGTATGCCACGATTTTCACGGTCGTGATGAACACGCTTCTCGATTATATCTTCATCATGCAGTTTGGTTGGGGCATACAAAGGGGCAGCCTATGCCACGGTGCTTGCGCAGGTGATGGCACTCGTGGCAACTCCATCTCTTTAACAACAAGAAAGAACTGCTGCATTTTGAGCGCGGAACTTTCAGGCTTCGGAAGGATTTAGTGAAGAATATCATCAGCATTGGCATATCGCCATCGCTGAACGCATGTGCCTGCATGATTGTTATCTTTATCAATCAGCAGCTCGTTCGCTATGGCAGCGACCTTGATGTGGGTGCCTATGGCACTGCAAAACAAGGTTTCTTTCGTCTTCTGATGTTCGTCTTGGGCATCAATCAGGGCATGCAACCGATTGCAGGGTTATAACTATGGCTCGCAACAATTAGACAGAATGATTCTGTGTTGTGAAGCTTTCTATCATGTCAGCAACATTGGTTGTGATCATAGGTTGGCTCATCGGAATGTTTGCCCCCTATTATTGTGCACGGCTTTCACCAAAGATGCCACGCTCATTCAATTGGGCATGAAAGGCCATTCGGTTAAGCATGATGCTCTATCCCGTGATTGGAAGTCAGATGGTTACTGCGTTTTTCTTCCAGAGTATCGGTAAAGTGAAGGTCAGTATCTTCCTTTTCTTTGTCGCGACAACTCATCTTCTTACTGCCCGGGTCTGATTATATTTCCACTCTTTGCAGGCGTAGATGGCGTGTGGTATGCCATGCCGTTCTCTGACGGGTTCACGCAATTATCGCGGCACTGATGTTGATAAGCTATATGAAAAAATTCAAGAAACAACATAAAGAAATACAACATGGAAAACAAGAAAATGATTATTAACATAGGAAGACAGATAGGTAGCGGCGGAAGAATAATCGCCAAGCAACTTGCAAAAGACCTGAATTGCACGTTCTATGACCGAGAACTGCTCAACTTGGCAGCCAAAGAAAGTGGCTTCAGCGAGAAGTTCTTCGAACAGAATGACGAGCGAAAGGGATTTCTTCATTCGTTGTTGCATGTCAATGTGCCGCTGATGGGCGAGAATAACTTCTACAAGAACGACTTCTCTCAAGAGGGACTGTATCAGTTTCAGAGTGATGCCATCACCAAAGCTGCCCGTGAAGGCAACTGTGTTTTCGTGGGAAGAACAGCCGATTACGTGCTGCGTGACTTTCCAAATACGGTGAACATCTTTATCACGGCATCGTTTGAAGAACGCATCAAGCGCGTTTGTGAGCGTCAGCAACCTACGGCTGACGAAGCCATGAAATACATCAATGCGCGCGAAGAAGCCCGTTCCACCTATTATAATTACTATACAGGCAGCGTTGGGGAGCTGCCGAGAAACTATGATCTCTGCGTAAGCAGCAGCATTTTAGGCCTTGATGAAACCGCAACTTTCATCACTTCATTCATTAAAAAGCGTTTTGAGAAATGACAAAAGTAGGCATCATCAGTGACACACGCCTATTGGGACGACAAATATGAACTGTATCTCGGTGAATGCGACGAGATATGGCATGCCGGTGACATTGGGTCTGTAGAACTGGCTGACCGCTTTGAAGCCATGAAAACCCGTCTTTCGGGCTGTCTACGGCAATTGCGATGGCTATGATCTTCGGGCACGTTATCGCGAAATCTGCGCTTCAAATGTGAAGATATCGATGTGATGATGAAACATATCGGGGGCTATCCCGGACATTACGACCGTTCGATTGCGCCGAAACTCTTGGCTTCTCCGCCCGATTTATTTATCTCGGGGCATTCCCATATCCCTTAAGATTATGCCCGATAAAAGCCTCAACCTGCTCCACATTAACCCCGGAGCAGCCGGTATGCAGGGTTGGCATAAGGAGCGGACATTAGTTCGTTTAACCATGAAAGCAATAAATTCACGGATTGCGAAGTTATAACATTAGGACAGAAACAAACAAAATTATAAATAATATGAAGACATATCTCGTGACTGGTGCCGCTGGTTTCATCGGCGCAAACTACATTAAGTATCTCCTTCACCGTAAGTATAAGGAGCAAGACATAAGGGTTATCATTCTCGATGCACTCACTTATGCGGGCAATCTCGGTACTATCAAGGACGACATTGACGGTAAACGCTGTGTATTCGTTAAGGAGACATCCGCGACCGCAAGCTTGTTGACCGCCTGTTTGCTGAAAACGACATCGATTATCTCGTCAATTTTGCAGCTGAAAGCCATGTAGACCGCAGCATAGAAGACCCTCAATTGTTCTTAAGTGTAAACATCTTGGGCACTCAGAACCTACTCGATGCAGCCCTGCAGAGCATGGGTTACGGGCAAAGATGCCCAAGGTTATCCCACATGGAAACCTGGGAAACGCTATCATCAGGTGTCAACCGATGAGGTTTATGGCAGTCTTGGCGCTGAAGGTTACTTCACTGAAAAGACTCCTTTGTGTCCACATAGCCCCTATAGTGCCAGCAAAACAAGTGCAGATATGTTTGTTATGGCCTATCATGACACCTATCATATGCCGACAACTATTACCCGTTGTTCCAACAACTACGGCCCTTATCACTTCCCGGAAAAGCTGATTCCACTCATCATCAATAATATTCTGGAAGGTAAGAAGCTTTCCTGTATGGTGAAGGACCCAATGTTCGCGACTGGCTTTACGTGGAAGACCATTGTAAGGCGATAGACTTAGTGGTGCGTGAAGGTCGTGAAGGGAGGTTTACAACGTCGGCGGACACAACGAAATGACCAACATTGACATCGTAAAACTTACGATTAAGACCATACATGACATGATGGAAGCTGACAAGAGCCTGCTGTTCCGTGCTCAAGAAGAAAAGTAGAAGACGCACAAGGAGACCTTTGATATCAGCTGGATTAACAACGACTTAATCACTCATGCGACTGACCGTCTCGGCCATGATAAGCGATATGCCATCGATCCCTACAAAGATAAAGGAAGAGCTTGGCTGGTATCCTGAGACTAAATTTGCCGATGGTATCGTGAAAACTATCAAGTGGAACCTTGACAACCAGCAATGGATTAAAGAGGTGACCAGCGGAGATTACCAGAAATACTACGCCGAAATGTACGGTAACAGATAACCATTTAATTGATAATATCCCCTCAACCATGACAAAGAAAAATCATGCTTTTGGGCTCCGGAGAGCTTGGAAAAGAGTTTACGATTGCAGCAAAACGCGCAGGACTTCATGTCATTGCATGTGACCGTTACAATGATGCGCCGGCCATGCAAGTGGCAGATGAGCGCGAAGTTTTCAGCATGTTAGACGGTGATGCCCTTGCCGCTGCGGTCGAAAAAGCACCGTCCCGACATCATTGTTCCAGAGATAGAAGCTATCAGAACAGAGCGACTTTTCGACTTTTGAAAAAGCAAGGTATCCAAGTCGTTCCCTCTGCCCGGGCAGTCAACTTCACGATGAACAGGCGCGCCATTCGTGACCTTGCATCGCGCGAATTAGGGCTTCGCACGGCCAAATACTTCTATGCCAAGACCTTTGAAGAGTTCAAACGGCTGCCGATGAAATAGGGTTTTTCCAGCGCGTGGTGAAACCATTAATGAGTTCAGTGGGACACGGACAAAGCTACGTTCATAATGATGATGAACTGCAGGCTGCCTTTCATGAGGCCATGGAAGAGGGACGGGAGACGTTAAAGAGGTTATCATTGAAGAGTTTATCGACTTTGATCTCCGAATTCACCTTGCTCACTGTGACGCAGAAAAAACGCACCAACTATCTTCTGTCCTCCTATCGGTCACGTGCAAAAAAGGAGGTGACTATCGTGAGAGTTGGCAGCCTTATTGCATCACAGAAGAGGCCTTGAAGCAGGCGCAACACATGGCAGATGAAGTCACAAAATCACTGTCAGGGATATGGCCTTTGGGGGTGAATTCTTCATGACCAAGCAGGGGAAGTCATCTTTTCAGAACTAAGTCCACGGCCACATGACACGGGAATGGTCACTTTGGGACACACTATAAAACCTCAACGAGTTTGAACTTCACCTGCGTGCCATTATATGGGTTGGCCCATTCCTGCTATCCACTTAGAGCACAACGGCTGTTCAGCTGTCGTTCTCGCCAAAGAGAATGCAGACCATGAACCTACATTTGACCTCATGGAAGCACTGAAAGAAGACCGTACCCTGCGTTCGAATATTCGGCAAACCCGACCAGCATAAGGGGTCGCAGAATGGGCGTTGATGCTGTGCTATGGCAGTCTTGATGCTGACATGAATGCCCTCCGTAGAAGGCAAAACGCTTGGCAGCAACCATTATCAAATAAAGGGAAACGTGGAAAGGAAAATCATATTGACACCATTACCAAGTTTCTTGAAGACCTCAGAAACTTGGTGAACAGCTTTCATACATTCAAGAAGAGCAGAAAAACCTACTTGCCCGCATGCTAATCTCAAACAACAAGAAGGCACTGAGACGCAGGAATATGCTCAACTTGCAGCCAGAAGCAAAGATCTTCAAAGCACAGATTGACAAATATCGTCCTATCTATGAAGAGCGCATGGCATGGATTAAAGAGATCAAGAAGAAAGGAAAGAAAAGATAGATGCAATCATTTGGAAAAGCTTATCGACCTGCCGAAGATTATCGATCCGTGGAAATCTGACGGTTGCACAGCAATATGCGCAAGTGCCTTCGGCATACGACGCGTTTACTGGACCTAGTGATGTGCCCTCAGGTGAAAGCCGTGGCGGTCATGCTCACCGCCATTGCCGTGAGTTTGTCATTGCCGTCAGCGGCAGTTTCGATGTAAGCCTCGACAACGGACAAGCCAAAAAGACCTATCATCTCAATCATCCTTATCAGGGACTACTCATCGAAACCAACATCTGGCGCACGCTTGAAGACTTCTCTTCGGGTGCAGTATGCTTGGTATTAGCCGAAGATAAGTTCGACGAAGAAGACTACATCTACGATTATCAGCTATTTCTTGACCACTGAAATGTTTGAAATAAAGCCTTATCTCCCTGAATTGAAGTCCGAATGGGACGCTTTTGTTTCTGCGTCAAAAGAACGGATTGTTTCTCTTTTGATGGGATTATATGGACTATCATCACGACCGTTTCCCCGACCATTCGCTGCTCATTTACAGACGAAACAAGCTCTATGCACTCCTGCCGGCTAATAAAAAGGAAACATTCTCTACTCACATCAAGGGCTTACTTTCGGCGGATTGATTGTCAATCAGCATTTCACGACAGCCGAAGCTGTCACGGTTTTGCAGCTCATGAATGCCTATCTCGTGCAACGAAGGCTCACAGAAAGTTGTCTATAGCCATTCCCTGGCTCTATCATCAGCAACCTTCAGAAGAAGACCTCTATGCGATTTACCGCACAACCAAAGCCCGATTGGTTGCCCGCGACATAGCAACCGTTGTCAAAGATTGATGCACCACGTGCCCTGCTACCAAATAAGAAAAAGTGGGATAAAAAGCAAATCAAAATGGTATTACGGTTGAAGAGAGCACTATTGGGCATGATTTCTGGCACTATTGACCACAAATCTACAAACCAAATATCATGTCCGGCCCGTAGCATACGCTATCTGAAATCGAAATGCTTTAAAGCCAGATTTCCACACAACATCCGTCTTTCACAGCACAACAGAATGGCAGTACTGGGTGGAACCGTAGTTTATGAATATGGAAATGTGGCACATACGCAGTATATTTCGGCCTCTCCCGGAAGGCAGAAGCTACATGCACTCGACCTGCTTTTCGACAAATTAATACATGAAGTCTATCAAGACAAGGCATGGTTTGATTTTGGTAATCCACCGAACAGCAGGGAACAATCCTCAACGAAAGTCTGATTTATCAGAAAGAAAAGCTTTGGCGGACGCGCTGTCTGCTATGATTGGTATGAATGGGACGTATGAAAATAGACTATCTCAACTCCACAACGCATCACGCGACAACACGCTTCTGAAATTCATGAAGCCGTGGAAAAAGTCGTCAACAGCGGCTGGTATCTGCAAGGAGAGGCCACAAACGACTTTGAAACCTCCTATACGAAATATATTGGGACGCAGCATTGCATCGGCTGTGGCAACGGACTCGATGCGCTGACACTCATTTTCAGAGCCTACAAAGTGCTTGGAAAACTGCACGAAGGTGACGAGGTTATCGTGCCGGCCAACACCTACTAGCCTCCATTCTCTCACTCACTGAAAACCGTCTGAAGCCTATTTTGGCGAGCCCTGATGCCTTTCTGCAACTCGATGCTACGCGCATTGAAGCGGCCATCACACCGAAGACGCGCGCTGTTCTGCTTGTACATCTCTACGGAACATGCGCTATGAACGACCTCATCAACGACATCTGCCACCGCCACTCGTTGCTGCTTATCGAGGATAATGCCCAAGGTCACGGCCTGATATGGCATGGGAAAGGCGAACCGGAAGTATAGGAGATGCCGCTGCCCACAGCTTTTATCCGGGCAAAAATCTCGGTGCTTTGGGCGATGCAGGGTGCCGTGACCACCGACGATGAAACACTTGCTATGACCATTCGTTCTCTCGGCAATTATGGCAGCAGTCGCAAATATGTATTCCCCTATCAAGGCCTCAACAGCCGCTTGGATGAAGTGCAGGCAGCCGTCTTGAAAGTAAAACTGAAATATCTTGATGACGACAACCAACGCCGCAAAACCATTGCCGAACGCTATGATGAAGGACTGAACCAGGGAAGCATAAAAGCTTGTTCGACCCGATAACTCCGTGTATCACATCTATCCTATTCTTTGCGAAAGACGCAATGAACTGCAGGAATATCTCGCTTCGAAAGACATAGGAACGATGATCCACTACCCATTCCACCTCATCAGCAAGCTTGCTATCCTGAATGGAACAGCCTGCATCTGCCCCTCACCGAACACATTGCGCAGACCGAACTGAGTCTGCCGTAGCCACCTAGCCATGACCGATGAAGAGGTGGAAACGGTCATACAGACGATTAATCATTGGTCGAAACATATTAAGAACATAAAACAAAAAGGCCATGAAGTATTCATCTTACAAAAACAATCTTTGTCCCATTGCTGTTGCTTTTCCTGCTTTTTGCACCAAAAGACATGGGCACAGGAAAACCAGAAACAAGTGCCGGGACTCTCATCAACCACCATTTCTTCGCAAAAGAGATGCCTATGCAGGAGATATTCAGCGTTCAGAAAGGCTCCAACGCCTTGATGATGGCGAGCAACACTCCGTTCTCCGCGTACTCGTTCCTGCCGATTTCGTCATTCCCAAGGCATGGAAGAAATATGAAATCGCACGGGAAAAACGTTGTCAATGCCGACAAGTTTGAAGCCGGTGCACGCCTTTTTCGATGAAATGGCAGCGGCAACTCACAGCGGAGATAAACAGCTGACAGCACCCAAGATGGGCCAGAAAACTGCAGGGAACATTCACACTTCACGACATCAACGGTGGCACATGGACACAGGATTCACTGCAAGGCCACGTGACGGTCATCAATGTTTGGTATTCAGGATGTGGCCCCTGCCGCAAAAGAAATGCCCGAACTCTCACATGGAAAGAACGCTTTCCACGGGTAACTTTCCTTTCGGCAGACTTTGAAAAGCCAGAAAAGTCAGGCAGATTGCGAAAAATGCAATTTTCAACTGGACGCACTTGGCCAACGACAACTACTTCACGAAATGGGTAGGTGGCCGAGGTTATCCGATGACGCTTGTCTTGGCAACCGACGGAACCCTGCAATATATGGTCAACGGCACCAATGAAGATATCCGCAAAAGAGATTATCAAAGCCATAGAGAAGCAAGTGGATATGAGCAAGAAATAACTGTCAAACAACTTGACAAAAGCCTTCTGAAAACGGGCCTATTTTCAAACGAGCAAGCCGCTCGACGGAAATACGCCCGTTTTTCGGCTCTTTAAGTAAGTTGATGATTATCAGATGATTAAACCATCTGTTTGAGTTTACAACACAAAATCACAGGAGTTTGATTTGCAATTTGCGTCAAATCACCTTGCAATCTGCATCAAAACACATCGTAAAGTGGCCCATCTTACAGGGCAAAACAAGTCAAACAGCAGGCTGACATGACGCTGATTGACAAATATAAGCACCGAGAAACCATGGTCAGAGGAAGCAAAATGTAAGAAAAAGAGCTTCAGAATGCGATTTCTTTTCCTATTTCATCAAATTCAAAGAGGGGCTTTTTCTAAGAATAACCTTTACAAAACAGCTTTCAGGAAAAGGGAGAAAAGAAGAAAGTTGCTGCTCATGCGCGGATATTTCAAGCAGAAACAGCAACCGAAAATAAAACCACACACGCATGAGAAGCAATGAGGGAAAACGGAATTCAACCCACAAGGATGACCGTAACGGAACGAGCAGCCTGCGCACCCATGACAAGTGCCTGCTCAATGTCGGCCGTCTTGCTGGGTCCACTGATGAAAAGTGCCGAAGCCATAATCAGTCATCTGTATCTTCTGATAGGCCTGGTGCATGTTGTCAACCACTTGTTTTCGGTCGAGAATGATTACAAGATGCTCTGAACAAAGCACACGCCTTCTCTTTCATCACTTGAGGCACCCACACTACGCGTTTTTCTGCCACGCCAATTTCACCCTTGACGACTCCTACATCGGTGCCGTTGAGTTCGCTTGCTTCGGCAACTGTGTCGGGATTTCGTTGGGCATTGATGCCGGAAGATTGCTTGCAATGACCCTTTGCATCGGGATAAGCCTTGCTGATCAGTGTGTTCAAAATCATCTGTCGGCTTTGCTTCGACAACGCTTCCACCCACAGATTGAGTCATTTCTATAAACTGTTTGACCGTGTCAGGGATAGGTAATGCCATTGATATTCATGTCAGGGCATATCGTATTGCTCACGCGTATTGGCACGCAATCTATCGAGAAATTCTTTCTTTTCCATACTTGCAAATTACATGGTTTCACTTCACCTTACCTCTTTCCCACAGCTGATGGAATGACTTTTCGGCAAATTCGGGCATCGCAGTGACCTATTCCCCATGGATTAATTCGGCTGAAATGCGTCAATCGTTCGGGGATAAGATTGGCCAAAGGAGCAAACTTCAAGGTCGTCTGATAAAAGCGTCGGAGCATCAAAGAGCGCCTCCATGCCCTTCGACATTGTCTTCTTCAGCGGGTCAGCCTTGCCTATACTGTCGAGCATCTGACGCCAAACATAGATCTGACTCCTGGTGCAACCTCTGCCGGACACACGTTATCGCAACTCAGACAGAGTGAACAGGCACTCACATTACCCGCATGTTTTCGGGCATCATGCAGCATACCGAGGTTCACCCCGATAGGTCCCGGGATGAAATAGCTATAGCTGTAGCCGCCACTTCGACGGTAAACAGGGGCACGTGTTCACGCAGGCTCCACAGCGGATACACTTCAATGTTTCCCAATGTTCAGGGTTTCCGAGTATCTTACTGCGTCCGTTGTCAGCAAAACCACGTGCATTTCGCCTCCCGGACGGGCCTGACGAAAAATGCGAAGTATAGGTAGTTGTGGGCTGACCTGTACCGCAACGGCAGAGCAAACGCTGGAAGACAGCCAATGAAGCATAGTCGGGAACGAGCTTTTCAATGCCCATTGAGACAATATGCAGCTTCGGGATAGAGGTTGTCATGTCGGCATTTCCCTCATTGGTGCACACCATATATCACCCGTCTTGGCTACACCGAAGTTGCAACCCGTCATACCTGCGTCGGCTTCACAAACTCCTCGCGCAGATGATGACGTGCACATCGGGTGAGATATGTGAGGGTCATAGTTTCCTTTCTCTTGCGAAATGCTCTTTTCTTCAAACATTCTTCCCACTTCTTCACGCGTCAGATGAATGGCCGGCATCACGATATGACTCGGCTTCTGGCCAAGAAGTTGGATGATACGCTCACCTAAATCGGTCTCAACAACATCTATTCCACGGTCGATGAGATAGGGATTCATCTGGCATTCTTCCGTGAGCATCGACTTTGATTTCACCATTTTCTTCACGCCATGCGACTTGAGTATATCATACACTATGGCGTTGAATTCATCGGCATCATTAGCCCAATGCACGATGACTCCACGACTCTCAAGGTTGGAAGTAAAGGCTTCAAGATAGTCGGCAAGGTGAGTTATGGTGTGCCGTTTGATGTCACTTGCATGCTGACGCAGGTCTTCCCATTCAGGCAATTGGTGGGCTACGGCATCATGTTTTCATGCGAACTGACCAGAAAGTCTGGTCATGCCATGTCGTTTTCTCGCGGTTCTTATTGAATATGGCAGCCTTCTTTGCATGTTCTGTGCTCATAGATTTCCTTTCCTTTTTATGCTACATTAAAGTCCGGCAGCCAGTATTTGGGCCACATGAACGAATTTTATGGGTTTCTTTTCACGCTTGGCAATGCCTGCCATATGCATCAGACAACTGCTGTCGGGGCCTGTAACAAACTCGGCACCTGTGGCAATATGGCGGTCAATCTTATCTTCTCCCATGCGTATAGAGACGGCAGTTTCCTCCACAGAGAACATACCTCGAAGCCACAACACTCGTCTTTTGCGCTCCGGTTCCTTTACAGTGATGTCCTTTAAAAGCTTCAACAAGTCGATAATCTTATTGTAAGGAGGAATGTTTCGCTCGGAAGGAGCAGACAAACCAAGTTCTCTCACGCCGTGACAACTGTTATGTACGCTCACCACATGGGGAAACTACCCGGCAAAGAGGTGATTTTGAGCACGTCATGCAGGAACTCTACGATGTCCATTATCTTCTTTGAAGACAGGCATTCGTGCTCTCCTTTCAGCAAACGAGGGTAATATATCTTCACATATGCAGCGCATGAAGCCGATGGTGCAACGATATAATCGAAGTCACGGAACAGCTCATCAAACTTTCGGGCCAATGGTTTTGACATGCCTTCAAAGCCTGCATTCCCCATAGGTTGACCGCAACAAGTCTGCTTCTCAGGATAACTGACGTCGATTCCAAAGTGCTTTAACAGCTTGTATGTAGCAATCCCAGCCTCCGGGTACAGTGCATCCACATAGCAAGGAACAAACAATCCAACTTTCATAATGGTTTTGTAAATATATAATGTGCGCTATTTTCTCATGTTTTCATCAACAAACGCAAAGGGCAGAAGGTCTTTTACACTTTTCAAAATATATACACCTGATGTGCCATAAAGCAACACACGGACATTCTGTTTGTAGCGATCTTCCATTTCAAGCATCACTTGTCGGCATGCTCCACAGGGCGTAATAGGATCCGACAGGAACCCTTTTTCGTTGTGGGCAACGATAGCTAAGGCATCAATAGCCTGCTCGGGATAATGCGACTGGGCGGCAAATATGGCTGAACGCTCGGCACATAAGCCCGAAGGAAAGGCCGCATTCTCCTGGTTTGCACCGATAACAACGCGCCCATCATGCAGCCTCAAAGCCGCACCAACATGGAAATGACTATAGTTGGCATAGCTGTTCTTCACAGCAGCCTTGGCACTTTCAATGAGATTTAGGTCCTGTTCGCTCAATTCATCAAGTTGACAGAAATCATAATCTATTTCTATCTTCAATTTCTTCATGATGCTTTTTATCTTGTTTTATTCTATTTACAAAGATACAAATTAATCCGAAGTAACACGTATTCATGCCATTTTTTTATCAATTCAAAAAGGCTTAGAAGTGCTTTTTCATTTCATTTTCAACAATAATTCGTATCTTTGCATTCCTAAACTTATAAAGAATGATTGTCTGTATTGCCGAGAAACCAAAGTGTAGCAAAGGATATAGCACGCATCTTAGGAGCCACAACTGCCAAGGATGGATACATGGAAGGGAACGGATATCAGGTCACATGGACCTTCGGCCACCTATGCGAACTGAAGGAACCCAATGATTATAGCGAGAACTGGAAGCATTGGAGTCTGGCTGCCTTGCCTATGATTCCACTGCGCTTCGGCATTAAACTCATTCCCGATGACGGCATTAGAAACAGTTTTTCCACCATAGAAAAGCTTTATGCTGGGGCAGATGAGATTATCAACTGCGGTGATGCAGGACAGGAAGGAGAGCTAATTCAGCGCTGGGTAATGCAGAAAGCCAATGTGAAATGCCCCGTGAAGCGGCTTTGGATATCTTCAATGACCGACGAAGCCATACAACAAGGGTTTTCAAAATCTTGAGGATCAGCAGCAATATCAACCGCTTTATATGGCTGGTTTGAGCCGAGCTATCGGCGATTGGCTGTTGGGAATGAACGCAACCCGACTCTACACGCTGAAATACGGACAGAATAAACAAGTGCTTAGTATAGGTCGTGTGCAGACACCTACATTGGCTTTGATAGTCAATCGGCAAAAGGAAATCGACCATTTCAAGCCAGAACCCTATTGGGTTTTGGCTACTATCTATCGCGATACACAGTTCACGGCCACCTCAGGTAAGTTTACAAGCAGGAAGAAGGCGAGAAAGCATTTGCCACTATCGACGGAAAAACCGTTCACAATCAAGAGTGTTCCAGAAGAAGAAAGGCACTGAAGCGCCCCTCACCTCTATGACCTTACGTCGCTTCAAGTGGACTGTAACCGCAAATTCAGCTATTCGGCAGAGACTACTTTGAACCTTATTCAAAGCTTATACGAAAAGAAATTCACGACATATCCACGTGTCGACACGCAGTATCTGAGCGATGATATCTATCCGAAATGCCCACAGATACTCAATGGTTTGAGTCAATGTAGATTGATAGTCAGCCAAAAATACATGCCATGGATAAAGAACTTGGCAGCCATGAGCAAGAAGTTACCCAAAAGAGTAAGAAGGTTTTCGACACGGTAAGGTAACAGATCACCACGCCATCATACCGACCGGAGTTCCGTGAAAAAGCCTTACTGTCATGGAACAAAACGTGTTTGACCTCATTGCAACACGCTTTATCAGTGCTTTCTACCCTGACTGTAAGTTCTCAACGACCACAGTTCTCGGTGAAGTTGACGGCATAAATTCAAAGTTACGGGTAAAGAAATATTGGAACCTGGGTGGAGAAGTCTCACGGAAAGCATCTCCTCAAAGAACGAAAAAGAGTGATACGCTTTCAAATAATATGGCTTCTCAAGAAGAAGAACAACCCACTTCCCCTGCTCTTCGAGGTGAAATTGGAGGTGAAAACTGCCGCTCTTCCCACTTTCACTAAAGGCGAAAGCGGGCCTCACGCCTACACTCACGGAGAAACAGACCACACCTCCGAGTTCTATACAGAGGCTTCGCTGCTCCGTGCCATGGAAAGCAGCGGGCAAATTCGTAGAAGATGATGAGCTGCGTGCAGCCTTGAAAGAAAGAATGGCATAGGGTCGTCCTTCGAGCCGAGCAGGTATCATTGAGACCCTTTTCAAACGCAAATATATCCGTCGCGAACGCAAGAATCTCGTTGCAACTCCTACGGGAATAGAACTCATCGACATGATACATGAGAAGCTACTCACGAGTTGTGAACTCACGGGTATATGGGAAAAAAGCTCCGCGACATAGAACATCAAGTATGATGCCTCACAATTCATCGAAGAATTAAAGACACAGATCTCAAATATCGTTAATGATGTGCTGCGTGACAATAGTAATCGTCGCGTGACTATACTCTCCGATGAGGACTTAAAGAAGAAAAACGAAGAAGAAAAGCAGCACCAAAATCCACGGAGAAAAAGGTCTCTAAAAAGGACAAGCCCCTAAAAACCGAGTGATGAACTCATCGGGAAAACCCTGCCCACTATGTGGCAAAGGACGCATCATCAAAGGGAAAAACTGCCTACGGATGCAGCTGCTGGAAGGATGGCTGTAAATTTGTTTTGCCTTTCAATGACAAAGCATAGACGACATTCATCAAGGTTAATGACCATTAGATGAATGCCTGATTTCACGCTTAATTCTGCTTTTTCAAGAAACTTTCTATGGCTTTTCCGACTCCTCAACGAGTCGGTTTCACCTCCATAATAGCCTCTGTAGACTCTCTTTTTGAAAGGCCTAAACCACCTCTTATATACTGATACATAATCACTATTTGTGACAAAAGGACGCATAGTCAACTACAACTTCATACTCCTTGTCTTGATAGAGAACCTCATACGTTTTGCCTGCCATCACATAACTATAAAATAGTAAATGCAATATCAAAAACAGGCAAACTGAGCCATGATATCGCGTATAAAGCCTTTTCGTCACGACATTCGAATTACGCTTACTTTGCACATAAAACCATCGAATAATCAAGGCACAACACGATGCTGGACCAAGTAGCCAAAGGGCATCATTCAATGCAGCTGGCCACGCAATATTCAAGAAAAAGCTGTGGAAGTTCCAATGCAAGACACGTCCAAAAACACCCTACCAGCAGTCTGACAAAAATACTTTTTATCTTCATATTGAGTTTATTAACCAGACAAAGATATAAAAATCTATCATAAACTCCTATCAAAAACTCACTAAAAACTATAATATAACTCCATGCAAAAACGTTATTTATACATGCAGAAAATCCACCTTATCATATACATTACAGCCCTCTTTGCCCTCGCTTCCTGCGGCACTGAACGCGCCATGAAGAAAGCCGAGCAGCATCAAGCCATAGGAGAATATTACGATGCTGCACAGCAATACCGCAAAGCCTACCAACAAACCCCGGCCAAAGAACGCACAGAACGTGGTCAAAGAGCCGTGAAAAATGGCACGCTGTTATGCTAAAATCAACCAAACACAACGCGCTATACCAGCCTTTCGAAAACGCCATACGTTACCAACAAGCCACATTGAACGACCAACTCATCTATGCGCGATTGCTCTTTGAAAGACGGACAATATAAGGCAGCAGAAAAAGGAGTTCTTGGCCCTGAAAGACTCTCTTCCAAACGACACTTTGGTGTTGAATGGCCTCGCTTCTGCACGCCAATCACCACTCTGGAAGAGCAAGGAAGCAGCTATACCGTCAGGAAAATGGCGGCTTTCAACTCCTATAAAGCAGACTATTCGCCCATGCTCTATGGCGACGAAAACAACATTCTCTACTTCACTTCCACGCGAAAAGAGGCCGAAGGTGACGAGCAAAGCGGTATCACGGGAATGAAGAACGGTGACATCTTCTTTGCCGAGAAAAGAACGATAAAGGCAAATGGAGCAAGCCCGAACCCGTTGGGGAGCCCTCAACACGGCCTTTCGACGAGGGCGCATGTGCCTTTTCTCCCGACGGCAGAACGATGTACCTGACACAGTGTTCAACTGATCCCACCTATCCACGCTATGCCCGTATCATGACTTCCGAACGTAGCGATGCCACATGGGGCAAGCCTTCCGAACTGCCAATCTCCCGCGACACATCTCTCTTTTCGCCCACCCTGCCGTCTCTCCCGATGGGCCATTGGCTCTATTTCACCTCTGACATGCCTGGAGGAATGGGTGGACTTGACCTCTGGCGCATACGAATTACAGCCGCAGGATTAGGCGGAGCAGAGAACCTCGGGGCACCTATCAACACACCAGGCAACGAGGAATTCCCCACTTTCCGAGCCCAATGGAGACCTCTACTTCTCGAGCGATGGCCATCCCGGACTGGGCGGTTTAGACCTTTTATGGCCCATTTTGATGCACAAGGGCACCCGACAATCACCCATTTGGGCTATCCGATGAACAGCAACGGCGACGACTTTCGGCATGACTTTCGAAGGCCCTCACAACCGCGGATACTTCGCTTCAAACCGCAACGACAGTCGAGGCTACGACCATATCTATAGCTTTGAGAAACCCCGAAATCGTGCAGACGGTCAAAGGTTGGGTATATGAGAAAAGACGGATATGAGCTTCCTCATGCACAGGTTTACATGGTGGAAACGACGGAACAGATGTAAAACTGAGCGTAAGAGGCGACAGTTCGTTCACACAGACCCTCAAACCGGGAGTCAACTACATTTTCCTTGCCACCTGTGACGGCTTTCTCAATCACCACGCAAGCCTCAACGCTACGCCCCACAAAGGCTTCAGAAGAGCACGTACTGCAATTTCCTTTGGCCTCAATCACAGCTCCTGTGCTCATCGACAACATCTTCTACGACTTCAACAAGGCCACACTTCGCCCCGAATCAACCGCTGCACTCGATGAACTTGTCACGTTGTTGAACGAAAACCCGCATGTAACCATTGAACTTGCAGCCCACTGTGACTACCGCGGTTCGGCCGAGTACAACCTCCGTCTGTCGCAGCAAAGGGCCGAGAACGTGGTGCGTTATCTCATCAGCAAAAGGCATTGCTGCCGACCGTCTGACGGCTGTCGGCTACGGAAAACAACGTCCGAAAACCATTCGAAAGAAGCTCACCGAGAAGTACACATGGCTGAAAGAAGGCGACCAACTTACTCCCGCTTTCATCGAAAAGCTTGATAAAGAGCAGCAGGAAACATGCAATCAACTGAACCGACGCACGGAATTCAGCGTGCTCCGAACAACATACGGCATGTTCGACAGGGACGGGAAAACTGAAGAATGAACCTGAAAAGAAACAGCAGAAAAAGGAAAAGAAGAGCCGAAATATACTTCTGAACCAAAGAAATGATGTAGACAAAGCCATGGTTGGCCCTTTTGCGTTGTCAAAATAAATTCACATCAGATTTGCATTCGCCTCTGAAATTGATTATCTTTGCCGTAGGGAAGGTTGTACAGATGCTTTCCCTTTTTCATGCCTAAGTACAACAAAGAAGTATAAAAAGGCTGAAAACCACTCGCAAAGTCATATGAAATCAGCATCTAATCTGCATCAAATCAGCGTGTGAAGTGACGCAGATTACAAAGACGACATGACTTTAGTCAGCTTGCAAAATGACCGATTTCAGAACGCAACTACCAACAAACAAAAAGCGAACAAAATGATTTTTGTCCGCTTTTTGAGTATTTTGTTAAATAAATCATAAAGGCTATCGCTCCATATAAAAAGCCCTCCCTAAATATACCTTTGCACATTTTTCAAGACATGATACACCCCAAAAATCATCACCGCAACAAGTCCGACATAAGTCAACAGTGCTGTGGTCATGTTCAAATCGGGCATGACGACAGCCTCTGAAGAACTAGCTCCACAGATGGGTTAAAAAGCCACAAGAAGCACTTTTCGTTCCCTGCTGCATGATGAAAATAAACGACCACAGCCACCATGCAAAGAGCGTCCATACCGTGTTCAACCGACGCATACGCGACTCCGGGAGCCGTCGCATCACTCTGCGTGAGAAGCCTCGGTCTTCGATTTCTCCTATCTGATGAGCCTCAAAGAAGCTTGCAATCAGTTTCTCATCAATATGATTATCTGTCATATCCATTCTGTTTAAGATAAACGGTCAGTTTCTGTTTTCCACGCGAGAGATGGCTTTTTCACCGTTCCTTCTGCCATGCCCGTGATTTCTGATATCTTATCAATGCTCTGCCCTTCTATCAGCTGAAGCGTGATGCAAAGACGCTCACGGGCCGACAAAATGTGCAGAGCCTGCTGCAAATCCATCTTCAATCCGCTGTCCACTCCTGCCGACTTACGTCCCGACATGCCCGGAGCATCAATGTCGTCCGTAGGTTTGTTACGCCTCACATAATCGTAAAAGGTGTTGTAGGCAATGCGATAGAGCCAGGTTGAAAAGCTCGACAGGCCACGGAAATGCGTAATATTGGTGTATGCTTTGATGAAAGTATCCTGTGCAAGGTCGTCACTGAGCTGGACATCTCCCCCGTTTGGGCCAGAAAGAAACGTCGTATAGGCGACTGATATTTCACAACCAATCGGTCGAAAAGCCTTTCGGTTGTGAAACACAGCCACCTGTGTTACGAGAGAGATATCGTTCAGTTCCTTCACGTTTCGTTACGCTTGTGGTTGATTATCCGTGTTCTGAGTCTTGTTTTCCGTAGACTCTTCTTCATAAGAATCCTGCTTTTCGTCTTCAAACTCCTCATAAATAGGCGACTCATTCCTACGGCTTGTGCGCCCGATAAAGCATCTGTCCAGCCCCCATGCAGAGTATCAAGACGCCCACTCCAACGAGTTGTTCTGCACCAATAAACCAGAACAAAGCCATGAGTCCGAGGCCTATTGAAACCGTCTTGATGCCCCGTTGCCACTGATCTTCATTGGAATAAGTGCGATGTTTCGCAATTTTTGCCCCGAAGGAACAGCTTGTCCGCTTTCCATTGCCTTCTCTGCAAGTCGCACATTGTCGTTATGCCGACGAATGAGATAGCGCAAAACAAGGATGATAATGATGAAAGGCGACACGAGAAACAGGAAGACAAGCACAACAATCAGCAATGCAAAGATAACTGCTCCGACGCCTAATGCCCCCGTGATAGCTTTACAAACCAGGAGATTCGTTGAAATCGTCTTCCTGGACATGATAACCTGAAGTGTAAGTGGTGTCGACTACGGCCGTGTCAACAGTATCATCAGCAGAAGAAGTAGTGTCCAGAAAAAGGCCTCAATACCTCCATTCTGTGCCTTTTCAGCAGCTGCTTTATGAGATCTGTCAGAGGCTTTTGCCTTGTCGAGACACGGTTTCTGTGCGCGGCGTGTGCCTGTGCCGCTGTGCCTGTGCCACATGGATTGTTCCTAATGTCAACACTAACAAGAGTGTGATAAAAAGTCTGTTTCATATCTATTGCTTTATTTATTATTTCTGTTGTTTAGACGAAACGCCGGCTCGTTTAGTTGCAAAGGAACGAAAAATTCCTAATTTTGCATTATATATCAAGACAAATGACCATGAATCTGCCAAAGATTTCATAGAATATACACGCCGGTTGATGGGTGAAGAACTGTATGCTGCGTTTGAAAAAGGCATGCAGGAAGAGGCACCTGTCAGCATTCGGCTCAACCCTTTCAAGCTCAATACTGCGCAAGTCTGCGTGAAAGACAGGGAAACTGATGTTCCTTGGTGCCGCAATGCCATGTTTCTGACGTCGCGTCCGAACTTCACTTTCGACCCCATGCTACATGCCGGACTCTACTATGTGCAGGAAGCGGCATCAATGTTTGTAGACCATGTGCTGCGCGAAGTGGTCAAAAAGCCGGTCCGTATGCTTGACCTTTGTGCGTCACCCGGTGGGAAATCCACTTGCGCCTATGCTGCTTTGCCCGCCGGAAGTCTGCTTTTCAGCAACGAACCTATACGTCAACGGGCGAATATTCTGAATGAGAATGTCTTGAAATTTGGCGTTCCAGACATCATTGTGACCAACAACTATGCCCGCGACTATCAACAAAGCAAGTTGCAATTTGACGTTATTCTGACCGACGTTCCCTGCTCGGGAGAGGGCATGTTTCGTAAAGATGCGGGGGCGATTGACGATTGGAGCATGAAGAAAGTAGAGGAATGTGCCGCCTGCGGCGTGAGATTGTCAGCGATATGGTCATGTCTCAAGCCTGGAGGACTGCTGATATATTCCACTTGCACTTTCAATGCACATGAAGATGAGGAGAATGTGGCATGGATAGCCAAGGGTGGGAGCCGACTTTCATTGAAATTCCTACAGAAAAAAGCATGGAATATCATGGGAAGTCTTATCGACAAGAATCCTGTCTACCGCTTCGTTCCCCGGCAAAAACGCGTGGAGAAGGCCTCTTCATGGCTGCTTCGAAGTATGGAGAGCCTGCCGATGTGAACGAAGAAAGGCGCTTGAAAGAGATAAAAGCTATTCATGAAAAAGGCGCTGAAGAAGCTACATGTGCTGTCACATGGCCCATTGCCCGACATGATGAAAGGCAGACAAAGCCCTTCCCGACCATTCGAAAGCACTCTCTGTAACGGCAGATTTGCACGCCTATCCACACGTAGAAGTAGATTATCAGCAAGCTATTGCCTACCTTCGCACGGAAGCTGTCACGCTGAAAGCAGATGCTCCGCGCGGTATAGTGCTATTGACTTACCGTGATTTTCCTATCGGTTTTGCCAAGAACTTGAGCAGCCGAGCCAACAATCTCTATCCGCAGGCGTGGAAAATCAAAAGTTCACACATCCCCGAAGACAACAACATTGTGATTGAATGATACTCTCTCTCATTGCAGCGGTGGCCCGAAACCGTGCCATCGGCTATCAGAACAGATTACTATTCCACATCAAAGCCGACCTGGAACATTTCAAACGGCTGACCATGGGGCATATGGTTATCATGGGACGTCATACGTTCGAATCGCTGCTCAACGGCGCCTTTGCCTCATCGGAAGAATATTGTCATCAGTAAATCTGTTTGCTTCTTTTCATGGTTGTACGCGTGTTTCATCATTCGAAGAGGCTTTAGACATGTGCCAAACAGAAGAAGAAGTGTTCGTTATCGGCGGAGAACAGGTGTATAAAGAAGCCATTACGCAGGCCGACAAGCTTTATCTGACAGAGATAGATGCCCGGCAGAGCAGGCCGATGCTTATTTCCTGCCTATAACTCCTGGCATTTGGTGGCTCACGAAGCCCATAAAAAGCGAAGACAACCCTTTTGCGCTTTCGCATTTTACTGTTTATCAGAGACGTTGAGGAGAGCGAGTTAACGAGTTAACGGTGGACAGGTTAACAGTTATCTCCTATGCTCATTCGTCTTCATCCTCATCATTATTCTCTTCAACCTGAATGTCGGTAATCGGCAATTGTCGGTCAATGAGCATGCTGAGATGAAATGATAGTCTCACTGCGTGATAGCCCCTAAAGGTTGCAGTTTATCGTGAATAATCTGCATCATGTGGCGATTATTGTGGAGCATAAAAGCTTGATAAAGAGATCCATACCGCCCTGTGGTTGTATGGCATTCTACCACTTCGGGAATCTTCTTCAAAAGCATCAACGACGATGTCATGCTTCTCTGGATTCTTCAGATAAAGAGCGATATAAGCACATGTTTCATAACCAACCTTCTCAGGATCAATAATGAATTGTGAGCCCTTTAATACGCCTAAAAGCCGTTAACTTCTGTATACGTTGATGAATTGCAGCACCACTTACATTGCAAGCTCGCGCCACTTCAAGGAATGGAATGCGTGCATCCTCTGAAAATAAAGCTTAGGATTTTTCCTATCCAGTAAATCTAAATTATGATGTGACATATTATATATTAATGTGCTTGCAAAGATTAGTATATTAGTTTGAATGTTGCAACTAAAAATTATAATATTATGACAGATTGTTATCTAATTTTATAGGAATTACTTCTTTATCTCTGTTGCAGAGTAGTTTATCTTCAACGCTTTTGCCTGGCGCAATGCCTGTTTCACCTCATTGACAACACTCATTTTTGTAGCTTTGTCGGCTTTTATAGAGACGGTCATCAATTGCTGATCTTCGGAGAAAGCTTGCTTTTCTCTGCCGAAATATAATCAATGATTTCGCTCGGGTGACATATTTGTCATTCAACTGAATGCACGAACCGTCGAAAACCAAAGCCGAGACGGGATAACGACTACTTATCGGCCGACCGATATGCACATAACTGACAGCCGACTTCTTAGTCAAGCGCGTCAGTTCTGTACCTTGTGGCACGCGATATTCTACCTTCAGCGTCTCCTTACGCGTGTGAGTAACAATCATGAAGAAGAACAAAAACGGAGAATATCAAGTCAGGAAGTGAAGCGGTATTCAAGCCTGGCATTTCATGAATATGACGCCGAAAGAGACTCATTATTGTGCCTCCTTTCTCTGCCATATTATAGGGTTTCCAGCCACGCGTTGTGGGCAAAGTGTGCGCAATTCTTCGCGTTGTTGAGGTGTCAACAGATTATAAACACGACCAAACTTCTGCCTTGCTGTGCGGTCGCGCCACTCTCGATAAGCCGCAACAAGGGCATTCTGAACATGAAAATAGGCATCATAACTCGACTCAGGATGAGCATCCAAAGAGATAAGATGGCTTTTTCCACGTGCCATTATGAAACGTAAGATATGATTTGAAAGCTGTTTCGCGACATAGCTTTACCGTCAACAAGCAGCTGATTCTGTGCAGTTATCTTGATTTCTAACAGGGCGTTGCCTGTCAACTTCAGTCTCATCCTGCTGCTGCTGTGCTCCGCAGGCGGCAATTGTCGTGGAGTCCTTTGTCAACATCCATGAAGAAGCCACTAAAAGAATATCAACAGCATGAAAGATATATCTGCTGTAGACGTCGTATTCAGTCCAGGAACCCTATGTTTTCTATGCCTAAACATGCTCACTTCTGCTCCCCGATAATATTTCGTAGCGCCATAGATAGCAGCGGCAATGGTTACAAGCAACAGAATGACCGATGTATAGATGAACATATCCGATACTTTCAGCAAAAACCAATCTCCATAAGGCCGTCCATTGACAAGCATTTCACGACCGGAAGCCACAGAAAAGGAAAAAGACTACTATGCCTATCGTACCCAAAATGACACTTCGAGAGATGCGTGCAGCAGGCACATTGTTTTCAATTCCATTACCCGAGCCACGCAATTTGCGTACACTTCGCACAACAGCCCATATCGACAAACCACCTGCAAGCAGTGTCAGCACGAGCATCAATGACGGTAACAAGTCGGTAAACAATGGCGCATTGAAGCTTGGATTGTCGGCGAAAGGACGGTCATAACCTATGCCATAGAACAAAACAAACACCACTGCAGCCAACGTTATCAGCAGATAAAGCACCCGTTGTGATATCCGTTCCGTAGGCCAATGCCTTATATTGCTCAGTCTTAACATTCTTTTTTCAACTTATATTTCATCACAACATCTAACAAAGTGATAGCACTTTCTTCCATTTGTGACGTGATATGCTCTATCTTTGAAAGGATATAGTTATAGAACACCTGTAAGATCAGGGCCACGATGATACCGAAAATCGTTGTCAGTAAAAGCCACTTTCATTCCGAAGCCACGATGGTCGGACTGATATCTCCTGCTGTCTGAATCTGATCGAGGCCATAACCATGCCGATAACTGTACCTAAAAAAGCCCAAAAGAAGGAGCCATGGCAATGAACAAAGTAATCCATGAACAACCCTTTTTCAGGGTTTGCAGCCTGCACGGAACCATAGGAGACAACAGACCGTTCAATGTTATCAATGCTTTCATGTACACGCTCCAAACCTTGATAACAGATGAGAGCTACAGGGCCACGGGTATCTCGGCACAACTTCTTTGCACCCTCAATATCTCCTTTCATGATGCGTTCGTCAAGGTCGGTCATAAACTTTTTCGCATTGATTTCAGACAAACTGAGATAGATGATGCGTTCAATGCAGAAAGGCAAGACCAATGACCAGGCCAAAAGCTACCAATGACATGAAGCCTGCATCGCCCTCAATGAACTTGGTTTTCAAGGCTTGATGAAAGCCTTCGCTCGTCACGCCATCTCCCAACAACGCACTACTGTCGCTACAGCTTCATCAAGTTGGGCTGCGAAAGAGCATCATCATTAGTTGCTGTATCGACTTTCGCCGTATCTGCTTTTTGCCTGACCTGCACTCTTGTTCTGCGCCATTGCCGGACTGAAAAAGCAACCAAGTCAGCAGCAACAGCATGGCAAAACGATGCCATAAAATGTTTCATCTTTATTCCTGTTTTTATATTTTCGTGAATATACGTCTTACGTTTCTTCTGTCACTTGCCACCTTGTCGGCTGAAACACCATAGACCTCAGCCAATTTCTCCAATACCAAATGTGCGAAAGCACTCTCATTACGTTCTCCCCGATGTGGAACAGGGGCCATATATGAGCTGTCTGTCTCTAAAACAATACGCTCCAAAAGGAACTGAAGCGGGCAAGTCTTCACGCAAATGACTGCTCTTGAACGTCAAAACACCACCTATCCCAAGTGCAAATCTCTTGAATTGCAGCAGCTGTTCTGCCTCTTTCTGATTGCCCGTGAAACAGTGGAAGACACCTCCCGAGCCGACTTTCATACTTTTTCAGGATATGTACTAACTCATTCTGGGCCTTACGGCAATGTCATCATCCAGTGGTAATTGCACCTCAACAGCCCACTCCACCTGCGCTTCAAAAAGCCAACAACTGCTCCGTTCAAGGTCCTGTCCCAATAAAAGTCAAGTCCAACCTCACCAATGCAATGAAAGGAGCCTCATTGAAACGCGATTTCATTGCATCAGCTGCATCTCCCAGTCGGCTTTTACTTCCTCAGGATGCAGACCAATCATTGGAAAAAGCATAGCCGGGGAAACTGCCGACACACATCAGGACGGTGTCAACAGACTTCAAGTCAATGGCAGGAATGAACACACGGCCCACACCTTGCTCCTTAGCCCTGCTGATTACATCGGGCAAATCGGCTTTGAATTCCTCGCCATCTAAATGTGTATGTGTATCTGTAAATGTCATTTTCAATAAATATGTTCCTCATTTCGACGATAATAATAAATCACCCTATACTTCGGCACTGTTCAAATTTCACCTCGGGTGGTTCATTCTGAAAGTGCGCCTCTATCTGATTCCACAGATTAAGAGATGATTTCATCGACCTTAGGACGCAGCATCTGCACCTTATCAAGCGTTGTTTGAGTCTGCAACATCAGTTTCCGCTGCTGTTCATAAGCTTCATGAAAGATGTCGAAATGGGTTGACACCATGCTGATAGTAGGGTTATAGATAGCCCTTCCACCCTGCTTTAGTCGCGCTTTCTCACCTTCAATGATCTTTCGGCCCCCATGCAAGCAACCCCTTCAGCCGACTTCAGATTAGCCGGCATTGCCTTTGCTTTTCATCCAAACCATATAGCTTCAGCTGTAAGCTTTCCTATGTTTCTCCACGCTCTACAGCCATGAGCAGAACCTGAATGAAATGCCCACATACATTGCTGCATTGCGTTGAGGCTTCTCTACATACGGCGTTCTTCGCGTCTGTACTTTCAACTGAAGGGTATATTGGTCGACAGCAGTTTTCAGTTCGTTATAAGCCGGTTGTGCCGCATTGATAGTCTCCCAGTCTACAAACCGACCTCTCACCGTGTAGAGACTGTCGTTTCCAAGCAATGTCTTCAAGGCCTTAAAGCCTGCTTGCATCCGTTTTAGGTAATCTTCTATAAGGCATTATCTGCTTCTCGGGATTGGTTCACTTAATTCTTCCGATGCATCATTTTCTGTGCATAAAGCCGAAGTTCGGCCTTACGTTCATCGCTCACTTGCACTGCATCAAGATACTTCTTACTCTCTTCAAAATAATAAAGCAATCTTCTCAGTTGCCAGTTTATCCACGCCCACCTTATTATATATAGCAGTCACAGCACCACTTTCTCATCGCTGTTGAACGTCTCTGCTTCCATCCAATGCTGCAGTTCACGCCGCTGTTCGGCATCAGCTCGGTTGTAAGCATTGATGAGCATGTAGGTTTTCTTATTGCAGATGATGTCTCCTCCGACTTTCTTTCCAAAGACTTTCGGGTCACCATAAACATCAAGATAATCGTCCTGAAGCTGAAAAGCCAATCCAATCTGCTCGCCAAATTTATAGAGATTGTCCTGATCCTGCTTCGAGGCACCGGCCAAGATAGCCCCAATCTTCTGCGCACAAGCCAGCAGAACGCTCGTCTTGAGGCGTATCATCTCAATATATTCGTCTTCAGTGACATCATTGCGCGTTTCGAATTCCATGTCATATTGCTGCCCCCTCACCTATCTCCAAGGCCGTTTCCCTGTGAACGTATGAAGCACATCTGACAGATAAACAGGATTACACTTTGCCATGCGTTCATAGGCAAGAACCAGCATCGAATCACCGCTCAAGATAGCTGTGTTGGCATCCCATTTGCGATGAACTGTTTCATGTCCGCGCCTCATATCAGCGTTGTCCATCAGGTCATCGTGCAACAATGTATAGTTATGATAGGTCCTCAAGGCGCAGGCCGGCATGAGGGTTTCAGACTCCACATCGTCTTAAACAGACCGTAAGACAACAGCATCAGCACTGGCCGAATACGCTTTCCACCCATCGAAAAGCACGTATTTCACGGGGTCATACAGGCCACTTGCGCGATCATACTTCAGATTGTCTAAAAAGTCATTGACCTTTACTAATAATTCTTCAGCTTTCATTTTATAACTTAAAGTTTATCGGGATGGCAAACATCGTCCGACAAGGTTTGTTCTTCTCTATTCCCGGCTTCCATTTCGGCATCATCTTGACCACACGTAAGGCCTCTTGGTCGAGCAAAGGATCGATGCTTTTCTCTATTTTCTCATTCGTAACAGAACCGTCCTTATTGATGATGAACGACACAACTACTTTTTGGCTTCAAGCCTCTGGCGCTGTGCCAAAAGCGGGGTAATCGCAGGTTGCGTGTGAGCCATTTCATCAGCTCAACCATACCTCCCGGGAACTCCGGCAGCTTCTCTACAATACGGAAATGCAGCGGATTATCATTCTCGTCAACAGCCACTTGCGATTGAGAAGCGGTAGAATTAGCATCATCCTGCGTGTTCGTACGCATGTTCTCACCGCCTACACCCTGTGTCATATCACCATTGTCAGGACTGAGTTTCTCAGCCATTTGGGGCGTCTTGTCCACTGCTTTGAGTTTTTCGGTGACGGCATGTGTGGCTCCACTCGGTGCAACCGCTATCATATCCCTGACATCCATGGCCGGCATCAGCTCGATATCCTGGCTCACATCATCGGTCATGTCATTGTTGTGACTGTCGTCAGCAGGCCCCGAGTATATTCAAAGCCCACATAAAGCATGGCGAGCACTAACACTAAGCCCAACAGGAAATTGGTTGTTCGCTTGTGTTCTATGTCTGCACGATATGACTTTTTATTTCCATGCTATATGAAACACATTCACTCTCCACGCATCATGCAACATCTGAAAACTCTTTCTATAACTCATTGACTACCAACTGATTTCAGAACACCTCGCAATCTGCGTCATTTTTACCGTGCAACTTGCGTCAGATTACGCTCATCTGCGTCAGTTTGCACGGTAAAATGATCGCAGATTGAAAACCCATTCATGCTATATGAAAATACGGTCTCTTTGGACTTATTCATTAACATGCTGTCAACGGTCTCACATTGTAAGGCAAAATTAATGCTTATATTTGACCGTATCTTTGTCGAATAATTAGGAAAATTAAATGAAAATAACTGCATTCGCACTTCTATTTAGTTTATGTGCAACTCCAGCCGTTGCGCAGGAAAGTCTGACGGGATATAACTTCCTCAGACTGCCCAACAGTGCCCATGGAGCAGCCCTCGGTGGCGACAACATCACACTGATTGAGGACGACGAATCGCTTATTTTCAACAATCCGGCCCTGCTTTCAAGTGTTTCAGATAAGACCATAAGCCTCAACTATATGAACTATATGCGTGGCGCAAACATGGCAAGTGCAGCTTTCAACCGCAATGTCGGCGAGCATGCTTCGTGGGCTGTTTCAGCGCAATATCTCAACTATGGCAAGATAAAAGAGGTGGATGAGAACAATGTGCAGACAGGAGAATTCTCGGCAAAAGACATCTCGTTGGCCGGCTATTTCTCGTATATGCTTACTGAACGGCTTGCAGGTGGCATTGCCGCGAAGTTGATAACATCATATATCAGCTCGTATAATTCCATTGCCATGGGCGTTGACTTGGGACTTAATTACTATGACAGTGACCACGAATGGAGCGTTTCGTTAGTGGCTAAAAAGCTTGAGGACAACTCAAAAGCTTACGATGACCAGTTTGAGAAAATGCCTTTAGATGTTCAGCTTGGAGTAAGCAAAAAGCTCACAAAACACCCCCATTGGGCTGTCTGCAACCCTTGTAGACATGAATCACTGGAACTACAAATTCATCGACCATTTGGTAGCAGGTATAGATGCACATCTGTCAGAAAGCATCTGGGTTGGCCTTGGATACAACTTCCGTAGGGCGCATGAGATGCATTACCGATACGTCCGGCGAAGAAAAGTAGCCACGGGCAGGGCTTCAGTATGGGTGCAGGTTTGAACTTGGAGCGGTTCAAAATCAACCTCGCCTATGGCAAATATCACGTCAGCAACAATTCAATCATCATTAATATTGCTTATTCATTATGAAGAAAATAACCATTGCCATTGACGGATTTTTCGTCATGTGGCAAGAAGCACTATGTCAAAAGACTTGGCCAAGAAATTAGGATATGTCTATGTAGATACCGGTGCCATGTATCGCGCCGTGACGCTTTATGCCATGAGAAATGGGCTTTTCAATGCCGATGGTAGCGTCAAGACGGCTGACCTGAACGTCAGATGAACAAAGATTAACATAACATTCAAACTTAACAAGACGGCCGAAAGACCCGATACTTACCTGAATAATGAACTTGTAGAAAACGACATCCGGACGCTTGAAGTGAGCAATCATGTCAGCCAGATTGCAGCAGTTCCTTTCATACGTGAAGCCATGGTAGCCCAGCAACAGCGTATGGGGAAAGACAAAGGTGTCGTGATGGACGGGCGAGATATCGGCACAACAGTGTTCCCCGAGGCTGAACTGAAAAGTGTTTGTCACGGCTTCTGCCGAGGTAAAGAGCACAGCGTCGATATGACGAACTCAAAGAAAAAGGCATGCCTGCTGACTTCAACGACATTCTGAAAAACGTGCAGGAGCGCGATTATATCGACAGTCATCGTGAGATAAGTCCGCTCCGAAAGGCTCCCCGATGCTATCGAACTCGACAACAGCCACATGACAATTGCCGAGCAAAGTGCATGGCTCATGGAGCAGGTTAAACAGAAAATTGAGTGTAAAAGGCTTATTTTACAGTGTGGCTTCTATTTGGTTCCTATCATATTAAGGACATAAATATTTGGAAGATGACGAAAAATAATCTATATTTGCAAAGACAACAAGAGCAGAACTGCAATGACACAGTGGTAATTACGATTAAAGACGACAAGATAATCCCTACCTCAAGAAAGTTCTTGAGGCTATAAGCAAGAGTCGTTAATGTCAAGACATGCGGTGAAAAACTGGAATCATTGTCGATCCACTGATACTGGTTGGGCACTGAATGACGACATTGTAAGTGACGTTATGGCACTACCGTTCAGGCAAAGACAAAGGATATTTGGCTAAAAGATGCAGATGATTGTGTTTGCCCAATTGGATGCATAGGTTACATTATTCGCTACTCTTCAAACTTCGAAAGCATATAAACGTTGTAAGAAGAGGGACTTGACATGTCATTACTAAAGGAAGTAATTCAATTCTCTCTGAAGAAGGAAAAACTTCCTCCACATATCATGCCCATACTCTACAAGGAAAGTATAAAGATCTATGGGAATGTCATATCCAACCAGACTGGCTTCTTGTTTGGGAACAAAACGATAAAGAGTTTATTCTATACTTTCTCAGTACAGGAACACATAGTGATTTATTCAAGAAATAAGTTAAAATCTATGCAAACACACGCTAATAAATCACATCTTGACTTTTGAATGGTAACTGTTCACTATAGTATTAGTACAAAACAAACATATCTTCACAAATCATTAATGCTCATATAGAGGCTCTCAACATAGAGCTTTCACTATTCACAAACAGACTTCTCCCTGTCTTCAGAAACCTTTTGATTTCCTTTCAGGAACTTACTTAACGGTTAAAAACTAAAAACCGAGAAGCGTTTTCTTGCATTTACTCGTTCACAATGACGCCACCACGCGGCTGAACCGTCACTCAATTGTCCGTTACGCTCCCACTTTCTGACGCTTCATGCCTGGTGTAGCCACAAAAAGAGCCCTGCCTTTTTCGGGCCATCTGCATACACATTGACTTCTTTTCCGGCAAACATCGGGAGATGAAGTGTCAAGGTAACAGGCTTCTCTTCAGCGCGATGACAGCAGCATGCCACTTACCTTCCGTGGTTTGCCGAGCCACAGCAAAAGTGCTTTCCGGGGTAACCGGCAGGAAACGGAGGTCTTTCCACGTTGTAGGGAGCTGCTTCAGCCAGTCTGTTTCGAAAGCAGGCAGACTTTCAAGTGCGTTCGGTGTCAGTGCCACACAGTTCACACTACACTGATTGGTGATGGCCGTTGCCATTTCAAAGATATCACCTGTGAACCGTTGATGACGGCTCTTGTTGTCCTTGCTCATATAGCGGTTCATCAGCACCCCACCCCAATCGAATGCTGCAACGGCATTTCTTGTAAACGGATACATGGTCAGTTCGAATGCTTCCTGCTTGGCATGATGTTCTGTAGTACACATTCTCACTCGCTAAAGCGGCTTCATTAGCCACAAAGTTAGGATACATACGCTCCCAGCCACGTGGCAATGTGCAGCCATGGAAGATGACTTGAAGTCCATAGTCATTGGCATCGCTGAGGATATCCTGATAGAGTTGAAGCGTCTGTTGCTTGTCGCCACCGAAGAAATCAACCTTTATCGCCTTCACACCTATCTTCTTCATCCACGCCATGTCACGCTTACGGGCAATCGAATTGCTCATAACATTGCGCGGACCCTGCGGTGCATCGTTCTCCGTTCCATTGCTGTTATACCACAACATGAGGCTCACGCCCTTGCTTGTGCATAACGTGAGAGCTCTTCCATACGCTTTCGGCCAATCTGTTTTATCCCAAAGTGCATCCACAAGGATATATTCATAGCCCATCTTGGAAGCCACATCAATAAACTTTACCTGGTCATCATAGTTGCAACTTTCATCCATCCAAAGTATCCAACTCCATGTATAGCGCCCCGGTTTACAGTCATATTTCGCCTTATAAAGCGGTTCAACGACATCATAAGGGACGGTGGTTTCAACAATAGGTTGCAGCGAACGGCCCACTGTTATCGTGCGCCATGGCGTGCTTCCCGGTACAGGAATGGACGCAAACTCACTGCCAACACCGTTGTTTTCTCCTGCTTGCGGATAGGCAACATGATATCCCTTGCCAGGCTCATATTCGGAGAGTCGGCATCCGGGATAACTCGTTGTACCTGTTTCAGAGACAAGAACCCACGTGTTTTCTCTGCCGTTTGGAATGCGATAAAGACAGGGGAAAGTATATCCAACGCCATAGGTTGACTTGTCGGTCAAGCGTGCATCGGCGCGATATTCTTCCTCATAACTCGGCTTTGTGCGTTCCCAACCCGACATAGGCTGTATCTGTGGCGTGAGGAAAGTATGCGTTTCATCGGGGAAAATTGAAACTGCTAGCCTCGCTATATACAACGCCACACCGTGGATTTTCACCCTTGGAAGGCAGCAAGGTGTAGCGATAAGCCACATCATGATTGCCTACAGAGAACGTCATCTGCAACGGGAAACCTTTTTCATTGACTAATTTCAACGTCAATTGGGTTGCTTCATAGTCCACATGTGCACGTTTTGTACGCGTCATATCGTATGCCTTATTCATCGCCTTTTCCGTGCCTTTAACGATTCTCATGCCTTGTGTGAAGTCGCCATAATCGGCTTTCGGTCCAAGCGCTGAAGGCTTCAGGACTTCTGTTCCGTCATAGAAAATCGCATAAGCAAGCTTTCCTCCTTCATCGTTGACCGAGAGTTTGAGCTTTTTGTCAGGTGAATAAACAGTGTGAACGTCGGCAAAGACCATTGCAGTGAGGCTCAATGCCCATGCCAATAAAAAGGTTTTCTTCATGTTATTACGTAAAAGTTGTTTTGCATTCACAAAGATAAGACAAAAGCAACAAACCACAAAAGCCAAAGCGAAGAAAAATCATCCGAATGACGAAACTAAGCGACAAAACAGAAGAAAAAGACCTTACAGATGATGATTTTTTGTTGAATTCCTTGCTCGTTTTTAACACTTCAGAAGACCACCAAACAGAGAAAAACAGACGAAAAAACAGGAGTTAGTTTGCTTTTTCAAAGTTCTTTGTGTGCAATTTCATTCATGATGCGCTGTGATTTGACGCAAGTCATGCTGCTGTTGCGTCAGATTACACCATGAAATGATGCAAGATATAAGTTGATTTGACGCAAATTGCAGTGTTTCTCAGCGTGATTATTCCCCATAATTTGACTTGGATTTTATAACCATCTGACTGTCAATATGTTGCAAAACCGTAAAAAACAGCACCTATTTGGAACGAAAAAGCCTTCTGTTTTTGAATTCACTGATTTAACAAGCACAACTGTAAACATTAATGATAAGATTTAACATATCATCCGCCTCCTGCTATTTCATCATGACTTTCAACGCATCGGAGGGTATGTTTCCTATCATTTCTCCTTGAAACAGAGCATAGACTATATGGCAAAGAAAAAGCCCCTGACTCAACGTCGAGGCCTATTTCTTTTGAAATGTTTCAGTAGTTTGTTCTTAAGAAGTCATGAGTTTATTGAAAATCTGTATTGTTTCCATTATCAATCTGGGGCAAAGATAGGCAAAAGTTTCAATGAGTTGGCATGAAACGAAACAAATCATGCAAATAATTACGTAAACGTTTGCGGCAAAAAGTCTATCTGCATGAAGTGTCACCTCATAGCTTTTTCGCACGGAAAGAATTGAACTCCTGCATAACTTTCTTACAGTCATTCGATGAATTATCGTGCTAATTTATTAAATTTGCACCATATTATATATAAACAAAGCTGATGAAAGAATTTGTAATCTCTGAAGTCAAGGCCGAAAACAGCCATTTTGGTGGGTTTAATCACCAATAACCAGTCGAGAAGCCAAGACAAAGAATACTTAGATGAACTCGAATTCCTTGCTGACACGGCAGGGGCTGTGACCGTGAAAGCGCTTCACTCAGAAGGCAAACGGCCCCAGTGCGGTGACTTATGTGGGTAAAAGGTAAGTTGGAAGAAATCAAGAATTACATCGAAACTTGCGAAGAAAAACGAAGAACCTATAGGGTATGGTTATCTTCGATGATGAGCTTTCTGCCAAGCAAATCCGCAACATAGAAAACGAGTTGAAGGTAAAGATACTCGACCGAACCTCATTGATTCTCGACATATTTGCAATGCGGGCACAGACTGCCAACGCTAAAACGCAAGTGGAATTAGCCCAATATCGTTACATGCTTCCACGCTTGCAACGACTTTGGACGCACCTGGAAAGACAGGGAGGTGGCTCTGGTTCGGGTGGAGGTAAAAGGCTCTGTGGGACTTCGTGGCCCTGGAGAAACACAGCTTGAAATGGACCGTCGTATCATTCTTCAGCGCATCACGCTGCTCAAACAGCGCCTCGTGGAGATTGATAAGCAAAAGGTTACCCAGCGAAAGAACCGTGGACGAATGATCCGTGTGGCGCTCGTGGGCTACACGAATGTGGGTAAAAAGCACCATCATGAACCTGTTGGCAAAGAGCGAAGTGTTTGCCGAAAACAAACTGTTTGCCACGCTTGACACCACCGTTCGCAAGGTTGTTGTCGACAATCTGCCTTTCCTGCTGGCTGACACGGTAGGTTTCATTCGCAAACTCCCCACAGATCTCGTTGATTCTTTCAAGAGTACACTCGACGAAGTGCGCGAGGCTGACGTGCTGTTGCATGTGGTTGACATCTCACATCCCGACTTTTGAAGAGCAGATACAGGTAGTGGAAAAAGACACTTGCCGACTTGGGTTGCAGTGACAAACCCTCGATGATTATCTTCAACAAGATTGACAACCATCATTGGGTGAGAAAGATGAGGACGACCTTACGCCCGAAAACGCGCGAGAATGTCACATTAGAGGAACTGAAAAAGACATGGATGGACGCCTCAATGATAACTGCCTGTTCATCAGTGCCAAGGAGAAAAATGAACATAGATGAGTTCCGAAGCACCCTATATAAAAAGGTGAGAGAGCTTCATGTGCAGAAATATCCCTACAATGACTTCCTATATCCGGAGGTGGAATAAACCACTTTACCCCTCGGTAATCGTAATTATGATAATGAACAATGAATTATGAATGAACATCATGCGACAACTTACAGATGAAGAAATAAGGGTTCTTGAAGACCGAAACTGCTGGGCTGAGGACTGGACAAACGTGCATGTATCAGATGATTTCAAGCCGAATTACATGCATCGGGTAATGCTTACGGTGAGATTTCTATCGGCGACTTCGACAAGAACATTGAAGTGAGCCGTGGTTTCCTCAAGCATTCGGGCATCAACAACGCCACGTTGCGCAACGTAAGCATTGGTGATAACTGCCTGATTGAGAACATTGGCGGCTTCATCAATAACTACACGATTGGTGACGACTGCTATATCAGCAACGTAAGTGCTATGGAAACCACCGACGGGAGCTACCTGTGGCGAGGGCAATCTCATCTCCGTGCTCAATGAAGTTGGCGATGGAAACGTGATACTTTTCAGCGACTTGAACAGTCAGTTTGCTGCTTTCATGGCAAAACACTTCGGCGACAAGCCCCTCAAAGATGCCATTCGGCGCCTCATCAACGAAGAGATTGCCCGCAAACGCCACGATCAAGCCTATATAGGAAACCATGTCAAGATTGTCAACACCAAGGAGATTACGAACACGGTTGTCTATGATGACCGCGAAATCAATGGCGCTGCACGCCCTCAGCGACTGTACTATTCTGAGTTCACCTGCTTCAGCGTGTATATCGGTACAGGCGTTATCTGCGAGAATTCGATTATCAGTGAAGGCTCAAGCATTATCAACAGCGTTAAAATTCAAGACTGCTTTGTGGGCGAAGCCTGTCAGATCAGCAACGGATTTACGGCATCTTCAAGCGTGTTCTTTGCTAATTTCTACATGAGTAATGGGGAAGCTTGCGCCGCATTCTGTGGGCCCTTTTACGGCCAGTCACCATAAAAAGCAGCTGCTTATTGGCGGTCAGTTCTCTTTCTATAACGCTGGAAGTGCAACGAATTTCAGCAATCATGCCTACAAAATGGGGCCTATGCACTACGGCATTTTGGAGCGAGGAACGAAGACAGCCAGCGGTGCTTATGTGCTCATGCCGGCCTATATCGGAACTTTCTCCGTGTGCTTTGGCAAGCTGATGTATCATCCCGACACGCGCAATCTGCCGTTCTCTTACCTCATCGCTTACGGCGATACGATGTATCTTTCGCCTGGAAGGAACATCACAACCGTAGGACTTTACCGCGACATTCGCAAGTGGCCGAAGCGCGATGTGCGTCCTGTGGGCAGTCAAAAAGCATCGTCAACTTCGATTGGCTATCTCCTCTCCGTCGGAGAGATAGTAGAAAGGAAAGCAAATCCTTGAGAAACTGCTCGATGCCAGTGGCGAAAACGTAACCACTCACACCTATCAGTAACTATGTGATCAATGCAAGTTCGCTCAACAAGGGCATCAAATACTACGATATTGCCCTGCGTATCTATATGAGAGCCGTGCTGAAACGAGTCATCAAGAAATGTGGAACAGTCGAGCCTCCGACGACAACTGTCAGGGCTTGGAAAAGTGGAATGACCTCAGCGGACTGCTGCTTCCGGAGAGTGAAGATGCGACTGATTGACGATATCAAGAGTGGAAGATTGAAACCATACAGGAAGTGACTGACCGTTTCAAGGAAATCAACTGCAGTACCGTGAATATCAGTGGGCTTGGACTTATCAGATGATACTTGACTACTATCATCTTTCAGAGATTACTGACGCAGATATTGAGCGAATTCGCGAGGACTATGTGCGTGCCCGACGTGCATGGATTGCCGAAATACGTAAAGATGCCGAGAAAGAATACGCCATGGGAGATGTCGAAAAGCTATGCACTGATGACTTTATCGACAATCTTGACCACGAAATTGATTTTTGAAAAACTAAAAGAATATGAGACTAAAAACGATTTTATTCACATTGGCTTTGACCGCAATCTCATCAGTTTCGGCCAAAGACTACCACTTCACGACCGTCAAAGGTGACGCGATGCAGACGCGCATCTACACCCTTGACAACGGCTTGAAAAGTATTTATGAGTGTCAACAAAGCGCAGCCAAGACTGCAAGCCAACATTGTAGTCCGCACGGGATCGCGCAATGATCCGGCCGAAACTACAGGGCTTGGCACACTGCGGAGCATCTGATGTTCAAGGGAACACAGCAGTTTGGCACCACAGACTACGCCAAGGAAAAAGCCTTATCTCGACGAAATTGAGCGACGTTATGAACACTATCGCACGCTCACTGACCCTGCACAACGCAAGAACGCCCTATCATGAAATCGACTCAGTGTCGCAACTTGCCGCCCGATATAACATCCCGAATGAATATGACAAGCTCATGGCGAGCATCGGATCTGAAGGAAGTAACGCCTACACAAGCAACGATGTGACCTGCTATGTGGAGAATATTCCATCGAATGAAATCGCAAACTGGGCACGCATTCAGGCCGACCGCTTCCAGAATATGATTATCCGCGGCTTCCATACTGAGCTTGAAGCCGTCTACGAAGAGAAGAACATATCCATGGGAAGCGACGAGAAGTAGGGTGAGTATGCCGCCCTTTGGAAGCTCCTCGCTCCTACGCATCCATACGGCACCCAGACCACAATCGGCGAGCAAGAACACTTGAAAAATCCTTCAATCGTCAACATCAAGAACTATTTCCACCGTTATTATGTGCCCAATAATGTGGCTATCGTGCTTGCAGGCGACTTCAATCCAGACGCCGTTATCGCAATCATCGACCGATACTTCGGCAGCTGGAAGCCCAGCAAACAGCTTTCCCGCCCCGAGTTCGAGGCCCAAAAGACCATTACGAGTCCACGCGATACCACTGTCATCGGACTTGATGCAGAAAACATAATGATGGGTTGGCGCTTCAAAGGTGCCAATCAGTTGCAGAATGACACGCTTGATATCGTGAACCGTATGCTTTCGAACGGCAAGGCCGGACTGCTTTGACATCAATATCAACCAGCCTATGAAAGCCATGGAAACAGGCACATATCTCGACGAACTTCACGACTATTCGATGCTCCTTATTGAGGGAGTGCCCCTTGCAAAATCAAAAAGCTTGACGACCTGAAAGCCCTCATCTTAGCCGAAACAACAAAGTTGGGACGCGGTGAATTCAGCGATGATCTGCTGCCAGCTGTAGCGCCAACAAGAAACTTCAATTCTACAAGTCGCTCGACAGCAATCAAAAGCGCGTCAGCATGATGGTAGATGCTTTCGTCAACGACAAGCCATGGGCTGATGTCACAGCAGATCGAGCGTCAGGAAAAAGCTTACCAAGCAGGACATCATAGACTTGCACGCCGTCATCTGCGCACGGATAACTACGCATGTGTCTATAAACAGATGGGGCACCGACACCACCTTGAAGAAGATTGAGAAGCCTATCATCACCCCAATTCCTGCAAACCGCGAGTTTGAAAGCAAGTTCCCTCAACGAAATCCGCACGGCAAAAACGAGCTGATACAGCCAGTATTCGTGGATTTCAAGAAAGAACTTACATTCTCAAACACAAAGTCTCGCCTGCCTTTGATCTACAAGAAGAACACTGACGACGGCATTTTCGACCTCGTTTTCCGCTATGATTTCGGCTACACTGCCAACAAACTCACAACACCGCCTTTGATTATCTCGACTATATCGGCACCAACGACATGACTGTTTCACAAATCAAACAGGCTTTCTACAAGCTTGCCTGTAAATATTATGCCGTCATGGACCAGCGCACACTGAGCATCTATCTCACCGGTCTCAATGAAAACATGCCGCAAGCACTGCAACTTTTAGAAAAGATTATGCATCAGGCAAAGGCTGACAAGGCCTCTTGGAGCCGCTATTGTGACATGGTTGAGAAGCACGCAACGATGCAAAGACCGATCAGAAGGCTAATTTCAATGCGCTTTGGGACTATGCAATCATGGAAAATACAATCCGACGCGCGACAAGACCCATGTAAAAGACCTGCGGACCATGGATCCACAGCAGCTCGTTGACATGCTTGCACAACTGGAAAGATGCAACACACCGTGTTATACTACGGCGCATCCGACCTCAAGCAGCTCGACAAACTGCTCACCAAGGAGCATCCTACACCTGCGAAATGGGCACCCATGCCTGTCAACAAGCCCTATAAGCCACAGCTGACGGCACAAAACGAAGTGCTCATTGCCCCATACGACGCCAAGAACATCTATCTCAGACAGTACAACAACGAAGGGAAGACATGGTCGCTTGCCAAAGCTCCCGTTGAAACCCTATTCAATCAGTACTTCGGCGGAGGCATGAACACGGTGGTTTTCCAGGAACTTCGCGAGACACGTGCACTGGCTTACAACGCTTATGCCATGTATAAACGTCCTGAATATAAGGACGATTCGGAAAGCTTCTTCACGCATATCATCTCACAAAACGACAAGATGGGCGACTGCATCAAGGTCTTCAACGAGATTGTCGACAGTATGCCGCAGAACGAAGCAGCGTTTGATTTGGCCAAACAAAGCCTCACGAAATCCATTCAAAGCGAACGAACAACGAAGTTCAACATCTTCCAACGCTATCTGTTCCTCAAGCAATTGGGCCTTGACCACGACTACATGCAGGACATATATGCCGCATTACCGAAGCTTACCTTGCAGGACATTGTCAGCTTCGCCCGTCAGAACATTGCCCATAAGCCTTATCGTTATGCCGTTCTTGGCAATGAAAAGAACCTCGACATGAAAGTACTTGAAAAAGATAGCCCCCGTGAAACGCCTCACGACGGAAGACATCTTCGGAGAGTAAAAGGCTGAGAAAACTAAAAGGTAAAAAGAATGGAAAAGCAATCTTTTGCCGAAAAATAAGATACAACTTCTGTTAAAGGGATATGCTTCATCCATTGAAACATATCCCTTTTTCCTGCTTTCAATGTGGCATCATGTTTCAATTCTGTGACAGCAGACCTTGAGAATAACAAGGATTAAAGCAAGAAGCGAATGATATGTTAAATCTTGTCATTAATATTTACAATAGTACTTGTTAAATCAGGTGAATCTCAAAACCAAAGTCTTTTTGGTTCCAAATAAGTGCTGTACGGTTTCGCAACATATTGACAGTCATATTGTTATGAAATTCAAGCCGATTATGGGAATAATCACGCTGAAAAACACTGCAATTTGCGTCAAATCAGCTTGTATCTTGCATCACTTCATGGTGAATCTGACGCAAACAGCAGCATGACTTGCGTCAAATCACAGCGCATCATGAATGAAATAGCACATCAAGGACATTTTGAACGCGGAGATACGCCCATTTTTCTGCTTTTTTATTTTCTATTTGGTGATGCTCTGAGATGTTAAAAACAAGACATTGTTTACATTATCAAGCCATGCAAATGGCTCGTATATTCCACTCTTAAGCATCTCTCCTCATCATGACAGGAGCTGATATTGCATGGTTTCCTTTCGCAAAATCCGGAAAAAAGATGCGTACGAAAAACGTGAAATTCGCTACGAATTACACATATTTTTATACCTTTGCAACTATCAAGCAATGAGAAATTCGAAACAATATCATAAACAAAAACATTATGGCAAGTCAGTTGAATTCAAGTATGCACCGATGTTTCAGGTTGGAAAAGGACGACACGGAATATCGTCTTCTGACAAAAAGAGGGTGTAACAACAAGCGAATTTGAAGGCGCTAGATTGTAGAAAGTCTCAAAAGAAGCCTTGACTCTTCTTGTACAGCAGGCTTTTCACGATGTTGAGTTCATGCTGCGTCGCGCACACAACGAGCAGGTTGCCGCCATACTTAGCGACCCGGAAGCCTCTGAAAACGATATAGTAGCACTGGCAGTTCCTCCGTAACGCCGGAAACTGCAGTCAAAAGGCATACTTCCTTTCTGTCAAGACACGGCGTGCAGCCATTATCCATGGCGAGAAAGGTCAGCAGATCTGGACTGGCTTTGAAGACGAGGAAGCGCTCACGCGGTGTCTACAATACCTTCACTGAAGACAACTTGCGCTATTCTCAGAATGCTCCGCTCAACATGTATGATGAGATTAACACCAAATGTAACCTGCCCGCGCAGATTGATATCGAAGCAACAGAGGCAGCAGAGTATCGTTTTGTCATAGTAGCTAAAGGTGGTGGCTCGCCAATAAAACCTACTTCTATCCTATGACAAAGGCAACTATCCAGAATGAAAGCACACTTCGCTCTTCTTGGTGGAGAAAATGAAGGCTTGGGAACCGCAGCCTGCCCTCCATATCATATTTGTTTCGTCGTAGGTGGAACCTCCGCAGAAAAGAACTGCTTACCGTTAAGCTCTGGATCTCATCAAGTATTACGATAATCTTCCTACCACCGGAGACGAGACCGGGCGTGCTTTTCGCGACATAGATCTTGAAAACAAGCTGCTCAAAGAGGCGCACAAGATTGGTCTCGGTGCACAGTTTGGCGGCAAAGCGCTGGCACATGACATCCGCGTTATCCGTCTTCCACGCCATGGTGCAAGCTGTCCTATCGGTATGGGAGTGAGTTGTTCGGCCGACAGAAACATCAAAGCAAAGATCAATGCGGACGGAATCTGGCTTGAAAAGATGGATACTAACCCTTCAGAACTTATCCCCGAAGCATACAGAAAGCCTGGAGAAGGCGCTAAGGGCATAGAGATTGACTTAGATAAAGGCATGGATGCCGTGCGCGCAGAGCTACAAAGTATCCCTGTTTCAACGCGTGTCAGCCTTAAAGGAACTATCATTGGCGCGTGATAGCCCATGCAAAAACTTAAAGCGCGTCTTGTGATGCAGGCGAAGATCTGCCACATACATGAAAGATCACCCTGTTCTATATGCTGGTCCGGCAAGACCTCGAAGGGATATGCCTGCAGGTTCGATGGGGCCGACTACTGCCAACCGCATGGATCCTGCGTAGATGAGTTCCAAGAACACGGCGGTTCTCGTCATGATAGCCAAAGGCAACCGCACCTGCTGTAACAGATGCCTGCAAGAAGCATGGTGGCTTTCATTTACGGGCATGATTAGGGCGGTGTTGCAGTGCTTTCACAGAGCAGTATCAAGAGTATTGAATGCGCAGAATACCCGGAATTGGGCATGGCCGTATGGAAGATACGCGTTGAAGACTTCGCTTTCATTCTTGTTGATGATAAAGGCCACGATTTCTTTTAAGGAACTGAAGCCGTGGACACCTTTGCGACCGCAAGAAATAAAGCCAACTGAAATCTCCCTCATTCTGTTTTCAAAAATCATGAAGCATGAGGAAAGAGTGATTGCGGGCAGAAGTTCTACTCATCGAGCGTACATCGAAAAACCGAGAATTGAAAAGAGACGGCAACATTGTACCTCACAGACCAGGCGAGGAGTCAGTGAACGCAAGTTCCATCGAAGAGCTGTCTGAACTTATGATACAGACTGTAGGATCATCAAATATACTCGATGAAAAGAATCACATCCATCCTGTTTATCCCATGCTTTTCGATGGGAAGCGTATGTGCCGTCACTCTGTCGACCCATACGCCGAAATGAAACACCTCAGGAAAAGAACTCTGCGGGCCGTGCAACCCTCGCCGGCTAGCAGCCGCCCAAGATGATATGGCATATGAGTTGCGCTGCATCCGCGATTTTTCTGCGGGAAGCTTTTGAAACAAAAGGATACAGATGCTGAGGGAAGGGCACGTGTCAGAGGCAGTTGTATTGCTACTGCAACCACGACAACCAGACATATCTCTTCTATCTGCCAGAGACACTCAAATCTCTGAAGAAAAACAGAAAGTGGGAGTATTACTACAATGCGTGGAGCGTCTTGGTAGAGAGGTATATGTACGAGGAAAAACTGCAGACTGCCTTGGTCGAAGCACGGAAGATGTATGCCGATGCACACGCGGTGAACAGCAACTACGGACTGGGGGTTTCCTCATACGATATTGGTAGCATCTACCAAACTATGGGCCGCTTTCGTGAAGCGGAAAAACTTAACGGAGAGTATTGCCGCCTGTCTAAGGAAGAAGATATCTCACAACTGCTCTCGCCCATACAATGCCTTAAGCGAGACTCTCGACGGATTGGGCGAGTACGGCAGACTGCGGGCAACAACCGAAAAATGGAAAAACGTCCTTGACAAATATCGGGAAGAGGCACTGCACAAGGGCTATACCCAGCCACTAAACGGACGTTACCTTTACTGTACACTGGCAGCTGCCGTTGCTGAAATAGAGACGGCAAATTATTCAAAGGCTTACAAACTGCTGAAACAGGCAGAGATATACGCAGAGGGGCGCAAGGCTGTCGCACAATACAAGCTCTTACAAGTAGAGGCACGTTACTATGCGGCGACGAAACAATATGCAAAAGCGATAGCCTGCAACCGCAAGAACATGGAAATCATTACGGCCTCGGTCGACTCCGTGAGTCTGCTCACCGTGACACAGCAGGCAGATTTTTCCTGAAAGCCGGACGGTATAAGGAGGCTGCCGAACTCTACAACGAGATACTTCCTCACAAGGACAGGCTGCGCACCACGGAACTTGCCAACCAACTCGACGAACTGCATACCATTTTTGAAGTGGATAAGCTCACACTACGCAACGAAATCATCACCACACGCTTCTATCTCTCTCTTATTATCGGACTATTGCTGTTGCTTACCCTCATCCTATACATTATATATATGCGCAGGATGCACCGTAAAGAACAGAGCCTTGTACGACTCATCTCTGCAATACCGACGTGCAGGACGAAGTAGAGTTCGGAAAAAGCCATTCCTGAAGAACAACTCGACTCGCGAAGGCAGGTCTTCACCGTCAACTGTGCGAACTGATGCAGACCAGGGAAGTTTACAAAGATACGGCACTGAACCGAGATATTCTGGCTGAACAACTCGGCACGAACTCCGTTTATCTTGCCGATGCCGTGCGCAAATATGCCGACGGTGCCACTCGTCAATGAGTTTATCAACAGCTACCGTCTCGCGTCGCGCAGCCTCGCTGCTGACCGGTAATCCTGACTCGAATATCAATGAAGCGAATTCGTCAGGCTTCAATTCCCCGTTCCACTTTCAACCGTTGCTTTCGAACCAGCTATGGCATGTCGCCCCTCGGAATACAAGGTCATCTCCAAAGAGAAGAAGAAGGGAAAAATAATAATTGCCAGGTCGATAGATACCGAAAGAGAGTATGTAAATGTGAACTGCCCCCTGAGTTGTTTTGTCAAACTCGGGGTTTTTCGTCTTCTGAGGAGTAGGAAACTGGAGCCAACGGCGTGGATTTTCCTCTCGCGGGGAAAGCCGATTTTCGCCGATTTTTGATTTTCCCTCGTGAGGGAAAGCCATTTTTCGCTGATTTCTGATTTTCCCCGTGAGGAAAGCTGATTTTTCGCTGAATTTTGATTTTCCCCCGTGGGAGATAGCTGATTTTCGCCGATTTCTGATTTTCCTCCTCCGGGGAAAGCCGATAAGCGTTCGATTTTCGAGGGCAAAAGTTTGCAGATTTTGTACGTCGCACCCACGAAGCGTGATTTTTCGTATTTTTCACCATCGTAGGGGTACAGCCTTTATTTTATGCGTTTTTCATCAATCGTACCCTCACGAAAGCTTCATTTTTCTGTTTTTCGTTGATTGTACCTATATCTGAGCAGATTTTTCTTGACACTCGATTTACTCCCTACCTCGGCAGATTTTCTTGAAAATCAACAGACCGTTTCTTTGCTCACGATTTTGATTATCGCTTTATCTTTCTGTCTTGATATTCCTTTTCCTATAAGAAAAGGAAAGAAAGAATAGAAACTTTTTCATCCGTATTTATCTGTCTTACGGTGATTTCGAATATGACACTCTTTCGGATATGAGACACCATAGGAAAAACATAGTTTCTAACTTTGTGCCAGCATCAACAAAAAGAATTAAGAGGATGTATTGCATATATAACAGAGGAGAGCAGATGCAGGAATGACCATCGGGTTTTTCTGCTGAAATGGATAAAATGCTCCTTATTCTTTCCACATGTGGAAAACGCCTTTTCTATCTCCGGTCCTTTCCTGTTCCTTTCGATGCGCTGGCATAGCAAAACATCTGCTCGAGGATCTCTCGCTAAAAAACAATCAGGAGATTCACACTGAGCTCATCAGACAGAGACAAAGCAACATCGCGACAGACTTTTTAGCTAATTATGATGAGAAGCAAACCATTTAAATTAAAACAAAATATGAATTATAAAAGAGTTATGTTGACAATGCTGTTTGGAGGAGAATTCTCCAACTCCATGCACAGGAGGTTTCGAAAGAACTATCCACGAGCCAAGGATGGTATGTCGGGCTTCGTGGCGGACTGTCGTGTACGTCTACATTCGTTTCGGCTGCTGCCGATAAATATCGGCCGGGTGGAATGCAGGATTTTCCGGAGGTTACCAATTTAACTCCGTATTTATCGAAGCTCAGTATTGAAATGGGGAGAGTCACCTCGAAGTCCGCAAAGGCGATGTCGGTGCGAACTATTGGTTGCAGCGATCTCGTGCGTTACCATGCTCCCGTCATTGGCCTCTGAGGTTTGGACTACAACGATCTCAAGAGCCGCGTCAGCATCCGGAGCTTCAGCTTGCAGGGCAATATCGACTTGCTTAAATCTTCCGCCCGTCAATCGTCGCTGGCGTATGGAGATTTCACCCTTGTGTCGGTAGTGCGTACGAAAGCCGATTTCATGGATATTTATGACAATAAGACCGTATGGGACTCGGGATCTCAATGGCACTTTGGGTGGGGTGGTGAGATACAAATCAGCTACCGGATATCCGAGCATTGGGCTATCGGCGCCTACGGTGGTTTCACACAGCTTGTCGGCAAACGTCTCGATCACATTCCAGAACAAGGCTACAAACAACTCTGCTCGCGAAAGCTGGCCTGAAGCTCACTGTATTCTGTAGGTAAAAAGTGAAAACGAACAGAGGCATTGCAGCCTTCAGAACCCATATGCCCGAAGTTGATGTTTTCACGCACAACCGAACGGAAAGAGGGCAACGAACCGGAAATGACAAAAAGTGACAGAACAGATTGAGCAGTCAAAGACAACTGAACGCCCCGTTTCTGAAGTAAGCGTGGTGCTACGAAAGTGTGGCAACAATCGACTTCCCCACAGTGTACTTTTGCTTTCAACAGTGCAAGGATTTCAAGAGAGGAAGCAAAATGCAGCAGATACTCCACCTACTACAAGACAATCCGAAGCTGAATATCATCGTGACAGGCTGGTGCGACACTGTGGGTAGCGATGCTGTCAACCTGCGTCTGTCAGTGCGACGTGCCAAAGCCCTCAAAACATGGCTGACCACTCGGAGTATCAATGCTGTCCGCATCAAGACCGCTGGCAAAGCTGCCGAGACTTTAACGAAAAGAACGCAGCCAAAGCGCGCGCCGTTCGGAAACAGTAAAGGAGGATTAAATTATGAAACAGATATCATTTTATTACACCGTCGTGTGCCGCTTAGTGCTCTCTGACACGTCACCTTTGTTATCACTTTTATTTTTCGTGACGTTCTTGTTTACATCATGCAACTCCAACGACACAAGCAATGAGGCTTACGGCATTTCTGCTACCCTTTCTTGGGCAGATCCCGCCGATGCCGGTCGCGAAATCAAGAATGTCAGCGTGGATATTCCAAGTTGGCGGCAAGCTCGTAGTCCGAGCGCGAATACAGTTCGAAGTTTCTGACCGCCTCGACATCCATCCGCTTCCCGTAGGGGAATACGACGTGGTGGCTGCGGGTCAATCTCATCAAACCTTTTTCCAAGCAGACAGCAACGAGACATTTTCCACATTGTCACTGAAACTTCAGGAAGCTTCGGCCTTAGCCGAGCACGCCCACTATGCCGTAGCGCACATCAGTCTGCCGAAGGATAGGAACATCCGTGCCAATCTCAAACTGCATCGCATTCTCTCGGAGCTCACGATAGAAGTGGAAGGCGTCCCACAGGGTGCGAAACTTGAGACCGTAGTGATCAATGCCGCCGAAGCTCTTATCCCCTCGCCAAAAGGAGGCCGACGGCACTTGGGGTAGAGCCTCTGAAAACAAGCACGCGAGCTAAAGGCAAAATCGCCGTCGAACAGAACAACATCATCAAGACTGAAACCCTTCGTCCGATGCCTCACGGTGAGCAATGCCACGCATGCCTATCTCCACTTTACGTTCCACCTGCAGACAAAAGCTTGCGCAAGGTGATGCAGAAGCTCTCTCATGAAGCCGGCTGGCAAAGTATACATTAAAAATGAAATATGCTGAACTTAAGCCTTTTCATGCATATCGATGCCACGCGGATCAGCGATTGGGAAGAGGGGTGGACAATCAGCGGGGAAATACTTAATCCATTACCCAATGAGAGAACTGATGAAACAACTTTTAACTATTATTCAACCTATAAAATTAACAAACATGAAGAAAGTTTCTTTCGTCTGTCACACTCAGCAGCCGTTGCACTCGGCAAGCTGCAATAACGACAACGGACAGAGTTGTCGCAGACCGCCAGAGTACATCACCGTGAGTACTTCCATTGACAACCTCGACCCGCGTCTCCACCACGGGCAACGCCCAAGTTCGATGAAGGCGACAAAATCAGCGTTCATGCCTGGACCGGCACTGCTGATGAGGTGGCACTCGCCAACCTTGCAGTGAACAACTCCATCAACGAACTGAAAAAGGGCAGTGGCAGGGCAACTCCTCTGAGAATGGAAAGGACATGTCAACGCCTCACTTCTTCCTCTCCGTCTATCCTGCCCGCACCATAACCAACTTCAAGGCCGACCCTGTGAAGGTAGACACGCAGAAGCAGTTGGAGAGCGACCTGCTCGTAGCCGTCAACAGGTAAAGCAAAGCGGGACTGCAAGCCACTGATAATCCGGTATCGCTCCATTTCGACCACATGATGTCCAAGCTTGTTCTGGAACTCACCCACCGCAACGAGTTCAGCGGCACGCCCACTGTCGGTTCGACAAGCATAGAGGCCAAGAACGAAGGCACCATTGATTACCCCAAAGGTGTGATTACTCCAACGGGACTGTTGCCCGTTCCACTTGCAAACAGTGAAGGCCAACGAGGTGTATGTTTCCGTCATCATGCCGCAGGCAGTGCAGAAGTTCACGATAACCATCAACGGCAAGAACTACGTCCACACTCATCCCACACAGCTGATGCGCTCGTCAAGGGCAAAAAGCAGACGGTGAAACTCATTGTGGGACGTAACCGCATTGAGACTCGACCAAGTGGTCGATCAACGACTGGGGATCTGCCGCGACATCACGGGCGGAGAAGCAGTGATTAAATCGATAATCTCTGATAAAACCCGTTTTTATATTTTCCAATAATAATCATCATAATCAAGATAATGAGCAATCAGAAATCAGTAATGCTTGCGTTGCCGCACTTGCCACAGCTGCGTGCAGCAATGACGAAAACCTCGTCACTCCGACTGATCATTTTCCCGCCGACGGCATCATTCGCGTGGCTGCCGATGTAACTGACCCACAAACCCGTGCGGAATGGAAACAAACAGTCTTACGATGTTCCAGCTTCGTGTACAGAACCCCGTCAATGACACCTATTCCTACAACGCTCAGATGAAGAAAGATGGCGACCAATGGGTGAGTTACAAGAACGACGGTTCTGAGAAAATGATGATGCTCTGGCAAAACAAGACGCAAAAGGTGAACGTAGCCGCCGTATGTATTCCTGACGTCACACTGACCGATGATAATTGGAAAGCCACCGGCGCCACACCTGTGAACACATCAAGGTAGAAGCCGACCAGAGCAAGGCCGACAAGCTGAACAAAAAGCGACCTCCTCGCGATGAAGAACCACGAGTTCAACCCTGCCACCGAACTGACCACGGGGAGGCAAAATGAAAGTAGAACTCAAGCACCGCCTTGCCAAGCTCAACCTCACCGTGAAGCTCGGTACGGATTTCAACCTGAACGGCATCGGCACCACCAACAATCCCATTACCGAGGTGAACGTAAATGGCACCAACACCAAGGCTGCATGGACACTCATTACCGATGAATTCAACGGGCTGAGCGAGATGAAATCCGTCATCCCCCTTCAGACTTCATACACCGCCGGTAATGCCGATAAGCAGAACGCCGTGGCAGATGAATGCATCCTCCTGCCACAGACCATCAGTGCCAACGGCTTCGCGGTGAAGATTGTCATAGGAGGCACATCACATGGAAGTCCGGGGACAAAGTTACCTCACATCCAACACGCAGTACAACCTCACCCTCACAGTGGGCAAGCGACATCGTTGTCATCGGCACTTCACCGCTACTCCCATGGATTGACGGCGACACGAAAAACATCGAGACAAAATAAAAACTTTTTACTACAATAAAAACATTTACATACAATGAAACTTCAGATAGTAAAATGCTTTGCAGTGGCTGCCTCTTCGGAGGACTGACCGCTCGTAACAACGAACTGACTGAGCCAGCAGACCAAGTTCTGAAAAATGCCGTGCGGATTACGGCGAGTAAACAACCCGTTTGTCACCACCCGTTCCATGCCTTTGGGCATCGGTGGAGACTCGCCAAGTTCATGAGGAGACGAAATCTGGTGACAAGCAATACAGCGACCAGCGTGCCACCTATCGTTTCGACGGCTCTGCCTGGACGCCCAAAGACGGCAAGTACCTCCTTTGGAGACGACTGGCAGTGAGACTTTCAAAGCCTTTTATCCCGCCGAATCGGGGCTTGCAAGCTGTTGCTGGGGCTCATATGTTTTTCCAACAGACCAGAGCAGTGATAGACAAAAATCGCTAAAGCAGATAGTACCTGATGCAACGGATCTTAACCATGCAAAAGACGAAAGACGCGTTGCACTTTGCGATGCACGCTCACGGCACGCCTTATTGTCGAGATAGCCGGCTTCAATCTCGAATTTCCTGCCGATGCCAAGGTGAAGAACGTCGAGTTTCATAACAGAAGGCAGGCGCCTCTCAAGCAACACACCTATGCCGGGGCGATGGCAGGCGCAGCATTTCACGGTGCTTGTTCCAGTGATGCTATGAACCACACGATTTCCCCTTTACCGTAGGCGGCAGGGGCGATGACCGCCAAGCTGCAGGATATTACGTATGGGATGAAGGCAGACTACACCTACAACCTCACGGTGGGCAAGTGAGAAACTCGAGGTGAGCGAAGTGACGGTACGACTGGACTGGCCGTGAAGCTCATCCCGGGTGAGAAGCCAACCTATCGAAATGCGGACGAGTAACGACATCGGCTGTAACTCCTGAAGCCGACGGCAAACCTATAACATCAAGGATGCAGAAGAATGGGTATGGCTTTGTGAACAGGTGAGGCAACAATACGATTCCACAGAAAGACCTGACTGTTAATCTGACCGCAGACCTGAACTTCGGCGGGACACGAATGTATCCTTTGGGATATACGAAAGACAATGCAAGCGGTAAGGTCGTTGGTTTCTGGGGCACGCTCAACGGAAACCATCACACGATAAAAAGAATTGAAGATGACGAAAAGGCACCTATCAGCATCTCGGTCTCATTGCTCAATTATATCCGAACTCCACGGTTAAAGACCTCACCGTAGAGTGCGACATCAAAGAAATTGTGACGACACTGGTTCTAGGAGCTGTGACTATCGGAGGAGTAGCAGGCAAACTGCTACGGGAGGTACCGTGCAAAACTGTACAGCCAAAGGAACCGTATCCTCCGATAGATAGCAGTCTATGGGAGGTGCTCATCGGCTATTTCTACGGAGGAACCATGATGCAATCGCTCAAACTATGCCAATGTCGTCTCCCTTCTCGACGACAGCAGGGATTATAGGGCGTGGCCGGATGTGTAGGCGATTTTTACAAATAGTACAGCCAAGTACGATATACCTTCTTTCATGATAGCCTGCGTCAACTACGGTACTATCTCTGTGCGGAAGCGGACGGACTGGAGGAATAACAGGGAGAGGCCGCGTTTAATTCGGACAAACCGGACGACGTCCGAAAGCACTTTTGTGGCCTGCTATAACGTCGATATAAAGGTCGTGGAAGGTGCAACTTATCAGGTCGAGACAGTAGGATTGTGTGTAGCACCATCTGAAAAGAACACAGCACTTTACGGCTGCGTCTTCAGCGCCGGCACTCTTCCGCAAAGATGGAATACCCGGCGTAAGCATAAGAAAAACCGTATGGCAATGGAGTCTTTGCCCTTTCTGACGCTTCGGATGATTTGCCAGAGTCTGTAGGAATAGCCGATACGAAAACTGCGGAAGAAAACACGTGCCGACCTGAACTCTCCGGCGACCATAAAGGCTATGAACGATGCTATCGAGGCCTTCAATGCAAAAGAACCGACTCATAGCTTGTACCTCACTGTCTCAAAGCGGGACCCAACTTATCCTGTTCTGGAATAGTGCCGAGACAAAATGATAATAACCTGAATTCAATATCGATAGATTTCGAGTAAAAACACATATATATAGTAGGTGAACCTTGCAAATGATACCAAGTATCGGTTGCAAGGCTCGCTATATATCCTTGATAAATACAGATGCGCTCTCTTGAAGAATGGCTACAAGAGATTTATAAACAGACCCGTCATCCCGACGAGTCTTTCTCTCTTATAGCTACTCACTATATTTCATCTTAAGTGATACTTAATTATCATTTGGACTTATATGAGTATAATCGTTTTAATTAGTCGCGCACCTACATGAGTTGAATTTTATTGTTGCAAAAGTACACATATTTCCTTATATAAGCCTTGTCAAAAAGGTATGTAAACTTTCCTTTTATGTATGAAATCACTGAAATAGAGATAAAAAGGGCATTTTAGCTACCTTTTTGGGATAAAAATACTGTTTTTCCACTTACGAAAAATGTTAAAATATAAACTAAAGTAAGCCTGATATGTCCTTATTATTCGTACCTTTACGACTACACATATCAAGCATCAATTATGGAAAGCAACAAGAACAAAATGCCCACGATTGCATCACTGAAAGAACTGACCGAATTGCTACAATCTACGGAATACAAAACTTTTGGGAGACCATGTTGTCACCTCAGACTATATGGCTTTCACCGATTGCGAGTCCTTTCTTTTCAAGCAATAATAGCGCCAATGCGCCCATTCGCATGGAATAGCAAGCGTGTTGCTATCGTCAAACAAGGTTCTTGTTGCCCTGTAGTAAACTCGCGTCCCTATGCTTGCGAGCCTGGAGATATGATTTTTCATCAACTGGGGAAGTGTGCTCGACGACGACAGCTTGCACCTGACACACGGTTTGAAGGCTTTGCATCAACCGAGGAATACCTGCGTCAACTCTTCGGATTGGATATTCACTAATGCTCAAAAACCCGGGACTTTGTTTCAAAGTTCACCAAGCGAGGAAGAAAGTAAGGTTTACAAGTGCTATCTCGATACGATCATGAGCCTCTCAAAACTACCTACTGGCGACAAAAACAAAGCACTCAATGCTCTGTTTGTAGCTGCACTCAACTTCGCCGAAAATGCTTTATGACCAAGACTTTGTAGCTCCACAGGAAAGAATTGGTCGTTGGGCAAACAGCAGACCGAGGCTTTTCATTCAATTGGTTAATCAAAAGGCACACACCGAACATGAGCTTTTCGTTTTATGCTTCTACGCTCTGCATGTCTAACCACCCACCTCAGTATGGTCGTGAAACGGGAAACGGGAGAACTGGCCAAAAACATGGATTGACTCGAGCGACCATTTCAGCAATCCAGGCGGAGTTACGCTATTCAACAAAACACTCACCCAACTCCGCCAACGAATTCAATTTCCCTTCACTCAGCAGCTTCTGCAAGTTTTTCAAACGCCACATAGGACTTTCACCACGACAATACAGAGCGGAAATTTGAGGACAAGACGCAGCTGTTGTTTCGGATAAAACAACAAAATCCATAAAAAGATTTGCATAATTAAATGCTATTCACTCACCTTTGCAGGCGTCTTCAACATTGCGTTGACGACACAACACACGGGTGCTACCGCGTTTGCGGATGCTGAGAACAGACCCATGGAACCTGAAACGGATAATGCCGACGCAGGGAAGAGATTATTCCACGAGTTCATTTTTAAGACCATCTGATGCATAAAAGCAATGCAGAAACCTCGATGTTGTTGGGAAAAGAAATCGAGATTATTCATTAATAAAGCTTCAAAATGAACAGAAAACCAAAAATGCTGATGGCCGCTTTGATAGCAGTGAGCCAGAGTTATGCAGCAAAAGGAGTCCATCGACACACTCAAGACCTATGAGTTACAGAATGTACAAGTCACATCAACTCGTGCAGGAAAGCATACTCCATGGCCTTTTCAACGCTCAATAAAGACCAAATCAAGAAGATTAATCATGGTCAGGATATTCCTTTTCTGCTTTCTCTCACGCCGAGGTAACCACAACAAGCGATGCAGGAAACGGCATTGGCTACACTTCCTTGAAAGCACGTGGCACCGACCTGAGCCGTATCAACTCTCACCGCCAACGGCATTCCTGTGAATGATGCAGAGAGTTCAGTGTTTTCGTTAACATGAGCGACTTCATGTCAAGCGTAAAGAGACCTTCAGATACAGCGAGGTGTGGGCACATCTACCAATGGAAGCGCTGCATTTGGTGCCACTGTGAACATGCAGACAGATGCTCCTTCGCTCTATCCTTACTTGAATTTCAATGCTTCTGCAGGCAGTTACGCCACGCATAAAAGAGTTTTGCGCTTCGGTTCGGGCCTTTGAAACCATTGGAGCTTTGACGGCCGCCTCTCAATATCTCCAGCAACGGTTATATAGAGGTGCTGCGAGCCAACTGAACTCCTATTTCCTGCAAGGTGCCTATACCGGAGACAACACACTCGTGAGTTTCTCACCTTTCAACGGCATAGAAAAAGACCTACCACGCCTGGGATTACGCCACAAAAGAGCAGATGGAGAAGTATGGAAGACGCTATAATCCATGCGGAGAATACAAGGATGCAGACGGCAATACACGCTACTATGACAACCAGACTGATAACTATCACCAGCAAAACTACCAGCTTATCTGGAACCAGTTGCTTGGTGACAGGGTTCAATTTCAACGTAGCCCTGCACTATACGGCAGGGCTTCGGCTACTATGAACAGTATATGGTGGGACAGAAACTTGCCAAGTATGGACTCACAACCACAAACTTGAAATCAGATCTTATCCGTCGAAAGAACTTACGAAAATGACTTCTTTGGTGGCGTATATGCCTGTGAATTACAAGCACAACCGACTGAAGCATCGCTCGGTGGAGCCATAAAACCATTATAACGGACGCCATTTCGGAACCATTGTCAGCGTGATTAATCCCACTGTTGCCAACTATCCCGATAACGAATACTATCGAAACAAGGCCGAAAAAAACGAAAACAGCATCTACGGAAAGCTGAACTATGAACTCGTCAAGGCCTCAACGCCTGTGCAGACCTGCAATATCGCTACATCAGATACCGCATAGAAAGTCCGAAGACAAATACACGACCGCGCATTCTGCGGGTTGGCGTTATGACGAACGCTACAAATTCCTCAATCCCTAAGGCTGGACTTTTTCTGGCAAATCAACCCTAATCACGCGGTATATGGCTCGTGGGCACTCTCTCATCGCGAGCCTGTGCGCAACGATTTCGAGGGAAATCCTGCCCCAAAGCCACGTGCTGAGCGCATGAACGACTGGGAGTTGGGCTACAAAGTACCAAGGAGTGAAGTTCAGTGCAGGCCTTAATCTCTACTATATGGCCTACAAAGACCAGTTTCGTTTCTCGACCGAGAGCGAAACGCTATCGGTGAGATGATCCACAGAAATGTGGGAGTTCCTATCGCGAAGGCGTTGAATTGCAGAGCGCCTGGAAGCCATTTTGAGCTGCTTCCGATGGGACATGAACGCCACATTGAGCCGTAATCGCGCCAGACTGGACGGTAAACGAGTGATAATAACAAGCCACTCAGCTTTCGGACTACCCACCAGCTTCTCACCTGACCTCATTTTTCAACAATATTTTCACTTTTGATTATCGCGGTTTTGAAGCATCTGTGCAAAGCCAATACGTCGGAGAGCAGTATATGACCAATGACAACAACCGCAATCTCATGCTTGATGCTTACTTTATCACTAATCTTGACCTGAGTTACAGCTTTAAGATGAAGTCGGTGAAAGCCATTACTGTAGGCGCAACGATATACAACCTGTTCTCCGAAAAGTATTTCACGAACGGCTATGCCAGCGCAGGTTATGACTGACAACGGAAAGGAAACTAAGACAGAATCAGCCTATTCTCCACAGCACCCACTTACTTTCTGGCGCATTTAAGCATCACCTTCTGATATGACAGCATACTTATCACTCCACTGGCTCGATATTCTGACTACGCTCTTAGGTCTCACCTACATCGTATTGGAGTATCGGGCGAGTATCTTTCTATGGCTCGTGGGCATCGTGATGCCCCTGCTTGACATCTGGCTTTACTTCAGTCACGGTCTCTATGGCGATGCAGCTATGGCCGTTTACTATACGGGAGCTGCACTCTATGGCTATGCCGTGTGGCGCTTCGGCGTAAACATGGACAGCAACAAGGGCAGCTCTGCCCATCACCCGCATGCGCCGACGCCTCTATCTGCCTGCAACAGTGTTCTTTTCGTGGCCAGGGGCGTCACCTACTGGGTGTTGCGAAGCTTCACCAACTCTACAGTTCCACTGCTTGATGCCTTTACCAACGCGCTGAGTTTCGTTGGTTTGTGGGCTTTCGGCACGCAAATATATCGAGCAATGGGCCTTCTGGCTCGTGGTGATGTCATCAGTTGCTATCTCTACATCGTCAAGGAATTCCTTTCAAAGCCGGACTTTATGGCTTATATGTGGTGATTGCCGTGGCCGGATACTACAAATGGAAACAAATGATGCAACAACAACATGAACAACTATCCGCTCATCAACAGTGAAACTCACTTCGACATGGTCATCGTGGCCAATGGTTCCTACCCCGAAAACGAGGTAGGCCAGACCATAATTCGCCATGCCCGACACCTCATCGCATGTGATGGCGCAGCCTTATCACTCATTGACCACGGCATTCGTTCTGAGCAAATGACGGTGGTTGGTGACGGAGACAGTCTGTCGGCAGAACTGAAAACACGATTGAATTTCTTCCACATGGCCGAGCAAGATGATAACGATTGTAACCAAAGCCACACGCTATGCAACCACGCTTCCGCACATCCAAGAGGGCAGCCGGATTGCTTATTTAGGAACCACAGGCAAGCGCGAAGACCACTCATTAGCCAACATTTCGCTCATGATGCGCTATTATTCAGAGTTTCATCTGCAACCCGTCATGATTACAGACCACGGATATTTCATCCCCACTCAGGGCAACAGCACCTTTCAAAACGTTTGCCCGGCAACAGGTAAGTATCTTCAATTTCGGATGCAAGCAACTGAAAAGCAAAGGGGCTAGTATGGGATTCTTTCGCCTATGATGCGCTATGGCAGGGCACACTTAACGAGGCGCAAGGAGATGAAATCAGTTTCCTGGCCGACGGGCCTTACCTTGTTTACCTTACCTTTTGAGGGCAAACGAAAAATGCTAAAGCAATAGCCAAGAAAATAATCTGCGTCAGACTGAAAGTTTCTGCAAAGTGAAAAATCACACCTGTTTTTGTAAAGATTATCACCTGCTTTTAACATCTCAAAGACACCACCAAATAGAAATGAAAATCTACTTTCAGCACGGATGTGAGGCCATTTCTGCCTATCAGCTCTCTTGTTTTTTATCTTCTTTTTGTTGTCATTTCAGTCAGTTCACCGCATAAACTCATAGACTTTACTTCGTATGATGATGCAAATGGCAAGATAATCTGACGCAGATGACGATATGTTTTGACGCAAATTGCACCGTTTTTCAACATGATTTCATGTTGCTTTTTGCATTAAAAACTCATAATTACCTGATATCAACGCATTACAAAAATCATAAAATACAGCGCATATTCAGCGTCGGGGAAGGACTTCATTTCAAATACGCGAGATAGCGAGAGCAATTGTAAATATCCTTGAAATGAATTAACACATCATCCGCTTCATGGGATTATAGCCCATGGAATGCAGCACATACAATCCTCATTAACGAAAAGTCCCTGATACAGAGTATCAGAGACGCTTTCACTTTATATAAATAAATACTTTGAAAAACTATTCTTCTTACCTTTTTCCTACGACATACAACGACAGGAAACGACAGGGAGTTCAAGACTTTAACTTAAAAGAAACCTCGATAGAAATTCACTTCCTCCTTGAACGAACTGTCTACTTTCAAGCGGTTTTCTACCTGTGCACAACTATGAATTACTGTGGAACGATCACGGTTTCCGACAAGACGGCCGATGCGAGATGCAGGCATCTTGCGTATATTTCTGGGCAGATCATCGTCACTTGGCGGGCAATCACGAGATCATGCTTGCGACTCTTGCGTTGACAGCACTCAGAGTAACGCTGAAATGATTTGCATACCGTGTCGAGAATTTCGTCAACTGTGAGCGGATTGTCATCCACTTTCACCGCCCGCTTGATGACTCTTTCAGCCAAACGCATGTCAACATTGCTGTTGTAAACTACGCTGTAAGCCAGCAATGAATTGACAACGCCTTCAAGATCACGCACACTTCCATTGGCTGTTGAGGCTATAAAACGGATGACTTCATCGGGAATATGCAGGGCCATCGCGACGGATTTTTAGCCTTCAGAATGTCGGTACATAATTCCACATTCGGCTTCTCCAACTCTGCAATAAGCCCACAGGAGAAACGTCGCGAGCGAGTCGTTCGTTCATGCCTTTCAGGTCGACCGGCGGACGATCGCTTACTAAAAAGTATGCGTTTTCCATTGCGGAAGATGGTTGAAGATATGAAAGAAAGTGTCTTGTGTCTTGGTTGCATTGACCCACTCCTGGATATCATCGACAATCAACATGTCAATCGTCTGATAAAAGCGAATGAAATCGTTGATAGAACTGTGGAGATTGGCGTCTACAAACTGCGATTGGAAGAGGCGTGCACTAATGTAAAGCACGCGCTTTTCAGGGTAAAGCTGCTTGCAACGGAGGCCGATAGCGATTGATAAGATGGGTCTTTCCACAACCGGAAGGGCCATGATAGATGAACATCGGGTTGAACTGCGGTTGAGACGGATGTTCAGCGATAGAGCCCCAAACTGCGTGCTACTTGTTGCTGGTTCCCTCAACATAATTCCTGAAATTAAGGTGGGGATCAAGCTGAGTGTCTATATCGGCAGCCTTGTCTACGTCCATAGGCGAAGGCGACTGATTGGCCCCGCTGCGCTCTTTGCGTGGTTCAGCATCTGTTGGATCGGCTTCTAAGTCTTGAGTCAGCTTGTGTTCCTTGTCTGTAACAACGCGATAAGTGAGCTGTACACCCTCACCAAACGAGCGATAGAGCACGGTTTTGAGTAGGTTCAAAGTTCTCCAAGTACTCATCACACAAACAAGCTGGGTAGTGAACTGAATAGTCTTCGTTGCTTCGTTGTAATGCTCAAAAGACAATAGGTTTTGAACCAGGTTTCAAGTGCTGTTGCGTCACGTTCTGCCTGATGAGCGCAAGCGATTTGCCCCAACGGTTATCAGGACTCACTTTCATTTATCATTTAAGATGTATAATAATGTATGTCTTTCGACTCTTTTTACGTCGTGATTGCAAAAGATAGTAAAAGATAATCAAATAACAAATCTATCCGATGAATGTTTTCTGATAAAATGAGTTAAATCACTCATGCATAGTGAACTTACGCATATTATTAATTTATTTGCCTCTTTACAGACTTGCAGATATATAAGTCTTGATTTTCAAATGGATTATCTTGAGGTTCTGAATAAAGTCATATGATTTGGTGAAACATTTGAGAATATGTCTGTATGACATATAAAAACAGCTTTCGGGTATGCCCAAAAAGCCGTGAAACATTTATCTTTACATTTAGACCATTTTTAATTTTAATGCTAATCTTATTTTTCTTTTCTTCCAAAGACAGAGAAATGCACATAACGCTTGGGATGTTGCCGCACATTTAGCAACAAAGAGTCGGCACTGCGCATGGTCCTATTCATGTTGTTATACAGTGTTTGGATCGTGCATCAGCAGGCCCAAAAGAGCCTTCCCTGCTATTGAGTTGATGGGTGAAATCCTGAGATTTGCTGTGTCTGGTCTGCCAGTGACTTATCGTTCCTGCTACATCCACGCGCTAAATTGCCTGTCAAAACTTATCGGCATTCGTCAGCACCGTTGGCCTTATGCAGCAACCCGGTACGTTCTTGCTGAGATCTGCCATCAGAACATTCAGCTGTTTGGAAGTCGTCTTGAGGTTACCGGTGATACCTTCAATGTTTTGAAGCGACTGGGCAAGTGCCGGATTAGCCAACAACGCATTGAGGTTTGTGAGGATACTGTCTATCTTCGGCAACATCACTTCTACTGTAGGCACCAAGCTTGCAACCTTTCCCATCAGTCCGTTTTTCGTCGAACCAATCATCGTTTCGCGGGATTGACGCGCTCACGAGGATTATTAGCCGAAGTAAATTCATTTTAATGTTACCCATGATGTCGCTTTCTATCTCGGCAGAACTGCCTTTCGGGATGCGAAGGTCTTGGTCTACATTGATCTGAACAAGGATATCTCCACCCTTATCGTAGTCATATTGAATGCGTTTCACAACGCCCACCTTGTATCCATCGGCATAGATCGGATTGAAGAAGACAATCCACTGATATCCTTGAACGACACATAATAGGGTGTTGTCACTGGAAAACAGCAATCATTCCCTTAAGGAAGTTGAGTCTGAAAAAGAGCACAAGAATACCCACTATGGCTGACTATTGCAATTTTGATTTCCTTTTGTTAACTTCATATTCTTATCTTAACTTTCTGTCTGTTTTGACTTATGTAAAACTATCTTTTCGATTTGAATTCTGAGACTAGCAGCGTTGATATCCATCTTGTTTCCATTCTTGAAAGCAACTATAAAAGCGTCAGGAACCTGTCAGTATCTGCTTTACGCAGCCGATATATCTCGTTGTAATTGGTCGATGCCCCATAAGTGTACTTATACAGTCCCTCTTTATACGACTCAATATTGGTCAATCCTTTGAAGCGGTTGTCATCAGATTTCAGCACATTGGAACTGACAAGGAGCTGCACTTTGAATACAGGTTTGTCGTTCTCTACCCTATTCGGTACCTGAACATCACCTTCCTTATGTGGTGGTTCCACTTTTGCAAGGTTGTTATCTGCCTCAGCCGACTTGCGTTCGACACGTCGCTTTGACTTGCGTGGAGCTGGATTATCAGCAGCTGGTTTTCGGTAATCAGAGGGCACAACCTGCGGTATTGTAGGCTCTTCCTTAATGGGTTTATAAGCACACACTGATGTCGTTGCCATAACGTTGGCGATATTTCATGAAGGCATTATAAACACCTTTCACATACAAAGCTACTGAAGCATCATCATTCAGAAGTCTTCTTCATCAGGAGTCGATATGAACCCCAACTCCAAAAGACAGCTTGGCATTGACGTTAGGCGCAGAACTGCGAGGTTATTCTGGTGAGATCCTCCATTGACACGACCCGTTGAGCGCATACATACTGTTGTAATAGGCGTGAAAGTTCAACACTTTTCTCACGATTCTTATCTGCAATGAACTCATACATGATATCACTTTCCGAAGAATTCGTGTCAAAACCTTATAAACTGTCTTGTAGTCTTTCTCAAGAACATGACAGAATTTCGCGTTTTGCTACGTCGAGGTTGGCTTTTAATGCCTCGATCGCCTGAATGTTCACCGCGACCTAACGTCCAACTTTGAAAGCCGTGGGCCGATTTCGGAACCTGTAACCGCATTGATATGGAACGACAAGAAAAGGTCGGCGTCGCATCGTGGCAATATCAGCACGCCCTGCCAAGATTACGAAAACATCGGTCTTACGCATGAGACCACACGGACATCGGGACTATTATCCTCAACATAGCGCCCAAAAGCAAGCGCATATTTCAGTGTAAGGTCTTTTTCTTTGGAGTAACTACCAGGTGCTCCGTGGTCAGTTCCCACCGTGTCCGGCATCAATAACAGTGTAGACTTGCGGTTTGCCGCCGCGAGCAGCAACAGCAAACAGCAACATTGTTATCAGGAAAGAAGACTCTTTCTACGCATAAAACCAATATATCGGGTGACAAAGTTAATGAAAAATCGTCATAAAACCTTATGTCCTCATTCAGTTTTATCATTTATTAAATGAAGTTCAACGCCTGCACCTTCACCGTCAGCACCCATCGGTGATTGCATTTAAGTACTTTTTATGTCGAGTTCCCTGATAGAAGAGAAACTTTGAAACAGGCGATCAGCAATCCTGCAGCCACGCGTTCAACGAGATTACTCGAGCACTTTCATCTCGCTGCGAAACAAGCTCATAGACCGCTGCATAATTCAAGGTATCAGCCACATCATCGGAAATAACGGCTTCATCAACGGTAAATGATTCTTCAAATCCACTGATAATCATCGCACTAGTCAAACGCTCCTGCGGCATCACACCATGGAAATCGCAGAAACCGCAGGCCGTTAAGAAAGATATAACTATTTCTGATTTTCATTTCAATTCATATCGCGAGGCGCTATCAACCCACCGACTGGCGCCACAGTTGGTCAAATGAGGCATCCTTCCTGATAGACGAGCGTCTCATGACCGCACTACCGGCACTTCTGTCCATTGGCTTTAGTGCCATCAACGATACATTTCTTCAGCGCACGCTCCACCATTCTTCCGTGACATGCTTTCATCCTGCAATTGCAATGAACTCACAAGCTTCATCACATGATCAATCGGCATACGATAGCGCAAAACGCCGGATATCAACTTTGCATAGTTCCAATATCCGGGTTGAACTTCTGCTCAGTCCCTCCACTGTAGTTTTGTATCCCTGCTTGTTTTCAAAGCTGAAAATCATAGCGATGCGAGCCATCCTCAATGGTAGACTTGATGATCTTGCCTAGTGACGTTCTTTAGCAATACAATTCCTCTTCATCATCCTGCAAACCAGTGAAGATTTCATAAGGATAACCATTGAGCAAGCTTTCCACAAAGCCACCCATTTCTCCTTGTTGATCTGGAAACGAACACATCACATTCGAGTTCTTTCGGCCGTACTTCTGTCACTTCCGGACGGACACTACGTGCTGTTTCGGTGTATCTTCCGAACATCTGCGCCTTCTGTATGACTGCCTTTCTTCTTGTCTTTCTTCGAAACAGATATCATTACCCCCGCACGGCTACCGTCCCGATAGATAGTACAACCCTTGCAACCACTCTTCCAGGCTTCAACATAAAGACGATTCTGAAGACTTTCGTCGACATCATGAGGCAGATTGACTGTCACGAGATGCTACGATCCACCCATTTCTGTATAGCGCCCCTGCATCTTCACCTTCATCAACCAGTCAGCATCATTGGCGGTAGCTTTATAATAAGGTGATTTTTGCAACGAGATGATCTATCTCTTCCTGCGTATATCGCTTCTCTGTATCGTATCCGTTGACCTGCATCCACTGCAAAAACTTGCGATGATAAACGATGTACTCCTCGAAACTGTCGCCCACTTCGTCTACAAAATCCACATGAACATCAGCATCATTGGGGTTAACCTTACGCCGACGCTTATATACAGGCATGAAAACCGGCTCTATTCGCTGGTAGTCTGTGTCATCAGTGAAGTTGTTCCGGTCGGTGCAATGGTCAGACAGGCAATGTTGCGTCGGCCATATTGCTGCATATCTGCAAAGAGTTCGGGATCAGCCTCCTTTATTCTTTGAACGAAAGGATTATTGACTTCACGCTTAGCATCATAGATTTCGAAAGCCCCACGCTCCTCGCCATGGTCACAGATGAGCGATAAGCATTCAAAGCTAAAGTCTTATGAACAGACACCGAAAAGTCAGTTGCCTCCTGAGTACCATAGCGTAATCCCAAAGCTGCAAGCATATCACCCTCTGCAGTGATGCCGACACCGGTACGACGTCCCATTCCACTCTTGCGCTTTATCTTCTCCCAAAGATGATATTCAGCCTCTTTTTACCTCATCGTTCTCTAGGGTCTTCCTTGATCTTATGAATGATAAGGTCTATCTTTTCCATTTCAAGATCAACGATATCATCCATGATACGCTGTAGCAATCTGAACGTGCTTCTTGAACTTGTCGAAAGTGAATGAAGCCTCTGTCGTAAAGGGTTTCTCCACATAACTATAGAGATTGATGCTCAACAGACGGCAGGAATCATAAGGACACAACGGGATTTCACCGCATGGATTAGTAGCTCACGGTGGTGAAACCGAGTCAGCAGCATAGCAGTCGAATACTCTCGCGGAGGATTGTATCCCAGAACAAGACGCCGGGTTCTGCACTCTTCCACGCATTATGCACTATCTTTTTCCCACAGCTTGCAGGCTGAAATCTCCTTCGTTATCTTAGAGTTCTTTCGCATCAATAGGCCACTGCTGCATGTAATTTCTGTCATCAACAGCAGCCTGCATGAGACTCATCATCGAGCTTCACGATGACGTTTGCACCCGTCACCTTGCCTTCTTCCATCTTGGCATCAATGAAAGCTTCGCTGTCGGGATGCTTGATACTGACCGACAGCATCAGTGCACCGCGACGGCCATCCCGTGCCACTTCGCGCGTAGAATTACTGTAACGCTCCATGAAAGGCATAGACCGCTGATGTGACGCCGGAAGTATTCACCGGACTTCCTTTCGGACGGATACGGCTCAAGTCGTGACCAACACCGCCACGACGCTTCATCAGCTGCACTTGTTCTCGTCAATGCGCATGATAGCACCGTAACTGTCAGCCTTTCCTTCAAGACCTATCACGAAGCAATTGCTCAAACCGCCATGTGGCTGTTTCCGATGCCCGGTCATTGGGCTCTGCCGGCACAATATACTTGAAATGATCGAGCATTTCGGAATATTTCCTGCGCGTTCATCGGGTTCTTATACTTCGCTTCTACTACGTGCCACTTCATTGGCAATACGCCGATGCATGTCTTCAGGACTGCACTCAAAGATATGCACCCGAAGCTATCTTTTTCATTGCATACTGTTACCCAAACGCGGGCAGCAAGCTCGTCGCCGTCAAAAGTATTTTCAAAAAGTTTGGTATGCTTCTTCAAAAGAATGAGATCTTATTGCTTTCCATTTCTTGTGTAAAAAGTAAATTTATAGTTGCAAAATTAGCCTTGAAATTCGACAAAGAAAACTTCTGCTTTATTTTCCACTAAAGATTTTCTTTTTGAAAACTTTCTATATGATTTAAAATAAAAGTTTATCTAAATCAACAACTTGCAAATGAACACTTCAACGAAACATTTTCTCAGACAACAGTCCTGATATGAAAAAGGCAACGACATATTCTCCAAACTGCAATATGAGTGAATAGCGGAGAATAGCATTCATCTATGCTTCCCTTCGTGTAATAATTATTGCTCATTTTTAACATTTCGAGATGTCCCCTTTTAGGGAAAAAGAAAATAAAAACTGAGTGTTGTTCGTACTTTCAAAGAAACCGGTGTTTAATTTCATCCATCCACCTGCAACTTGATGCAAAATGCACGGCTATTTGAGTCAAGTGATGCGATAATCTGATGCAGATTGCGGGATGATTTGACGCAAATTACAATGTTTTTCCAGCGTGATTATGCTTCCATCTTTGCCTTTGCTCGTAACGACCTAATAATCAGCGCATTACAAAAGTGCCTAAAATCAGCCGTATTCGTCCATGTCTCTTTTCGAATGGACCAAAGATGATGAGAACAATTGTAAACATACTTGAAGGAAAATTAACATATGAAATCCGTTTACATGACAGAGTGCTGCGTCATGCAAATAAATGAAACGACCAACTGACTGCACTTCTGCCCAAATGGAATATTTTATGTAACTTTGCTACCATAATAAATCCCAAGCAAAATGACGATGAATACATTCCAAAACAGAAAGACTATCAGGAGATATGCACGCAAGAAGTCAGTGACCATTGCTACAATCGCCTGTTTGGAAACGCAGAACGTACTCCCAACGATGGGCAATCTAGCTCTATAGCGTTGTCGTGACCCGCAGTAAAGAAAGGAAAGAACAGCTGTCTCCGGCGCATTTCAATCAGCCCATGGTAGTGGAAGCGCCTGTGGTACTGACGATTTGCGCTGATTTCCGACGCACAACAGCATGGGCCGAGCAGCGAAAAGCAACACCGGGATATGATAATTTCCTCTCATTCATGAATGCTCAACAGATGCTTTGCTTTTATACGCAGACCTTTTGTAACCTTGCTGAGGCTGAAGGATTGGGCGCTGCTTTCTCGGACCACGCTCTATATGCCACAAATGATTATTGATATCCTGCAACTTCCACGCTTGGTGTTTTCCTGTGGCAACGTAACTGGGCTGGCCTCACGAAAAATCCCGCTCTCACCGACCGCCTTCCATTGCGTGCTATCATGCATCAGGAGACTTTTTAACGACTACACTTCCGACTGTACTCAACGACATCTATCACGAAAAGACTGCCGAGAACAAACATTTCGTGGAAATCAAGCGAGACGCTTGCACGGTGTTTACTGACCTTAGATATACGAAGAAGATAACGAGAAAATGAGTAAAATGCTTTTAGAAGCATTGAAAAAGCAAGGGTTTTTGTGGTAAACAGGTTGATAAGTTGGCTGTAAACGGTGGATGATAAACGGGTGCAAGTTGTTTTGCTAACCAACTGTAACATACCCGTCAATTATTAAGGACAGTTGTAAACGCATGTATTTTTATGGATAAACGCATTGACAAGTTTATTGTTAAAGGTTTCAAATAACATGTCTCCCATTTACAGTCAACTCGTCACAGCTAACTTGTTTACTCAACTCCTCCACTTGTCAACTCCTCCCCTGTCCCACAACGATGAGGTTTGTGTTGAAGGCACGAGCAATTTCATGATACCAGCCACCTAGATAGCCACTGCAGATGACGAAGACTATCCATGCAGCCGGCAGGTTTAGCTTCAAAGCCCATGAAAGAGCACCAGAACCCTGCGCCTCAGCGTAGGGTGAGAACTCCCAGAAACCTGATTGATCATGAAACGAACATTCCGCCTGCCACGGCACCAATACCACTGTGATTGTAGCTATCGTTGATTTGGGGAACATATCGCCGATAGTGGAATAGAGATTTGCCGACCATGCCTCGATGTCCGGCACCCAAAAGACCAATGATAATGGCTGGCCACCAAGGACTATATGCACCCATTGGCTGTGCAAACAAACCCAAATACGGGAAAGCAAGCAGTGCCGCACTGCCGCATACGGCCGATAGGGGTTCATTCCTTTCTTATCCACAAAGTAAGTGGGCGAGATAACCACCGCCGATACCCAGGAATGTGCAGATGGCATACAGCGTGAAAGACAACATGATGCCCATCGTTGAATCGCTTTATAGCCATATTGGTCGGAGAAATAGGCCGGAGCCCAGAACAGGAAGAACCACCACACACCGTCGGTCATGAACTTTCCCATGATAAACGACCATGTCTGTCGATACGAGAAGCACTTCATGAAACTGATAGTCTTCTCTTCTTTCTTCCGTCCTCAACCTTTTCAACTGCTGAAAGGTCGCTGTCTTGCTCAATATAGCATAGCTCTGCCTTGTTGACATGCTTGTTTCGAGTTGGCTTTTCATACAGCCACAGCCAGAAACCCATCCATACATAGCCCAGAACACCAATGATAATGAAAGCCATTTCCCAGCCCCATGCACGGGCAAGCAATGGGATTGTGGCCGGCGCAGCTAATGCTCCAACCGATGCCCCGCTATTAAAAATAGAAGTAGAAAAGCACGATCCTTCTGTAGGAAGTACTCGGCAGTCACCTTAATGGCCGCAGGGAAGTTGCCTGCCTCGCCCTACGCAAGTATCAGACGACACGAAAGGAAGAGCCAGACGCTGGTAGTTGCAATGGCAACTGCAGCATCACTGCCCGCCTGCACCATGCGCAAGAGCCTCTATACTGCTGTAACCTTCAACCTGCGATGGCTACCCATCCACACCCTGCATGCATCACCGCACCGGTTGACCAGACGAGAATTGCAATGAATAGCCTTTCTTTGTGCCCATCCAGTCAATGAACTTACCCGCAAAGAGATTGGCCAAGCGCATAGAAGATTGAGAATAAACCCGTAATCGTTCCATAGTCATCATCACTCCAGTGAAATTCAGACGATGAAATCTTCCAGTTAACGACAGAACCTGACGGTCCATGTAGTTGATTGTGGTTGCCAGAAAAGCAAAGCATACTCAACGGAAGTTGGACATCTTTGCAGTTTGTATCTTTTTCCACTTTCAGTTGGTTTTTATCAGTTATTTTAAAAGTCGGTATCTTTACGACTTGCATATCAGTATAAACCAAGTTCTCGCCTCGCCATGCCCCAAATGAAGGTGTAATTACTTGTACCTGCTGCATGATGGATGCTCCATTGCGGTGAAAGTCACAGCCTGTTCGTTGTTCAACCAGATTGGTCTTGTCTCCTGAGGCTCGCCCATTACGTGGAGAATCTTTTTGTCCTTAGGGGCACATTATAATAGAAGTAAGCTCCATTCTGCGCATATGTGCATGGGCAGGCATGGTGTTCCACACCGAACCTTCCTTCAGTTCAGTGATTCCCATCTGTAATTGACGAATGTGCGAACTCCGGCAACTCCGTCGATAATCATTTGGTGAATAACGCGGTCAGTTGCTTTCTTTGGTGAACCGGCCTTACGTATTGTAGCCTCTTTCAAGTCACTTTCTTCGTTGGGTAAGACTTATGTGCGCAGCACTATTCTATATAAAACTGGCGGGATGAGCCGCATCAACACTGAAAGCACTATATCCTTATTGTTCTTATCATCTGCACGGCCCACATAAAGCGCTTCCTGGAAATCCAATTCATAGGTTTTTCCCGTCGACAGTCACCGTTCGCCTACCACCAACATTGATGATACCCAGCTCACGATTATCAGCAGTCGCCTACCATCCCGTGGCTTATCCGTGTGCAAAGGCTCAAATCGTTGTCAGATGGATTAGTGCACCCCAGAGTTCAGCGCTCCACCGATAAGGCGAAGCGGTCGTACATGCTGGAGACCCAGTTAATCTCGCCTGGAGCAAACACTCTTCTCTGTTCCAGGTCTTTGAAGCACGTTGTGTGTCGTAGTGTTTACATCTTCCGGATGGTTAGCCCATCTCACTTCATAATTCGTTTATGTGCCCTGCTGATGGTTGCAGTAAAGGCCAAAAGGCCAAGGTTATAATGTTTTTCTTCATTTCGTATTTGTTATTTTTCACTCGCATAATCTGTCGACGGTTGAACAATAAAAAGTGCAATGGTGAACACGCTCAGCAGTCCCATGCCCTACATATTCCAATGAGGCAGTGCACTTGATAGATAACCGCAACCGAATAAACTTGATGCAAAAATCAGAGTGCACCACCGAAAACCATCAGGGATATGGGCTGCTTTATCACCGGTTTCTGCATAGACAGCAGGGCTGCCGCCTGCGTGAAGCAGCGAGCCATGTCGATGACAAACAGTCCGAAAAATCAAGGCCACGAGACCGATAACGAATGTTCTCACCACATTACCCTTAGTGAAAGGCAACACCATCGGGAACAAATAGAACATTCGCGCCAATGAAGCTAAGGGCAGAAACTGGTTACCTGGCAGAAAACCGCTAATGCAAGAATGGTTGGAATAAGGAAAGAGAGACCTACAGTGTCGTGGGATGACCGATAACAAGGGCCGGACTCATACCGATATAGATTTTTCTTGCCGTCGAATTTACGCGCTAAGGTCTTTCGTTTTCTGAAATAGGCATCAATCCGATCGATCAAACAACTTCGTGATACGCGGTATCAACCCATCACAGCACCCATAATCACGCCTAAAGCCAACACATTTTTCACGATGCTCATTGTTGCATCAGTGGCTGTAGTGCTTGGTTCTAGCCTGCTGAAGTTCTTTCAGATAGCCACTGAAATCAGTGATGATGACCGGCTTCCCAAATAAAGCAATCAGACTTCCCACGATAACTCCGAGCACTCAAAGGGTACGCCCAACTCACCAAAACTTGCGTTTCAATCCTTCGGCATCAATGCGAGTTTGTTGAAACCCGGTATCTTTTTCAATCCCTTATTGATAAGTACTGCAAAAGGAACGAAGCTCTGACAGAACGGCTGAGGGAATGGAAATACCCTCCAAATCATAATAGCTTCTGGAAAGCGTTCTGCCGTCAAGTCTGCAAAAACAAGCATGATCATGTAGCACACAATGGCTGCGAAAAATAGCCCCAAAAGCAGGCTCTCTCCCATCACCGAAATAAGTTACAGCGCCAATGAAAGCAAAGTGCCAATAGTTCCAAAGGTCTATGTTCACCGTCCGCGTTGTCTTCGTGATGAGCATCAGAAGAGTTAATGCCTAAGCAGACAGGAATAATCAAAGCACCCACTGCAGTGTTATAAGCTACGGCTGCAGCTGCAGGCTCATCCCATGTCGAAGACATTGAGTTGAAGATGAGTAAAAATCGAGATTGAACTCAAAGGAGTATTGAAATTCGTGGTAAAGCAGGGCGGTTACGACACTCAAAGCCAACGAAACCGACACCCACATAGAGCCTGATTTCAAAGCTTTCAAAGAGCCCATACCAATAGAGGTCCAATAATGGTGAAGAGAATCGGCATCATCACGCTGGCTCCAAAGCTGATGATGTAGCTAAAGATCTGTTCCATTTCTTATTTAAACGATTTATATTTGTAGAATTGTTTCTGTCATTCTCGCCGTTTTTCACGCGTTGGATGCAAAGTTAGAAAAGTTTTCATATTCTAAAGGATTTCATGTTAGTTTTCCTTAAACATGAGATGAGAAACTCACAAAAAGCAACTATAAACAGCAGTTCAAGAGAATATGTCATCAATCGAGCCAAAGCTACGCCTTCATCTCCTCATACAAATATTCTTTACAAAAACCTCTTTCAGGTTTCGTTCGGTTTTTCATCAGCGAACCACTCGGCTGCAAATACGCGAGTTTTGGGCCTGTTCGTGATCATTCAGCATCAAATCGTACGCAATTGCTTAAACATTATCTCCACAGAAACCGAGAAAAAACAGGCTTTTAAGTTGAAAAAGCATGCAAAGTGGGGCATTTCAGCGTCTCATTTGATGCAAATCAGAACATGAAATGACTGAAAAACGCGGTGCAAGATGACGCTGATTGCAAGACAACACCATTCAAAACGCTTTCCAAATCAACCAAATCACCACAAGAAACGCCTTGAAACGTAGCCTTTCATCTTTCTATTTGTTCACTTTGAAAAGGGCTGTTTTTGTTAGCTTTCCTTACAAAACACAAGACCTATCAGACACATCTTTCCCTGCATCTTTTCATCTTATTCCAACTGCGCTTGTTGACTTTCCTTTTGCCATTCTGCTCATTGATAACGGGCAATACGAACCATAGTGCAGGAAGAACAAAGCCAACAGAAAGACTCGTCCACTATCCTGCAAGCAGCGTTCCAACGCCGTTTAGCATGCCAATTTTACAGCGTAGATTGCGCTGATGGTTTTGGAACCAAGCTAATATAAATCTTAATCCTCGGAAATAGACACGCTACACGGTTAAGCTGATGCACAGTAAGTACCTCGTAAGGAATAGTCTCAATGGCATCACTCAGCACTGTAACAGGCAGATGATCGCCGAAGATTTCAACGCTGTCTCCCTCTTTACAGTCGATATCTGTAACGTCAATCATCGCTACATCCATACAGATATTACCCACATATTCGGCTTTCGCCCTTACATTGACAAGACAGATAGCCACGGCGGTTGCTGAGCCGTCTGTCAAGACCATCTGCACCAACCTATAGGGATAGCGGCAATCAAACTGTCACGCTCAAGATAGGTCTTTCGGCTGTAACCGATGCTTTCACCCGCCGGAAGTTGATGTATCTGGAGGATCGTAGTCTTTAAGGTGCTGACGTTATTGATAATCTCTATTGTTACGCGAATTAATGCCATAGAGCCCCAATCCCAAGCGACACATGTCCATCTGACGGTCGGGGAAGTGCTCAATACCGGCACTGTTGTCCATGTGGAAGAGTATCTTGTGGTCGAAAGCGGCTTGAAGTTTATCTGCCCCAAGCTTGAAAAGTTCAAACTGTTAGGGCGCGAATGTGTCGAAATCATCACCGTTCTGCACCCACGAAATGGCTGGATACAAGCACGTGGAATGATGGCATTCTGACGTTTCTAGACGCTCGATAAGCTCGTCCATATCCTTGTGCGGATCAGCCAAGACGATGCACACCGGTATCGAGTTTGATATGAACGGGAAACCGGTAATGCTCTACTCCGCTTCTTTCACCCAAAGCATCAAAGCAACTGACAGAGTAAAGCCTCAGGTTCGAGGTCATAATCGAACATCGTCTAAAGGCGGTCATCTCGGATTCATAATCATGATGTTGCTGGTGATGCTTTCTGCGCAGCGTTACACCCTCATCAGCCACTGCAACAGCAAGATAATCCACGCGACGATCCTGCGTAGTGTCTTGGCAATTCAACGCTCCCGGCCCGTGTTATCTGCGTCGATCATGCAGACCAACTTGGTATGTGGCTTCATGAACGAGCGATAGTGGTTCAGGTTCTTTACAACGGCATTGAGATTTACCTCTAATGTGGTCTCGTGTACTTTCTGGACAAGCGATTTCCTGTCAGTTGATCGAAACCGAAACGGCGTGCCCCTTTGATGAGAATTACTTCGTCGTGAAGTTGCTTGAAAACATCACTGTCTATCAGTTCTTCTACGCTTTCAAAGAAATATTTCGCTTTCACACCAATGCAATGGGCATGAGATTGAAGGTCTTTTCCTACACCGATGAACTTCTCAACACCACGCTGTTGACAGAGCATTCCTACCTCTTGATAGAGTTCATCGGTGGTCATTCCGCTCTGATAGATGTCACTGAGGATGAGCGTATGACGGCGTCCTTGATGGTCGGGACGGCGGTTCATGAAGTCAAGTGCGATGTCAAGCGAGTTGATATCCGAGTTATAGCTGTCGTTAATGAGCGTACAACCATGCTGTCCCTGCTTTACTTCAAGGCGCATGGCTATCGGTTCAATCTGCTGCATGCGTTCATCGAGCACGTCAACTCCCGACACCTAAGGTCAGCCTACGGCTGCACAAGCGAAGAATTGGTAACAGAGGCGTCATCGATAAACGGCAATGAATATCAACTCATTACCTTTATATATATAGGTGACTGTCAGGTCGCGTTCTTTCTTTTCAACCGACTTGATAAAAAAGGTGCACGCTTGTCTTTCAGCGACCAGAACAGACGCTCACCCTTAGTCTTCAAGCTCATTTACACAGCCATTGACGATTGGATCGTCACCATTGTAGACCACAGTCTTGGCATCATGAAACAGAATAAGCTTTTTCCTTGCACTTCATTTCCTTGCTGATGAAGTTCTCTTGATAGGCATCTCGAGGTTCGTCAGCACGGCAATCGTCATGGCTGAATGATATCACGCAGCGCCAACATCTCACCAGGTTGACTGATGCCTGCTTCGAAAATACCCACTTGGGTGTGCTCATTCAGCAGCCAAACACTTAGCGGAACGCCCACCTGTGAATTGTAACTGCGAGGCGAACGCGTGATAAACATATCATCACAGAGCAACTGATTAAGCCATCTTTGACCATTGTTTTACCGTTACTTCCCGTGATTCCAACAATCGGAATATTGAATTCATCACGATGACGCTCGGCTAAACGCTGCAAAGCTTCAAGGGAGTCAACCACCTTCAAAGAAGTTAGCTTCAGCGTATTCTGTGGCATAATCGGCTGGAACTTCAGTCACAACAAAGTTTCTGACCCCACGACGATAAAGCTCAGGAATATAGTAATGGCCATCATTACGGCCAGACTTGAGAGCGAAGAACAATGTCTCTTCGGAAACAAAGCGAGCGACTGTCTGTTAAAACAAAACCAATCTTGGCATCACTCGCACCAAAACGACGCGCACCTATCAGTGTGGTAACCTTTTCAATAGTATATGTCATCGTGTATGATATGTTATATTTTGACTACAAATTTACAGCAAACCACTGACATATCAAAAATAAAAAGCAGTGAAATCAAGTACATCTTGAAAAATCATACAGCATGAAAAACATACTCATCTAAGCATGAAAGCCAACCAACTGCCATGCACCCATTCTTCCATAAGACTGAAGCAAACAAACAAGAACAGCGTTGAATCACTCCAACGCTGTTCTTGATGATAAATAACTTCATATTATTTCTAATAAAAATGAGCGACGCTTTCGCTCGTGTTATCCCTCAAAGTTCTTTTTACCCTAAAACTAATCCTATGAAAATCTAACTAATCTTTAAACCCAAACAACTAAAACCTAAATCTATATGTTAAACCTAAACAATCTATTACCTAACGTCCTATTGACGATACAAAAGTAGTAATTGTGCACGAACACACCAAATAATTTCATCCTTTTTGCACTAATTTGTTGACGTTTTGATTTATATCAACAAACAACGAGGAAAAAGTGACTTTCCTTTACGTTTGTTTACAAATCACGGTTCAATATCAATCTGTTTGATGAAGACCCGACATGGAGCCAACTCATACTTTATTGTCCCTTTCACTTCCCACTCGGTTACTGCCAGACTTCCCGGATCATAAGGTCAGCGAGCATACAAAAAGGATTGTTTTGTCCCGGACCGTTTCTTACCACACCTACAGGTTCAGAAGCAGAAACAAATATCAAAACAACTGACAACACACAATAGAAAACTGAGCTTTCAAAGGCTTTATTTCTCTCAAGAGAATAAGAGCGAGCCACGTTATGCCTCACATGAGTTTTATCTTCAAATGCTTTCGCAAGAAGGCCCCCTCGTTCTAAAATAAAACATCGGCGGTCAGAAATACGCGAGTTTTGAGCCACCTTAACAACCAACTGATTATCAAATGCTTATAGAAAACACAACACTTTATTCCACATTTCAACGTAAACAAAAGAGTTAGGATTTGCGTCAAATCAGCATGTCATCCAGTCAAAATAGAGCATGCCAAAACTGACTTGAAATACACGACAAGATGATACAGATTACAAGGCTGATTTGACGCAAACGAGAACTCAAGGAAAGGAAAAAGAGAAATCAAAGCCGTCAGAAGAAGAAAACTTGCTGCTTCTCATCTTCTTTTTCCTTAGATTGCAACTCTAAAGTGCATGTTTTTACACCAATTTTCTTTACATATCAGCTGTAATCTACTACCTCATTCCCCCTAAAGAAAAACGTCCGTATAAGCATATGAAGCATACTTGCACGGACGATTGGCGATATAAAGAGTTGCAGTGTTGGTGCTACTTGCGGGGCGACGGAGTTGGAGACACACCGGTTTTTCCACGGAAAATAAAGCCCACATTACCTTTGAGCTTGTTTTCTGACATGCATCTACCGCAAAGAGTGCTATAATCTGCATAGCTACAACCGACTTGACCTTTGAAAAGCCAGAGGAATAATTGCTGTTCTCAGCAAAAGCGATACTGATTTTATGGCTTCCTTTATTATAATTGAGTTCAAATACAGCCGTTTTAGGGTTCAACAGAGCCTACCGGACTGAGATTATAATAGCACGCAGCATGTGATATCCTGATTTGGGGCTGATTTCAACGCTTCTTTTCAGTGCATTGTCGTTTCACATAATCGGCAAAAAGGCTCATCGGGAAAAGTTCTTTATGGTCAGCGTACTGTCGGTCAATATCTCCCATTTCACGTCAGACGAATCACTCACATACTTCTTTTGTCAGTGGCACTCACGCTGATAATAGGTCTTACCTGCACGAGATCCCTCACCCGTTGATAGGCCTGCTGTTGCTGTTCACTGGTAAGACTGTTGTCATTGCCACCACCGGTTCTACAAGCAGTAAAGAGTTAAAACCGAGCACTGTCAGGCATCCTAACAGCCATAGATACATTTTGTTTGTTTTTCTGTTCCATTTTGCTATAAGAGCTTATTTTGTTTATCTATCCCCCTAAATGTCAATGAAGAAGAAAGACGTTTGCCTGATATGACATTAAATAATTGTTAAAATCAAGAAACTATAGGCAAGACTGTCTTAACTTTGTGTTTAACAAATAAAATGAGGAGAGTAAATGGTATAAGAAAAAACGCAGAATGACGTTTTAAAACCATAAGAGGATATCCAAGCGCGGCATGAAACTATTCACCACAGACAAGGAACTGACCATAGTTCACAAGTTAAGCAGGGGCGAAGCCACTGCCATTGACTTGTTATATGCCGAATATGCGCCCTTTTCTTACGGCGGTTTGTGCGCGTTATATCCCGCAGAACGATGACATGAAAGATGTCTTGCAAGAGGCTTTCATCAAGATGTTCAACAAGGGAAACACGTTCACCTATCGTGGAAAAGGATCGCTGAAAGCCTGGGCAACGCGCATTGTTATCAACGAAGCATTGCTTTTTCTGCGTCAACAGGCAAAGGAAGATGTGCTGACAACCGACAGGGATTTGCCTGAAACAGTCGATGAGGAGCCAGAAGTAAACACGCTTTCTACCGACGAAATAACAGCTATGATAAAGCCGCAGTTGCCCACGGGATATCGCACAGTATTCAACCCTATATGTCATCGAAGGAATGAGTCATCAGCAAATAGCTGAACTGCTGAATATCAAGCCTGACACCTCAGCCTCACAGCTTCACAAAGGCCAAGGTGATGTTGGCTCATATGATAAAATCACACCAACGACAAGAAGAAAAGACGGTATGGAGAATTGGATAAACGACATTAGGAAACGCTTTGAGAGGCATCAGCAGGAGCCTCCAAAGGGCTTGCTCGGCGATATCAAAGGCCGAGATGCTGCGCTGTGGCCTTGCTTCGACCACCTCTTCTGCCCTCGCCCAACTGCAACGCGTCGCAAATGGTGGATTGCAGCAGCCTGTATTGGTGGCCTGATTGCAGGAACTGCCGTGTGGTGGTTACGCAATTCAGCGCCCGAAATGACTGCTGTCATCGCTCATCAACAGGCGAACCACGTAGGAAAACAGGTTGCATACAAAGAATAAAACGGTGAGAACACAACGGCAGATAGTGCAACAAAAGCTTGCATCATGGGCTGTCGGGGCTCTCGTAGACAAGGCGATCGGACCGTCAGCAGGAAGTTACGGTAGCGTCTGCCACAGTACAGACTCCTATACAGGGTGCAACCGTCTGCAACAAACACTGATACAACAGAGACAAAAACCAAAGAAACGTCCCATGTATCAAGTCAACAGAATGATAAAGTCATACTGCGCTTGAGGAGACCTTATATCTTTCGCTCTCGCGCCTTTCATTAGGCGTTTATATGGGTAAAGGCATTGTCGAACGGAGTTTCAGACAATGGATTTCATAATGTATCATTTAGGCAAGCGATGCGCGAATGAAGACGAAAAAGGCAAGCAGATATACAGTGCTCCGGGCTGTTGCTGCAGCAATATCACCATCGATTGCCCGTCAAGATGGGCTCTTCTGTAGGATATCAGATAAGCCGAAACTGGACTATCCATACGGATTGACCTACAGTTACATGTCGGCAAGCATCTCAAACGCTAACTTATCGGATGGCAAAGACGGTCTGCAACGCCTGCATTATGTCGGTATTCCATTGGCTGCAAGCTATAGGTTGTGGCAATATAAGCGGCTCCATGTCTACGCAACAGCAGGGTGGTAGAGTCGAGAAACTCGTCAGCGGACAACTTCGTGAGCCACAGACTACAATGCAGGAAACCCCAAAGAGCGAGACCCTTCGTATCAAGGAATCGCGCCTACAGTGGTCAGTCAATGGCGCTGTCGGCTTGCAATATCAGCTTACTAATCGGATTGGACTCTATGCAGAGCCTGGAGTGAGCCATTATTTCAATAACGGCAGCGATGTTGAAACTAGCTACAAGCATCGTCCAACAGGGCACCAGTACAATTAGAATAAGGATTAAATAATCAAAATAAAGAAAATTATGAAGAAAAATTACTGATGTTATTGTGCTCGTCTGTCTGTTGATAGGCTGTACAAGCAGTCAGAAAGCGGTGAAATATCAAGTGGCTAAGAACTACTTCTTCGTTAATAATTCACCATATTCCGGGTTATTGAAAGATAACAACAGAGCAGGAACTCGGTAAGTATTTCGGTATGGCAGCCACCATGGGAAAGGACGGACAACCGACTGAAATAGACTTCAAAAGCAGTTTCTCATTGCATACTGCCAGAACAGACACTTTGACCCGCATTGACCCGTTTCAGTGACGAAGAAGACAACACACTTCACGTGAAATACAATATTCAGCGTGGCGAAGCAGTCTTATACGATGCAACCTTTCTCCTCTCATCGTTGACAGACAGTATATGGACAAAAAGAACTCAAAGAGTAAAGTCATTCAAATAGGTGTGAAAGCAAGACTCCACACCTATATATATTAATATGATGCCCCCTAAAAGCTCCGGTTTCAAAGCGTCGTTCAATCGGTTTTCCAAACTTGACACCACAGCAACATGCCGACAATGGCAAGCAGAAACGACACAAGGCCGATGATGACAAGAGGAGACATGAGCATTGATATGGCGGAAGCCCATGCAGGCAAACGATATTCCAATGGCCAAAGGCATCAATACTTGTGGCCAAAGCCAACAGCAGTTGGGTCTTCAGTTGACGAGTTCAGCGAGTGGTTTTCGGCAGGAAGAAACGCATCGCGTATCATTCGCCCTCCCAAGAAAGTTAAAAAGACCAGAAGGCTATCCAATGGTCAACCTCTTCAAGATAACGGGAGAAGGTGCTTATCCCGAGCCATCCAAGCAGTGGCATAGCGGCTTGAAAGAGTCCGAAAAGCAAGGCCATGCGCAACGTTATGGGCCAAACCATGCGCTTGATGATAATGCTACCGGCAATCGAAAACCGTAAAACAATCCATGGCTAAAGCCACCGCAGGAACCAAATATCAAAGCTGATTCATCTGTATATACAACTCCCTCTCTTGACACGAAGGGGTATTATTTTGATTAGTTTTCTTACCTAACCTGAACTACAAGATACGCTTGTGCTCCAGAATATCTGCGGATTTGTTATCGTAAGCACATATTCTTTATTGGCATCACGCGTCAATGTGTAGCTGCTTGCAGGATGAAGTGTCAACAGACGAGCTGACTTAGAATAAAGTTTTAATCACCTATCCACGCGGATATCAATCTTGGTAAAGTAGTTCTTATTGAAGTTTCCCTGCAGAACTTTACCCTCATCGATAATGCGTTGATCCTTTCAGTTCTTTCTTTGTGCCAAACACATACCATGCAGTGTTGAGCTGTTTGTCACAGCACATTAATCGTTTCTGTCTTCTGTGCACTCTCCGTTGTGAGGTGACTCACATTGGTATTCAGGTTGTTAATCGTTTCATCAAGCTCCCCGATGTAGATGTCTTTGGCATCAAGTTCGGCACGTAACTGGCGCAATTGTTGGTCTTTCTCATCCAACTGCTTCACCAAGTTGTCAATAGTTGACTTGAGTTGACTGCCTTTCAGCGAGCTACTTGCTAACTGTTGACGCAGCTTAGCAATGAGTTCTAGGTTTCTTCTGCATACGCTCGGCGATGAACTTAACGTTATCTCCTGAGCACTGTTTCTTGTTAGCTCCTCGCATCTTTAGCGATAGTAACACGGTTCTCGGCCTCATTAATCTGACGAAAGCCCTCTGCGAGACCTCGTTCATCAGGCCCATCATGTCGTTGATTTCAGTATCTTTCTGCGCAAGAATCTGCTGCAGAAGTCCATTCTGTTCGGTGCCCGCGACGTTGTCTTCGACTTGTTCTGATTACAACGTAACAGCCAGCAATAACATTCCGACTGAAACGCAAGCAATTTCTTCGTAGTTTTCACTCCTCTAATTTTAGTTTCTTATCTTTACCTTTCTTTTACTACGTCCTGCGAGTATGATTACAATCTCTCCTCGCGGATCTTTCTCTGTAAAATGGGCGATAACCTCCTGCAATGTGCCACGAACGTGCTCCTCATACAGCTTGAAATCTCTCGCGCTACACTCACTTGGCGGTCTTCTCCAAACACATCGGCAAACTGTTGCAGTGTTTTCAGCAACCGATAGGGCGACTCATAGAACACCATTGTACGCGTTTCGTCCTGCAAGGAGAGCAGATGTGTCTGCCGACCTTTCTTCTGTGGCAGGAAACCTTCAAAGCAGAAGCGGTCGCAGGAAGTCCGAAGACACCAAAGCCGGCACGAATGCCGTTGCACCGGGCAGTGTCTGAACCGTTATTCCGGCATGAGCTGCCTCACGCGCAAGGTAGAAACCAGGGGTCGCTTATACCCGGAGTGCCTGCGTCACTGACAAGAGCTATGGTCTGTCCTGCCTTCAAACGCTCCACGATTCCGGTAGCAGTGCCATGCTCATTGAATTTATGATGGGCCATCAAATGGTTCTTGATGTCGAAGTGTTTGAACAGAATACCCGACGTTCGCGTGTCTTCAGCCAACACCAAATCGGCCTCTTTCAACACCCGAATGGCGCGTAACGTCATGTCCTCCATATTGCTCCACAGGAGTCGGCACAATGTCTAATGTTCCCATATTCAAGTCACAAATATAAACAATTATTCATGATATGCAAAATATCATGTAGTTTCTTCTGATCTTTTAAACCTGAAATAACAAGTGATAACATATGTTTTCTTTTTCATACGTCCTAACCTATAGCAGTTCTTCTGCACCATAATTCCATCCCTTTCAGGGCGATTTGGCATCACCCTTGAATACAAAGCATTCTGCATAATGGCAGTAAACGAAAAATAGGTTAATATTTTTCAAGGATGTTTACAATAGCCCTCGCATAGTCAGCGTATTCTGAATGAGAAGCTTCCTCGCTCCAAATATGCGCTGTTTTTAAGCACTTTGCAACATGCTGACTATCAAATTGTTATGAAATCAAAGGCAGAATATAAGATAAAATCACACTGAAAAACCATGCAATTTGCGTCAAATCAGCCTCGCAAACTGCCTCAAATTATCACGCATTTTGACGTCAAACAGCGTTGTGATATGCGTCAAATTACAACGCTTCATGAATGAAATTGCACACAGAGAACTTTGAAAAAGCAAAATAACTCCTGCTTTTCGTGTCTGTTTTTCTCTGTTTGGTAGTCTTCTGAAATGTTAAAACCATATAACAATCTTTACAGAAATCAAACCGTTTTGCAGCATAACACCTTGAAACATATACATATCACTGAAAGATATTAAAAATCAGATGATGCAGATATCCAACATCGTTATCTCACTTTGAAATGCTGAAAAACCGCGTCAAATCATCCCTGCTATCTTGTATGTAGAATGAGCATGACCTCATACTGCCACTGATGACCTTCTAAATCAATAGTTACAGCAAACTAAAAGACAATGAGAAACTTTTTAGCAACTGCACACAAAATTTGCTTCATCTTTTCCTTCTTTTTCAAGTAACTATTCCCGTCTTAACTTTGTAGCCATCATGGTAGAAAATCTAATTGTTGAGGCACATCGCCCGGGCAGAATCGAGGTGATATGCGGTTCAATGTTCTCTGGAAAGACCGAAGAACTGATACGAAGAATGAAGCGAGCTAAGTTTGCCAAGCAGAAAGTTGAAATCTTCGACCGGCAATCGACACGCGCTATTCGGAAGAAGATGTCGTGAGTCACGACCAAAACTCTATCCATTCAACGCCGATAGACGCTTCGGGTGCGATATCTGTTGCGTGACATCCGACATTGACGTTGCTAGGCATTGACGAGGCTCAATTCCTTGATGACAATCTCGTTGATGTGTGCAATGAGCTGGCCAACCGTGGCATCCGCGTCATCATTGCAGGGCTGACATGGACTTCAAAGGGGTTCCTTTCGGGCCAATTCCAGCCCTCTGTGCCATTGCCGACGAGGTAACCAAGGTGCATGCCATATGTGTAAAGTGCGGCGCATTGGCCTATGTGAGTCATCGTTTGGTGGCAGATGAGCATCGGGTGATGCTGGGTGAGCAGGCAGGAATATGAACCGCTGTGCCGTGCCTGCTATCAGAAAGCATTGAAAGAGGAAAAGAAATAAGAACTATGAGAAAAGAGATTACCTTCGATCAGCTTATCCGTTGGGTAGGAACCGACTCGTTAATCATTGCGATTTTGTTGCTGGTCAACTATCTGAGCAACGTACTTCGCCGTTCTTCATTGCATGGTTTATGGCCTAGTTTGCTTTATCCGGTAGTACAGTTCATAGAAAACAAGCTGCATATCCGTGGCGCAATCAGCATTCTGCTTACAATGCTGCTGGTTATAGCTGTCATCGGAGGTGTATTCTACCTCATCATACCCCCATGATAGAGCAGTTCGACAAGCTTCAAACCGTTCTTATGCGCTGGGTTCACCACACTACGCACACCAACAACCTGACGAATTACATCTCAGAATGGATACAGGCAAACCAAGAACACATAGAACGTTTCTTCAAAAGTAAGGACTTTGGCGACACCATCAAGAGCGCAATGCCTAAGCTTTTCTCGTTTGTAAGCCAGACGGCCAGCGTCATCCTGAGCATTATCGCCTCTGCCATCACCTTATTATATATGTTCTTTATCCTGCTGGATTATGAGTACTTAACGACCAACTGGATACGTATTTTCCCTAAAAAGAACCGTCCTTTCTGGCAAGAACTCCTGCAAGATGTGAAGCGTGAGCTTAATAATTACGTGCGAGGTCAAGGACTTGTGGCGCTCTGTATGGGCATTATGTTCTGTATCGGCTTTTTACAATCATTGGCTTCCCCATGGCTATCGGTCTGGGTATTCTCATCGGAATACTTGATCTGGTGCCCTATCTTCACACCTTGCACTCATTCCAACAGCCTTTCTTGCGATGCTGAAAGCAGCGGATACCGGGCAGAATTTCTGGATTGTTTTTGGCTTGGCATTGCTTGTTTTCATCGTAGTTCAGGCAATTACCGACTTCATTGTAACCCCCAAGATCATGGGAAAAGCAATGGGACTCAACCCTGCTATCCTGCTGTTGTCGCTCTCAATATGCGGGTGCACTGCTCGGTTTCATCGGCTTGATCATAGCACTTCCACTCACAACCTTACTCATTGCTTACTGGCAACGCTATATAACGAAAAGAGGAACAAAGGGCAAAACAAACCTATTTAGAGGTCGAAATCAGAAATAAAGGCTTTGGCAAAGCCTAAGACCTATTGACATGCGACACCTTTCGAGGACGAGCATCTCACTTTATAATGCTCCTGATTTGTTAAATATATTAAATTAAAAGTATATAATCCCACTAAGTCTTTCCCTGCTTTCAATTAAAAATAAGTACCTTTTGCACTCGCTTTCGAATGTGAAGTTGACTGACCTGCATAGCTCAGTTGGTAGAGCACAACACTTTTAATGTTGGGGTCATGGGTTCGGAGCCCCATGCGAGTCACTAAGCACTAAAAAGAGGATTTCATCGTGAAATCTCTTTTCCCGTTTATACACGCCACTTGTTAGCTAAATGGCGCATTTTAGAGGAAGTTATGCTAAATGTTGAACCTGCAGCTAACAGGACATAACAGGAATTAAAAAGCCTTCTCGGGAACGAAATGTGTTACCAAATGTGTTACCACCTCCCAAAAATGTGTTACCACTTGCACATGATGACCTCCGAAAATTACTCCTTTAGCCGATTTAATTAGTTAAACTATGCTAAAAGAGAATGTAACGGTCATTTTTGATAGAAAAGAAACAAAGCGGCAAAACTGGCTCTCGAAAAGTAATTTACGCATCTATCTTGGCAGAACAGAGCGTAAGTACATTTCTTTGGGTGACTTCCCTGCTGAAAAGTGGAAAAATTTGCTTCCTCACCACAAGTGAAAGCCGAACGAAGAGTGTGGAACAGATTGTCGGAGCTATGGAGCTACTGGCAATGAGATGACGATTGCCACCTTCGATGCCTATTAGTATGGTGAGGAAGAGCAGCCTCCTTCATTTTACTCCCAAGAAGGCAACTCCACCAAGCCCAAGCCACAGGGCGAAAGTTCAACCTTCCATCAACTTCATAGAATATATGAAGGAGCATATCGAGGCTGAAGATCTTAGTGAGGGACTCGAAACATAAGCAATGCACGCTGAACGCATTGAAGAGATTTGATAAGATTCAAAAGCTTACAGATCTTACGAGTAATAATCTGGTGGCTTTTTGATGAATGGCTACGATCAGTACGCGATCAGATGTTGGAATACATACCTATCACAAACATCTGAAGAAGTATTCCATCACTAATATATTGAGGTAAGATTGGAGTTGA
>BNJU01004724.1_pt1 | contig 136077 bp, 174 predicted proteins | sample 8539281 | NCBI WGS metagenome assembly BNJU01 (sample SAMD00202456, study PRJDB9452) | human saliva metagenome | isolation source: human saliva | place: Japan | reverse complement strand
CATTGCTGCACAGTTCATAATTCCGCCGCAAGCGCCAATAAAGGTTACAACAAATGTAAATACCGCCATCGGTGAAAGATTATCCGTCTTTGCTTCCCCTTTTGAGAAACACTACGGCTCAGCAGTCCAATTATTCCAAAGAAGGTAGACCCTCCATCCAGAAAGTCTTGTCATTTCCCTGCCAGATTAAAAAGCTGATATATGCCAGTAACTCGAGAAAATCACATAAAACCGAGTGTTATCTTTCTAAAGTGCTTGTTTCATTTTCTTCGCTCAATCTCTGCGGTTGAGGCAAGACCTGCGAGAAATCCCAAAAGCCCCCAGCAGAACATCTGCTGCATGGAGTCAGGCTCCTGCATATAAGTTGCAGACACGTCTCGACATCGCACCTATTAGTACCCTAGCTTCCGGTCCGGTGAAGTCCCCGAAATTATCACGTAGCTTGGTTCCTATTTGGACAGGAAACGCTATGTGAGTGTGCGATGCAGCCGTAAGGGCGCTCGTCAGTGCGATTAAAACGACCTCCCTCGCACGTGGCCTGCGTCTCTCAAATATCATGAAGAATGGAGCCATGACCATGACTAAAATCAAAATGAAGCGGCATGTACAGACGCTTGCTCCCTACACCGTAAGAGCTATCAAAGCGGAATGACAAGAATATAAGAAGAAAGCTGTTGCCAACGCCTCTTTCTCACACTGCCATGTAGTGACTTTCGTTCTCTTTTCAACTCGTCAAAGCTTGTAACTAGAGCAGACTCCTTATCCATGATCTCGCCTCCTCCCGGTGATGATGCCTTCACACCACTTTCTGGTCAGTTTGTTGTTTTCGACACGTGGTGTAGAAGTTATTTCCTGAGAAGAACTCTTAACGCGCGCTACCTTGTCGCTAGTTTCTCCATCAAAGAACATCGAGCAACGGTCACGCAGTTCTGCTGAAAACTCAATATCATGACTGACCATATAGTCTTATTCTCCTTGCAAAGAGAGACTCTAAGGAATTCTTCCAAGCGTCTGCTTAAAGAAAGGATCAGGGCCCTTAGTCGGCTCATCTAGAGAAGAATATCGAGGATTTGAAACCATGACCTTAGCGAAGTGCCAGTCTCTGCTCCTCACCACCGAAAGGTCAGCCAGGAGTTTGCCACTTTCTAAGATGCTCTATCTCCATGAGCAGCAGCATTTCCTCGGTTCTTCGAACCTTTTTCCTCAAATCTCAAGCTTTTGATATGCACATGCCCTCCAGTACTTCCTCCTCACGCTAATCTCAGTAAAGCAATTGCTTACTGTGAGTTCCTGAGGAACCATGGCCGCTCTGAGATTATCGGCCAGCAACTTTGCCGACAGCTTGTGGTTCGCAAATCCTTGAGGGTTGGCCTCTTGCCACTCCCGTTTCCGCCGAGCAGACGGTGAGAGCCTTCCCTCCTCTATCTCCAGACTCAGATCACTCTCAGGACATCATCCGGGTTCTTTGCATATCTAAAATATGGGTTTTTAGCTTTATGACAGCTCACTAACTACTTCCTTTTACCCTCTACCCGGATTATGTGGCACCGCCGTCTTCAGATTGAGAGTGCACCGTTTTTCGAAGAGTTTTCCATCATCAATATTCGGCCTTCTCTGGCGTCATCGGAAGACTGTCCTGCCATCCTAACAAGCTCTTTGGGAAACAGCTTCATCACGGGAGGCATACCGTAGTACATAGGATGTACCGATTCTTCACCGCCGCTGCGGCAAGCTGCAACATGGCAACCTCGCTGGGTTTCGCATTTGCAATTATCCTGCCCTCATCCCATGACGATTGCTCTGTCGGCAAGAGGAAAAATTTCTTCTAACCTGTGCTCGGAAATAACAATTGTTACACCAAGCTCCCTGTTCAATCTGTGAACCATACTAAGAAAATCCCTTGCTGCAATCGGATCAAGCTGGAAGCCAGCTCATCAAAATTAAGACCTCAGGTTGCATTGCCATAACCGATGCCAGGTTCAAAAGCTGCTTTTGACCACCCAGGCTCGCTGACCGACTTCTAAACCATGTCTGGATTCCGAAGTACGAGCCATCTCGGCAACCCTTCTTTTTGATTACGCTATTGCTATATCGAGGCTTTTCGAGACAGAAAGGCGGCTCGTACCAAACCTTGTCGGTGACGAGGAGTTGGTTGTCAGGATTTTGCTGAACATATCTTTTTGCTCGCCGCATCTCTATCGTTCCATATCCTCGATTTTCTTCGCCATCAAAGCAAACGCTTCCAAGCTTGTTTCCATAAGGATTCATGCTCTTCTTCAGATGCCTCAAAAAGCGTGCTCTTTCCACATCCCGACTTACCGCAGAGCACGACAAATTCAGACTCCTGAGTGCTCAGTGAGACGCTTCCAGAGCCAGTTTATCCGACTTCGGATGGCTGAGCTGCAGTGTCGACCTTGATCTTCTCATCTCAGTTCTCCGATTAAATCTATCATCAACAGCGGTAATGCCAAAAGTGAAGAGCGATGATGCGTGGCCTGCAAAATTCGAGCCACTGAGCGAGTTCTCCACCACCTTTATAGCAGGGGTAGTAGTAGAGCTTGTTAACTCCGACTGAATAGAGGCTATCGTAATTCCTCAAGCAGAATACTATAACAGTGCCGTGGGGTCTACAGCTCTGTCGAGCTTAAATAAGTTGTATGGTTCTCCCTTGAGTCCATCCTCTTGCCGCCATGGAATCCGCACTCTCTGTTGAGATTCCAAAGACCCATATTTACCAAAATCGATATTTCTTTGCCAAGCTGCCTTATCTTTTCCGATAAACCCCTTTTTCATCACCAGCATGAGAGCCTTTGGCCCTCTCCAATTAGTTCAAAACGAGGTTTTTAGTAATGGCACAAAATCGAAATATCATCGACAGTGAGCCCTAGTACAGGTGCAAATCTGCCGGTATAATATCAGCTTTTCTCGGATGTCGTAACGACATTAAAAGCTCGAAAACCAAATCATAACTCCGCTCAGCATCCAGCGCCATCATGAAAGTCCATAACAAAGCTGCCTCCAGCGTGACTCTGTTATTCCCAAATAGAAAAGCACCGTACTACCATTGTGAGTAAACGGTGCATTTATAAGTACAGTCACCATAAAAGAATGATAAACAGGTTATTTCTTGGCTCTTCCTCCCTTGAGCAACATGTCATAGCATATTCTATGGTAATTGCGCTATATGAAAACAGAGAATTTGAAAACATCAAAATCCCGATGACGATAGCATAGTGTAAAGCTGTCACCACAGGATGCATCAAATAAACGACCCGTCTCTCCAATTCCTTCTCTAAACATTCTCCTGTCTGATTTGCATTCTATATTCAACTATATAAACATACACATAATAAGTATATTTAAAAATTGCCTTATAGTCAATCAATCAAGGCACTACTAAGAAAAATTTCACATTCATGAGGTTATAGCTTTTCCAAAAATCAAAGTCCTATTTCCTTTGAATCAGGATGATTGTAAAAGGTCCGTCGTTTTGCCAGTGAAACCCTCATATCATTGAAAAGCAGTTTCAACCTTTGCCCATCTTTTGATTTTATATCAGCTACTGTATGTCGTAGAGTTTCCTCTGCCATGTCAGGTGCACCCGCATTTACGAAGCTCGGTCTGTTTCCGCCTGCGGTCCGCATATAGCGTGAACTGCGATATCAAAAAGCTCACCGTCAACGCTACCAAGGTCAGATTAGTCTTTCCGTTTTTCATCATCGAAGATGCGCATATTTATCAACTTTTTGATCATCTTGTCCACATTTCTCTCGTATCCTCATTTTGATATTCCTATTAAAAACGAAAAGCCCTTGAAATTTCTCTGAAAAGCTCGCCGTCTGATCCTGACCGAAGCCTCAAAACTCTCTGTATTACAAACCTCATATGAATTATCCTCTCTTCTTGACTTCGCCTCTCTTTTTCGTAAAAAGTCAAGACATCTTTCCGCCATAATCTCCATAGGATCAAAGTAAAACTTCAAGCGCAGCTCCTTCTCCTGCCAGCTCAGTGCGAGCCGAGAACTGCCGCCTCAGCCCTGTGCCTTTATATATTCCTCTATTTTTCATCCATGTCTTTTTCATCAACAGGCTTTCCCGCTCTTTATATGCCATAGATTTCGCTCATAATAAGAGTTTGAATTTCTTCACTTGGGATAATGGCAATTACACCTTGTTTTGACAGCTCATCCTGGTAGAGTTTTTGTCTCTATCGTCCCATCCGTAGCTAGGATTGCAACCCTCTTACCGCTAAACTCACTTGCCATAGCCTCTGCAGTCTCCTGATCATATGAATGAATGGAATTTCACCTCATGCTCATCATATTTACCAAAGCAGTGAGCGGTATTGCAAGTCACCGCATATCGCCGTGCAACACGCATTTTGAAGAAAGATGGCATCTGCAAAGTTTTATCCCTCAGAGCCCTGTCCGAGACTCATCCTTTGATAGAATAGCCTCCAGTCCTATCCGGTATACTTGCGTGGTCAGCAAAGTCAAATCGAGATTCTACAGATCGCAATACCAGCATCCGTCTTACTTCTTATCATATCGTGAGAAAGTGCCGATGCACCGGGACCCATTCACCTATAATTCCTAACGCTATCTGCTCCTTTCCAGCTATATCAAACTCTCCAATCCGTGCACAATCTTGCACTCGAACGCCCTGGGTCGTCTTAGCATGGTGCAGCGAGCTGATTATCGACTCCTCACGGCCTCAACTACAGGTTCAAAGAACTTTGTCAATCATCGCGTCCTCCATGCAAGCACCTTCCATCTCCAACAAACTTGTCGTCGCTATAATGCGGCATTCTGTTTGCCGATCGAAAACGCGGTGCTATATCTCGAACCGTTACCCATGTATGAGCCTGTTCTGCAAGTGCAGTGACACCCTGTTTGAAACTACTCTCCAAGCTGACGCGAAAGATGAGAGAATGTCGGATTGCTATAATCGGTATGATTGAGCCCTTAACTTATCTTCAGCAGAGGCTTCGTCTGTATCCGACTTTTGTCTGGCTTTAGCTCCGGAAGAAGTTCACTTCCATAGTGTCTCCCGCCTATGACCGTCCCTTCTCCACCGAAACTTTGAAAGAACCGAAAGCACCAATAACACGCCGCATTTTCGTCAAGTTCGACGCGCTTGAGAGCCGAACCGGTTCCTCCCTTAAATCCTGAGGCAGCACATTCCCGTACCGGCACCAACTGCACCCTCGTCAAAGTCAGTTCCGCTCTCTGCAGCAAGCTTAAAGCGCCTCTCTCATGCTCTTCTCTAACATGAAGACCTCTGATGTCATTTAGCATACCATCATTGCATTTCAGTCACTGAAGTGGATTTACCGTGTACCCGTAGTTACGCCCTGTGTCCTCATTTTGTTCCAGGCGGTACTTCGTTAAAAGCGGTAGCAGCTTCGCCAGCCAGCTGACAAAGTGTTTGTCGTCAAATTATCTGACGTCTCGATGTTGCCAAGTTCCTTAGGATTGGACAATGCCTGGGCTTTTCCGAAGCCGTTGGGCACCGAGTGCTCCGGCAACAAGCACTTTGTTAAAATGTTCCCTCATGAGGAAGGGTGCCCGTGACCCCTGTGTTTGTCTCATTATCCTGTATATGTTACATTAGCGACCTTGACTTACATCTGTAATCTTGTTCTGTTTGCCCGCTTTTCACTTGCGATGAAGAGTTCAAGACCGCAGTCTCTTGGAAGTCCCATTAAATTTTCTCGCTGCAGTTTAACTTTGCGGTGCGTGCTCTATATGCTAGTGCACGTAAGTCGTAAAGCCGTGATATCTCGCTCGAAACTATCATCTAAAGACGACGGTATGCGGGTCTACCAGCTCGCTCATATAGTTTACGGCGTTGCTCGCATCATATGCTCCTTGAACATAAACTCCAGTTCGTAGTGTTCCGGCATATCTATGCATTTAATTTCGCCCTCTTCGTAAAGCGCTTAACAGCCTCATATGCCTGTTCTTTCAATCAAATCACACATGCGTCTGGGGTGAAGGCTGAAGGTTGCCCCGCCGATTCCCTCTTTGACTGCAGCCACACACACTCCGGGAAACTCCGCTTCGGCTTTTCGCACAGAGCTTTATCTCCGGCTATCAGTCGATTGGAACGAGTTTGCGCATATCAAAGCGTTGTATCCATCTCGGACATCAGATTTCCGTTTAGCTTTGTCATATAAGTCTCGCATGATGTGAGCATTGTATTGGGCAAAGCGGGTTCTTGTTGCTATATCCCTCTGGTGGTATCCTACCATAAACGCAAGGGTCAAAACACTCTGTCCACGAGCGCCGGCGTTGAATCAGATCAAACAGCCCATCCACGAATCAACTTAACTCGCGGAAGCTTGTCGGGAATCCAGGTTTAACGCTACGCATGACTATCCTTAACTACAATCTCATCTGCTCCGGCTTCTAAAAGGCTCACGGCAGGCCGCTGAAAACCTCTCTTGTCATCTGCTCTTGCAGGCCCACTCATAATCTGTTCCGTCTGTCTCAGTCGGTCAGTCCAATCTGAGACGTTCGTTACGCCCTCTATATCCGCGCTTATATATATTCTCATCTTGACCTCTAACATGCTTATTCCAAAATTTATTATTCTCCATTTGGCTTTATGCCTAGCGATATTTTACCATAAAGTCAGTCCTATAATATACTGTGTACACTTCATGTGTATATGAAATATCAGCTTTGATACATGCGACTCGCCGGCACCTATCTTCTCGGCAGCCACTTTGTTCAAAGGGTATAATTAAACACGTAATCCAGACTGAAAATGTGGTATATAAATTTGAAGGGGCGGTCTGCCCTCAATATAAAGATATGATGTCCGTTTTAGCATGGGAAAGTCGGTAAAATCTGCCTGAGATAGTCAAAATCAGAAGACAGCTTCATGAAAATCCTGGACTGGCCAGCAGGAAAAACTCAGCACTTGTTTGCAAGGTTTAGACGAGTCCGGGATAAGCTATCAAAGAGGTACGGGTTACGGTGTTGTTGCCCGTATTGGTCACGGTCAAGGCTGTTGGTTATCAGGTGATATGGATCTCTTCCTATCCATGAAAATACCAGTCTTCCATATGCATCAAGGTGAAGGCGTGATGCACGCTTGCGGTCACGACATGCACACAGCTGTCCTTCTGAAGCTGTCGCCTTCTCAAGAACTTGAGCCTGAGCTGGATGCAAATGACACCAGTCTTTGTGAAGCTCTTTCAGCCTGCGGAGACTATCGGAGGAGCAAAACAGCTAATTGAAGCAGGTTGCATGGAAAATCCCAAGGTCGATAAAGTTACGCCTTGCATGGAGCCTAACTATAAGACCGGGACTGTGGTTCTCAAAGTACGGTCCCTATGGATACCGGCAACTCAGAATTTGAAATAACCGTAAGCTTTGGCAAGGCGGACTGGCGCTCATCCGGAGGATTGGAATAGATGCAATAGTTATGGCAAGCAACATCATTACATCTTTTGAACGATTTCATCGATTTAACGCTCTACCACACCTGTTATCCGTTAACATAGGAAGAAGTTTCATGCCCGGGTGAAGCAGCCAACGTCGTAGCGGACGCAAAGCTCAGGGAACTATGAGAGCTCTTGAGCCTGACATTATGGAGGTGAAGCAGAATAAGCTGACCCGCATTGTTGATGGAATCTGCTCACATATGGCGGTAGCGCCGATATATGCTGGCATGACGACGGTTATCCGGCTTTGATTAACAAGGATTCGGTTTGTGCACTTGTCCGAAGATTTGCCAGAGAACTTTACGGAGATGAAGCCATTGCTATAATGCCTAGACTTCTTGGTCTTGGCGCGATGATTTCTTGCTTTGCCATGGCTGCTGACGCTGTTATTTCAATATAGGTGTTGCGGAGAACGAATATTATCCACTCCACAACGGGCATCTCGCCCCTGGCGAGGATGCCATGAAGGTCGGAATAGCCATCGAGATTCGCCTCATTACTCAGGATGCTTTAATCAAACTTGCGCTGGTTTTGATTTACACTGCTGAGAAATAGACGTCCACTGCTGAAGTCAATGCTGAGAAATAGGCCAAGTTTTGATGTACAAGCATATCTCAAGTGATATAATTTTGTGTTAATTATAATTTATGTTTAAAGAGAAAATATATGTCAATAGAGATTAAGCCGATTACAATTGAAGAATTTGCAAGCAGGCAGCTTGACTTCGACTGTATAGTTTTCAACAGTCCGCAGAGATGGCTTTATGTCCAGAGTGCAAGGGCTGTTGTTTAGATACCGAGACAAATCCAAATGCTGAAGGACGATCAGTTCATAGGTCAAAAGCATTATAAACTACAGGAGTATATTCAGGGTTTTCAGGGAAGCCTGTATCCTGAACAGACCGCTTCTCGATTGCTCAGCCATGAGCAAGGAGGAACTCAGATGTCTTTTATACGCTCAAAAATTGTCTGAAAAGAAATGCGACGAGATTGGGATAAATCCACCTCTGTAGTTCATTTTGTTCTCGATGACAAGTTAGAAAACGTGCAGAAACGCTTAACGAATGTTAAGTCCTTGCGATGAACTTTCGTTCCAAAAACATGTGAATGAAATTTGCAGTGAGTCTATTGATCAGATCTTCGTGAAATCACTAAAGAATTACAGTTCCTTTGATGAGATTTCGAATTGAACTATCAAGTTCGTTTAAACAGCATCAAAGTTCTCCGGAAATCATGTAAAGTTCGTGAAATGGGCGAAAATGAACTGGGAGACTACTACAAGATCTACTCCGATACAGCCTTATCGCAAGCATTTCCACTTCAATTGAAGAGTATTACGTCCTTCTTAGAAAAGAACTTTGGAGATAAGCCAAGATTGGGTGCTGCGTTTCACGGTTGCAGGAGTACGAGAACTATCTTTCTTCCAATATAAGCATGCTCCGAAGATGAATTACAGGCTTGAACTGTCAAGCAAGCAAAAAATAAAGGACAGTTAAATGATGCCCTTGATAGGTTGAGGAGTTTTATCAAGCGCAAAAGATGACTACCATAAGCTCGGCATAAGCGAGGACTCATTCTCCTATCTTCCTATGTTCTAGTATGCTATGGCAAAGAAGTTATCATAATGAGTGGGTTCTAGAAAAAATACCTTAATTTCGGAGGCTCGACGCTAATTAACTGGGAAATGATTAGGTACGCCTTCTTGAAAAACGGCTGCGAAAGATGCCAACTTTCACGGCACTCATAGACCGACCAGATTACCAGCCAAGGGTATTACCACTTCAAGAAGAGACTTTGAGAGAAATCTGCAAATCCTGGTTTGGAGGCTTCATCAAGAATGTAAATCCTATACTTTCTTTTGATAAAGTGCATCAGAAGGGTTTCACTGATTACTGACGAATACAAGGGTTAATCGCCTTATTCAAAAGGAGAAAATATGCCAATAAGTCAAACAAATAAGCTTAGATAAATTTGAACAGAGAGACAGCTTGATTTCAGCAGTTCCGATTTTATGCAGAGTCGCTGCACGGCCCGCACCCAGCTGGAGTATGGGAAGCTATGTGCGGCTTGAAGCTGTCGAACAGCGATGGAGATGAGCTTACAGGACAGAGTATCATAACATATAGACCGCATACGAAGTTTCTTCGCGAGCGCCCAGACCATCAGGGCCCTTGATGGACTATCAGGCGACCTTCCCTCGTCCAAGCCGTGATATCTGCTGTTGAATGTTATGTAAAAGAAGGCACAAATCTCGAAGTTTCACTCTTCGATAGAGAATCTATTATATAATGATAAGGCTGGAGGGTTGAAGAAGAGAAAGACAAGGATCTGTTTGACGATGATGCGAGCTTGGTTTCAATAGAACATTATTGACCCGCAGGATCCGCTGCTCGATTGACCAGATTTTGCTCAAGAGCTCGACAAACTCTGCGGACGGATGCCGAGGACATCGATAAAAAGCTTCGATAGTTCAAGAGGAAGTATCACGAAACACAGAGATTTCGTTGCATCAGAATCAAGGAGCTCAACGTGGATGGGCTCACTGAGTTCACGATATACTTGAGGAAGACTTCGGAGCGAAAGAGCTTTAACATCCAGCCACTTGAATATTTTGAGACAATCCGCGCTCGAATTTGGTGAAGACGCAAAGTTCCCTAAGGAAGGCATACACAGACCGCGAAGAATTACACCAAATACCCTGAGCGACAATTATCGCCTTATTCGAGGAACAGGATTGCAGAGCTATCCGAGAGAGGCAGTCCACAGATCAGGGACTTATCACCGTGACAAGGGACCAGCTGAAGCTACCAAAAAGCGCAAAGAGAGAGTTTGAACTCACTGAATATAACTGAGCTCTGACGTTAACCTGCTTTCATCCACCTCTATCATGTGCTATGGGAACGAGGTCGTATTCCTCTTCAGGTGGTTCATACGCCGAGTATATGCACCCTCGGAGGAGCTAGCAATGCTCAACTGAGATGATAGCAGTACGCTCACGCGAACGGCTATCCAGGCACAATTTCTACGGCACAATAGAGACGAGATCAGGTTGTATTAAACTCCACGGCAATCTACAACTTTAAGAGAAGTTTCGGCGGAAACCTTATTCTGCTCGTGTCATGGTTCCTTTGCAGAAACCCTAAGCCCTATAGTGAAATTCCTCAGATAAAATAATAAGAAAATGAGAGCAAAGTCAAAACCGACGATCTCTCATCGGTCCGTCATATTTAGCTGTCAAAATCTGGTTTCCACAGCAATGCAATACACCGCCATTTCATCCTCTCACCTCTGATTCTTGTTCTTTTGACTTTGCAATGCTGTCTCCGGCTCTTCCTCGCCGTGCTATGGTTGAAGGTACGCCGGGTACCATAGTGTCCAACACGGAATGGCTTTGATCTATGTATCCTTTGTCCTTTCTTAAAAATACTCTTGAGATTTCATCTCAATCCTTTCCTAAAATTCTATCAGTCAATAACTAATCTATTGCTATTACCATTGAGACTCTTCATACAGTGCAAAATACAAAGCTGATTTAATTTGGCTCCATCAGATTGTCGCAATATGCACAGCGATGTAAGCGTCTGTTCCTATCTTAAAAGCGTTGTGGTAACTCCTGCTCTATCTGTGAACATGCACTTTAGGGTTCCTGCATTTTAGACTTCTATCCTGAGCTTAACACCTTTTCCCAATAGTTCCTGCACTTCCTCTCTAGAGACCTCGTGTATCAGAAGCGACATTTCCTCATAAACTTTCCGCCAGAGCGCCTGCTTCAGTAGCACGCACGGTAGTCATCGTCAACGTCTGCACTGGCTCATTTACTCCTGGGTGGACGTGACGAAGTCACTGCCTCATGCTTTCCTCTGGCTGCAGCCAGCTTTTGATTTTTGTCCAGATATACTCTGTCCCTTGAGTCTTCTCGTATCTCGTCAAAGATTACATCAAAGCTTGCTCTCTCTGAATCCTCGCCTCATAGGAGGATGTCGAGCTGGTACAGCCTCCTCCAGCGAAGCCAGTCTGCATGAAAGAAATGCACTGTTTTTCCCTGAAAACCTCAGTCTTATAATATATGCCGGAAGCGAAAGAGTTCTAGGTGATATGAGGACAAAGCCAACTCATACCTGCCTTATCATCGCTTTCTTTACGGTGAATGCGGTGTCTTCCGTACTTCAAACTCTCCGCAAAGCATAACCATATTATTTAGCCTTCCGTGCTCCCTGTTACGGTCGAGGTACTCGCAAGCGTCTGCAGGTCGGATGCGCACGACCGCCATCTCCGGCGTTGATTAGCGGAATCGAAACACTTTCAGCCGCAACAAAGAGGGCTCCTCTGCGGATGCCTCATTGCCATTATGTCTGCACGTAACAGCTTTTATTACCTTTGCAGTATCCGAAACGCTTTCGCCCTCTTTGATGCCGAAGCGGCTCGCCAGCCAGATGAAAATCGCGAACGTTTCCGCCAGCGAGTTCCATCACTGCCGCCTCAAATGAAAGCCCTTGTCCTCGTTGTAGAGACTATAGAAGAGTGTCGCGACTTTCACCCCGCACGCCTCGGCTGTACTTCTTCGGATTTTCTCCATTATATCGCAGCGCTCTTTTGATGATTTTATCAAGCTCTTTCAACACTGAGCTCGTCAACATCTATGATGCTCCTCGCGTTTCCTTTTGACAGAAGAATATCTGACACTTTGAAATTACTCATTATTTTATCCATCCTCTCGTCACTTGGATTATTTCTTGAATGCAAGCCAGTCCTCCCCTGTCCTCCGGGGAGGATATGGCTTTCGTCCACTGCCACCTCGGGTTGATTGCGGCATCAAAATTTGGTCAACGAGATGTTCTTGGTGATTTTCCTGAGCCAGATCCATCTCGAGCCCCTTCTTTCATTCCATATGTGAAGATACTCACTGATTCCAAGAACTTCTGGCACCGCATTTCCAGAGCAGTAGCCGCATCGATAACGTCACCGGTTACAAATCACAAGCCTCAGCCAATTACGACCCATCTCCCTTGTTCAGCTGACCTCCACTGGTCTCCTCTGCCGTGGTCGCTTGCGCCTTCTGAGCGAACATATCATAGGAAGTCCCAGAATGTGAGCAGCGATGGCTGCATGAGCTATTCCTGCTGTTGCGGTTCCTGATATTACATCAGCCTCCGGATACCATCATCCTTTTATTGCATCTGCAAGATGGATACTTTCTGATTGAAGTTCTTTACCTCCGGTGCGGTAAGCGTGAAACCTGTTATCACAGAAAACCGACTTTTTGATCCACTTCGCCCATATGAACGGCTCATCCGTCTAAGAAAACTGCTTTGATTAGATAGCAAACCCTTTTAGCAGCACCTCTTTCTCTCACAATCTTTAGCATTTCTTCTCGCTCTCTCTTGCTCCATCCGATAAACTCCTCTCTCAGCAGCATCTCTCAGTATGCTGAAACTACACCTCTCAGCCTCCGAGTGATGGGTCTTCCGACAACTGTAGTCAGAGCCCATTTCCCTAGCTCTGTAAAGGTGTCTGGCTTTCACTGTCTCTGATCTCCCTTTTGTGAATCAGCAAAAGCGACTCGGAGTTACCAGGCCACAAAATTTTTCTCCGCATGGTGTTGGTGTCCCTCAGCCTCCTGAGCTGATATGCCACAACACCAAAGTCAAGACCGGAATCTCCTAGTCATCTTAGCGTAATGTAAGACAACATCAACCAGTGGCACTTTCATCAGCTGCCTGCGCTGCATCGCTTTCTTCATCCTTAGATCGGGAGCTGAGATTGCACCAATCAAAAGGTAGCCACGCCTCTTTCCTTCTCTCTCATCGCAGAACTCTCACGTAAGCTTCCTCAAGACCCGTCTTTGCAGCCTCCATCATCCCTCTCTTTGTTCCGGCAACATGCACATTCACGATGTTCGTGCCGAGACCACCTAAAACTCTCATCGCGCTTGCCGCTGTGTTAGGTATGTCATGAACCTTTCAGGTCGACGAATACCTTATGTCCCCTGGCTTGTAAGCTCTCTGATCATCTCGTCCCTCAGCATAGTAAAGCTCCATGCCTATCTTAACAAACGGGCGTCGTTCTCAATCTCCAGAAAATCTATAGTCTCACGCTTGCTCTCGAAAAATCACATGCTATTATTACATCTTTCTCATTAAATCGCTGCTCCTCATTGTCTTCATTCAAATCAAGTTTATTCCATACTTTTTCATCGCCGAAGGAGAGTCCTATCCGCAGTGTCTTTGTACAAGCAAAGCGTTAATCTAGCTCTGCCGCACGACCCTCGGCAGCGCAGCTCCTGCCATCATCATCTCCAGTACATCCTCACTACTGTTGATTCCACCCATGCCGACTACCCGAATTCTGAACAGTCTTGTAAACCTGATACACACCATTCTGAGGGCTACCGGAAACACCGCATCTCCCGGAAAGACCACCGCATAACATTTTGCAAGTTATAGGTTTCTCTCGTCTTAAGGTCCAGTCTCACAGCCTTGAATAGTAGTTTATCAAAGCCACTGCGTCACGCCCGCATCCTTGCCACAGGCCTTTGCACTCTCCACAATATCTGTTACATTCGGCGATACGCTTCACTTGATAACCGGTTTCATCGCTCGCTCGGCCACTTTCTGACCGTCTCGTCACATCGGCAGCACATGAAGCATCGGTGCTCGATGACATGGCTCACCACCGTGAACATTTGGGCGGCTGATGTTAATCTCTCGAGCCATCCCACCTCGTCACCATCGCCATCTTCCTTTGCGGTCTCTATGTATTCACTCTATTGAAAATCCGCTAACATTGAAGCCGCCAATCTTCTTATTCAAAAGCATTCTCTCCAGCTTTCGAAGTTCCTCTGATATAACCCTTGTCGACGCCCGGGTTTTGAAGCGCCTCACCGAATTTACTCATGCCACCCTCGGTCTCCAGCAATCTCGGTGTCGAGTTCCAAACTCTTTCCTCACCCGTCGTTTCCTTTTTACATGTGAAAACTTCCGAGAATATCGAGGCCACATATCTCTGCATCCTCGTATCCGTGTATCGCAGGTGTCTCACCTGGCGGGAATTACAGGGCTGATCAATCTCTATACACACAGCTTTAACTTTGGTATTTGCCACTGGCTAAACGCTCCTCTCAGTAACGGGACTTCCTCACAGATTCTCTTATTGCCTGTCAGGGTCTTACACGAGGCATCCCATGCAGGCACAAAACGCTGACCCATTCTCTCTTCAGCTGAACTGCCCTGCCTGGAGCCTGCATGCGTGTCACAGTATTTTCAACATCGCCTCGGGACCACAGGTGTAGATGTGGCTGGTAGCATGCCTGCGATGGAGAGCTATCGACGAAAGCCTCCTTGATTCCATCAGCTTCCATCAATGCCGTCATAATCGCCAGATCATCTACCCAAGCTTTGAAAACTCTTCACATAGAACTTGTATCCTCAGCCTCATGTGAAACCGAGCAGAACCTTTTCACCTTCTTTCTCCCGTCTGAAACCAATCTCTCTGCAAGAGCTGCAGCGGAGTCACCCACACTCCCTCCTGCAAAAGACGGCTCCTCGCCGGACTCTGAAAGAGTATCCATTTCCCAGTCCAACGAGAACATCCAGCTCATCGCCGCTTCCATACTCGCTGGAGCTTGGCGGTTCCCTCTTCCATTATCTCTTATATATTATGGCTCGCCTCGTCTTCGCAGGATCGTACATTGAAATCGGTCTCACGTGGGACTTGAGCTTGATGTTTATAAATTGTCCTGGCGCTGTTGTCAGCTGAAACGTCGCTCTTGCAACCTCATCCTGTGAAATGTCGTCGCTCAGCTTCTTGTTTTCGACTATCTTCAAAATCCTTTGCTGCATCTTTGTACCCTCATGAGTACATCTTTTGATTTTTAATCACCTCCAGGGTCTCGTGCCGAGGCTAGCACCCTTCAAAGACTCCCGTGTTTTTCCAAGGAGTGTCATTACGCATCTATAGTTGAAATTGTCAGTGTCATTTTCCTCAAGTACATCTAGTAGAACTCTAACCGTATCCAGTGAAGTTACATGGTTACATTGTTTTCTGTCGCTGAACGTCTAATCTTGTGACCATCGCTCTCCTGCCGAATGAGCCGATGTCTTTGGTGTTCAAAACATATACCATGTGTCCCTGGTGTATTGGGTCCAGTATTTCGTGGCTTCCTCGCTAATCTTTCTTAGAATTCTGGTCCTTATTCCATTTCTCCTTTAGGAATAGAGCAGTTCCTCTGTTGCCTCGATATTGAGATCCGAGTTGTCGAATCTACTTTATCGAAAAGTGCCTCTTTCTTGTCCTTATCTGCAATCGTTGCAAAATACGGTTCCATAGTTCTGCAGATGCATTCCCAGCCTGAAGTGCTATATAGCGCTCTGTTCAGCTTGTTATCATATCTATTGCTTCACCTGTTGACTTCATCTCCAGGTGATAGGTATAGCGTCTAGCCCCTTTATCTTGTTGAATAAGAATACAGGTGCCTACATAATATCTTCTTCTCCTCAGGGATATATATCAAATCCCTGTTCCTTGAGACTCTTGCCGCGATATACCTCTGTCACAATGTCTGCGGAGACCGTAGCCTGTCGCCTTTGATAGAAAGTACAGTCCTTGATGACGTGGGTTTACCTCGGTATATACATTTTCCTTCTTCATCTACGATGAACTGGATATTATAAAGCCCTAGTTTCCAATACCCAGTCCCAGCTTCTTCGCATACTGAAGTATTATTCCCTTCACCTTGTCGGAGATGCTGAAAGCAGGATATACGCTGATTGAGTCACCCGGTGGATACCTGTTCTCAACGAGTTCCATAATTCCAGGATAAATACGTCCCTACCGTCACTCGTCACCTCGATTTCAACTTCCTTACCTTGAATATACTTATCAACCAGCACCGGCTTGTCATTATCAATTCTACTGCAGTCTTGAGGTAGTGTCTAGCTGATTCTCGTCCGGCTGCAATCTGCATAACTCTTCCGCCTAGCAAAGCTTGGTCTTACAAGCACCGGATATCCAACGCTCTCTGCGGTTTTGATACCTTCTTCTATATCATACCGCCTCTCTTTTCGGCTGTGAGATGTGAGATCTACGAAACTCTCTCAAGCGATCTCTGTTCTCAGCTCTTTCCCGATAGCCTCGCAGTCAGTTCCTATAATCTTGACACCTCTATCTTCTAGTGGCTGGGCTGGGTTGATAGCTGTCTGTCCTCCTAATGAAGCGATAATCCCATCCGGTTTTCAAGAGCGATTGTTCACTGACATCTTCTGGTGTCAAGGCTCAGAAAGTAAAAGTTTATCGGCTGTCGTATAGTCTGTTGAGACCGTCTCGGGATTGTTGTTTGTGTACTAGCCTCGTATCCTCTTTTCTAATTGTACGAACCGCATGAACTGTTTGAGTAGTCGAACTCTACTCCCTGTCCAATCCTTATTGGACCGGCACCCAACACGAAGATTTTCTTCTAGCAGTAACGATGGAATCGTTATTTCGCTTATGATGAGTAGAGTATGGTATGTATGCGCCCGTGACGACAAGTATCACCATTCTATAAACAGAGGCATCTTGTTTTCCCATCTCAGTTTGAACACGTCCATCTCGTCCATATCCCACTGTCTAGCGACTTCAGATATCCCCCAAAAGCCCATCTTCTTCGCCTCGAAGCACATCCATATCGCCCTATTCTCCTGCAGTTTTCTCTCCATCTTCACCATGTCCCGCAAATACCTCTATGAAGTATAGCGTAATTTTAGTGATATCGGAAATGATTGAAACATCTGCAGCTCTTCTTTAGAAGCTCACAAAATTGCGAAAGATTGCATCGTCTCTAAATGTCTTTATGTACTCGAGCATGTCCTCATTTGACATCTCGACGAACTTTTATTCATTCTGAGTGGTCAACGCCGATTTCAGTGAACGAACCGACTTTAGCAGGCACTCTGCAAGGTTTGAACCTATGCCCATAACCTCACCAGTAGCCTTCATCTGCGTACGCAGTTCATTTGATGCACTCGCAAACTTATCAGCTCGGAAATTCCTTGGAAGCTTTACGTGTACAACTATAGCGGAGCTTTACCGGTTCAAAAAGCAGCGTGTGTATCGCAATCTCTATCCTATCGACAGGCACCCCACCGCCAATCTTTGCTGTAACTCTGGCAATTAGATATCCGCTGGCCTTTGATGCTACAGAGCCGATGAGACGTGATACACACGCGGTTGACCTCTATCGTTGTGTTATTTGTAGCGAGTAGGGATCAGTGCGTACTGCACAGTACGAGCACACTTTCAACTCTCGAGCTCTCTAATAATCTTTATAGCGCTGCTCGTTTGGCATCTAGGTCGTGGTCCGAAAAGAGTCGCGATCGGTGCCACAACCATCGAATCACCCGTGTGCACGCCGACAGGGTCTATGTTCTCCATTCCGCATATATGGTAATCGCATCGTCCTCGGAGTCACGATACCTCAAATCTCAATTTTCCTTATATCCCGCATAACACTCTTTTCTATCAAAACCTGATGAACCGGTGATGGTTTAAAAGCTAGTCAGTTCCAAGCTCCTCGAGTTCCTCTTCATCTGTGCAAAGCCACCGCCCGTTCCGCTAAGGTAAACGCCGGTCGTAAAAACTACCGGGTATCAATCTTCTTAGTCGCTTCCTTAGCCTCGTCCAGATTATATGTAACTCTGATGGAATTGTGAGTTCTCCGATGGACTGCAGAGTTCCTTAAATAGCTCTCTGTCCTCCTGCTCTTTTCAGTACTTCTAATGCTTGTTCCCAGAAGCTTTACATCGCACTCCTTAAGTACGCCCTTTCTGTCCAGCTGCATGGCGAAAGATTTAATCCTGTCTCGTCCGCCTATGGCAGGAAAGAATTGCGTCAAACCTCTCGTAGCGAAGAATCTTTGCCACATATTCCAGTGTCCAGAGCTCCATGTAAACCTTATCCGCCTATAGTCGTATCCGTCATTATAGTCGCAGGGGTTTGAATTGACCAGAACTACTTCGTAGCCCTCTTCCTTGAGCGCTAAGCTAGCCTGTGTGCCCGCATGTCCAAATTCACAGCCTGTCCGATTGCGATAGGACCTGAACCTATAATGCACTGATATCTGTCCTCTTTGCCATTTTCTACCTCCAATATATATATGAATTTGGATTATTTACTTTTCTGCTTTTGCCTTGCTATTATAGTGGTATGCCTCACCGTTGCAGGCGTAAGAGAGCACTGCCCTTCACCTTTTCTCCTCAAAGGCATAGCCCTACCCCTTTGTCAAGGAATTTCTCTGAGCAGAATCTCATTCCTTCTCAAGATCAAAGATTGAAATCTGAACTGCTCTTTTTAATTCCAAAGCCTCTCACGTGGAGCTGTTGTCATAAGCTTTTTAACAAGTACTCCAGACTCAAAACTCCCTCTAGCACTAACTTTGTATATAGCAGTGGAAACGCGGTTTCAAGCTGACTATCTAGTTGTATCCTCAAGACGGTTCTTTTCATCCTCGGTGTGCGGTGCATGGTCGCTGCAATCAGTATCCACACCTCCATCCAGGATTCCTCTATCAAAAGCCTCCTGATCCTCTCCTCGCTCTAATTGGGGATTCATTTTGTACCAGCCGTCCTCCTTTAGATTCATAGTCATTCATTATCAGGTAATGAGGTGCAGTCTCGCAACTCATCCACCCCGCTCTTCAGCATCCCTTATAAGCTCTAGCTCTCCCTGCTGGAAATATGGCAGGCATCAAACGCGCCCGTCTCATCAGAAAGCAATGTCGCGCTCTGCTCGCGCCACTCACTCTCACTACCAAAATTCCTAGATGGTTGTCTGTCTTGCGTACTCACCATCGTGAATGTACCACGCCTTTAACGAGGGCTTTCAACCTCGCAGTGGGCAACCAGAATCTTTCCCAGCTCCTTTACCTGATACATAGCCTCCTCGCGAGCCGACTTATCCTGAATTCCTCTACCATCGTCAGAGAGGAACTGCATAAGGCGCCATCGCCTCCATATCTGCCATCTCCCTTTCTCGGCTTCGTTTATAGCTCCAGAGGGCTGAACGTTTTCATAACCGCATCTCTTTTGATGATGTCCAGCTGTTGCTTAAGGTGTGGCAGACTATCCCGGAACCGGCTTGATTTGGCATTGTGCAAACGTCTGTGTATCCGCCTGCTGCTGCCGATCTACTTCCGTCGCTATAGTTTCTTATATGAAAAACCCGGCTCACGAAAATGCACATGCACATCGCAAAACAGAATATAGCGTAACGAGAATCATCATACTCACAGATTCAAGGCTGCTGTCATCAGTCTTTTTCTACAGCTTCTATTACTTCTTCTTTATTTAGCATATAGCTTTGTGTTATTTAGAGTCACTGGTCTTCCTTTCGATTCCTAACCCTTGGAATATACCTTCATCCTGAAAACAAACCCGCCTTGCAATACTTGCCGGCGACAAGGTCAGTATACAAAAACATTATGCACAGTGCATGCTATGAATATATATTCCAATCTTGCCGATCTCTCGTATCGTATTAAAGATTAAAGAAATACTAACAAAAAGCATTTTGATGTCAATAATTTCAGCAATTCGGATACAAAAAGCCCAGATTTCTCTGAGCTTATCTTGCTGATTATGACATATTTTTATTGTTTACTTTTGGTATTTACAGACCTTTTTCAAATCCTCTTTTTGTTGCTAAGGTACTAAATGTGCAAATGATGATTCCACACTGTCCACTTGTTTTAACTTTTTCTTCCTATCTAATATCTTTTACATTCATTACCCTCGAACATTTATCTTTTTATTTCCATTTTGGGAAAAGTAAATAAGCTGTATTACAAACTTGAAACTATAAGCTCTATATCATGTGTTATAAGCATAACAGGAGCACTTCTGATTTTTCTCTAATGGCATCTGCAACAAGCATCATCCTTCTATAATCCAATCCTGCCGTGAGGTTCATCCAAAATAACAAACTTAGAATCTTTAAGCAAAGCTATAAGAAGTGCTAATCTTTGTTTTTCTCCCCCTGATAAATCATGGGGATTCAACATTCTTCTTATCCCACAACTCCATTTCAATCAGATGCTTTTTAACCTCACTAAATATTTTGGTCTTTATTTTTATTTTTGGGGATAGTTCCTTTTTCAACAGTTTCACACACATATTACTACAATTTTGTAGCTAATTGCACATTAGATAACCTACTTCTCGTAGACTTAGCATAGATGTCTTCCCATTTCGCATTGGTATAAGACCTGTCAACTCTTTAGTAAGAGTTGTTTTCCTATTCCATTTTTCACCTATTAACGCCATACATTCTCCACGATTTAAGGAAAAATTAACGGCTTTATCCAAGCTGTATCCATTATTAGAGACATAAACATCTTCAATGTTTATCATCTGATGATTATCTGGATCTTCCATTGTCGATCTTAAATTTTATTATTAAAGAACGCAAATCATTTTCATGTTCAACATCATCAGTTAGATTATCGGATGAAAAATCGTCTTATTTTTCCATCTTTAAGGAGAATTAGGCGATCTAATAACTGACTTAAATATGACAATCTATGTTCTGCCATAACTATGGTTTTACCTTTGCTCCTTTAAATGTTTTAAAAATTTCTTTTCAAGATCATTTGTTGCTTTATAATCAAGATTTGCTGAAGGCTCATCAAAAAATAATCTCATCATCAAATACCAAAGTTGAAGCGATAGCTACTTTTTGCTTTTTGTCCTCGGAAAGTTCCTTTACATTTTTTGTTTTAAATCAGTAATGCCAATTTCTTGTGAAATATTTTGCACTCTTTCGTGTAGCAACTGGCGTTCCATCCCCATGTTTTCACCAATGAGTGCTACTTTCATTTTCCACCTCTTTGAAATTGATCATTGGGATTTTGAAAAACATTGCCAACATACTTTGCAATTTCTCCTTTTTATAATTAGAAATAGACTTACCAAATATGTGTATTTCGGTTATCTCTCCATCACTAGGTTTGGAATTAACCCGTTTCAACAATCTTAACAGACTCGTTTTTCCACACCCCGATAAGCCTGTAACAACAACGAATTCACCCTTTTCTACAGAAAAATGAATGTCCTGTAAAATAGTTTCTTCACCGTATGAAAAAATTTTCTATGTCAACTTTTATAATTTTTGCCATATTGTAATCTCAAGAAATACAAATCCCACTAAAAATAATGCTATAGTCTTTCCATGTCAAAAGAAAGATCTTCTATATGAAATGTTTTTACAATCATATTCAATTCCCTGTAATTGAAGGCTATGATAGAAGTCTCCCTGTTCTCAAATGCTTTGTAAATCATAGGAACTAAATAAATTTCTACACTATGAATCAGTCTGATAATACTCAATCCCATAATATTTCTAGCTTTTTAAAGCCTTCTTTTATTTCTGATAAATACGCCCTGTATTCAGGGATAAAACGATAGATACCTAATACATAATGAATGCGGTAAGCGAAGGTTCCTTAAGGAATATATGATTGTCGATGTCCGAAAACTTGATAAAATTGCCGCTAAAGTCCATAAGGAAAAGCGTTTAAGAATAATAAGTCCCATTGTATAAATTGATCCTATCCATCCTGAAATTGCACATTTTCCATCTCTGAAACTCACAAATCAGCCTCAAAATAAAGCAAAATAGAAAATGAATAACGGAATTGATTTTCTTTTTCACGGCAATAAGTAATAAAAAGCTAAAGCAGTAACATCATCAGTCATACAAGCATTGGCTAACAAAACACAATGCTTGATAGATCCATAAGGATGTAATGGAAAGTGGTTTGATTTTTAGGTTAATTTTGTATTATCTACAAAACCTCAAGACAGTATTCCTTCTTTTGACATTCTTATTATTTATTATAAATATATTTTTCCAAGCAGCGTACCTAAAATAGCTGCAATAATTTCCACTGACAATATAATCGTCATATTCTTTGAATTGAAGAAAGTATCTTTTACCATCTGAGCTTTTTCCATTGTAAATTAGGAAAAGTTTTTACTAATCCTTCTACGCCTAAGAAAAGAATAAAGAAAAAGCCACGAAGTACATAAATCTACTGAGAATTACATATGAAATGCTGATTCTACCATCACTTGTATAATTGTCTCTATTACCTATACAAATTTCTCCTAACAGACCAGCTACAGCCATACAGGAGCATTGAGATAAATCCCATAATTGAATAAATGATCCCCGCTAATAAATAGTAAATAAAATCGTTCCTCTTTTAGAATCTTATGGCACATAACAGAAATAAACAGGAGGCATAACAAACTTCCTATGGGAAACATGTACGAAAACTCCATATGTTTCCCATGCTTGTGTTATCATTCCTGATACCATGCTAATTACAAAACCACAACTCCGAGTAAACCCTAACAATCAACATCTTTTAATTTCATTTATCTTTCTCCATTGAGTTCATTTAGATATAGTAAAATCATAAATTTTCACTATATCTTTATTCTTTTAAATGTTTCTTTTTCCTCCTATGCATCTTTTGACAATCTTTTTACTTGATAAAATTTCTCCTTTCTTATCGAAAAGGGTTCCTTGATAAGAATATGTTAATCTTGTCTAACTCTTGCTGTCAATAGGCAATTAGTCCTATAATGCTTTTAATCTCATTTTTATATTCTTTTTAATGTGTATCCACTTTTTCAGAACCTTGATTTTCTCCCTGTTTTTCGCTCTCTCCTTGCCTTTATACCTTAAAACGTAATGGGAGTATATGGATTAGCAGAGGTTTTCATCGAATGCAAAAGAGAAAGGCTATACAAGAAGCTTTTGCAAGTATAAAAGTGCCGGCTGAATGTATACGATTTCCAAGCTACGGAAAATAGATACTATCAAATTATTTGATACAATCAAAAGACCCAGCATACACTGAGCCATCTTGTAAATAGTGTTTTATTTAACTTTTAGTTAAACCCACTTTAGTCAAAGAAGCTGTCCATCTGTCCGGCTAATACGAGTATCATAACAGGTGGAGACTATCCACTTTAGACAAACTGAAAGTACCCCCTCATCTTGAACTTTTCTCTTTATCTGTGCCTTTGTTTTTCCAATCTCGCAATCGAGCCAGCCCGGCTTTATCCATCCGAAGATTACAGCTGTAAGCAGTGCTGCTGAGCATCAGGATACCTTCTGAAATCAAATCAAAGAAGTCAAGTAGAGAACCCAGCCCCAGCGGATGTGGAGCTTGTCTCCCCTAGTCCGTCAAAACTACAGAGCGCCTTCTAAAGCTACGAAGATACCTCTGCCAGACTTATCTTTGTCCTGTTGACCACCTATTCTTCTCGATTGCTCTATCCATGATAGCTGAGCTTACCGCCTCAACGAGTGATATTGAAGAGGTTATAGCCACTATAAATACCAACCCGTAGAAGATTGTTCCAAATACCGGACCCTAGTGATTTACCAGCCGAGAATACCGTCTGAAGTGTTATGAATAGTCCGGGACCGACGCGGATCTGACCAGAGGCAAATACTGCAGGCATGATTGCGCTTTTCCGGCCATTACCGCGATTAATGTATCTGCGATAGGGATTATGATTGCATTCTCCTGTAAAATCCTCGTTCTTCTTCATATAAGAGACACTGTATACCATCATGATAGCCATGCAAGTGATGAGTGAGAAGAACATCTGTCCGCCACGCCTATATGCAACTTATCAGCCGTTCCTTTGAATACATCAAAGTTTGGCTTGAAAAACAGATGACAAGTCCCTCTGATGCACCCAGAGCGTTACACTCCTTACGATAACTACACAAAAGCATCACAAAGAGCGCCGGCATAGCTATAGACTAGCTTTCTCTATTCATATCACCTACTCGTAATCAAAATGGTCAGGAAGACAAATAATACTGTCAAATGCAACTGTCTGAACAGGGTCTGATACAACATCGACAGAGCTGCTGAATCGGCACCGTTTACGCCCATGACGCTCTGAAGAGTCGCCGACATTGCTATTGTATACTGATGCGGTAGCCACCAAGCATCGAATAAAAACCAAGGATTACTGTCGGTGAAATCCGCGACATCCATCCGATAAATATGTATTTTGCTGACTAATTCCTCTATAGGCTGCGATAACGCCACCGGTCTTTCTCCCGAGCAGCAGCTCTGAGAGTAGGATTACTACACCTGCAAAGCTACCATGATTAGGTATATGAATAGGAAAAGCAAATGCCACTTGCTACATTACGCTAAGGAAGCTTCCAAAGGTTTCCCAATCCAACAGCAGGCCTACCACCCAGCCATCAGAAAAGCGAGACCGGCTGCCCACTGCCGCTTTACGATTATGATGTTCCATATAATATTTCTCCTAAATATTTCCTACCATTAAAATAATCCCAATTTGAAAATGAATCTATCTGACCAAGAGCAGAATGAAAAAGCATGAATACAGGTGCGATGTATTTCGAGACAAATGTGCGAATTTCTTGCTCTTGTAGTCGCGCTGCTCTTGCGAATTTCATCATCAGTAACCTGTTGGATAGCACCATCCAAGGAATATAGCAAGGAAGAATCCGCCTGGCAGCATCAAAAATTCCACTCGCCGAATAGATCAAATGATGCTCCAGCCATGTCTCCACGAGGAAGTGGGTGCTTAAGTCCCACCTGAACCAAGTCCATCCTGCACAGCTACACAAGCAGTCCGCCCAGCAGTGATAAATGCACTATGGCCGTTATCTCCTCTTCCCGGAGCCTGCTTTTCGATATTCATGTCGATAAATGATACGCGTACCATCTCAAGCATACCGATTGAGCTTGAGCGGCGCCTATAAGCATACAAGCAAGTAGAATACTGTTGCAAAACCAAGGTCCCGCTGCTCCCATCGTCTTGAATACCATCTGAAGAGTTATGAAAAGCATACTTGGTCCCTGGGCCGGCTGAAGTCCTGATGCGAGAACACCGCCGGAATAGTTGCTACTCTCCTGCCAGAATAGCAACGCAGCATATCTGCTACCGGAGACTATCAAAGCATTGCGTTTCCAGATTTTTCACCCATCATCTATGTAGAACCATATGCAATCACGCATCCGGCTGCAAGCAAAGGGAGAAGAACATCTGACCGCCGCACAATGCCAAAACGCTGAGTCCAACCGTTCCTTTGCCGACACCTCCAGTTGAAGCGAACGAAAGCCCGGTCAGCTTCGGTTGCTCCGAGACGGTCGTGACGCTACTGATAACTACAATGATTAACGCATTACAAATAGCGCGAGCACCAGCTACTACCGAGAACTTCTCAATACCACCGCCGATTCCGTGGCGACGACCGTAAGGTCATCAGCATGAATAATAGCGTGAATATGATTGACTGTGCGGTATTTGAAATGAGACGGTCAAGAACTGCTCACTCGCTCTGTTTCCTATGCTCATGGAAGTTCCCCAAAACATCACGCGAGTTAGCTGCAAGAATGTTGATGCAGTATCACTGCGGCTTACTGTGTGAAAAGGTAGTAGGAAGAATGATGTGAGCGTTGCAAATAACCAACCATTGAAGGCAAACTTTTTGTTGATAGCTTTGTATGCGCGCGGAGCCTTTCACGCGATTTACGGCCGATAGCGAACTCTCCAATCATGAGGCGGTATCCTATACAAAGCCACCATGACAACGTATATAAAGCAGCCAGCCGCCGCCTTTCCCATCTTATATGGAAAACCCAGAGATTACCTAGACCCACATGGCTGGTCGATAGATGCCATCAGGAGATCCAGTTCGGCTTAAAACTGCTCTCTTTTCAATATTGTCCATTAGAAACCTCCAATTTTTAACTATGATTTCCCTTAAAATCCTTGATATCCGACAGCCTTTATAGGTCAACTTAGACCAAGTCTTTCACATGTTCTTTGCGAAATCACCTGCGAATATTTACAGATTAACTCATGAGTCTTGTCGTATATATTTTCGAGTTTCTTTGTGTCAATCACCTAAATTTAATATATTTATAATTTGTTTTATATCACAAAATTTGGGCCCATAAAGTATGAACAAATTTGATGTTAATAAAACAAAAGAAGCATATCGCATTATTGACTTTATGGATCTTAAATATCCTCAATTATGCAACAAACTTCACTTAAAATTATCCAATACTTTCAGCTTCTTCTAAATTTCTCTTCGACCCTCCAAGGCCTGAGCAAAAGTCACCTCGTCAGCATCGCCGAAATCCCTCAGCCATAGGTATTCCGTTAGCGATTACTGCTCACTTAACTCCTATAGGCTTAACAAGCCTGGCGATATACATAACCGTCGCCTCACCCGCTCGATGGTTGGGTTCGTAGCTAGGACCAATCTCCTTGATTCCCTCGTCCTTAAAGGCGCATGATAAGTGACTTCGAGTTTATATCGCCAGGACCGATTCGATCACATAGGTGAAATAGAGCCGTGAAAGAAGAACATGGTATAGACCGACCCAGACTCACGGATTCTCTCCATCAGCAATTACATCGCGAGGATTCTCGACAACGCAAATAATATCCTGCCTTCTATTCTTGCTCCGCTACATATAGGACGTAGGTCGCTCTCGGTCAAATTCACAGATTGAGCGAGTAGCGCATAGAGTTCTTTGCTACGACTATGGAATCGGCAGGTGCCTTAGCCTCATTGTCATCAAGCGATAAAATGTGAAAGCAAGTCTCTGAGGCTGTCTTTCCACCTATGCCCGAGTTTGATAACTCTCCTATAGGTCATCCTAACACGGACGCGGATGCTGTGCCATATCTCGGAGCTCCTACACTATAGGTCCCGGGATATTTGGTCACTCCGTAACCTTGCTCATCTCTGTCTCACAAGCCTCTCGTCGATTTGACGCATGAGCTCGTTAACAACCCAGCCGCTCACAAGATCACTGAAAGCATTTTCAACATCATCCGGATCCACGACATCCTTATCAAGAATTTAAAGCAGTAAGCTCCTTCTTACCGTTTGCAGTTACGGAAACCGCGCCGCCACCTGCGGTGGCTGTAATTCCTTTTCCTCAAGCTCCACGACTGAATCATAGCAAGCTGTCTTTGACATAGCCTGAGCCTGGGCAATCTGCTGCTGCATGCTTCCGCCACCGCCACCGGCATCTTTGGCTTAGACTTCTTGCCTGCTCTCCTTACCTTTTCCCATTTTGTTTCCTCCTATTCTATGCGTGGCTTAATGTTAAATGAACTTTCAGAGTGCCTCGGCGATTTTTCTTCGCCTCTTCGTCATTACTAGAATCAGTACTTTTTTACAGATGCTTCCTCTAGGGTCTACTGCATCGCTTGCACTTCTCAAAAACCATCTTCAGCGGTCTTCCGACCTCGTCCGCCACGGCTTTTTGTAATAATTTCTATTCTTTTCGGCTAAATCTCTTTCACAAAATCACTGCAAGCGATCACCTTAAATTCTCTTTTCATTTCACCGGCAAGACTTGTGTTCACTTACGAACCATGGAAATACTGCCGTGTTCGGGAAAGTCTATCCCAAACTCTTTCAAAAGTTCATCCATATCATGAAGACGCTCGCGCTACCGGATGCTACATCTTGAACCGGCTCACTCTGTGAAGCTACAGGCTCCGGATTCTCAGTCTTTGATTCTCGCGGTGCCTGCCTGACCTCCTGCTCGGTCACTCTATCCTTACCTGCCTGCCGGATTTTGTCATAGGAACACTACTGCGTTTTTCCATAAAAAGCAGCAGGGGCTGCCTCCATCCCCTATTCCATTGCAAGAACTACTATAGCAAGTTCCATAAGAGTTCTGGCTAGGTTGAATACCTGGCATCATTTTATAGTGTTTGCCAGACGTTAAATTGAACTGTTTATAGTAACAGATCCATTCCCTCGACTCTTTCTTTTGAGCTTTTCTGTTCTCTCTCCGGACATGTTTAGCAGGTTCTCTGCATCCTTGATATACTTTGCTATCAAAAGCGATCTGTAATGTGCCATCCAGTCATTCAGCAGCTGTTTGACATCCTTACCCTCGGCAAGGACCTCATCCAGCAGCAGTAAGGCTCCGGATGTGTCACGAAACGCACACCTTTTCGGTGAGCTCAAGGAAAAACCCTCTGACACTGTTCCGAGAAACTCAAGTACAGTCTCCTGTCTAAAATCTCGTCACATCCCTCGCTAAGCACTGGTCCAGTAAAGACAGCCCATCTCTTTTCACAGATCCGTCAGCATTTGCTGCGAGTAGCTTGAGCGCAGAATCTTGATTTTTTCCCTCCCCTTTTCAGAAATGGCCTTCATTTGTCCCTGCGAGTTGGGTCTCTGAAACACGCCTGAAATTGAACCTCATACACCTCCGAGAGTATGGTCTCGGAAGCTTCTGCGGATCCGTAGTGTGCAGAATGAACATGATTCCCTCAGGCGGTTTCCTCAAGGGTCTTGAGTATAAGCGTTGAAGGCAGCTGTAGAGCATATGCACCTCGTCTATGATATAGACCTTTCGTCTTCCCTAGTGGAAGCAGGATAATTGACACTATCCTTATCTCTCTAACACTTCTTACACGTTAGTTTTGAAGCGGCGTCTGTCTCTATCATATCTATGAAGCTGTCACCTTTAATGGAAAGGCAGTTATCACAGCATCCACAAGGCCCTCTCCATCGAAGTACAGTTCACAGCCTTTTGCGAGAGTCTCTACCATTGTCGTCTGCCCGTACCCTCTCGTGCCACAAAACAGATAGGCATGTCCTCAGTGTTATTCGCTATTTGGTTTTCTAAAACACGTACTATATGTTGCTTGACCTATTACCTCATCAAAAGGTTTTCGGTCTTTCAGTGCGATAAAGCGCTTGTACATTCTGAAGGCTCCTAACAAAATAAAATGCCCTGATAGCTCCGCGTGACGATGAAGAAAGGCATCATCTGCGGCGCATAAGAGCTTCCGCTTATTGCTGCTTCCTTCCGGACCTGACAAGGTTCACGGCGTCCCTATTGCCAGGACCCAAACCATGCTGCAAACGAAGCTATTAGGGCGATATAAAAACTATCTCTATATTATATGTTGTTTACCAACATATCAATTCAACTGGCTTAGTCCCACGATTTTGTGAGCAAATTCCCTACCTGCTATATCATCTTCGTTAGGACGTCCTTTATGCAGGTTCTTGAACTGTCCTTACAATGAAATTCCTCTGAAGCAAGATTTAGGCTGAGCTTATCTGCAATCTTCTGCATCTGAGGATATGTTGTGTCTGTAAAGCCGTGCTCACATTTTACGAGTTTACCAATCTTTGCCTCGGGATTAGCTAAAATACTTTACATTTTGTCACTCCATGCCGGTATGAAATTTGCAATGAACAGAACATCCACGTCCTCAGTCAGCTTTTTACATCAACACTTTCGGCCCTTTACTCCTACAGCTTCTGCAACTGCGTCCGTCAGCCTTCTTTTGTGTTACCTGATCTTGAATAATATCTAACTGCTACTTTCATTTTAATACCTCCATAGAATATAATCATTTAAATTATCCGATGATGATTATACAACTAAACTGTACAAAAGCATTCAAATGACGTAAAATTGTTTTTATTTTCCCCATTATTCTGTAGAGTTCATCTGTTTTAGGAGGATCGATCAAGTTTTCATCTGATTTCTTGAGCATTAGTCCCTCTGAAGCTTCTGCTAGCAGTGCCTATTTGACTCACCATAATGCCATTGTTCTCTCAGTTCAGCGCATATATATTCAGCCTTTTCGGCACTGGCCACAATGATCATGCAGCCGCTTGAAATAAGCCTCTTCCAATCTATGGAAAAATACTTACAAACCTTTTTGTTACCTCACTGACTGCAATTCTATCCTCATCTATTAAAAACGCCAAGACCACTTATGTGCAAATCTCCCTACGGCACCAACATGCCTCCTTCTGTGACATCATGCATGCCGTGAGTTCCAATCTTGCCTGCAATTACATTCCTTTTACGACGCTAACATCGTCCAGCTTAGCTCACCCCTCTGCAAGCTCATCACTGCTCAAGACCTTGGATAACTCTTTTTCGTAATCCGAGCAAATTATACCGGTTCCCTCAAGTCCTGCCTGTTTGGTCATCAAAACGACATCGCCGGCGCGCATATCCGATGCCGACTGAAAGCCGTCAGCCACCGTCTTTCCAAAAAGCCGTGAAACTATAACGCTGATTTACCGCTTCAGGTGATTTTCGCCCATGTCCACCCTACAATCTCAACACCGACCTCCTCAGCACTCTTAGCCGCCTGCTACCATTATATTCTCAACATCCTCCTCGCTCGTGCCCTGGGGAACATTACGCAGGAGTTATGGCAATCGGTTTTCACGCCATTACTTGCGATATCGTTACAGAAAATATGAATTGAAAGCCTTCCAACATCGTTTATTGGACGATGTTATCAGGTCGCTGAGACAACACAATCGGACATAGTCCCATACCCAACAACCGCACGATACTTCGCCGACGCCTGCTCTAACCTTCACGTCTTCGCATTTTATATTTTTATCTTGTCTATTACTATCCTCTTAAGCACATCGCTATCGAGCTTTCCAACCGCAGCATTGTTATCCTCCTGAGATTATTCCGCCAGCAAAGATAAATCTTCACTGTCTAATTCTTCTGTCAGTCTCTTCATCTATGACTGTGATGCGAGTTCCTTAGCCTTTTGTTTTTCCGGAAGTCGACGTCGATCATTATTTAAAATATGAAGTCTTTGCACTCACAGAGCCTGAGACCTTGCCACCAAGTGACTCTATCAAAAGCCTAGCTCTATCCCTGTTTTGCATAGTGATTGAGCGGAACCGGTGATCACAAAGGTCAAAATCCTTTGAGCAAGGCACCCTCCTCCTCAAAAAGCTCTCGTCTATGTCAAGCTCAGCCTTAAGGCGTAGCGAGCTTAGCTCTATTCTCTCATCAGCAAAAGAAGGAGCATAGCCTCTGCCATAACCTCGCCGATTCCATCTATCTCTATAAGTTCAGGCTTTTGTTATAGATTCAATCTTGCTCCATTCCGCCTTGCAAAGCCTTTGATATAACTTTCTGCATTTGCAAACCCTATTCCCGAATTCAAGCGCATATAACAGCTTCTCAGGTTTAACATTTCTCGAAGCATCGATGCCTTCTCACATATTATTAAAGTTTCTCAAAAACCCTCGAGCCTACACAATCTCATCCCTATGATTATCTAAATGATAGAAGTCGGCAAGTTCCTTTGAGGTATCCGGCATCTGCGAACTTCTCCAATCGTGGCCTCAGATAACCCGTCAATATTCATCGCATCGCGAGAAACGAAGAGAGTCAAACTCTTGATTCTCTTTGCCGGACATTTAGATTTGGGCAGTTTATGGTCTTCACTCCCTGTTCGTTTTGATTATCACCGGGTATCGCATGCCGCGGACATGTCTTAGGTAGCTCAGATTTGCACTCGAGTCAGACTCGCGAAATCCTGAGGAATAATCATGTTTGCCCTTTATAAACCTCTATGGTGTCCCCAATTCCCCAGCGGTTCCTCAACTATGCTAAGGTTTGTGAACAGATGCACGAGAAACCGTTGTTCCCTCCAGTTCTACCGGATCAAAACAGCAATCGGATTTTATCAAACCTGTTCTTGATGCATTCCCTCTATCTCTCTCAAGACTGTCTTCTCTGTTTGATCTTGCCACTTGAAAAGCAATAGAATCCTCAGGAACTTCGCAGTCGTTCCAAGACTTGCGCTATACTCAAGGTCGTCAAATGCCAATACAAGTCCATCAGACGGAATAGGATTTTCCTGAACCTCGACTCGAACAGGTCAATAGTTTTCAACTATGTTGTCCGGCATTTACAAGTCTTTCCGTAACAGTATCAAAACCTTGTTCTGCAAGCCATTTCATCTGCTCACTCCTCATCTTAAAGCTTATATCCGATGCACTTACAAGCGTAAACGCAAAGAATCTAATCCTGCGAGATGCAGTGATTTCGCTATTTAACTGTCTTACCGAACCGGCACAAAGATTTCTCGGTTCTTATACCTTCCGGCATTCTCTTCCTATTTCACTGTTTATTTTCTCAAAATCCGCGTGTAAAAGTGACTGCCTCTCTCTCTTATAACAAGTTGCCCTCACGCTATCTGATGTGGTAGATTTACAAAGGTCTTAGCATTTGGTGTAATTACCTCGCCAACATCACCGTTGCCACAGTTACCAGCTAATCGGCTTACCATCATCGTATGTCAAAACTATAGTCAGCCCATCGAGCTTCCAAGATAGTATGCCTGATGGTCACCGAGCCCTCCTAGCTCGTTTCTGTTCTTAGTCTTATCAAGCGAAAGCATCCTCGAAGGATGAACCTCCTTAGGTAGCTCGAAAAGAATCTGTAGCCAACCTGCTGAGTTGGACTTCACAAAATTATTCCGCTCTTGCTTCCTCAAGCTCGACAAGTTCATCATAAATTTCTGTCACTCAAAATCTCTCATGATTTCCTCGCCACGCTATAATACGCCTTTAAAGCCTCATTTAGCACATTTATCTTCTCCTGCATCAAGCCTTTACATCAGCTATTATTCTATCTCCTATATCAAGCTAAAGTTTCTTCAAAACAGCAATTCCCTTTGCCATAAGACCGACTTCATCAAAGATGACCGAAATCGTCTTTGCATCATCCTCCTATGACCGCAACCTTTCGCCGAACTTGCTGTGCTTAACACGTCGGGCTTAAATTCATCGCCACCTGCAGCAACCTTCTTGGTATGCGCTTTGGAATAACTCAGTGCAATCGAAAGGCTTGTAGCCGGCCTTATTGGAACTCGTATATCATCAAATCTTCCGTCGAAACTCCGGGACCGTCGCAACTCATCCCCAAAAAGCTGTCTCGTTCTTCTCGAATATGGCATCTCCCGTAAGAGTCTCTTGTCCACTTCTCTCAAAAATTGACTCTCTGATACTCGGTTCGCCCATAGAGCATTCTCCTGGTTGCGTGTAGGAAAAGCCTCTCCTTTGCTCTAGTCATACCAACATAGCAAGTCTTCTCTCTCTTTCCATTCCTTCCGGCGAATCAAAAGCTTCTTGCTCCCGGGAAGAGTCCATCCTCCATCGGGGAGGAAGACAACAGGACTCAAGACCCTTGAACTATCTATGGTCATGAGAACGACTGCATCCTGGGTCTCATCATGGTTATCAACTTCTGACTGAAATCAGTCCCTCCGCATGAACTCCTCGAGACTAGGGCTTTCACTTTCGTTTTCGTAGTTTTCAATGCACTTTAAACTCCATGAGGGTTTTCTGTGCGGCTCTCAGATTCGACTGTGTTCTCCGACTCAAGAAGCGCGGTATCCGGTATTTTACCGCAGCCGATCGTAAAAATATCGGCAACGCTGATGAATCAGCCTCTTCACAAAAGCTCGATGTTTTGCCATTTTCTTACATCCCTCAAAAAGCCTTCTTCGGAAGAGTGTCTAAACATCATCCTCCCAAAGATTCCAGGTCTCTGCTAACTCAGCTAGGGTAAGAGTTTTCTCCGAGCGTCTTGGCACCTATTCCACGCTTTGAGGTTCGTTTTATGATTCTCTCAAAAGCGAGATCATCCTTAGGATTCAGTACCAACCTCATATATGACATCCTTATCCTTGACTTCCTTACGGTCGTAGTATCTCATTCCGGGATAGAACCCTGCAGGAATCCCCTTCGATGCGAACATCCTCGAGTCTCTCGATCAGCATTGGTTCTATAGAAACACGGCAAAGTCCTATACTTGAGATTCCCATAGTATATTTATCTCTTGTAATGAAATCCGCCTCATCCTTTTCGTCTTCAGCCTTAAAATAGGTAATCTTCTCTCGGCTTCTTTCTCCGTCCAGCTTCTTCTGCTTTTCCTTCCTGTATTATTGGAAGTGCAGGTGAGCCTGCGCAAGATCTTGCCCTTTGGACCTATAATTCTCCTCGAGGCTTGATAAGCTTCGCATTCTTGAAGTCCTTCTCAAAGTTCAAAATATTAGTTATATCCGCACCACGCCACTCATGTATGCACTGGTCATCGTCACACTAAAATAGCCCAAGATCTGCTGGAAAGCAGTTTCACGACCGAGTACAGTTATTATTCGTATCCTGATACTCGTCCTGATCTATATTCAAAATCTGTCACTGTGCTCAAGAAGAACGCTCTCATCTGCCTTGAACATCCTCAGAGTGTTGAGCAATAGGTCATCAAAGTCCATTGCATTATTGTCCCTCAAAGCCTCACTACATCTGATAAGCCCTAGCTGAAGCTTATTCTTCATACCTATTGCATTCTCGTGACAAACTCCTGGTGTTACTCCCTGCTCTTTCTTATCGCTTATAACCGATGCAATATACGCAAGGTTTAAACTCCTTGCTATTCAGATTGGTTCTTGCAGATATTCCTACCAAGGTCTTCTAGTCAGCCGTGTCATATATTACAAAATTCTTTATCGTAACCGATAACTCCTGCATGTTTTCTTAGCATTCTCAAGCACATCGCGTGAAATGCATCACCCACATACCGTGAATTTCTCCGCAAAGGCTCTCAATTCTCTCGCGCATCTCATTCGCCGCCTATTGGTAAAGGTAACCGCCAAAATTCTATACGGACTTATACCCTGCTCAATCATATAAGCGATTCTGTGAGTCATCGTACTCGTCTTACCTGAGCCGGCTCCGGCAATTATCAAAAGCGGCCCATCTATACATCTGACCGCCTCTTTTTGCTTTATCATTAAGTTTGTTTAAATCCATCTTATTCTCCCGCATTTATTTTATCATATCTATATGGGGAATAGTATTAATAAAAGTTTTCCAAAAATACTAGCACGGCTCGCCTCTCCTGCTCTCCACGGTAAATGTTACGTCTTCCGTACAGCAATTCAAAAATATGCGAAAGTATGCCCTTCATATCCATATCTTCGCTCTCAAGACCACCATGTTGATCACTCGTTCCATCGTTTGTGTGCAGATGAAATGTCTATCTCATGCTTAAGCACATCTATCCACTCGTATATACTGTATTTTTGATTTTTATTGCATTCGCATGCCCAACATCGAGGCAGACTAATATTTCTCCTATCGATTCCTTGATAACATCCTGGAGAATATACGGATCTCATCAAAGCACATTCTCTACATAAAGTAAAGCCATTCGGACGCATACCGAAATCCTCTAGCCAAAAACTCAATCGAGAGCAGGCACATGCCAGTCCCTATGGTACATCAAAGGTATGTAGACCACTGTGTACGACCATACCTCCTTTATCCATCTCTACAAATTTCAACGCTTGTCATATCTATCACCATAAGCTCAATAACTCTTGGATCCATCGCATCCGGTGTAAGCTCAGTAAAAGGACCGTGCATAATGGGTTTTGCCTTGGCGCACTTTCTGCAATCATCCTCAATTCGCTTTTATGGTCTCAATCGATTCTCAGGCTCCAGATTACTCGAAATACAAAGATCCATTAATTTCTAAGCTAAAAGCCATTTGTTGCAGTCTGAGCCGCCCTTCTGAAAAAGTCGCTAAAATACTCTGTCTCTAAAATTCCTCATAGGTTATCCTTCTAAATATATCATAAGCCGCCTCCATTCATGACTCTGAAACCCCTCGATATGCATCAAAAAGCAGACAGGGTGACGAAACTGCCTTTTGCCATGAAAAAGAATGAAATGCCACACAGCTAGCTGTGGCATGCCCCCACAGCCCGTATTTGCTGATGTTTTCCATCACGGTTCACCGTCGTTTAGGAAGATTCTATGCAGGGTCTCCTGGCCGCAGCTTTATCATACATAGCTACCTTCCCGGACGCTCCGTGGCTCATCTTGTCGATGAATGCATAACACTGCTTACAGTAGCGGGACCGCACAGGTTTCCTACCTGTTTCCTCTTAGCCCAAGACGATGCCCCGGGAACATAGAATCATATTTACTTCCATATATTATATCGTTCACAAGCCATAATACACATCCAAATCAGCACAATCATCAGTCTTCACCTCAGTCTTCTCAATGGTCTTCGCTCCTTAACCCGATATATGTACTATGCGGATACGTTTTAAATAGTTTCACGTAAATTTATCGCATATAAATTTTATGGTTGGACTCAATCAACTCGTGGTATACGCTTCCCGTGTATGTTTATACAAATTTCTATAAACAATTTTTAATATAGAGCAAAAGGAGAAAGAATATGTCATTAATTAATAAGGAAGTTTCCGATTTTGAAAGTTAACGTTATTACAACGATGAGTTTAAAGAATACAAGATATTTTGGGAAAATGAGTGTTTTCTTCTGTCACAGCTGATTTTGCCTTTTGTTTTGCCCTACAGAGCTTTCAGACCTGCAGGACAAGTAGTAGAGGAGTTTAAAAAGCGGGCTGTGAAGTTTTTGCGGTTTCATGCGACACCCATTTTTGTTCACAAAGCTTGCAGCACGACAGCTCTGAGTTAATAAAAGGCTAACTTTTAGTACATCCAACCACACTAGCAAAGGACTTTGAAATTATTTATCCGAAGATGATGGAATAGCTGAAGAGGATATCATTATAAACCCTCAGGAAGATTGTTTTTCTTAGAGTGAATAGCGGGAAATGTAGGAACAGAAGAAAAACGCTGAAGAGCTTCTTCATAAACTACAGGCTTGCCAGTTCGTTGCTGAACATGGTGATGAGGTTTGCCCGGCAAGATGGAAACCGGGGAGCGAAAACGCACTGAAACCTGGAATCGACCCTAGTTGGTAGCTATAAAATTCTGTCATAAGGGTTTATCGGACAAGATTGTATAAAACCAATATGACCGTTGATATTTCAACAGTTGTATTGGTTTTCTTTTTGAAAAGAAGATTGATGAGTCGAAAAGAAATACTATTTAGACGGCACATACTTATCACTGTAAAGCTCGTGCTTCACATATTGAGATAAAGATTAGGTATTAGGTTGGTACTCTGATATGAGCATCCTATGGCTACGTCTGCAAGAGTCCAGGGCAGTCTCGAGTCCTGTGTATTTTGAATAGGGCAACTTTGGACACAAATTCCAATATTAAGATAACGAGAGAAGTAATTGCTGAAACAAGCATGGACTCCTATTGTCGTCAATTTTATTCTTCCTGTAACATTGAGCACTACAATTATTATAACTGCTAAAAACATGCATTAAACACTATTTACCAATCTAATTGTTTTTATTAGTTGTCATCTGTTATATTATATAAAAGACTTATATTCTTTTCCAAGCAATGCAAGTGCAATTAGAGACATACGGCAATCAGAACAAGAGAAACCCAAGTATTTCGTGCAGAAGACATACCCTAGGGTAGCAAAAGATATATACGCTAATCATCATGCTGAAGCTTTTATGACATCCATAATTATTTACCTCTAATTAGGAAAGATTTAAACTTTTCAGCAATAATAAGATCTGTTTCAAGGAAATTTTCCATTCCATCAAAAATCAAAGTCATAGTCGTTTTCGTCACAACTTTTACTGTTGTTAGGTTTTGCAAAATAAGAAAGTACTGCACCAGTACCTATTCCAATAATGATGAATGCAAACTGAACAATTAAAAGATACATCCTTTGATACAGTTAAAAGATCAACAAATTTACCATTTAAATACGAGTGGCTGATGCGGCAATAAACTAGAACAATCATAACAACAAAAAAGCGGCTTCTTTCTGTTTAACCATTATTGTAAGCCCCGAAAAAGCGTATAGTCAATGAATTCTATCTTTGAATTCCAAGTCCATTAGTGATAGAATATATGCAACAACAGAATAATAATATCATATTAATCCAGAGGAACGCATATTAGAGAGAACAGGCGCGGAACCCTGTATCGAGTGCCCTTCTTTTGCAGATTCATATCAGCAGAGAAACTGTATTGTGAGTTTTTACTTATATGCCATTGGAACGAGGACAAATTCTTCTTCGAGAAGGCAAGTAAGACGGTGAAGCATAGCCAGGAGACTTGATATGAGGATATACACCCGACAACAGAGTGATTTACAGCTTCTCATGAAAAGTTTTTGATATAACTTGTTGAGGGTTTTTGATCCAAATTTTGATTGAATCTAAGCAGTCTCAGGTTCAAATAAAAGCCTATCGAATAATATGTCTTGCTCTTGCGATTTAATAAGTGGCTCTATTGTGTGTTAATTTATTTTAAAAGGAGTATTTTATGAAGAAAAACACGACTATTTTTAAAGACGATTTTTAGCCTAACTATCTGTCTTGTAATGTTTTTACAATGGGAGTAGCTTAAATGCTGACAAGCTCTCAGCATATGCAATGGCAGAAAATTCTTCATCAAGTGATGAAAAATGTTGAGGTTTACTTTGAAAAGAGCGATGGCAAGATCGTCAAACCGGACTCAAACGGAAAGTTCACTTTAACATCCATTGAGACAGGGAACATTTAAACTTAACGGTTTTTCCGGCACACCTTATTTTAAATGCGCGACCGAAGAAAAGGAAGGCATTAATAGATGGACCGATGTTTGGGTAACTATAGAGGAAAGTATCAAGGACACGGCATCAAGGAGGTTACAGCCAAGGTTTGCAACAGGACCCTATGTGCCCTGATGCCAAGCTGCTAAGAATTTAAGATAGATAACAAGTCATCAGAGCTCGAAAAGCTTTATTCCATACATAGATGGAAAAGAGCGTAGCTGATGATGAGACTATTCCGTAAACGGATCTGAATATAAGAAGATTACACTGAAAGGCATCGTAAAGGGCAGCGATAAGGAAATAGATATTCCTGCACATGCGGTAACTATAAAATACACTAAAGGCTCCTATGTCCAGAACAACGGCGAAGAGATTTATGCAAATATAAATACATCAAAGGCAAGCGAAGCGACAATAAACATCAAGATGACGGACGGATCCGCAGGACAAAGTTCACCTGTCGCCAAAGATATAGTAAAGAACTTTGATATAGAATATCCTCACGTCGCATATATCCGCGATTGGAACGGACTTAACGCAGTTGCACGTGGAACTAATCTTCAAAGCGATACGCGATCCGACAGGAACTTCATAAGCTCACATTTGAACCGGCAGCGTGACGAACAAGACCCTGCATTGGAAAGCTCTCACCTCTCGAGAGTGCAGGAGTACCTCAAGAGCTCTAGCGGCAACGAACTCGTTCCAAAGAAAAGCCCAGCTGTTAAATTCGATTACAAGCGATGAAAACTCAATTTTGAAGACGATCAGGTACATCGAGTTCGAAAGTACAAGAACCCGCTGAAATCTGCAAGCGCAGCATGAGACGAGCTATGGATTAAAGCAAAATCAGTATCAGGATCTGAGGTTAAAGCAAATCCTGAAAAACGCCACCGAGCAGATTGACTGGACCTGATAAGAGGGCATCGGCAAGAATCGATGAGATGGTAACAAGGACGGGCACGAGTGTACCACAAAACTACCACATAGACTCAGTAGGACCCTCGAAAAGCAAGGTAAAGCGGTAGGAACACCCGTCGTGATCTCGACGGGCGAGATTGCAGACGCATAAGCCTCGAAACAGTTGTTAAAGCAATCCGAGCAAGTGGCGAACAGACTCTGGGAAGCTCGCGCAGTGATCTGCTTGAATACGGAGAGACTGGCTCCTTATTAGATAAGTCGTTCCGAGTACGTGAGATGAGGACCTTGATCACGTGCCGAATCTGGCGCTGATATGTCAAAGAGCGATGAGGACGCCTATCTGGCAAGCGTGAGAAAGTTCTCGAAGAAGATGATCCTTCCTTTATGATCTACCGACTATGCGAGGTTGGCAATCACTCGGTCATCAATAGGTTTGATGCGAGTACAAGCTAATTACGAGCTGATTTCAAAACTATATAACGATAAAGAGATAGAGAAAAGCAACTGCTAATGCAGCTCATCTTTGCGCTGTAGCTAGATAGATACAAAATCCTACGAGGTTCCCGGCGATGCGCGTCGACAAGGGAAAACTTATAGACCAGATTCTTATCCTATCAAAGCGAATCAGGTGGCTTCTCCCTTTACAAGTGGACTGGAGTGAAATCGATATCACAGCCATGGCAGCTTCGAATTCCTCTATCGCCTTATTACGATACGAATGCAAAAGTCAAAATAAGCGTGGACAGCCTGAAATATCTTGAAAAGCACAATGGATGCCACGAAGTTGCTTGTGGTGGAAACGCTCAGACGCTTCAAGGGTTTTGGACCGCTCTAAGCTCATTGGGAATCGATGCAGCTAACGAGAAATTCCAAAAGCTAAAATCCAGCTGCAGGCAATATGGAAAAGTATAAGGCTGAAGGAGGATTTGGAATCGTGGAATAGGCGGTGAAGCAAACGACTTTCGCCAATACTCGGAGTTACATACTCTCTAAGCATATTCAGACTGGTTGAGACCTTCTCTATAAATTTCTCAGATGTTGATTTCAACAAAGAGGAAGAAGAAAGAGAGTCCGGCTGCAAAGATGTACGATTTGGATCGATAAAATATATTCACTTGTCTGACCTGGCTCTCGCCGGAAAATAATGATAGCGTAAAACCCGGCATGTAAGAGTTCAGGAGATGGCAAAGTGCGTAACCCGAAGGCTATATAGACGCGCTTTAAATCGAGTTTGAATACATACTTTCAGCCTTAAACGGTAAGATTGGAGCGACGAACATGGTGTAATCACCGTAGATTTCAAGGATAATACCGAAAAAGCAAAGGAAATATCTCAGCGAAGCAATCAATAGCATGAAACGCAGCTCTTTTGGAAAACGGCGATACAGTTGAAACAATTATGAGAATACTGATCGAGTAGCAAAGCGCTCTCCAGCTTCCCTACAGCCTCAAGAACAGGAAGAAGACGAATCTCGATTCTTTCAGATGTACGATTTAATCTGATGATAAAGTTGTTGCCCTTGCAGTGATCTGCTCTACCTGCAGGAAAAGGATGAGGTACCGAAGACACACACCGAGTACAATGTGAAAATGCCTCAGAGCTAACTCCAGCTGATTATATCGATGAGCTAAAGGATGTCGAGTATATAATAGCAGCACTGAGCGGTAAGCTGAGCTTATGGACAAGTATGACAAATTCGACTACAAGGCAAAACAGTGAAAAGCAAAGGCTATGCTGAAAGAGGCTATAAAGCGCCTTAACGCTCTTATCGCGATGACTAAGCGGCAGTGTGAAGATATAAACAAACAGTCGATAAGCACAAGGCGAGCTTGAAATCTGAAGACTCAGGAAGAACCGGTAAAAGATCCTGTGAGACTTGCGAGCTGACAGATATGAAACATCGCTTAGGGTGAGCGGATGAACTCAAGAAAACAATGAATGGACAAGTTCGGATACAGCTGTCGTTGCCTATGGCGATAACTATGCAGACGCCCCATCAGGTGCATATCTTTCTGCGAAAGTCAACAATGCACCGCCGTTTCTCATCAACGAGAATAACATGCAGGGAGCAATAGATTATATCAAAACCAACCTCAAGCACGGCAAATCAAGCAAAGTTTATCTGCTTTAGCGGAACTAAAGTAATGCCTGAGCTTATGAGAACAAAACTCGAAGACAGATTCACCGTTAAGAGACTCTCGTGATGATCGCTTCGCATACTAATATCAGCAATCCTAAAAAGAAGCAGGGGTAAATGATGAGGAGCTAATCGTTTCCTCAGTGACTTTGCTGACAGCCTGTTGCCATCAGCAACTGGAAGACCTATACTTTTGTAGGGCGACACGATAACAAGAACAGATGGCATACCCAAGACAATTGGAGACAAGAAAATATACCGTCACAGGTGGCATAAATTCAGTAAATACTTTCCAATTGAAGGAACTCTGAAAGAGCTTGGGAACTGTAGATAGGTATAGGGGAGAAGACAGTTATAAGACTTATCCATAGCAAAACACTTCTTCCTAAGACACCAGTCGTAGGATACGGCGACAACTTCCCGCACGGACTGTGCGGAGGTGTTCTGGCGGGAGAGACGAGGAGCACTCTCTACTCCTAATCAATGAGAAGAATACAGATTCTGCTAAACAGCATGTTAAGGATAATTCAATACGAATCAATTGTTCTCGGCGGTAAAAATATTAATATCTGATGCTGTTGACTCTATAACCAAATAAATTTAAAGCTTAAAAACTGATGTACAGGCTGCTATACTAAGGTATATACTTGGTATGCAGCTCAGTCTGCTCTGTATTAGCGGTATATCAAGAAGCAAATATTAATGATATAGTTATTATCCACTTCCTTAAAAATAAAGTTTTTCTTTACACCCCCATTCGTAGTATAATAAGCAAATCTGGTTATCATTGTTAAGGAAAGAGCATGCTATGGAACTAAAGCCCATAATGGAATTTGCAACAGAGCATCAAAACCATTTCTATGGTGTTTGTTTTCATTCTGCTTGTCTCGGCATTAAATCTAGTCAGCTTAGTTGTTTCTAGCAGAAAACAAAGTCCCTAAATCCATCATCAACACCTCAGTAATATCAAATAGCCTTTTTAGTTTATCGCTTTTACGCTTCTATTAGCACTTTGTGTCCTGTTTCTGATACATCTAAGACTTTATATGATAGTCAATGGACTTGTTCAGGGCTGCTTTTACCAATTACGATATCAATAGATGCACTGGCAGCAATTAGTATTTTAGTATTTGCCTTTATGGTCATCCATTACAGAAGAAAATCATAAAACCGCATGAGAAAAGAGCAGAAACATCAGTTCCTGCTCTACTCTATCTTATACGAGTTCCACATTACTTCAGCAACTGTCGCTTCACGGCGAGGTCCCAGCTTTAGAATTCTTGTGTATCCAACGTTACGCTCAGCGTACTTAGGTGCGATTTCTTCGAAAAGACATTGACCACTGTTTCGTCAAATATATATGCCAAAGCCTGTCTTCTGTTGTGAAGACTGTCAGTCTTTGCCAAAGTGATAAAGTTTTTCAGCAGTTCTTCTGGCTTCCCTAGCTCTCACAACTCAGTTGTCTGAATTCTGGCTTTCTCTGAGTAGATCAGGTTTCTCAGCATTGCTTTTCTCGTGAGCTGTAGGTCTGCCCTAGTTTTTCATCCTCGCATATCCTTCTCTCCTTATAATTATTTTATTCTTCGCTTGGCCCTAAGGAAAGTCCAAGCTCAGCTAATTTTTGCTTTTAACTTCGTCGAGTGACTTCTCACCGAGATTTCTGACCTTCATCATCTCTTCTTTCAGTACGAGCTGTCAACTCTTCAACAGTATTGATCGATGCTCTCTTTAGGCAGTTGAACGAACGAACCGAAAGCTCAAGCTCTTCGATAGTCATCTCCAAAAGCTTTTTCTTTCTGATCTTCTTCCTCTCTACCATGATTTCAAGATCATCTGCAGCATCATCAAGCTTTACGAACAAATTGAGGTGCTCTGCATATCTTTTGACCTATCGATCACACCTTTCCTCAGGGTGATATTGAACCGTCTGTCCAAATCTCGAGGATAAGTCTATCAAAGTCTGTAACCTGCCCTACTTGTATTCTCTACTGTGTAGTTTATTTTCTTACCGGAGTAAAAATTGAGTCAACCGGAATCACTGAAATCGGTGTGCCTCATCCTTATTCTGCTCTGTAGGAACATAGCCCTGCCTCTAGCAAGGTTTATTTCCATAACCAGAGTAGCATTTTCTTCATAGCAATGTGCAATTCAGGGTTGAAAATCTCGCTTCTGAATCTCCGATTATATCTCGCTGCACGTAACCTCCCTTAGGTCCAACTGCATTTATAATCACACGCTTTCTATCATCACCGCTTAGTCTTAACGCCAGCTTCTTGAGGTTGAGTATGATTTCAGTAACATCTTCTTTTGACGCCTGGAACGTCGAAAACTCGTGTAGAATTCCATCGATTTTAATCGATGTTACAGCTGCTCCTCGAAGCGAGCTGAAAGTATTCTTCTCATACTGTTTCCAAGTGTTATTCGTATCCTCTTTCTAGAGGCTCAACAACGAATTTGCCATATGTACCATCTCTGGCACTGTCTTTGATATTGTCGGTTTCTTTCGATTTCCATCATTGAAAACCCTCCTTTTCATCCAATCAATAATAGCGACTGTGAAATAGCTTTATTATTTGAGTACAATCTCAACGATCGTTAAGCTCGATAGGTGTATCAACTGATCTCTAGTAGGATCGATGGGACTTACCCTCAGCTTGTCTCTATCTACTGAAAAAGCTGCCGGAAACACCAACCTGCACTTTTCTTTTGATTTCTTAAACTTAGGAAGAGTCGGCTCTTTTCCTTACCTTGATTACGTCGCCAACTCTGCTATGTATGAAGGAATATTTACTCTCTTTCACCGTTTACTGTAAAGTGGCTGTGAACAACAAGTTGTCTTGTGTCTCTCTACGTGTAGGTAGCAAGTCCCATTCTGAAAACACATTGTCAAGTCTTTCCTCCCAGCATGATTAGAGGTTTTTCACCTGTGATACCCTTTCTTTGATGCAGCTTTCTGAATGCTGTTCTGAACTGTCTTTTCTTGAACTCCGTAGATGAACCTACTCTCGCTTTTCACGAAGCTGAAGTCCATATTCGCTCATCTTCTTGAAACTCTGCTGAGGCTTTCTGGATCTCTTATAGATTCCCCTTGACTTGGATCCAACTGAAGAGATCGCATCTCTTTAGATCGGGTCTTTATTTACCGCCATTTAATTTGCTCCTCCTTCTGCTATACTCTTTCTCTTTGGCGGTCTACAAACCGTTATGAGAATAGGTGTAATATCTGATCATTGTGATCTCAAGACCAGCAGCCTGGAGTGCTCTAATAGCAGCTTCTCTACCTGCAGCCCGGTCCCTTTAACGTAAACTTCAACAGTCTTAAGTCCGTGCTCAAGAGCTGCCTTTGTTGCAGTCTCAGCTGCACTCTGTGCCGCAAACGGTGTTGATTTTCTTGAACCCTTGAATCCAAGTGATCCTGCGCTTGACCATGACAGAGCGTTCTGTCCATATCTGTAAGTGTCGCAAAGTATTGTTAAAGGTGGACTGGATATGAGCTCGGCTCTTTTTCAACGTGCTTACGGTCTTTTTCTCTCTCTACTGTTTTCTTTACAGCTTTTAGCCATTTATCTCCACCTCCTTTCTTACTTTTTCTTTCTGCTTACAGTCCTCTTTAGGACCCTTACGTTCTAGCATTAGTTTTGTTTTCTGACCTCTAACTGGAAGACCTCTTCTGTGTCCGGATTCCTGTAGTTTCCGATTTCCCATGAGTCTTTAATGTTTAGAGACACCTCTCTTCTAGGTCACCCCTGCGCATATTCTGCTTTGATAATCTTTTCTGATTCGACCAGCTCACCTCGGTCAGATCTTTTGACCTCTAGTATCCGGATTGATTTCAGCTTTTGCAAGAATGTCTTTTGGCTGTCTGTTTCCCGGATACCATAGATTAGGTTAAACCGATTTCACCCTCTCTCTTGGTAAGCTCCACACCGGCTATACGAGCCATACTTTCCTCCTTCCTATCTTCCGTCACCTTGCCGGGGGTGATATAGACAGGCGACACAATAAATACATGCAGATAGCGACCCGGTCACGCATCCAATTGTTAACTTTTATTTAGCCTTGTTTCTGCTTATGCTTTTGGATTTTCGCAAATAACCATAACTTTGCCATTTCTCTTAATGACTTTACATTTTTCGCAGATTGGCTTTACTGATGCTCTTACTTTCTATCTCTCTCCTCATCTACCTTTTGATTCTCACCGTATGTCCAAAAGGCTGGGCCTATTTATCACGCTATACAATACGTCCGTGAGTTAGGTCATAGGGTGATAACTCAACCTTTACCTTATCTCCCGGGAGAATCCTAAGTAGTTCATGGATTTTACCCGATATATGCGCAAGAACTTCAAATCTGTTCTCAAGCTTTATCTTGAACATTGCATTAGGCTGTGCACTACAACAGTGCCCATTGCTTCTATGCGTGTCCTCGCCATATCCTCTACACCTCTTCTTCGACTAAGGTTGGTACTTCCGGCCCATTCTCAGTGCAATTGCTACCGTTTTCATAATGAGCTGAGCTTTTTCCGTCAGCAGTTACCGCCGTCCAATTATTCAACAGTGTTTCTGTTTCGTATGTTCGACTGCTACCATCGGTTCGATTGCCGAGACCATACCGTCTACAAGTCTTGGACCACGTCCGGCCTTTCCGTAGTTAGGGTATCTGTGGATCCTCATGCAATTCTTCCGACTCCGTGTCCAACAAAGTCTCGATTACTGAAAACCCTTCCTTCGGCCTTCGCACTGCACTGCATGCGAAATGTTCTGAAAGTCGGTTTCTACTTTGGCAAACTCTATTCCTAAAGAAGCTTATCTCTTGTCGCATCTATAAGATGCTGTGCTCATCACTTATATTGCCTCACAGGATATGTTCTGCGGTATCGCTTGTATATCCTTTGTATGTCGCGCCAACATCGATGCTGACTACGTCACCCTCCTGAAAGAAATTCTCTTTCGATCCGGAATCCCTGCACTATCTCTTCGTTAAGACGATACGCACATTTCCCGGAAATCCACCGTAGCCTTTTGAAGGTCGGCGCATCTTTTTATGCTGCTGATAAACTCAGCACAAAAGCTCGTCAATATCCCATGTGCTTATTCCCGGCTTTTATAAAACCTGCAAGTTTATTTAGCAATTTCACCGGTCGCCCTGCATGGAACACGCAGCAATTTATTTCTTCTTTGGATTTGATTACTATCATGACTATTCACCTAGAACTCTACGATTTCTGCAAAGCACTCATCGAGTGGTGCAGCACCATCTAATGTACTGATATTATCAGCCTTTGTGTAGTAATCAATCAATGACATAGTTTGTTCTTGTAAACGGCACTCTGTTTTTACCGCTCTTCCGTATCGTCAGCTCTCTGCACCAGCTCTCTCCGCATTTTATCGCAGATTCCTTCTACCTTTGGCGGAATGTTGACTACGTGGAAACTTGCACCGCAATGCTTGCAAAACACGTCTTCCTGTGAGTCTGAAAGATAAGTGAAATCATCTCCTACCTCAAGATTGATAACATGATCAATCTTTCCACCGTGTGCCAGCATAAATTCATCAAGCTTCTGCCTGATAAACCGTCGAGGAAAACCGTCAAGAAGGGAAGCCCATGCTGCAGTCGTCCTCAACAATCTGGTCCGTAGCGATTTCGATTAACTAAATCGTCCGGAACAAGTTCGTCTTATTCATATATTCTTGAGCTTTCTTACCGAGCTCAGTTTTGCCTCTTAATATTGTCGCGGAAGATATCACCTGTTGAAATATGTGAATACCATATTTTCAACAATACGTACTACCTGAGTTCCTTTTCCCGCTCCCGGAGGCCCTAATAGAATTGTTCTCGCAATTTTCTAACTCCTTCTATTTCAGGAACTTTTGTAATTCCTCATTACCATCTGCTGATTTTCTCAACTGTCTCGATTACATCTGTTGCAACTCCGACTGCGATTAGTAGCGAGGTTCCGCCAAAACGAAATGTTTGCACCGGTATACTGGCTTATCAGCGTTAAGTGCCGTAGCTATCACAGCAAGGAATAGTGCCCTACTATGAAAATTTCTACCCATCACTTTCGCATAGAATGCTCACTGTAGCCTTACCAGGTCTACCCCGGAATGAAACCACCATTTGATTTCATGTTCTGTGCAACTTCGATTGATTTAAAGCTTATTGTTGCATAGAAATGATAAAATGCTATTATCAAAATGATATTGAATATAAGCGGTACACCCATACACCAGGATTCCAGCACTTGGTGATAGCCACTTCGTTACAAGTACATGTGAAACCTGAATTCGATTTTAGGAAGTAGGTTATTGTCAGTGGGAATTGCCAGCAGTGATGCTGCGAAAATTACAGGAATTACACCTGCCTGGTTTACCTTTCAGCGGAATATGTGTTGACTGACCACCCTTACATCTTTTCTGCCTACTACACGCTTTCTTTTGCATACACTGTGCAGGACTTTCTTGGTGCCCTGCTGGATAAAGATTACTCCTACGACTACGAGCAGTGCAAATGCTATGAATAGAATCAACGTTAAGGATATTTATAACGCACCTTCCTTATACCGAGGCTGTGCTACTGCGAACATCCGAAGGGATTTCGCCATGCGATTCCCGCGACGATTAGAATTGATATTCCGTTTCCGGATACCGTTTTCGTTAATCTCGTCTCCTCCCAAACCCACATCAGGAAGGCTGTTTCCTGCTGTTAGTACTAACAAGAGTTACTACTCACAAAGCTGGAATCCATGTCTGGTTAACTACCGCACGTCTGAAGAGTCCACCGTCAGTCCAAACGCTTGGATGAGCCAAGGCCCACGAGACATATAGCGAGTTATTGCCGCCATCTTCTTGCGTCCCTCGTTGCCCTCTTTTATGCCAGTCTTTCAAAAGTACCCAGGGAATGCTACTGTTAGCAACTGTACAATGATGGAAGCTGTTGGCGACAAGGGTGGATACCTACCTGCGAAGATAGTAAGTTACTGAAAGATCCTTGAAAACAAGTCGAACAGGTCAAATAATCCGCCCTGGTTTTAAACATGTTTCGAGCTGTGTTCTGTCGATTCCTGGAACCGGTATATGTGATCCAACACAAAAGATGACCAGCATCATAACAGTGAAGAGAATTCAGCTTCATTTCCGGAACTTTAATTGCCCGGTTTCTACGGTCTTTGTATATCCATATCAGATCACCTCTCTGCCTTCCTCCAGCAGCGTTAATCTTCGGCAGCAGCCTTCAGAATCCTTAACTGCCTTTACTGGTGAGCGCTCTATCGAGCTCACCATCACCGAGGATTTTAACCCGTCGATAACCTGTTAACAAGTCCAACTTCTTGAAGTTCGAGTAACCAGTGTTTGCTCTCAAATTCAGTTGAGATCACCAACATTAACTGTAGCGTATTCTTCTGCCCACTTATTGTTGTAATCTTCATAGCATCTGTCCACCTCGAATCTGAGTCTGACTCCGCACCACTTCTTGAATTCTGCCGTTCATACTCTGGCGCCAGCAAAGGCCTTACTCCTGTCCGGTAGCGCAGTACCTCTACCCTTTCTCTTGCGGTTGTGTGTTGAGAGCCGGCAGGAGCTTTTAGTTCATGCAGTCATTAGTTTGCACCTCCCTACTTCCCACAGTTCTTCTGACAGTAACAAGATGAGTTACCTTTAAGATAGCACTAATGAGTCTGAGGGGTATCTGCCAATTCGACTGAATGATGCAATCTCTTGAGTCCCAAGGTTTTACAACCTTTCTAGTTGAGAATATGCCAATAGCGCTCTTTGTTGTGTTATTTTCAACATTTTTACATTCTGCCTCCTAACCCAATATTTTCAGGCGTTCTTGTTTTAGCTTTGCAACCTTCTCTACCGTAAGCATTCCCCTTTAAGACCTTCGAGTGTTGCGGCGCCATGTTTCTGTGTTATTTGGAGCCAAGTGGATCAGTTTCATATCCTGGATACCGGCCGACCTGTGTTAGTTCTTTACCGATGAACTTTGGAGATAACTCGGTACCCCAAAGTAGCCGGGCATGATTAGCACTGGGCCTCTGCCTGCTCCAAAGATACTCTAGATTTCTGTGTGGGTATCGTTGTTCCTACCATTGAACATATAAGGTTTCTTCTTAGCACTCCTGTAGCTTACGGTTTTAGGAATTTCCTGCGCTTTTCCGAGTCCTGCCGACATGACCTGCTTTGTCGCCTGCCAACAACGGTAACGCTGAATCCATATTTCGCTGCCCTAACAGTCTTAGCAACACGTCTGATATTAACGATGTTTTCTGTTAACTCGAGCTTTGATGCATCAATAGTGTTACGCATTATCTTCTTCCTCCTCCGTTAGAATTTTAGTCCGCCTTCGCGGGGCACCCCATCAGCTAGTTCTTTTGACTCTGCCGTGATATAGAACTGCTCTGTCGAAAGAAACAAACTCTCTATACCCAGCTACTGCCTTCAGCTACTGTCAATCAACTTTTTGGCAGCCTTTTGTTGCCGCCATATCCGATTTCAGAAGCTATATCCTTGTCAGTGAAGCGCCGATACAAGAGTTACCTTGTTTACATCGTCGATAATCTGGCGAACATTGTTTCATCTTAAAACGCAAAGTCTTGGTCTTTCAGGGTTCCGATTGAAATTTACCGGACGCGCAAGTGTGTCTTTTTAACACGTCTGTCATTTCTGCTCATCTGCACCCATTCTACTTACCCTCTCATCTGCACCGGTCTTGGCCTTCTTGCGATGTCGGATTGCTTCATCATCGTATCAGATTCTTTACTCATACTATCGTTCAGGAGTTCTCCACGCTCTGATCTTCGCCGAATAGTTTCCTACAAGACCTTTTGTCTCGTACCTTTAACTACTACTGTAGTGACGTCCTCTGCTATGGTCTCGATTCCATCAGGATCTCGTCATTACCACGCGGATGACGAGTAGTGCCAAGATTCATTGCAAATCCTTACCTTTTCTTCTCAACCTTATATCCTACGCCCTTGATAAGTCTTTCTTCTGAAAGCCCTTTGTGACACCTTCAACCATATTGTTTACAAAGTGCTCTGGTCAGACCGTGCTGTTCTCTTGCTGACTACTGCGTCACTATTTTCATGTAATACAACTCGTTGTCCTTCACTTCACATTAATCTGCTGCTTGCTGTTCCTGTAGCTGACCCAGCGGTCCCTGCAGTGATAACATGATTGTCGTCAACTGACTTCTGCACCACTACCGTGCAGGCAGGATTCTTCCTGTTCTTTGGCCACGCCATGTGTTTACCTCCTGCATAGCATAGCAAATAATCTCGCCGCCACCCACTTAGTTTCTAGCTTCCTTATCGCCGATGATTCCTTTTTGATGTGGAAATGAGAAGCGATACCGACCCATCCAAGAACGCTTTTGGAACGTTAGCCTGTAAAGCATAAACCTTGGGACCTGGCTTTGAAATCTCTCTTGATCTCGATTGATAACTTTTTCTTTGCCTGCGCCATACTTCATCTGTGCCTTTGATGACGCCCTGCTTAGTTTGTCTTCTATGACCTCCAGATCCGCTAATGAATCCTTCGGTTTAGTAGAATTTCAGCAATTGCTTTTCTTCCTTATCTCGATGCTGGAATTTTTCACCAGTTGTACGTGACCTACTGTATTGGCACTTTCGACAGTTCATTGTCAGCATGTATCCCGCGATTGGAGTCTATCGTCATCACATAATATTCTCCTTCCTCTTGCATAGTTTTCCCTCTTGGGACTTGTGCATTAGTTCTTGTCTTCAGCTGCAGCTTTTGCATTTTTACTTGCCGGGAATTTCTCCCTTGTGTCACAGCTCTCTGAAACAACACGGCACATTCCATGTCAACACTCAATGTGGCCTTCACGAGATATTGCATCTTGTGCTAGCGTGTTGAATATTTGAGACTTTTCTCTGCTGTTTTGGACTTTAAGAGCTGTCTTTATGCCATAATAACTCTCCCTATCTCTCTCAAACGGCATTCCGAGAAGTTCAAGAAGTGCTGCAGCTCTCTTCCATCTGTCTTAGCCGTTGTCGTAGACACGATGTTTCGTTCCTTTACAGTTCTCAACATCATCATAGTTTGATTTCGCGAACATAAGCTGTTCCTTGATACCCATGGAGTAAGTTTCCACGTCCGTCAAATGACTTTTGCTCACACTCTAAGTCTCTTACCCTTGGAGAGAGATGTTGAAGAACTTATCAGCGGAACTCCACCACATGTTGTCGCACTCTAAGTGTCCTCTTTGCGCCAACCGGCATTCCCTGTCTAACCTTGAAGTTTCGCATACACCTCTGAGCCTTTAGTAACGACAGGTCTCTGTCCGCTGATTAGGGGCTGGGCTCCTGGACTGCAGATTCTACAATCTCTGAATTTTGCTTCTTCACCAAGTCCCATGTTGATTGTAATCTTTTAAGCTTTGGTACTTCGTTGACATTTGCATAGTTGAACTTTATCTTTTCAGTGCTGTAAATACATCACTCTTTATATGTTTCTCTTTGATCTTGCTGTCACTGTGCTCTCCTCTTTCTTAGTCGATTTCTTTACCGGTTTTCTGTCGACTCTGGACCTTCTTTGGTCTCCGTCAGCGAAATCGAAATTTTGCAGCCTTCTTGGCTGGTGGTATCATAGTATTATCAGCCCATTTGATGCATCAATTGGTCCTTCAACGTGTCCAATCTCTGCAGGTGCTGCACGTGCCTGCTTCTGATGCTGTCTGTACATTAACGCCTCTTCAACAACTACGCGGTTCTTGGCTTAGGTAATACCTGCTTTTCGCTCCTTACCTGTCGCACCTTTGTCTCACCGGCGATGCACAATAACTGTATCATCCTTCTTGATGCGCATTCCAGTCACACTCCTGTAGTACTGCTGCCAGAAACAATCTTCATGGACTCGTTTTTCACGAAGTTTCCTCAGCTACAGAGCTGCAGCACGCGTTCCAATCCGGTCTTATCAATCTCTCTTGATGATTGGCAGCTGCATTCTGGTCAAACTTTACATAGCTGTCGCCCGCTCTTCTCGCACCCTGGTTCTGACTACCACTGCCTCTGACAACGTCACCCTTCTGGACAACGCACGCCTGGTGTGGCATCCTTAACAGCCTGACGATTAGCTCCGATGTTTGCATAAACTGGACGACTCTGTTCCGCTTCAGGGATTCTGATGCATGTCGCTCCTTTGCACCTGAATTATCGTATCACTTTTAATCTTGTTTCCTGTCTCGAATCCATTACCCTGGTTGCCTCCTCACTTAGCTCAAACAACGTTGACGAGTCTCCATTCTCATCCTCTTGAAAGAGGTCTTGTCTCCATGATTCTCTATTTCTATCGCCGATGCCGGATTCATTATCTCCTCATCAAGGAACCCTGACCTTCTTGGTTCCTCTACAGACCTGCCATAAAGAGTGCTACGAGGTCTTCTATCCCACCAGCTACGACAGTTTTTATCCATCTTTATCGCTGACTACAACGCCAACTTTTGGTTTCTTCTGTCTGCTTTTCTTGCCATTTTTCAGGATCCTCCTTTCTACGCCTGAGCTAACAAGCTCTTTTTCCCTGATTATGGTTTTAACTTTCTTGCGATGTTTCTTCTAACCTCTCATCCCAGAGAGGATTTTCTAGCTGTCCGGTGACATGCATGGATCCGTAAAGATGCAGAGTTCTTGTTTCTATTTTGTCGAGCTCAGCTCTCAGGTTCAACATCTGTCATCTCTCCTGATTTTATTTAGTTCCATTATGTTTTCGCCACCCTTTGCTAAACTAAGCAAATGTACCTGACTTAACCGGTAGCGGCTAGTGCATTGCGGTCTCCATAGCTTCTCTAGCCTGGGCCTCTGTAACTTCGGCAATTTCAAACATTACCTGCCAGGCTTAACAACTGCAAACCCAAAGTATTCAGGGCACCTTTGCCGGAACCCATTTCGAGACTTCTGCAGGCTTCTTTGTGAGTGCTGACTTATGTGGGAATATATTGATGTAAACCTTACTCAATTCTTTTGATAGATCTTGTCCTAGCGATACGAGCAGCCCTCTATCTGGTTATTAGAAGTGATCGCCAGCATTTCTGCTGCAACAAGACCGTACCTCACCATAGGGCAATCTTGTACCCCCAGTAGCATACGCCCTTCATTCTACCTGCAGCATCCCTTCTATGCTTAACGCGTTTTGGCATTAACATGGCTTAGTCTCCTTCCTTCTATTCTTCATGTCTGCGGAGCTTCTCTACCTGTGGTGCCTCTGCTTTCTGTCTCGCAGGAGCCGGCTTGGTGGTCCTAATTTCTCGTTTGCGCATTGAACTAACGTCCATCACGGCTGTTTCTATCGCTTCTGTCACGACGGTTGTTTCTGCGACGTATCTCCATCTCTTCTATCGCGTCTGTTACTTTGCGTCGGACTTATCGCGCTTTTACTGCACGAACTGCACTCTGCAAGCCCTTGTCTCAGGATTTCGCCGTGGTTTGTCCAAACCTTACCACTCGAGTTTACACGCATGTTGTGTCTGCTTTCCAGCAAATCCGTAATCGATGTCAGCTCTAATTGTATGTAGCGAACGTTACCCTCTGCGTACTTCTCGCTCTGGCGATTTCTGCCCTACCAAGTCTTCCTGAACAAAGGATTTTGATTCCCTTTGCATTAGCCTTCATGGTTCTCTGCATAGCCTGTTTCATTGCTCTTCTGAATGAAACACGTCTCTCATGCCTGAGCAACACTCTCTGCAGTTAGCTGCGCATCAAGCTCAGCTCTTCTTGCCTCTACAATAGAGATATCTACATCCTTGCCTGCACAAGCAACAAGTGCAGTCTTGAGTTCGTCAATTCCCGCTTCCCTCTCTTCCGATTACCATGCCGAGCGAGCAGTAAGAACAATTACCTTTACCTTATTCTCTGCAGCTCTTTCGGTGACAACCTTTGAAACGCCTGCTGCATAAAGCTTTTTCTCTTCTACGAATGATCTGATTTTGTTATCTTCAACAAGCATATCAGCAAAGTTTGCTTGCCTGGCATACCATTTTTGAATCCAGTCTTTGATTACGCCCACTCTTAGGCCGTGGACTAACTTTCTGACCCATTCATGAACCTCCTATTCTTCGCCTTTTTCCTTTAGAGTTACACTTTCACATGGCTCGATCTCTTTAGGATCATTGACTGCTCTGCCCCGAGCTCCCTGCTCTCCATCTCTTCATTGTTGGACCCTAGATTAATCTTAACCTCTGCAACCTATAGATTGCCAATAGTCCATATCAAAGTTGTTCTCTGCATTAGCTGCTGATGAGACAACTTTCGACGATTCGGAACCCTTGCCGGGTAGGACTTGAGGATGTCAATGCCTCGTTCAAGTCTCTTTGCCTCTACCAAGTCTGCACCGGGCTTTTGGCTTGATAGGAGACATTCTCACATATTTTGCAATTGCTTTTGCTTCCATTTGATTATCTCCTTTCCTATCTAACCTTAGATGATTTATCTGAGCATGACCTCTGTATGTTTTGTCGTGAGCAACTCCCCGAGCTTATGCGCCTACCATGTCTTCTGTCAGTATATACAGGAACATGTTTTCTGCCGTCGTGTACCGCGATAGTGTGACCTATCATCTGCGGAAATATGGTCGATGATCTTGACCAAGTCTTTAGGACTTTCTTGTCGTTAGCTGCGTTCATAGCCCTCAGTAGCCTTTGACCCAACTTAGGTGCGACGAAAGGGCCTTTTTGATCGATCTGCTCATTGTCATATGCTCCTTCCTTATTTCTCATTTCTTCTCTTAACAATATACTGGCTAGATGGCTTATTCTTCTTCCTTGTCTTGTAACCAAGAGTTGGCTTACCCCAAAAGAGTAACCGGGCTCTTACGTCCGATTGGCGAACGCCCCTCACCACCACCGTGCGGGTGATCATTAGGGGTTCATTACAGATCCCTTACGTAGAGGTCTTCTGCCCATGTCTTACCTTACCAGCCTTACCGATCTGGATGTTAGCGTGATCTTCGTTGCCAACTTCGCCGATTGTAGCTCTGCAGTTGATAAGAACCTTTTCTAACTTCTCCGGATGGTAGTCTTACCCTGTGCGTACTTGTCTTCCTTAGCCATTAGCTGAGCACCGTTTTCCTGCCGATCTGGCAAGTACTCAGCTCCCTGCCGGGCTTCATCTCTATACAGTGAATAACTGTACCTACAGGGATGTTTGCGATTGAAGTGCATTTCCGACTTTGATATCAGCCTCCGGACCTGAGAAGATCTTATCTCCAACCTTCAGTCCGCTTGGTGCGATGATGTATCTCTTCTCACCAGTCTGCGTATACTATCAAAAGCGATGTTTTGAGGTTCTGTTAGGGTCGTACTCAATAGTAGCGACTCTTCCGCGATATCATCCTTGTTTCTCTTAAATCTATGATTCTACTACTTGCCTTAGCTCCGCCACCTCTGTGTCTTACAGTAATCTTACCTCTTGAGTTTTCTTCCTGCGTGTTCTTAAAGAGCAACCAGTAAGTGACTTTTCCGGCTTAGATGCTGTGATTTCCTCAAAAGTTGAAACCGTCATTCCTCTCTAAGCGAGGTTGGATTATACTCTGATTCCCATATTATGCCTACCTCTATTACAAGCTCTGGAAGAATTCAGATTTCTTTGCTATCGGCAGTCAGAGTTACAATCGCCTTCTTGTAGGCTGATCTTCTGCCCTCGGTTCTTCCATCTCTTGAGTTACCGTCCATGTTCATAACATTGACTTTCTTTACTTCTACACCAAAAGATTTCTTCAACTGCCTGCTTAATCTCTGTCTTATTAGCATCAGCAACTTTGAATGTGTATTTCTTGTCCGGTGCAATATCCATGCTTCTTTCGGATATTACCGGTTTAATTATTACGTCGTATGGGTTTTCTTATTTATATACCTCCTCGATCTTTTGCAACTGCATCCCTTTGTTAGAATGGGGCTTCAGTGGTTTTACGATTCGTTTCATCATTCATCGTATGCAGAACCGTTCTAACGGGATGTCAGCAGACTTTACAACATTTTTCGTCCTTTTCGCCGTTACTATAAATTGCCTTCTTTGTCAGCCTTGACATTTGACGCTTCCTTCCATCTCTTTTGTCTTAGGTTCACTCATCTGAGTTCATCTATAACGATTAACTCCTTATCACAAAGCTTAGCCGAAAGAACTGACTCAGGTGCCAATCTCTTTAACTTCTTAGGAACTGCATATCTGTAATCCTTTGGCTTTGGCGCGAATACTATACTCAATCTGTGAAGGATCTGTGCTGCTTCCCTGTCGTGACGTCCTGTTCCCTTCTGTCTGAAAACTCTCCCGCCTCTGACTTCTGATCTTGTCTTTGCAGACTGTGTGCCCTGTCTCTGGTTTGCAGTGGTTAACCACTACTGCATGCACAGCGCTTTCATTAGGCTCGATGGCGAAGATTTCATCTATAGATCTAGAGTTCCTCTTCCTTGCCTTCCATATTGAGCATTTTTACTTTAGCCATTGTGGCTTCCTCCTTTCCTACAGTCCTATTTGTCCCTGGGCACCTTGACGGCGCAGCGAACTCTTGGAGGCTTTCCTTGCCGCGCGGAGACCGCACCCTTGACCAGTAGAAGGTTCCTGTCAGTGTCGATCTTTACAAGACTCGACATTCTGTACTGTAACTGTTTACGTCCCATTCTTCCAGGGATTTTGTTCCATGAATACTCTTTGACGGATAAAGTAGCACCGGCTAAAGCTAACACTAATCTCATGTTTAGAACCATGAGTCATAGGACCTCTGTGATGTCCATGTCTCTGATGTTACCTCTATACCCTTACCTTTTGATGTTCCAGTTACGTCTACCTTCTTGCCGGCCTCAGAAAATCGCTAACTGTGATTTCCTGACCAAGCTCGTAGCTTTCACCTTCTTCGACAGCAAACTCTGCAAGGTGTTTCTTGAGTGGAGAACCGCTCTTAGCAAAATGTCCTGTTAGAGCTTTGTAACTCTATGAGCAAGTGTATCCTCTGATAGCCAACCTGTACTGCGTTGTAGCCATCTGTCTCGACAGTCTTAATCTGAGTTACTACCTAGGTCCTGCCCTGGATAACGGTAACAGGAACAACTTCTCCTGTCTCCGCAAAAATCCGTGTCATACCGATTTTCTTTCTAATTGTTTTCATATCTTTTCCCTCCGATTCTTACATTGGACCGCACTTATGTGCGTTCTTCTAAGGGAGTGTCCCTTACGTGTTATTATTACAGCTTGATTTCTACATCAACACCGGCCGGAAGATCGATTCTTGTAAGTGCATCAGCCGTCTATTGGTGTTGCATTTATGGATTACGATCAAACGCTTGTGTGTTCTCTGTTCAAACTGTTTCTCTGCTGTCCTTATACTTGTGGAACAGACTCTTAGGATTGTTATAACTTCCTTCTCTGTTGGAGTGGAATTGGCCCTGATCATCAGCACCTGTTTTCTGTCTCTACAGGTTTTTCAGGCTGATCTGTCAAGCAAAGCATGATCTGTCTTTTAGCCTGATTCTGATTTTCTGAAGTTCGCTCATCCTCCTGTTTTCTTTTTGTACTGTTTTCGCTATGTTGCAGCCAAGGTGTTCTAACGCTTGGTTTTTCCAAAGGGCGTACAATATTTTCGCTTTACTTTATACACGCCTGCGTGTTTGTTCAGATTTTACGTAAATCAAATCGGCGAACGCCTTTCGCCCCCCTTCTCGAGGAGACATTTCTCGGCAGAAATTACCTGATAGCTCAGCAACTTCATGCCTCTTCGCCCAAAAGCAAGCCATATCATTATATTATGCTTTATCAAATTACAAGTCTATTTTAGATGTATTTCGTTATTTTAAAGTAGTAAATCTCGTATTTTCAATGCTTTACAAGTTTTGATTTAGTCCACACTGCTGGTGTTTGTTTTAGGATGAATAAAGGGCTACCCTGTGCTGGCAGATAGCCCTTCTATTAAGCTATTGTTGAATTTATCTTCTATTTCCTTTTGACTTCGTCTGCCACATGACAATGACAACATGAGCATCCGTCACCACCTGTGCACCCCAGACAGGGTGCTCTCGCTTTTGAGTTGCTTTCTAATATTTCTTATCACAACTCTTCCGGTAAAAATATGATGGTGGCAGCATTCCAATCACAATCGGATATCCTATATGTGGAACATACCTCACCATCCTTTTCTTCAGCTCGGTAGAAATTTTTGATTTCTGTGCCTGCAGCCTCTACTGAGCTGAGGTTTAGGCGCATCCTCCGCCTTTTATAACCCTTTTCTAACAACAGATATATTATACCCCGCCGTTAATACGATCGAAACGACCATGCTCTATACCAAAGCTCAACTCTCCTGTAATCAGTGCACCCAGATTATATGTTATAATTCCTAAAAACATATGCCCAAACAGTCATCAAGAGATAGCTGCCCATGTCCACTTCGCATTGTTCATCTCTCTTTTTATAGCTCCTATTGCTGCAAAGCAAGGTGCACACAGAAGGTTGAATACCATGAGACGCCATACCGGAAGCGGCAGTGTAATCTTTAGCGACACGACCCCATATCTGATCACCGTTTTCTTCCAGATCGCCGTCCTTATCATCATAATTGTACTAAATACCGAAAGTACCTACGACCTCTTCTTTTTGCGACAGGACCTGTTACTGCTAACCCTACAGTTAGCCTTCAGTTTCAAAACCGAGTGGCTTTAAATATCGGAGAAACCGTATCTCAATGCTTGTAAGAAACTGATGCATCCATAGGATTTACATCTTTCATATTTACAGCCCTCTTATCCGCAAGTTCTTTTTGTATTCTTGTGCTTAACAGTTTTTATTCTCGAACAATGCCTCAACATTGCCAAACCGTCCGTTCACAAAACCATAGCTCTTGAAGAACCATATGATGATCGATGAAATCAAAATAACGGATCCCGCTCTTTTAATAAATGACCATCCACGTTCCATGCCGCACGGAGAATATTCTCAATAGAGTTATATGATAGTGCGAAGCTCCATTACAAAAGGTGCCGGTTCTCGGCAAAGGCTTTTAACTTCTTAAGTATATTCCTGAAAGAACAGCAAGCTATTCCGATAAAATGCGCAGATACGGCAATCCATGGAGACCCTCCGAAGAGTGCACCGGCAATCAGACCTATTATAGGAGCTTTGCACTGCATGGCATAAGGTTGTAGTCACAACTGTAAGTTTACGATCGCGATCCTGTTCTATAGTACGCGATGCCATGATTCCGGAACACCGCATCCCGTCGCAACCATGCATGGGATACAAAGCTCTTTCCCGACGGTCCGAAGTGGCGGAAAAATTCTATCCATGACAAATGCCACACGTGACATATAACCTATATCTTCTAGGATTGCCAGGAACAAAAGAGAACGAGCATCTGAGACAAAGCCTAAAACTGCTCTACGCCGGCAACTATACCGTCATTGATAAGACCGAACAACCAACCACCCCTCAGAGATTCCCAAGTGACCGAGGAAAGAGATGAATCCAGCCGGCACCCATTCTCCAAAGATAACATCGTTAGTAAAATCCGTTGCCTTAGTTCCCTATTGAGATGCGCCAGTCACCATGGAAATAGCATAGACAAGGTACATTACTGCAACGAATATAGGGTAAACCCGAAATTCTGTTTGTTACCAGTTTGTCAATCTTATCCGATGTGGTCACATCATCGCTGTTTTTAGCCTTCTTTATCGCACCGGGTAATTTTCCTATAGTTATATCTCTGATTTGTATAATGCTCTCGCATCATCATCATAGTGCGGTCTCCGTGATTCTATCAAGCTTTCAATATCACCTGTCTTGTTTCCCAGAGAAATTGACTCGATAACCTTTTGAATCTCTCTCAAATACCTTTACAGTATACCAACGCTCGATTTCTTCGGGCACGATACCTTTTATTACTGCCTTTATTTCTCGATAGCGTTTCCTCAACACTGTCATCAAACCATCCATCTGTGCTAACGGCTTATGCTCCTTTGCCCTTAACAGCGAGCTCCTATAACATCCGAGGTTTACCCTCACCCTTAAGCGCACTTATTTTCAATAACAGGACAAGACAAGCCTTTGCTCAGTGCTTCAATGTTGATAGTATCTCCGTTCTTGCGAACCAAATCTATCATATTAACAGCTACAACTACAGAATTCCCAACTCAAGCAGCTGTGTCGTAAGATAAAGGTTTCTTTTCTATATTTGTTCCGTCAACGATATTCAAAATCGCATCAGGTTTCTGTGTTACAAGATATTCTCTTGATACAACTTCCTCAATGTATATGGAGATAGTGAATATATACCCGGAAGGTCCTGTATGGAGAACCTCTTTGTTTCCCTTATACTTTCCTTCCTTCTTCTCACGGTAACGCCGGGCCAGTTTCCTACATACTGAGTTTGCGCCGGTCAAAGCGTTGAACAGCGTGGTTTACCACAGTTTTGGATTTCCGAGCTAATGCAATCGTAATTGACTTATATGTTCTCCTTTCGATTAAAAACATTTGCTCTTGAGTTATTCTTCGACTTCTACCATTGCTGCGTCGGCTTTGCGAATAGAAAGCTCATAGTTTCACCTTGAGCTCATATAGGATCACCTAAAGGAGCTTTCCTAACATGATTTTCGACTCCCTTTGTAGTGCCATGTCCATGATTCTTCTCTTAACTGAACCTTCACCATGAAGCTTTTACCACCTTTTGCGGTTTCACCAATTGGTACATCGCGTAAAGTTCTCATTTTTCCCTCATAATTAAGCGGTTTTACCACTATTTTGTTTGCCATTTCCTTAGTGATTGCCAGTTTGGAATCCTTAACCCTGACAATCATGTTGCCATCCTGTGATTGCATAATATCTATTTGGGTTCCGTCTACAGAAGCCCAGATCAGCTAGTCTCTGCTTGATTGCCGGAGTGCCTCCGACCCTCATTACCGATACCTTTTGCCCAACTTCTACCATGCCCTGGTAGCATATCACTCACCTCCACTATTTTATATTTCATTTTTAAGTTCACACCATAGTTTATACTAACTAACCACTGTTGTCAATCCTAACCGTTACACAAATTTTTAAGGACCTCTAACAAGATTTTTAAATAACTTTGCCGAGGTCCCATATTTATCTATCAAAATGCAATTTATAAAAGTTCCGACTCACATGAAATACCTTATTCTACGGATTTAACTACATAGTCCTTATCCTCTACAGCCTTCTTCAAAAACATCATTTGAAACTTCCTTTGATACAGTCAAAACAGCCATGACCTTTCTCATGGCTGACTTCAGCGCTTTCAACACCATCAGCAGCCTCAAGGCTTTCTTTAGCAGCCTCGCAGTGTCCACACATCATACCCTCGATTTCAATCTTCTTTTTCATTCACTTTTCCTCCTCAATTGGGTCATGATTAAATTTATTTTCGTATCCTTTGAAGTGTTATGCATCAAAAGTTTTAATCTAAGTGCATTTGATACTACACAAAAACTCGAAAGACTCATCGCCATCGCACCGAACATCGAGTTCATGGTCCAGCCCGTCAGGTGAATCCAAGCACCTGCCGTGAGGATTCCGATGATATTATATATGAAGGCCCAGAATAAATTCTCATGTATGTTTCTGAGCGTAGCCCTCAAAGAGTCTTATCGCCGCGGACACATCACTGAGCTTGCTGTTCATCAAAAACTACATCGGCTGCATCTATGGCAATGTCGGCACCTGCACTATTGCAATCCCCATATCTGCTCTCGTCGGAGCCGGAGCATCGTTTATTCCGTCGCCTACCATTACAACCTTACCGTGTTTTTGAACTTAGATACTGACCGCTTCCTTGCCGTCAGGCTTAACGCCGGCGATTACATTTTTGATACCTGCCTGCGCATATGGATTCTGCGACGAGCTGATTATCACCTGTAAGCATAACGACTTCAATTCCCATGTTGTCAAGTTCCCTGATAGCCTGAGAACTTTCCACTTTAATCGTATCTGCCACAGCAATGACCGAGCCAGTCTTCATCTTCACAGAAGTAGAGCGTGTTTTGCCTTCCTTTGATAAACGGTCTATGCGCTCTGCAAAATCATTGTCTATATTCACATATTGTTCAATAAAGCTGATTTCCCCAGCGAGCTCAGTATCACTCAAGTCTTCCTTCGAGACCGTTTCAGCTACTGCGACAAAGCTTGTCAGCTCATTTGCCGTTAGATCGATGTCTTGCCCTGAACATATTCCGTGACCGCCTTTGCAAGTGGATGTTCGCTGTATTTTTCCAAGCTTCCGGCAGTTTTCAATTAGGCGGGCCTCATCAAATCCTTCCGCTACGACAATATCCTTAACTTTTGGATTGCCCTCTCAGTATAGTTCCTGTCTTATCGAGGACTACGAACCGGGCCTTTCCCAGTCTCTTCGAGCGACACGGCCGTCTTGAAAAGCATTCCGTTCCTAGCTCAGACACCATTTCCGACCATATGTAACTACCGGTGTTGCAAGTCCAAGTGCATAAGGACAACTGATTACGAGAACAGCTATGCCTCTAGCTAGAGGCAGAACCCGCCTCCTTCCAGCCAAAGCCATATGTATAGTCACAAGCGTACAGCTATTACCGCAGGTACGAAGATTCGAAAACTCTATCTGCAATCTTCGCTATCCAGCGCCTTTGTCGCTGCCGCGTCGCTTACCATGTTGATTATCTTTGATAGAGTCGTGTCATTACCGACCCTGGTTGCTCTACAGCTATATGTACCTGCCCGTGATTTACTGTTGCTGCAGATACTTGGTCTCCTACCGACTTATCAACAAGGAAATGCTTTCTCCTGTCAAAAGCGGATTCGTCCACAGGCTTTCGCCTCCTCTACAAATCCGTCACCGGAATGCTGGCACCGCTTTAACTACAAAGATATCACCTATCTTAACTCTCTCAATAGGGAACTTCTTTCCTCACCGCCCTCAAATAGTATAGCGGTCTTAGAGCGAGCCTCACTATGCCCTTAGAGCGCATCTCGGTTTTTCCTTTTTGCTCTGCTTCCAGCATCTGCCCACGGTAATTGCGTCACTATCATCGCGGCCGACTCAAAGTGGAAATTGACGCATAGCGCTCAACCTGAGCTGTATTTCCATCAAGTTGCGCTCCTGTCATCATCAAGCAAAACATAAGTGCTCAAGTAAGTGTACCCCGCTGAGCCAAGAGCTACAAGTGTATCCATGTTCGGAGCCCCATGAATCAGGGACTTAAAACCACTGACCGAAGAACTTTTGATTTATTACCATTATTATTCCCGCAAGCATCTCTTACTATTCCCATCGCTGTGTGGTTCCATCTCATAAATCCCGGAAGCGGAAATCCCCACATCATATGCCCCATGGAGATGTGCATCAGAACAATTAAAATCCCAGTGATGCAATTGGTCTCTTTTGGAGAACCGGGTCTCGTGATCTTCGAGCATACTCTCATCTCGCTTGGCTGACCCACGCAGTATGTTTCATCTCTGCTCGAGCTTTAGCGCAGCCCGCCTCCTCACCATTTGTATCTCTGAACTCGACGCCTCCATCAACTCCCATGGTATTCGTCCAAAAGACTTACTGCTGGCTATCTACCCCCGGTAGCTTTTGACTACAGCCTTTTCACACACGAGCCCGACACGCAGGCAGCTCATTCCCGTTACTATATTTTTTCCATAGGCTATAACGCACCTCCTTTGTCTAGTAATTATCTCATCATTTCTGCAAAATTATACAAGCTCATCAACGACCTCATCCTTACCTTCTTTTTATATCATCAACCACGAGCTTTTTAATGTGATTGCTCGAGCACTCTGCTGAAGCTGTTTACCGCCGCCGTTGTTGCGCTGCCGAACAAGCAATGTCGGGACGGTATGCATCGCTTTCTATCATAGATTTGAGCCCGAATCTGCCCCTCTATGCAGCTTGAGGCGGTTTATCAAATCCTTATATTCCTTCCTCATCCTGATGCTTTGTCTTATGACAGCATGTCTTACTAGACCTTGTTACAATCAGTCATATTATTCCTCCGACTTCATATTCTATATTAACATTATATACCCTAGGGGTATATTTCAAAGACATTTTTACAAAAAAACGACGGAATTTGTCCGTCGTCCTTTGCATATATTAATATCTTACCTTGATTTGAGGCCTTGCTCAAGCTCTAGAAGATAGATTTTCTTATCCAGTCCTCCGCCGTAGCCCGTGAGCTTTCCGTCACTCCCGATAACTCTATGGCATGGCACTATGATAGAAATTTCATTATGTCCGACAGCTCCGCCACGGCCCTGAGCTGACATCTTCTCGATCTTCTTGCCGGCAAGTTCCTTTGGCACTCACAGAGACCGTCTTGCCATATGGAATTTCTAAAAAGTCTATTCCAAACTTCTATGCGGAAGTCACTTCCGATTAAGTGAATCTTCAGATGAAGCCCGGTTCCCTGCCAGCAAAGTAAGTATCCAGCCAGACCTTGGCTTCATCTAAGAATTTTGCTGCACTGTCATGCGAATCTTCAACTTCTCCTCGTCCAACACCTATTATATCGTCACCAAAACTGGGACACGTGGAGCCTTGATCATCAGCAGCCAGCAATATCGCCAATTGGCGATATATACTTTTCGTACAAACATGCATTTTATGACGCGCACTACATCTTTGAAACGGATAGTAAACGCAGAATCTTACGCCGCACCTGTTCCACCTACGTGATTGTATCTCAAGCAGACTCCGCATAGGCAGGGACCGGCTATGTCAGATGAAGCCACTTGTCCTGTACTCAGAAGCGATGAACTTATCCAGAAAGAGTCCCGCAGTAATTACTCCGCCACTTCCGCCTGAAACTGAATTCTTTATATCAGCAATCTTTCGGTTTAATTAAGGTCTTAGATGCTATTGAACTCCATTATTGACAAGAGCTCACCGCTCCTCTCACCATTTATCTTGAAATCGCTGCAGGCTCATGTTAGTCCCGATTATACCTGTTGGCTATAGATACCAATAACAACACTGATAGACCCTATTAGAGTTGCCATGTCGAAGAGGTAGTCAGGCTTAATCACCTGTCCTGGGCCCATGAGAGACAGTCAGCAGGCGACGAGCCCTTCCCTCAGCATCCGTGTCTGTAACCTCAATGGTCACGCCTTCGCGAGTTCTGATAATATCGTCCGGCTCATATGCCTTGCCACCTATTGCATTCTCTGTGCAGCCGAGAACCGCATGGACCTCAAAAGGCAGCTTTAGCTCAGCAGCAGCCTTGATTACACCAAGACGGCACTCCCACATATCCGACTTCATTGTCAGCGCGAACTGGGTCGGCTTTTTAGTGAAAAGTCCACCTGTATCAGGAGGTCAATCCTTTCCGACAAAAAGCATACGCCCTTTTGATTCTCCACTTCTATATATGTCATAGTACGAGCACCGGGTCGTGTGGCGACGCCTGGTTTACTGCAAGAAAAGCGTTCATATTCTGCTCTTTTAGGTATTCCTTGCCGAATATCTCACAGCTTACACCCTCCAGCTCTGTTAGAGCCCTAGCATCCTCTGCCATCTTCTGCGGTGTATATCGCGCGGAATTTCATTCACTATATCACGAACGTAGTTTGTGGCATTCCTGACAATCTTTAAGACCCCCTATCAGGTCCTTTTTCTGCAGACTCTAAATCTGTATCTGCAACTTCACATAGAACAAGCTCATCAAGATTGATTCTCTCCATCGCTCTTATACTTATCGAATGAGTACATCGAGCTCAAATCCCTCAACAAACGCTGCGTATATATCCTCAATCGAGGCATCGTTTACAGGTAGCTTTTGTCTTTGAGACTCTTAATCTTATAGCCCCTTAATCTCGCTCACAACCCTTGCAAGAACAAGTCTTATCGATTCTAAATCCTTATCCCCAAGGCAAGCGTAAACTCTGCGTGATGTGGCACATCCATTACATCGCCTCACCGAACTTACATAGCTCAAGAACATCTTTGTCCTCCAGGTTTTCTATCTTGTCTCCCTCTACAAACGCAAAAGCTCATAATTCCAACTCAACTCTAGAAATAGTCTTGTTTGATAATCTGTGTGCATATTACATCCTCCTTTGAATAAAAATCGTTTTTAAAAGAAAGACTGTGCCTGACCTAAGCCTCGCACACAGTCTGAGTTTACATTAATTAGTGTTTTTGGTTGAACGCTGCAAGTCCTAGCACTCATTTTGCATTCTCGTAAGTTCTCCTCTATTCGAAGTAGCTGGTTGTACTAGCAACTCTCTCACTTCTGTTAGGAGCACCTGTCTTAATCTGTCCTGCGTTTAGTGCTACTGCAAGGTCAGCGATCGTTGTATCCTCAGTTTCTCCTGAGCGGTGTGAAACTACTGTGTATCCGGCCTTCTGTGCCATCTTTATGCCTCAATCGTCTCTGAAACCGAGGCAATCTGGTTCAGCTTTTAGTCAGGATTGATTACGCAGCCTTGCTCAATACCCTCTTAAGTCTCTTAGTATTTTGTAACGAGGTCATCCAACAATCGAGTCTGTCACCAGAGTTCCTCCGTCATCATCTTCCAACCTTCCCAGTCCTCTTCATCAAGACCATCTTCAATTGAAACGATGGGATATTTATCAACGAGTGACTTCGGTGAGCAACCAACTCAGCTATGTGAACTCCTTGCCCGCTCTTTGGCTGCTTGTACTGACCTGTAGCTCCCCTTCCATTCGCTTGCTGCCGCATCATAGCTCGGAACAGAAGTCCTTGCCTCGGCTCATGTCCGCACTCTTAATTGCCTTTTAGGGATATACTCCAGGTTTCCTCATCGCTCGAGGGGTTCGGTGCGTATCCACCCTCATCACCTACTGATGTGGCATGAGCCCTCTGCCTTGAGAGTTTGCCCAGCTTGGATGCACCTCAGCGCACTGACGTAGACCCTCTGCGAAGCTTTGATTGCTCCAACCGGCATGATCATGAACTCCTGTGTATCAACAGTGTTGCCGGCGTGAGACCACCGTTCAGGATATTCATCATAGGTACCGGAAGAGGTTTTCCGAACTGTCCTCCCAAGAATCTATATAGCGGAATATCTAACAGAAGCTGCCGCCTTTGCGCAAGCAATTGAAACTGCAAGAATAGCATTCGCACCGAAATGAGACTTATCCTCTGTTCCATCGGCCTCTATCATCGCCTTGTCTACAGCATATATATCTGAAGCATCCATTCTAAAAAAGCTCATCAATTTCATTGTTGATAAAGTCAACAACCTTGAGACACCCTTGCCGTCATATCTGCTCTTGTCACACGTCTCTGAGCTCAGAGCGCCTCAAATTCACCTCCAGAAGCTCCGCTTGGCGCAGCTCTCTGCCGATGCTGCCATCCTCCAGATATACCTCAGCCTCAGCAGTGGGATTACCACGTGAATCCATAATTTCTCTACCCTATAACCTTGCACGATTTCCAAATAAGCCTACATTCTCATTCCTTTCAGTTACTTGAATTCGTCTCAAAAATTAATTCACACACGCTTGCAGATTGCAGGGTGTAAATTAGTCTTTCACGCTAGGGCATTCAGCCTGCGTCTCTTTATAGTTTATTACCTAAATCTGTGCAAATACGAAAACTTATTTTCCTTGTTTTGATGAAAAACAGTTATAGTAGAGAGTCCTGCAACGACTGCTGCACATCCCATAATCTCCCACTGGGTTAGGAACTGTCCCAGGAATATAATGCGAGGATTGTGCAAATACCGATTCACCTGACTCCTCACATGCCGAAACATAGAGCGAGTCCAGTAGCCGAAGCAGAGGTTGAAAACCGCATGTACCTATCTGGCAAAACCAACGTAAGTCCAAGTATCAAAGCGTAATCCTTGAGCGAATAGCCGAGCATCAGCGTTTTTGTTGCAATTATTCCGATAGGAAAGCAGAGCCAACAGGCTAAAAATACAGAAATACGTAGAACCTTTCCACTTTGCTTCTTTTCTGACCTCGTTTCCTATCGCAAATGAAGTCCCACAAAATTGCAGCCATGAAAGCCAAAATGTCGCCGATGAAATTACCCTGCAGCTCCCTGTAATCAAAGCCTGCAACCATGGTTCCGCCGAGCAAAGCGAGAACAATTCCGAAATTTGGCACGCTCACTCTTTACGTTTTAAAGACAAAGACGGTTAAATTATAACTACGAGCGGATGAAGCGCCGCCAGAACAACTGCACTTCCTATATTAGTTAACTAACTGCGTTGAACTGAGCAAAAGAAATGACCAAACAGAAATGCTCCTGCGAGAAATGTTACTATATGATTTTTCCTCGATACAAACAAGTTCCTTTCGGTCTTTTTAGAGTACCGGGATTACAAAAATGGAAGCAGTGTCAAACGCCAAAATCCTACTGCCATCAAGAGGTGCCTCTATGGCTCTACCGAATATCTCCGATGATGAGCCTGCGATTACCGCCAGCACCACGATTATTTTGACGTATAGAAGCTTTTGGCTTTCGCTATCTTAGCTTTGGTGTGTTTTCTCTGTCATTTCTTTTCTCTCCTATAGGTCTAAAACTATATAAATTCTTTCTCTTTTGCAAGATTAAAATATTGATATATACCTTTACTCATATAAAAATCTGAAAAGTGAGGATATCCTATGAAAATTTTCATTGCTGACGCATTCAGCGATAAACTCTTTGGCGGCAATCCGGCAGGCGTAGTGCTTCTCCCAAATGATACCGATCTTTCCGCCAGTGAGACTAAGTGATAAAAACCGCAACTGAGCTTCGCTATTGAAACCGCTTTCATTAAGCAGATTTCCGAAAACAGAGTTCAATATTAGATATTTTACTCCTGCTGCCGAGGTTGACCTCTGTGGACACGCTACAATCGTAACTTTCGCTGCCTGATGAGCACGCAGGAGTTATCTCTGAGGAATTGCAAGTGCCTAAATCACACGCAAGGCAGGCGACATCAATATAGAAATCAAGGACTCCTTCGTATGATGAGAATGGCTGCACCTAAGTTCATGCACCTTATGGATAATCCGCTCGAGTTGGATAGAATCTACGAGATAATGAATTGCGAGTACGATGCAGTCTGGATCTTCGCCTATGATTGTCTCGACCGGACTTCCGGACATAATTCTGCCGTTTAACACAGAGATGGGCTAGATGCTCTTCAGCCTGATATGTTCCTTCTATCAAAGAGGTTTCCGAGGAGCAAGTTACAGGTGTTTCCGCATTTTCATCTCGATCCCGAGGGCGACATCACCGCACACGCGAAACTTCACCTCCTCATACGATATAGACGAGGAGGCTGCAACGGGGAACATCCGTAACGGTGCTTTGACATACTATCTCTACCCAAATAGAGCGATTGGAGCTAGCTGACGGCTGCCATCTGGTTCGGGAGAAGCCATGCGGGTAGACCGTCCAAATACTCACCAGAAATTGCTGCAGACTCAAGGTTGACGGCTCCGTTGACTGCAATATCAAAGTCGAGAGCAAGGCCGTTGTCTCACAAGCGGCGAAATCATGCTTTAAAATTATATATTAAAGGCTTGTGCACTGCTTATCCGGCATCTTGCACAAGTCTTTTTGATGCTCGTCAAAACGCTATGCTAGAGATTATCTATCATTACATTCATCCATTTTTGGATATATAGCGCTTAAAGTCACGACAAAGAACTTTCCACAACTTCCCATTTTCACAAGAATCACGGCATAAATCGGAAGCTGCCATAACATTGCGGATGCAAAGGCCAAAGGGAACAAGCAACCAGCCAAACCTGACGGACTCGGCGAGCATAGAAACGAGTACTCCTCCTGCGCGAAGGTCCCTGTAATCTGAATCCCATTGTGAAGCGTGAGACGACTGGAATACCCTTTTATTATAAGTATCAGAAAAAGTATAGTGCTTTCCGTTTTCCGAAAGATTAAAACAGCTCACTGAAAAGCTTTTGACGAAGCATCATCACAAGACCTCTAAGCACACCAAGCAACACTCCCACCTTAAGCACATATTTTAAAGTCCTCCAAGCCTCTTCTTTTTACCTCTCGAGCCTCTGCCCTATCAAAAGTCAGATCTCGCATCCCCAACACTAAAAACTGCAAAGAAAAATATACTCGAAAATGGACCTTACCGCCCTGAAAAGCGGCAAAAGCTATTGTTCTATGCGATTAAATGCGGCTGCATACATAGTCTGTCCGACACCCAGCACCTCGTTTGCAGTTGTCGGGTTGCATTTTATGATTCTTCTCACAAGCTCTTTATTGTAGTCAAAGTAATCGCGTATCGGTCCTTTGAACATATTGTTGTGAGAGAAATCCTAGCAAACAATCCAAGACCTGCATAAGCCTGCAATCACAGTTCCAAAGAGCCGCGCCTGAACGCCGAGCATGGGCATGCCGAACTTCCCATAGATGAAAAAGGTGGTTCAGGAAAGTATTCGTCGTATACATAACTACGCTGACCAGCATGGAAGCTTCGTCTGTTGTGTACGCTTTGGAAAGTCCCATCATTACCGGCACCGAGTAAGCTACAAATATAAACTGCAAAACTATTTGTTCTCATGTGAGACAACAGCAAGCTCGAGCACCGTGTATCATCTCGTATAAAACTGATAGCAATTCCTGGTAACACCGCACCTATAATAAATATAGAGGTACTCCTTTACCAAACATCGCAGTAACCGAAAATCCGATGCATCTTGCGCATATTCTTCTTATCGTTTGCACCGTAAAACTGTGCAACAAATGTAGATGTTCCGCTCGTCATTCCATATATAAGCATGTAGTGAATCAGGAAGATTTGATTTCCGTACCAACGGCCGCAAGTTCGACTTCTCCGAGAAAACCAACCTCAAATCATCCACAAGACCTAAAAGTCGTGGATACCACTCCCTGAATTGCAATCGGCACCTGCGATTTTTAATAAAGCTGCCTCGCAGAGCCGCTTTCCGCGCTTCTCCGCGCTGAGACGTTCTGCCGTTTCCATTGCCCCCACATAACCTATACCAAAAATAGCGCTCACTTTAGACGAGGCGCTAATTTACTACTGTTATCATATGCACTATTTTGCAAAATCCAATACACTCACTTCCACTGGGCATACTCTATTTATCTTTTCTACCACCTCTTCAAAGTCTTTGATTCATTGTCTTAAAACGCGCCTCTTCTCCTCCTGAGCGATGTTGACCGCCCTAATCCGAGGGCATCTTGTGGTTCGGATCGGTCAGGAATACATAGAGATAAGCTCCCTGCAATCAAAGCAAGAACCATCGCATCCTTGTAAAGCTCACGGCTTATCAAAAGCAGCAGACATTCCATAATCGCACTTATGCCGCAGAGCATGATTACGGTACGCCTCTGCCCGTATCCGTATGCCCAGTCTGTGATGAAGATGTTCATATCCGCCCTCTATTATAGACTATCGATTCACCATTCTCTCAAAAATCGCAAAGGATGTCATCGAAGTTGGAGTGCGCAGAACCACAACAGGAACAACAACTGCGATTATAGTCGATCTCTTGAGGTCCTACGAACCATAGTATTGCAATCATAAAACCTAGGAACAGTGCTCCACCATGCCCATAAAAGGCCCTTTGCGGAGAGAAATTAAAAAGGCATCCTATGCAGCTTCCTGCTATAGTAACCATGTGCAAGCAGACGATCGGCATTCCGACAATAGAGCCATGAATGTACGCGATATACGCAATGCAAAGTGCCGCAATGGCTGATATTCCTGCAACAAGTCCATCAAGTCCGTCTATAATATTTGTGTTGTGTATCTATTATCCAAAGAACTGTGACAGCAAAAGCATGTAGCCGTGTTAAAATGCAGTCTTCCCTCACCAAGATAGTTTGCGATAAAAGATATCCTCATATTCATAGAAAACATCAAAATTGAGATTACTGTCTGACCTATAGAGCTTGACTCATGTCGGTAAATTCTTGGGATCATCGACACGCCAAGCAGGTACATCAAAAGCCCCACTCAGCATAGCAATCCTAATCTTAGGCTCATCCCACTGAAAAACTGCCAGAGCCACCATTACTCCGGTAAAATAACTAGACCTCCAGAGCGAGGAATTGGACGGCGGTGCATCCTTCCCAGTCCTTAGGTACATCTATTGCGCCCATTGAGATGTGCAGAGCTTGATGCTAATGGGAGTAAACGCGAAAAGCAATTACAGCTGACAGACCAAAGGCCGCTAATATTTCATAAATATTTAAATCCATATCTCCTGCCCAAATAAATCCTTAAAATAGATTTCTGAGGTAGAGTCCGCAGGGGCGGTGCAGTGTGTCCCGCCTGTTTCCTATCAAGACTGAAACTATTGATTTCATATCGCTCGAAGACCTTTTTGCGATACCGATTTCGACTAGAGTTCCTGTGACAATTCTCACCATATTGTAGAGGAAAACCGCCAGCACATCTCATCTGCACCTCGGTGAACTCATTATCTCTATATGTCTGGCTAACCTTTGCTGAGCTTATAGTCCTCACGGCGTGGTCCTGCGAGGACTAGCTCCGGACGACTGAAATGCAGTGAAGTCATGAGTCCAACGATGTACTTTACACAAGCCTCGTTCATGGCTTGAACGTCAAGCTTCTCATCTACAAAGTAACTAATAATTGCGTTCAAAATACGCTTTGCACTCATCACACTAGTCTGTATATGTATTTCTTACTTGCAGTCAAAACGAGCATGAAAACCGGCCGGTTTTTCCTCAGCTGAAAGAACCCTGATTACGCTAACTTACTGCCGGCTCCATATCTTCCGCCCGAGCGTATTGTTTTCACGGCATGCCGCTATCCTGTCCGTGGGAATATCAATATTCTCCCTTCAGAGTTACAACACTGTGCGAGTGCATGAACGCGCATCGGTTCTACTCGTGCCAAAGACCTTAATCGGTTTTAGAAGCACCCGGGCTGAAGCGCCTCCTCAGCGTCCCCTGAACGGTTATCTGACTCCTGCTCCTGCCAGCCGTGAAAAAGGCTGCCGTCATATTCAATGTCAAAGAATATTTTTCCATAGATATATTATACCAAAATCAGCTCTATACAGCTATATAAATTATCATTTTTAAACTGGATGTCCCAGTAGAATATCAAATATATTTGCCAGTGGTATTGAAAATATCACGGTGCCATAGGCACATACTCCCATAGCTTATACTCAGGGTTTTAACGACGGCATATACGAGAAGATATAGCATGAAGTGCAAGCAGCATATAGCTTCCTATCAGTATGGAGCTGCCAAAAGCTTCCGCAGATAAAATCCAATTGCTGCAAACAGCTTTGATATCTCCACCTCCCATGGTGTTGTTGCGATAGCTCAACTTCCCAAAAGCGCAATCGTAAAAATAATTACGAAGGCTATTATACCCACGCAAAATCTCCCCAAAAATCCATCCTTATACGGAATAAATCCGATACTGCATGCAACGAGCAAAATTATCAGCTGATCAGGTAAATGTTATATTTACATCGGCTATGAAAGTTCGACAAAAGCCAAGCACCAAGCTTGTAGCTATTGCAAACTGCAGATCTTCCTTATAAGTGTCATATTGATGACGATAAAGAGCATGCTAAAAAGGTATTTCCAGGGCATACTCTTAACACGCTGTACATCCCTCACTCTTAAGTTCCTCAGAAGGATCTTCGTCGTGTCATAAAGCCATTCCTCCGGGCATTCTGTTGAATAAATAGACAGCCGCGTTACCCTACAAAAATCGAAAAGAAGATCGCACATCCGTATGTGAAAATTTTAAAAATCAGGTCTATGTTCATCCAAATCTCCTAAGCAACATGTTATCCTGTATCGACTGAGATAAAAAGTAAAACATAAATTTTTCTCAAACACTACAAAACCCGTATTCACTAAAGCGTGAGCACTTTGGGTAAATCCATATTTTATTAAAAATCCTATTCTGTAAATAGTGAGTGTCGAATAGTATCGGTCTCCACTGTCGGGAAGAAAGTGCAACTATTGTCTTTCCTTTATTCTCCGGCAGTTTAGTACAGTCTGAGCGCCGCACTTAAAAGCGGCCCCGGACGAAAATTCCTAAGAATGCCTTCCTTATGTGCTAGAAGTTTTGCGGCCTCAAAACTCTCCTCATCGCTAACCTTAATAATCTCATCAAATCCCTCTTTATCAAAGAGTGTCAGGAATAAATCCTGCACCGATGCCTTGAATCTTATGAGCGCCGGCTGACTCACCTGAAATTACAGCAGAGTTTTCCGGCTCCAGAGCTACGACCTTTATACCGGGATTCTTGCTCTTGAGATATCCTCCTGTTCCTGAAACCGTTCCGCCGGTACCTACACCTGATATGAAGATATCTACCTCTCCATCTGTATCATTCCAGATTTCCAGGACCTGTTGTCTCCTGTGAGCATTTGGATTTGCCGGGTTCACAGGCTGTCCGGGTACATAGCTTGCCTCTATCTCCTTTGACAGTTCCTCAGCCTTTGCTATAGCACCTTTCATTCCCTTTGATCCATCTGTCAAAACGAGCTCCGCTCCATAAGCCTTAAGTATATTCCTACGCTCAACGCTCATAGTCTCAGGCATGGTCAGAATGATTCTATATCCCTTTGATGCCGCCACAGAGCGGGGTCCGATTCCGGTATTCCCGGATGTCGGCTCAATGATGAGTGCCACCTTCTTGAGCAAACCTCAGCTCTGCATCCTCTATCATTGCTCTTGCGATTCTGTCCTTAACGCTGCCCGCAGGATTCAAGTATTCCAGCTTAACTAAAACTCTCGCTTCGAGATTTTCTACGTCCTCGATGTTCTTTACTTCAAGCAGTGGTGTTCCTCCTATAAGCTCCTGTTACATCTTTTGTATATCTTTTGCATGTCTCCTCCCTCCCGGAAACACAAAATATATGTCGTTGAAATTATACCTAATATTTTTAAGTATTTATTACCTAATATTCCCTCTTAGTAAAATATTTACCCTATATTTTTCTATTCAATCATTCCATAAAGAAATATCTATATTTTTATTTCACAGAAAGCTTGCATCTTTAAATTCTTAGTTTTATAATTATCTTGTTGAGTTAGATATAGCTAACTAAACAGCACTGTACATATATCAAAATCCCCTTTGATATTTAAAAACCAGGTTTCACGTCAAAATCAGTTGTAACATAACACTAGGAGGATAATGTTTTTACAGATTAAAGAAATCAATAAATCCTAAGCTACAGCGACTAGCTTGGCAAAGGTTTTTAAACGGAATCAACTGGATCATAGAACGCGGCGAACTATGCGTTCTGCTGGATCCATCGTTCCGGAAAAATCAACCCTTTTGAACATCGCATGGGCGGCATAAACGCCGACTCGGTTCAATAACTAATAGATGGTACGGCCATAGGGTACGAATCAAAAAGAGCTTTCAAACTACAGACGAAATCATCTCGGCTATGTTTTTCGGTTCTATAATCTGATTCCCAACCTCACAGCCAGAGAGAACATTGAGGTCAGGAGCATACCTCAGTAAACAGCCTCTAGACATCGATGATTTGATTGAAAACTCTAGGGGCTTACAGAACATCAGCATAAACTTCCTAACCAGCTCTCCGGAGGACAACAGCAGAGGGTTTCCATAGGTAGAGCCATAGTTAAAAACCCTGATTTGCTATTATGTGACGAGCCGACGGGTGCACTCGACTACAAGACATCAAAATGCTCAGCCTTATCAGTGAGGTCAACAAGAGTATCAGAGTACGATAATCATCGTAACCACAATGATGCAATCATATGGCGAACACTGTCATCACACTTCGCGACGAGTGCTGTGAGAGATGCATACCATAACAATGTCAAGACCTCAGTGGCTGATCTGGATTGGTAGGTGTGTGTAAACCCTTTAAACAAGCGCATTAAACGCGAACTAGGAGCAAGAGTGGGGAAGATATCTGGCTATATTCTTTATCACTTTTGATGATTGGCTTTACCTCAGGCATGCTCACCAAACCGACACAGCATACGGGTCACATATAACGAGAGCTTCAAGAAATACAATATAGGGGACGGGCACTTTCGCCTATCAATGCCCCCTGACGCAAGCTTTATAAAAAGCATTGAGGACGAAAACGATGTCAAGCTCTACGACATATCATATAAGGAAATTAAAACGGCAAAACAAATACCGCATCTTCGTAAACCGTGAAAAAGTAAATAAAACCAGCATTTTAGACGCAGGCTTCCTAAGAAGAGTGACGAGCCTCGGCATAGATAGACTCTTTGCGAAAACAATTCCCTAAAAATTGGTGACACCGTCAAATTAAAGGTAGAGAATGAAAATCGTCGGACTTCATCGCCCTTTCAGATTACAGCGCTCTTTTTCCAAAGAACACTGATACAATATTTAATGCGCAGGATTTCACAGTAGCAACTGTTACCGGCAAGGGTTTTTGCCCGCTTGCGTGATACTGCAAAGACTCATGTATTCGCATGGAAGAACAACAAAACCCTGAGCGATGCCAAGCGAAGGAGTCTCCTATGATGACATGGCAAAGTATAGTACGTTAAGCGGTGCCTACAGGCAAATTAACCTTGACGAGTTCATTCCGGCTACAAAGAAAAACCAAGCGATAATATTCACGGAAACGACATGGGCGAGATCAATCTGTGATGATGGTTATGCTCCTTTCATCAGTCATGGTTATCATGGCCTTTATCTTTGCAATTACAACACTAAGCATGATAGATAAAAAGTCAAGTCAGTAGGAACCTTGCTCGCATCAGGCTATAGCGCGTATGCTGACAAGACATTACATGAGTTCCTATTCTCATAACCATGCTTTGCCGCGATTTTTGGGAAATGTAATGGGATATACTTTATTTTAGGATCTGGTTGCGGGACTTTATTATAATTCATACTCTCTCCCACCATATAAAATGACTTGGAGTTCATACGCTTTTTATGCGACAACAGTCTCGACGATAGTCATGGTTTTGCTCGTAAACATTTTGATTATAAGCTACTCGCTAGACTATCTCCACTTAAATTTCTAAGACATGACCTTAAGAGGAAGAAATCAAAGAATGCTGAAACTACCACCTTTTGCAGCTTCATGTCGAGATTTAGGCTACAGGGTAATACTGCAGAACAAGGAAACTTTTCTCGTTTTTGTTCCTCAGGTTATTTTCCTAGCACACTCATGATTTACTAGCCTGTGCACGCAAATCTCTTCATTCACTATAGGACACAGTAGCAGAGACTGCACGGCTAAAGTACCAGTACGTGCTAAGAAACCCTACGGAAACCGCAAATAAGGATGCTGAGAAGATATGTAAACACGTTGAAATACGAAGCAGAAAGACTTTTGAGAATCCCCGATGATATCTACGTTTTCGGTGTTCTGATAAATCCACACTATAAGAACAACCAGCCAATAGCTGCTAAATGACGATAAATCATCATTGTAAGTGATGATACCTTCAAATACGACCTAAGATTGGTGATAAGATAAAACTCAAAACTGAATACAGCGATAAAAGCTATACTTATAGGATTGCGGGAAGTGCAGCAAGTAGGGACTTTCGAGTTTCATGAGGCAAAGTCTTTTCAGAAAGACTTTGACAGAGGATGACTCTAGTTTCGAATTCATATCTCACAAATAAAGAAGCTCACGGATATCCCTGGAGCAATATTCACAGCTAAATACTCTGAGGATTATACCGCAATAGCTGAGCAAATGCTGAACTCCTTGTCCAGCATCTTCGAAATGATCGTGTTCGTATCGGCAATAATGAGCGTGATTTTAGCTATCTCGTCACAAGGTCATCCTCGATAACAACGTGGTTTTCAATATCGCTGATAAAGATCTCGTCACAGAAGTACACAGAGATATAGAAAGCTCTATGTAATTGCAAGCGCAGTTGTCTTCATGATAAAGTCTGGCCTTGAGCTTACCTATCGGCTACAAAAATCATGGTGGTGTCTTCACAAAGTGTCGGTAAAAGCTCTTTTCTCCGGTTGGATAGATCTATGCGTAGGCAAATCCAGTATACATCAAGACTTTTGATAATCTCTATTGCAAGCTTTTGTCGTATCTGCCGCTTTGCGGTTTAGACATATCAAAAGTTGTCTCACAGACTCTGAAAAATAACGAATAATGTAACCGATGTTACGTGATCATCTTTTATGGATATGTATAATAGAGACATAAAAATATAGCCCACGGGCTCGTATGATGATAATGTTTAAAAGGAGAATAGAATATGAAACCATTAGATTTTAAGTCGTTCAGTATACGATTTGTATGAGAATACCCTGAGCTTCAGCAGATTATGTACGATTTAGGTTTACAGAAATAAACAAACAGTCAATGCTTCACTCGGTTGGAAAGATTATGACCATTCCAAAGGTGCAAAGATGAAGGGAATTTCAATGTTGGACATTATCAGCACTCTTACATCATCAGGGATTTAGATTGTTACGAAATGCCAAACATAATTGGATAAGCGAAAGACGCAGGTAGCGTCCGTCTACAACCCCTGAATCAAGGAAGAAGAAATGCACTCTCAAGGTCTACCTGAAAGAGGCTTGCGAGGGGCAGGAAGACATAGAATCCGTCAGGGTGATTTCGTTGAGAAGTTCAGCAGTGTTGATGCTTCGGAGATTATGCAAAGCCGAACAGGAGCTCATCGCAGAAGGAACACCTATTTCAGAGATTCAGCAGCTTTTGTGACCTACACTCAGCACTTTTCCACGGTTCGACAAGGGAAGAAAAGATTGCCAACGCAGAAAAGGCCGCAATTGCTTCCATGACAAGCAGAAACAGGAAGAAATCAGAAGACTCTGGCTACTAACAGCACGGGACCGATGAGCACAGCAGAGCGAGAAGCTTCACGGGATAAGTTGCAGCTTGCGGCAAACGCTCCATAGCTATACCCGGTCACCCACTTGAGACATGACTCGTGAAAACGAGTTCTTGCCGAAAAGAATTAGCGACATGAGATCAGCTGCTGAAAACAAGTCCGGCAAGGAAGATCTTCTAAAGCAAATTCGAAGGTGTAAAAATCGCTATCCACTACGCTGAGAAGGTGACCTCATCTATCCTCATCTAAATGTAAAATATGGAATTTCAGGTCCATCAAATGTTATGTGGACCGTTGATGAGGATTAGAATGAGATGTCCGACTGATAAAGAACTGTACTTTTCGATGAAGCATGGGTTTGACAAGGTTTCAGCGGTTTTGGTAGAGCTGATGAGATGATCTACAAGAGTCAAAACATCCTCTCCCTATCTGCGCACTAAAACTTTTACCACAGAAGAGTGGTATGGAATCTATCGACTCAAAGGATTATGCTGACTGCATAGGGCATGAGTTACCGTGTTTGGCCTGAGGCTGAGGAATATGAAAAACAATGTTCGATAAGGCTGCGGAAGCTAATCAGTTAGTCATCTTCGCTAATAACGATGAAATTGTAATGACCAGGAGGACACATCACGCTTGAACAGATGACAGCACTCTTGAATACGATTCCTTTAGGATTACATTCGGAGATGATAACAACATCAATCGCTACTTCAACGAGGGCCGACTCTTTAAAGATGCACGATGGCCATAGTCAGATAGTTTTTCCTGCCATCCTCCTAAGATTGAACCGATGGTAGGAACAATCATCGAGGACTTCAGAAACAGCGTTGAGATGAGTTCGGTATGGGTGGAGAAGCAAGGCAAGATAATGCTCGTTAAATATATGGTGCGCACATGACGAAAAGGACAGCCTAGGTACAGCTGAGTTCGTCCAGGAGATGGTTTCGCCAAGAACACTTCAAAACGAAAATAAGTAAACAAAATGGGGCTGTTACAAAAGTCCTCAAAATAAAAAGGCGAGGAAAGCTAAAAATCCTCGTTCTTTTTGATACATGAATAGAATCACTATTCTGCAACATCACTCTCGTTTAATGTCAATTAAATGCTCCTGGTTTTGTCATTTTGCTATCGAACTATATAATTTAGCAAATCGTCCGATATTAATCTCTTTCCTCCAAGCACTACTTGGTCCTTTATTGAGTTATCCTTTTACATACTGCTTGGCAAAATCAAAGTTGTGCTCATTAATCAAAAGCATTGCTGCCCCACGTTTCTCAGACAAGTACTCCTCCACAAAAGGCTATCAGGGAAGTTATCTCCATGTCTATGACCACACTCTTAGGGATTCATGAAGAAGTGCTTTGCTATTTCAAGGATGTCATATATCGATCTTCTCCGTATGCTCTGCTCACCGAGCCTAAAACTGATTAACCATCCTTCAATTCCTCTGCTTACAGATTTAAAAGCCACCCGTTATGTGCATACTTTCTGGTTTTTAGGCTCTTTAAGTATGTATTTGACCACTTGTCATTTCATCACCTACAAGAGTATAGGTCTTCCAGTTGCCGATGCGCAGAGCTATCTACCAAATCCGTATCCGGAGGAAATAATTATCTCCTCATTGTTTACACCTGCCTCCTTTTAAGATGGCTATATTGGTTGCAAACCTATCATCCATGGAAAGTCTCTTTACAGTGTAGCTATCCTCAGCTTTGTTCTCATAGTTCAGGCATTTACAGCTCTGCCTCCCCAGGAGGTAAACTCGCTCGATTTTCCATAGCACGACATTGTTTCTAATAAAATCTAGAGCACCTTGCATATTATGCTCATTGATTAGAAGAAGCGGTGCATTGTAACTTTTGCTAAATATGAACCTGACAGTGCATCTGCGTAGTTATCACCATATGCCACGACAGCTGCATCAAACTTATCGACATTCATCGTTTTCTTAAGCTCTTGGGCTACCTTGATTGATGTTTCAGTGTCTGTCAGAGCCTGCAAGTCTTACCGGCTCCTTTGGTGGGTCATCTTTCATTCATAAAGCTTTATTGTCAGGTCTAGAATGCAGTTGGTGGAGTATATGTGACATCAGTCTTTCCATCTTTGTCCTGATACATTCTAGATCCTGTTTTTAATCTAATTTCAAAGTCTTCATCGTCCATGTAAACGGACTCTATTGTAATCAAGATGCTGTTATATCTCTAGTCTACCGGTGCTGTATGCAGCTTCTACCTTAAGCCCGGTAGGATCGAGTATTCTCACAGTGTACTCAGTCTTTCTTTGGCTTGCTTGTAATCTAATCTCCTTGATTTGTGTCCTATCATGAACATATGTGATGAATCATTCTTGAAATAAATATTTCCGTACTCATCAGCTATAGGGCTACAAATTACATACTGCGCATGAGCACCTGACGGTGTAAAAAGTGTTGGTGCAACCGTATGTTCTTTCTGGTCGTTAGTTTTCTCGATTTCAACCTCAGAAGGCTCAGTCTGACCCGGCTCATCTTTTAATAACTCTCATCTTTCCCGGTGTCAGGTTCTCAAAGTATACATACACACTCTGATCATCCTTCTCGTAGGCTGTAGTCAGCAAGCTGCTAGCCTGTGGATATCCTCTAGTCTCGATTGAGTATGCGATTGTGTTACTCTTCAGATCGATTACCGAGATATTATGACCGCTGTATGCCGAGAAATTACCACTTCCGGCGACTCCAATATATGCTCTTTCATTATGTATTGCAGGTGTAGATGAACTCATGAGGTATGTATGATTTTGAGCTGCCTGAAAAGGTTTCTGGTAGTTCTGGCAGGGAGCGAGAGGTTTTGATTGAACTACTATCAAGCTTTCCGTCCTCGTTTAGTTTAACCGAGCAGAAATATCCTCCCTTTGTAACAAAGTAGTACTCAGTATCCTTATCGAACATTATTGTGCTTCAGATATCGCCAATAAATGTATCCTTGATTGAATCGATTACTCTTCGTTTATCGGATCAAGTGAAAGAAAGCTCTCCGTAAGCTGTTCCTGCTCTTGCCATCATCTGAACCGACAACTACATAGGTTCTGGCCTGCTGTGATGCAATCTCTATTTTCACCGGCATTACCGTTTCCTACATAGGCACCTGCCCAGTAGTAGCCGCTTCCCTCGTGAACCCATGAAGCCGACTTGACTTCGTCCTTTCTTGTCGGATCCTCGTCCGTAACAGATAAGCAAACAAAATCCGCTCTGCTCTCTCACCTAACCCAGAGCCTCCTGTATATATGTAGCCATCCTTGTAGTAATCGGACAGTTTGGCTGTCACGCCGTGAGAGTGCTTCATAGATCACAGAGACTCCAGAGTCTCTGCATCAAAAGCCTGAATCGTTCCATCCTCCAGTCCTACGAAAATCATACCCTCTGCATAAGTAGGCGAGTTTATAGCAAATGAAGACTTCTTCTTCATAGGTGCAGTTTTTACGATTTCTCCTGTAAAAGAATCGAATTTCAGGAGTATTGTTCCGCATGAGTTACATATGTATCCATCTACCATGATTGGGCATCCAGCGGCCATTACATGTCAGCTGTTCTGAATTTTGTTGCCCAATATAGGGCTGCTGTTTTCAGAAGAATTTCTTGGAAGTGGATAGTTCAACACGCCGTTGTTGTTTGTATCGTATCTGAAATTTAGCCACTCCGCCTTGAGATTCTTGTTTTGAGCTTTTGTATTTTACGGGAGCCTTAATCAAGGTAACATTTATCTCAGTCTGATCTTCCTGCTTAAGGTCTTTGACTGAGAAAGGTAATCAACATGTGTAATGGTATATGTATAGGACGTTCACTTTACGAGCAGAACTTCCATCAGCCTCAGGACTTGCAGCCTTCACTTTTTCTCGTTCTAGGCTTACGTGAATCCTTGGGATTAAAGTTCCTCACAGATACAGGCTGTCTCTTCGTAACCTTTTTACAGTGTACTTATTGCTAACATTTCCTGTCTCCGTGTTTTACAACCTCGATTTCAACATCTTCCTCAGTTTGTTTTGTCAAGCTCAGAAAACTCACTTTGATGCTACCGTCTTGCGTGCGAACATATTCCTTGCCGCGAATCTTCGCAACATACTTACCGACAAATCTTCACTTTCGTCTTCTCTCCCGGGAAGGTGCTTAGATCAATTGAGCTATATCGCTAGTCAAACCTCGGTCTGATACTTGTTTTACGGTACGCTATAGCCTGTCTTTCCATTCGCATAAAGCTCTCCAGCCTTTCCGAAGTTATCTGTGATATCAAGCGAATGAGCGATGTACTTCTCGCTGTGCTAATCTTGTATTCTGATAGTATGTTACATTGCCGGAGGTCTTTTGATGCTGTCATATTCACAGAATTATTGAGTCACGGGCGACATTGATAAACTTGCTGATTTTCTGCGTATTGACGCCCACTTAGCCATTTCTCAGCCTTTATCTTTGTTCCATCGTAGGTGATGTGGTCGCCTCTGGAAAATTTGTGACATCGCTATCAGCTTTTTCAATTTTACATCAAAAGAGGCTCGAGTGGTCGGAACCACATACTTATACACTGTGTTCCTCCAGTCAAAGTTCTTTCCATTAGCTTCCTTGTATGGATTAGGTTTGCTTTGCATTATAGTTTCTCGCTGTTGCAAGTGACTTTATCAAAGCTTCCTTTACCGGAGTCTTTTGCCTCAAAGGTGTTGGTTTTACTGCATCAACTTTTGATTGGCGCCTATGCGTGATAGTCCTTATCTGTGGTTGAGAATCCACTCTAGTCACCGGCTCCGACATCAAGAGTGGCCTCCGTATCATGTGACCTTTTCAGCTTTGATTGAGCCGCCCATACGATTTTAAAAGTTTTACTTCGACTCCCTTTTGCCTTCTTTACCGTAACTTTATAGCTAGGTACCCTCAGAATGCCAATCTATATGTATTCTCGGTATATGTATTCAGGTTCATTACCGAAATAGTTACGTTTCATGAGTAGCATCTACCTCGTGCTTGCCTGCCTCAACAAAATTATCGTTAATTTTTGATTACGTATCCTTCTCCCGCACTTCCGTAGCTCGCGTTAGCATATCTCTGCGTAGCAGGTCAAATGTCAGCTTTATCATCCGTTGTGTCGAATGCATAGCTTTGAAGTCTCAGGATCAAAAGCTAATAGGTATGTCATTTCGATTTTTGTCAGTTACATTCCAGCTTACTCAGTGTTGGAATCCTCTGAGTGTTAACCTGATAGTACTGCCTCTCTGCGTGTAACCGCTATCCAGCTTATGAACTACCTTTAATCTTAAAGTTATCTGCCGACATTCCGTAATTTATAACATTCTTGAGCTTTCTATTGTTGCTCGACCACGGTATTACATTTTGATTCATTCGTCACTGTGAGTCCCTGCCATCATAGACGCCCCTTATAAACAGCATAAAAGCTTGTACTTCCATGAATATCCCTGCACTGCCGTTCCCCGGCGTAATATTTGCATAGAGATCGGAATCAGCGTCATAGCCTTTTACACTTGCATCAAATCCCGACTTTACAGTATCTAGTTCGGCCTTCCCCGATTTCCCGACTATGAACTTCATGTCATCAATCATGTTATCGAGCATCAAAGGAGCCTCGATAGTCTTGTTCTCGCAGATTTTACCGTAAAAGTTCCGGTCACCTCGTCCTGCCCGTGGCTCACGACAAACTTATATTCACCGCTGTTCAAAGCGCGTGGAGCTCCGCTCGTGCCCTTGAATTCCCTGCCGTACTTATTTACAACAGAAACATTGGCATCGTTAACAACCTTGCCATCCTTACTTACCTTAAAACTTACCTTTTGCCTTTTTCCTGTGATGTCCATTCCTTGTACTTCTGCGTAAGTGCTTTTTTAAGATCATTTGCCAGAGTTACAGCCTTTTCTTTGTCCGCCTTTGGCAGCTCTCGTATACCTTGTCATAAGTAGCCTTGACATCGTCAAACTGCCTCCCTCTTCAGGCTTACTCTTATGATCGGCAAGCAGCGCAACAAGTGCTTGATATTCCTTTGTTTTACATCCTCATCGAGTCTCTGAGTGAAAAACCAGTGCACCGGCATCCTTGCCGAGTCCACTCAAATCATACTGTCGCCATTGTAATATCTGACATAGTTTCCGACCTTGCATCAATTTTCTTAATTTCAGAGTCCAGACTTTCATTGTACCCACTGTTTTTAAGTGCAAAGCCATGATCGGTTCATTATCCAGCTACCCAGACATTGTGTGGCTCAAATATGAGTCCGTCCTCTTTATTCATTGCAACAACAGCAAAATGTGAGCTCATCAAGAGAGTTCTTGGTCTCATCCACCGTAGAAGGTTTACCGGATGCCGCGCGTGGCTGCGCCGTTCTCTCAAGCTTACCTGATTTTCACTAGCAGCAAGTTATTCGCATTCTCTCCTGTATTCGCAAACGCGAACTGAACACTGCTCAGTGTCATTGCAAAAGTAAAAACAAATGCTAATAATTTTCTAGTTTTGCTTTTCTGTTTCATTTGTCGTTCCTTTTCATAAAATAATTTAGTTTTTGTAATAAAAAGTCGCTTAAATGCACGACCGTATTTACGCACAAAATCACAACTCCCATGTACATCGCATGATGGAGTTAAAGGTATCTGGCTTGTCATAATAAAAATTAGACCACAGTGGCGGGACCGCACTGGGACTTGCGTAACCCTGTTTCCCTTTATATAAAAATTATATAATAGCTTTCTACCCACCGTCAAATGAATTATCTTAAGTTAAATATAGATTCATTAGCTTGAAATCAATGTATTTTTGTCTATTTTGAAATAGGAGTTTATACACTCCAAATTCTTTTGAAGCCGTGCTTCTCGTAAAACTAATCGCCTCTCATTGTCACTCCTAACAGCAAGTTCGACAACTCAATACCACTTCCTAGCATAATCAATCACAGTTTCCATGAGCCTATTGCCAAGACCCTTACCCCATTCAGACTTCAAAACGGTAATCCCCAGTTCGGCGCGGTGACTCATTCTCCTTGGAAGACCGTTCAAGCTGACCGTACCCACGACTTCATCATCTCTACGGCAACATAGAAAAACCGAGGTGCGGTGACTCATGCATCATCTCTAAGAATTCTTTTTCACCTTCAAGCGAAATTTAAGTTCCTCCCTCTCCAAATGATAGGTTGTCAGTCTCAGATCACTACCTTTCTCGAATACTCCATGCAGGCTGCCGCATCAGATACTGTCGCTTCTCGGATTATAATGTTGTGCATAGTTATCTCCTTTTTAATGAAGGTATGTACTATATCAGAATATACCTTCTTATAGCGAATTATAGCGAAACTCTATACCATTCAGCAATATAGTTATCCTTTAGAATCTGTAGGTGTTTTACTGACTAGAGAAATAAATAATTTAGTCAATCCATCCCAATCATCTATATTCCTGCTGGGTATAGCTCCATCCAAGCTCATCAAGTGACCAATTGCTTTTTATAGCATTTTTCTTCATTGATGTAGTCGTTCAATTTTCTTTATTATCCTCTCACTGCCTCTGGAAATAGGAACAATATGATCAATTGTTGGTATAAGCTCCATATATGCCATATGTGTGTCCGTCATTCTTCAATGCGCATGATAGAAACTCTTTAGGATGAGAAGATATCACCTTCAACACGCCCGGATTTACTAACTTTTCACCCGTATATCTATCAATGAACCCATCTCCTTAAACTGTTCCATTTTCTGTTTTTCACTATATTGTACTTGTAGCATGAATAAGCGTTGGCTGAAAAGGATATTCTTCTAAAAATAATCCGACGTCCCGTTTCTATATTATCTCTTTTTATTTCTTCTAAGATATCTTCAAATTATTTCTACAGGCATGGAATGATTTTTCTCCTTTATATATTTAAAACACATTTTTCTACTACATTTAGGGCATAATTTGCACATTTTTCTCTTGTTTTTCAATGATATTTCTTTGTACATTTTTCTTGTTTCCGTAAGACTTCTGCATTTTCTATTTGTAAGTTATCTGGGCGCTACTATATTCTGCTCAATCACAAGCATCCGTAACGAAAATTTAATGTCGACGCGTGAACACCCGTCTACAAAATCCAACCGGAAATTTTACTGTGAGTATACACAATTACTCCATCAAGTTTTCTGTAATCTGCTGAAAGAAATCAGCACTCCATAAGTCAATTTTCGATGAATCTTTGATGAAGGGAATTACATCTTCTCTAGCTTGCTTGTAATCAATCGTATTGAACTTATTCATGAGCATTTTTCACATCCTCAAGTTCGCACGCATCATTTTCGGTAATGAAACCCGAGATCAATCAACCTTGCTCTCAAATGAGGTAGAGTTTACATAGCGCTCTTGCTCATGTAAAAACATAATCATACAGGTCTCTACCCTTCACTCTGTTTTTCCAATTCCTGCAGATAACCGCATGTGGTTTGCCGGCAAATAGGACGGCTCATCATCCTATTGACTTCATAGGGAGTCGGCAAAAGGCGATACTCAAGCGAAGCTCCGGCAGGCGGCCGGGTATCGATTTCAAACTTTATCTTTATCGCCTCGTTTCCCTGAAATGCCTCCGTTAATGCCCTTGTCATCATAAAAGAGCAGTAAATGTTCCATGGTTTTTCCCTTTAAGAAAGTTGATTTTATGGCTGTGTCTTTTGCTTTTCTTCATCTCTACCGATAAGTTTAGCCGTAGGCTGCCGCCTCATTCTCAATAGCCGCAAACCACCGGGACAGATCAAACGCCTCATCTTTTCCCTTAAGAGAAAAATCCAGATCTTCTGAAAAATCGATCCAGTCCATAAAATATCTCTAGGGCTGTTCCACCACAAAGCGGCCTTTCTAAAAAGCCGGCACGCTAAGCCCACAAAGCGTAATTTCTGCAATATCTCCTTTCAGCGCATTTACTCTATCGTAATCCGAATTTAATTCGTACTTTTAGCAAGCATCTGTTCAAGCACTGTATTCATTGTTTCCCTGCCTCCTTTTTATAAATCTTATATAGAAGGTTCACATTAGTTTGTCATGATAAGCTCCTACAATTGCTTTCAGTTCCTGTGCATCCAGTTTTTCTGATTTCAGCCATATCAATTCTTAGATTGTCTTCAAGCATCGTTCTAAGCCCCTTCTGACTTGTGAGCGGCTCATAGTGTATAGTTTGTCGCACAGTGCCTTTTTCTCTTGTAGCAATCTGGAAGGTGTATTCCCCTTCCGTTTCCAAAGCGCAATGCCAAGTGGATACACCTTTGCCGGTACATCTCTATAGCTAAAAGTGACCAAACGGAGTATCGTACGCACGCTTTTCTTTTATCAAAAGTCGCACATGTAAAAACATGTACCGACTCCGGGAATCATTCCGTGATGGGAAAAGAGCAAAATCAAAGGACAAATAGGAAGGCCCATAGATACTACCTGCAAGAGACATCCTGCCGTCTTTGCATCCGTCTCATAAAGGCCTTTGATAATCTGTGTGTAGGTACCTTTCTTCACCATTCTGCCCAGAGCTTTGTCTTGGGATTTCCGTATTCACTTAGCTCATCCATAATCATAGAATATGTTTTTATCATGATTTCATCTCTTTGTATCACTATACGATACTGTTTCAATTGAGATTCAATCGGAGACATAAACTCCGACTGTATCTTTATTTCTCTATATCCTCCATATATTGATAAACCCACTTTTATCCGTCGAAGAAAGCAAAAGCAACATCAGTTTTAGATAAAATTCGTATATAATTCGTATATATTAAAAAGCCCCGTTGAGAATTTCTCTGAGCCCTGTGTTTCACGTTCAGACTCGCAACTGCTCTGATTTCAACAAGTTTCATCAATCGCAGACATCCTCAGCGAAAAAGCTGCCTCGCCGCTCTGGTTAAATCCGGTCGCTGGGGCAGCTTGTTTTGGTGGAGATGGCGAGAGTAATTGATATGTTTTTAAGATTTTCACATGTATTCTTATGAGCTATTTTTAGCCTTTTTCAAAGCTGTTCCTCTCTATCCTCAAAACCATCAAAAACATATTTTTCGTATATAATTCGTATTTTTGATTTTGCTACCTCTACTATATAAATTGTATGCGTAAAACAGATTTGTATGGCATTAAAAAGAGGGCAAACGCCCTCTTGATTTAACCACTATACAACAAGCTCACAAGCAGCCAACAGCATAGCTCTCTTCACTCCATGCGATGTAATATATGCCCTTGCTTCAGATGTATTATTTTCTCCTATAAGAAGTAGGCATTTCACCCTATGTTGCTTGACACGATTGCGTCGGCCCACGAAGCCACTACGATAACCTCCTTCAGCTGATGGGAAAAACGCTCGCAATTTTCTTGAAGTTTCAAAGCGATCCGCCCCTTGACTCTTTCTCACTACCAATCTCAACAAGCTGCTTTTTCCACGGTTGTGTGACACACCTGTATCGCCTCCACAATGATAAAGTGTAAATCATTGTGTTTTAGTTCTACGATTTGATTTGCTTTTACGAACTCGGAAACTATAAGTGCTGGAACGTTTGTTGTAAGTGTGGATACGCCATCAGCCCAATCGCTGCCATTGGTAACAATGATTGATTTTTGTTTTGGAAACACTCTTTTTAGAACCTCTAGATTTGTATCATATCTAGTATCTCCTTTATTACTTTTTGCTCCGCCCCTGTTTGCTATACCGCCGCCGACAATATGTTTCAGCCCGTAAGATTGCTCAGGATGCTCTAGCACTATGTTCGCCTTATTTACTTTTACCAAGAATGTTGACTTATTCCGTCAGGGAAGTTTTTACCTGAAACAATCACCTTATTTGCTTTTTGCAAACTCCTTGTCTATGATATCGGATGTTGCATATCTGTCATCTCTGCGTATTTTATGACCTCTGCTTAATGACTTGCTTAGGGTTTTGGTGCAACAACTGTCGTTACTTTTTCGCCTTGCTTCCTCGCATATGCATACCATGTATCTGCGTCGCCATAAAACACATCAAGATCAAGTCTTTTGCTGTATCCACTCAGATATCCATGCGAAGTGTATTGGTGCATTGCAACAACGCTCCAATATGGGCACATATGGTGCAGCCTTTTCGAGATATCCTGTTGCATTGTTGTGGTCGTGCTGGCCACCCACAATCCATAGTCTGCATTAGCTATAGCACTACAATCGTGACTCTCGATAAAACTCAAATAGCTGTAAAATAAGGGCTTTTACTCCTGTAAGTCTATATACTTCGTCGAGCCAAGCCCAGCCCATTCTGCGCCAAGATAAACATCCTGCTCAAAGTCTAATACGGGAATAACCATTGTCAAAATATGCTCCGCAGTTGTCTACAAACCACTGAGCCTCCTCGATTGGAGAACCACCAAAACCAACCTCTCGAGCAAGTGGTATGCCTCCGATTAGACTTCCTGCGCTTTTGCTTGCACGAATCCGTCGCACTCTGCAGATACATATCCGACACCGCCTGTTCCTTTGATGATTACAAAATCTGCGGGAACGTTCGCAAAGCTGTGATGCCCTCTTGCCATCCTGAAATATCAATTCCATGCAACATATTAACCTCCAAGTCCTGCTGAAGTCTTTAACGTTTGTATCGAGCTCAGGCAAACCTGCAACGCTAGTTAGTAGCGACAGTAGTCCTGCAGGTGCGGATGCGCCACAACTACTGTCCAATTAACATCTGTCAGCAGCTGTTGTTCCGATTGTTTGCGATTGCGGTCTGTGCGACTGTCTTAATTGCTCGTGTTCCTGCCTTAACTGCCCAATCTTTCCAATTTCTTGTTTTTCATCTCAATTACCTCCTTGAAATAAATTAAAAAGGCAGCATTTCGCTGCCGGTTAACTAGTGTTTAATGTTACAGCTATCCTTTAATGGGAGCTGCTTTTACCTCGTTGATGACTTTTTCTGCAGTGCCATTCCTCCAAGTTTTCTTGTATAGGAGCTAGAGATAGTCAACAAGATTTTCGTATTCGTCTCGAGTAATACATCCTCTTTTTAATATAGCACTCTCTAAATAACATATTCTGTCGTGACCCTAGACCACGCATCATCATGCATAGTCGCTCTTGCGCTCATGTACCTCTGCACTAGCATGCTAATAAAACTCCAAAAGCCCTGTCGATGCAAATATAGCTATTATTATTGCTCTTTCCATACGCCCTCCTACTTCCAGCGTCACGCGGACTTCAAAGTGTGCGTACAGGAATTTTGTGATGTCATGTTTGCTGAACTGTAGTGATGCAACTCAAATTTACTTCGTTCATTTCACTGAAATCGTTTGTTGTAAACATGCCACCATTACCTACGAACCTTGTGCAATGTACGGACGTTAACCCATAAAAACTATGGGTAGATTAACAAATATAACTTTTCGCCACCACCATGACGATATTGCCGTTGAATTTCCCGCTGGGAATGTAACCTATCCGTTCCCCAAAGCGTGCATATCTCCTGAGTCATATTTAACAACAGTCCACGAAATACCGTCTTTTGTGATGTCTTCTCTCGACACAATAAAATCCTTGGTTTTCTTGATCTTGTTGAAAATCTCATTAATTGCATCTGCAAGATTTCTTGCGCTAGTTTTTTTAACATGTTGACATTTCCCATGTCGTCTCTAACGCTCTTTATCTGATCTGCATACTTTTCGTCAGTGGATTTAATCTCTTGTTTTGAGGTCCTGGGCTAGCGTGCCGGATAGTGCTGAGTTTACGGTGCCAAAAGCTGTCTCTTAGCTGCTGCCACAGGTATCAAATAAGTCCGCGATACTCAACAGCTGTACAACCCAACCGCAAAGATTTCGAGTCCATCCTGGTATCAGATATGTTGACAGATTCAATTGAGGTTGTGCGAGCTGGATATAGATATCAGCTATTGCTAGCTCGTAATAATTTGATTCACGGATTAGATCCTGGGCAACAGGGTTCGTTGCAGCGACACCCTCTTTTGAGTAGATGTCAATATCTCGTCTATCCTCTGCGGTGTCAAATCTCAAAACGATTCGATCTATACGAGGTAGGCTCGATGCTGGAGACAATGTGATTTGTCTGTTATTGCTCTCTTTGAAAAGACCGCACCTCGATGATTGCGCCCTCCCAGGCTTTTTACATTTAACGGTCATGCCTCCGTGTGCTGTAACCATAAGACCGTCGATTGGGTTAATAAACACGCCGTTGCCCCCAGCACAGCTTTGTTAAAAATCTCGCTCATCCTGGGCTGTGATTGCTCTATCCCATTCATTTGCCGATTATTTCTTTTTGATTCAAATGGAAAACTCTTTGCCATACTATACGTCCACCTTTCTGTATACTTTGTCTGTTTGGAGTGCCAAAAGACAAGTTCTACTATCTACTGTATTTTTGCAGTGAACCTCTCGAACCTCAACGAGCCTTGAGGTAAATTCTTTTTGTATCGAGTCAATATTTATCGTGCAAATATCGCGAGGTCATAGTCTTTGAGATAATAAAAAAACGATGCTGCAATACATCTACTGAAATAGTCTCTTGCTTGTAGTTATTTAGCATTTCAAGCTTTTGTCTGCATCTCTCATCTTTGACCTTATGAGTGCCTCGTTTCTCACTCTTGATCTCGACTCCGCTGATACTTGCACTAAAAACTTTGAGCGGCATACAGTGACCCAAGATTGCTAGGTACGTTGCTATCAAACTGCACGTATTCGTGTATTGCTCTGACCTTTCTTTACTGTCCTTCCAATAGCTGTGGACCTCGTTTGACGTCTTAAAAATCGTCATGGTATTTCCTGGCTTGCCAAAAGCCACTGTATATGCCACTTTCGTCACATGCATATTCACATTTTGAGATATTCCCCCAAGCCTCGCCGAAAAAGACATCATCTCGCAAATCGCGTCCCTTTTGAATGTGCAACTCGATGCCTAGAAGTGGTTTGCCTGGTTCTTCTTTTGATGAGAAAATTGGTCTGCAAATAAGTGTGTATCCTGCAGACTTTAAAGCTTTTCGCATAGCGGAGCCTGTACTTTCACCGAGCTCTGCGCTTATAGATAGTTCGTTTGGTACATCACTATCTGCGCTGAGCCTTGCGCCGTTAACTGTCCCACCTTCAACGGCCCAATGCGGTTCGCCAGCAGTATCTCCTGGCACATAGTACTTGTCACTCACTGTCTCAAGCAACCACTGCTTTCAGTCTTTTTTGACCTCAGCTTTACCCTTGAAACGTTACTGTCGAGATTGGTATCGTGTAAGCACTCCAATCGAGTACTTTGTCGATAAAAAGCCTGATAACGTGACAAATTCGCCGTTATTTTCTCCTCGTACACTACCTTTTGTACCATCGCAGTCTCCGTACGTCCTATGCACTGTATGTACTTGACGCTCGGATCATAGTCCTTAGCTGCCATGTATAGTACGAATGACCCGCACTCAAAACATTTACGGCTCCACTGTAGTTCGATGAAGTCAACCATCTTGACCTCTTCGCCGAATTTATTTAGACACTTGATCATTTACACACCTCCGTATCTTCCCACAAAAGCTTACTTCTGCAGTAAATGCCGTATTGCCGTCCTTTGATATTTTTATTTGATTATCCCCGTAGCCAAGTACCATCTGCATGAGGTCTCTAGCGTCAAAATCGCTGTATGACACGTCTTTGCCATTCTTTTTGACCATTCGCTTGTCGCAGTCAATAACAAGGACGTCAGACGCATTTAGCACGGTTTTAACACTTGTCTTAATCTGTCCCCATCTCGATGTCGATGCCAGGAACATAGCCGGTTGATTTTATTGTGATAACGATTGGAGCGGGTTCGCTGCCGAGGTAGTTAATTACCTTTGTGTCAGTCTTTGCTATCTCACCAAATGCGAGCTTTCCACCTCCTGGCGCATAATATCTTGTCCAGTGCCACATAGGAGTCACGGGCTAAAAGCTTGTCGTTTCTTTGTTATCTGCGAATAGAGTCTGGGTAAGGCGACATAAGACTAATTGACAAGTCAGGACTATCATATATATTTGCGCTTGGATAATTGGCAGCTACTAGCTCGCATTCTTTTGCTAAAAGCGTATTGCCTAGATATGTAACCTCAAGTTGATATGTGTAATTCGAATTGTAAAATCCGAGTACATTTCTGCGTTCCGATTCATATTTATCATCACTAGCTCTGAAAAGATGCCATGTAGATGTAATTAGTCTTGATTTCTTGCGTTTTGCCCGTTACAATATCACCGTTTCCATAGCCTCGAGGTTCACTAAAAATCTCAATCTCAGGAGAAGTCGACACCTGTCAATGATTCTACTCCCCAATCTTCTTTTCCTAACGTATGCCTTAGCCCATCTGACCGTATTACATTTAGTTCAAATAGCTCAAATTTCTTGCTCACTAATGTCCCTCCTAAACCTAAAAATAACAGCCTCTTTGCGTATAGCTCTTGCTATGTCTGCTGGAGACTGTATTTTATCTTCGAATATTATTGTTTGCTCAATTTTTGTTCCACCTGGTCACTTGCACGCCTCCAGCATTAGCATTTCCATAGATAGCCTTTGGAACGATGCTCTTTTGATTACTTATAGCAGTATTGATTTTTGCAAAATTGACATCTACATCAATACCGCCTATTGCATTATCTATTCCAGTACTTACTTTACTTCCAGCTCTAAGTGCATGCTCTATGCTCTCCTCGATAGCTCTGTCAAGGAGATATGCGTTCCTCCTTTACTCCGACCGCCATACCTTCAGAAACGACTTACCGAGTCCCGTCTCTAAATAGCTTTGGATGGAGAATTCATTCTCGCTTTTCTGCGTCCGGCTTTATCTGATTGCTCTACTACGTTTCTGCAACTGCATTTATTGACGGCTTGTGCACCTGCATTTATGCCAGCGAGTATGCCATCACAAAAGCTTTCGACCCAAGCCACTCCAGTCGCATGAATTTGTTTGCGATTTCTGCCGCATTAAACGCAGTCATGACTGCGTCTTTCTTCGGCCTTTGCAACCTTTGTTTCCACCGCTCTTCGTCTCGTTCTCCATGCTTTTGTACTTATCTCGAGCAAGTTGTAATTCCTGTTCAGTAGCGGATATTGCGTCCTGAACTTCTTTGCGTATTAAAGTCCTTTTTGTAATTCTTTAGATATGCCAGACTATCTTCTTTGTCCTTTGATAGTGGCTTTTGAGGTCATCCTTTTCATTCCCTCAATCTCGGACATTTTTTAGCATGGTCCCTCTGCAATCATAGTTATTTCAGAGTAATTTCGCCTCAAAGTCAGCATACATCTTTTCATATGCTTTTCCGTGTTTGCTAGTGAATCTCTTAAAGGATTTTTCGGTCTTTGAAATTTCCTTGCGCTTTCTTAGATTCAAGTTGCTTTTTGTCGCTCCAATGCATCTTGAGCATCCACTAGTTCTTGTCCATAAACACCTTTTTGTTTTTCTTTTTCAGCCTCTTTACGCTTCTGTACAATCTCATCCAGCTCTCTTTTTTGCTGAACATACATGTCAATCTCTTTTTGCTGTAACTCTAGTGCTTTTTATAACCCTCTTCCTTTCGACTTTAGTATGATTTCAGCTTTCTCAATGTAGCTATCGATTTGGTCTTTGATTTCGCCATATTTTTGTATAACTCCGTCAATCATCTTTATCTCAAGTCCGGTTGCTTCCTTTAGCTGACCAACAATAAAAGTTTGCACGGTCCTGGTAACCATCTTTTACTCTACCGTTAGCATCAACTATTGTTCCAAGCTCCTGAGCAAGTTTTTCGTGTTATTGATCTGGATTAAAGTCCTTTTTCGAGTTGCTCTCAGCGGTCTTAATTGATTTCTTATATGCGTCTCGAAGCTCATAGATTTTCTTTTCTTTTCCTCTATGATTTTTCTTGACTTCTCTGCTTCGCTCTCTTCTTTTTGATAACAGTAAAAATGCACCAGCTAACGCTCCGACCGCAGTTATGATTAGACCCATTGGTCCGCCCAAAATAGACATCGTCGCGCTGAGTCCCTTTGAGCAACTGCAGCAATACCTGCTGCAACTCCCTGAGCCTGTACAGCCATAGTATTTGCTATTGTTGCTGTAGTTCCGCCTGCGGTGGCTAATGCATTTCGTGTTTCTGCAGCTGCTAGCGCTTTTGCCTTAGCTGCAGAAAATGTTGTAACAGCATTGTTTGCGATTCGCGCAAGCAGTAGCTCCTTTTTCGCTGACCATCGATACTGCCATAGCTGTACCTAGTGCCTTTTGTGCAACGACAAACTCTTTATATAGTCGTATGATTGGTGTGAGCTTTGAGTGTATTTTGAATGCCCCAATTAATCCAGCTAGTATTGGAGCTAGGCTAGATCCAGCGGATGCAACTCTAAGTAACCCATCAGCCATCTTTAGAAGAGGCTTAGCAATAGAAATAGTCACCTCAGTGAGGTTTTTAATTGTGTTTCCTAGGCCTTTAGGGAGCATATCGGCGATACCACTAGCAAGCGCCATTGCCATATCACCTGCAGCAGAAACAATTTCGTCTCGGTGAGCATATAATCCATCTACAAAAGCTTTAACAGTTTTAGCCCCGGCAGAAATTAGTTCTGGAGCGTGTTTTGCTGCAGCGGTTGCCGCATCAGCTAATACATTTCCTATTGCCTTTGCAAGCCCTTGAATACCGTCCTGCTCAAATGCTTTAGACAATCCGTTTGCTGCGTCTGTTGCCGAAGTTACAATATCGCCCAAAGGGGTATCTACTGACTTGTAGAGTGATATACCTATGTCTGTTATGGTGTTCTTAAAAATTCCTAGCCTTGATTCAAGAGTCTTATATCGCTCTTCTGCTTCGTGTGTGAGTGCGGTATTTTCACTCCAGGCTTTTGTACCTATTGATAATGCTTTACTAAATACATCACTTGCACCTGATGCTCTTAGTAATGCATCGCGCATACGTATATCAGATAGTCCCTATATCATCGAGAGTCTTAATTGCAGACCCCCATTTTTGTTTATGTTGTCGAGTCCTTTAATAAAAGCTTATGATTGCACTCGCTGCATCCTCTTCAAATGCTTTTTTTAAATTCGTCAGCACTCATGCCTGCAACAGCAAGCAAATTGTTCTAGTTCATCTTCGCCTCTTTGTGTTGCAAGGTTCATCTTCGAAATCAAGTTGAAAATGCCGTTCCACCCGGCTTCAGCTTCTATTCCGACGGATGACAAACGCTCCAGAGAACGACATGATTTGAGCTTCAGTCAAAGCCCTACTTCGGTGACCCGCACCTGCGATTCTCATCGCCATGTCCACAATTTCTGACTCGGTTGTAGCAAGATTATTTCCAAGCGCTACGATGGTAGATCCAAGCTTATCAAAAGTTATCTTGACTCATGCCAGTTATGTTTGCAAATCTTGCAAGTGCTAGCAGCCGCTTCGTCCGACGTCATGTTTGTCGCATCTCCGAGCATTACCATTGTTTTTCGTAAATTGCAATAAGCTCTCATTTTTGATGCCCAGCTGACCTGCTGCCTCTGCGACTGACGCAATAGCAGTCGCTGACTGAGGCATAGATTTTGCCATATCTCGTATGCCTTGTTCAAATTCAGCAAGCTCTTTGTCCGTTGCATCTACAGTCTTTTTAACACCAGCAAATGCACTTTCAAAAGCAATTCCCTGCTTAATAGCAGCAGTCCCTAATCCTCCCAAAGCAGTTGCGTGCACTTGCAACAGCTTCAGTGACAACTTTAAGCCCTTTTTTGTCGTGCCGGATAGCTCTCTTACAGCTTTATTAAATTCTCTGGAATCAATATGGTTTCTATAGTAACCTTACCATCTGCCATGTAATCACCTGCCTTATATCATCAAGACAGGTTGACTCAGCTACTTATCTGTGCTCTCTCTGCTCTTTATCTTGCTTTCAATCAATTTTATTCTTTTACAGCGTGGGCATTTTATTTCGACTTCTCCGTCCGTTAAATTAGCCTTACACAGTGTCTGCCCACATCCACTGCATTTGACTTTAATCATATTTTTTGACAGGATTGCATCAATATCACCGCCATTTTCAAGTGCCTCTGCAAGTTCCTTGCTAAGCGCTTCATCGATTTCAGACTCATGTGTAGGTAGTTTATATAACGATTTCATCTCGCGATAAAACTTCTTCTCCTCGTCACTAAGCCTCGATATGTCCATTGTCCTATAACCAATAATCTTTCCGAACTGTGTGTTTCTCACTAATCCCATTAAATAGGGCCTTGAAGTTCCACCAATGCATTTCAACGACAGACAAATCAATCTTGTATTGTTCCCCAAAAAGGGCATAAACATACTCAGCATCATAAGTAAATGAATACGATTGCTTTTTCGATGATTTATTCTTACTATTTACAGGTGTTAAACTGTATGAATAAAACTCGATCATCTTTTCGATAGCTTCTTCAAGCTCTCCTTCTGCAAAACTATGTGTATCAGCCCATGTTCCATAGTAAAGACGTACCCCTTTTTGATTAGCTCAATTTTGGATAAATCGCGGTCTGCCAGTAACTCAGTAAACTTTAATAGAGTGCGAAAGTCCCAGTTTATAGGGAACCTCAACACCTCTTATAGTTACTGATTTGCTCGGCTTATTGGTTAATATGCTACCTATCATTTCGCTAACTCAAGCTGCATAGCTTTGCTTGTTGCAACAAGATCTTCGTTAACAGCCTCATTAAGCTCGCGTAGTTTATTCATAACTTCAAACATCATCATGACATTTCGTTTTCCACAAAGACTCTATCTCCTTCGCCTCGGGACCCCAAATACTATCAATAAAACGTTTGAGCGCGTCCATCTGATTGCTGGAGGACAATGTCGTCATCCTGTGAAAGGTCAATTCCGTTGATTTCTTCAACAAAAGTTGACATGTTGGGACTTATATGATGTGCGAAAGTCTAGATCGTAAAAATCTGCTACGAGCTCCTGCCCATTTGCGAATGTTATTTTTGTATTAACCATTGTGTTGCTCCTTTATTAACCAGCTATCACTGTCTCAGTGAATTTTTTGTTTGATGTGTCAGAATGTACCCACAACAACATCACTAACGCCCAAGAAGTTTCCTTCGAAAGTCATCTCGCCATCCTCGTTACCAAACTTCGAAACTTCTATAGCTACCTTTATTTTTTTCTAGCGCTGAAAGTGGTTGCCCCGCCTCCTACTTTCTGATCAAGGTCAACTATGATGTAGTCTCTTTCAACATCTGCTCCAGTCCTCTGTCTTTTCACCAATTTCACAGATGAACGCAATAGCTTTTTTTCACTGCGAATCTGATCAGCAGAAAACGGAGACTGCCACTCGTAACCGGAAATGCCCTTTGATGTGGATTTCTGGTTAATATATCGCTTTGCTTCTCACCTGTGCACTTGGCTCTTCGTTGAGTTCCCTGAACCCTGTGCCAAGTAGCTCCATAGCTCGCTGGTTCACCAGTCTTTGCACAGTCTAGATAACTTGCCTGTGCAACTCTTTTTCTAACTTCTGTTAATGCCATATCTATTCTCCTTCCTGCTAGGTACATAAGCCTACAATCGATTTGATACTTTTGCCCTTGATTCGTCTACATCAAAGACGTAGCCTGTTGTTAGGGCTTCAATTTTTCACCGGGCATCTATTTGGGCCCAGGTCTATAAAAGTTCTTATTTTTTTGCTTATCGACGCAAGCCAGCTCGCAAAAAGCTGAAAAGAACCCAATGTTTTTCAATGTTTTTGTCTTACATCAGCCCGTACGCCTCTCTGCTCGAAAAACGAAGACCTGTTGACGTTCGCTGTCTCCGTTGATATATCTCTTTAAAAATAAGGTCTGCGGGCGATGACTCAACTGCATAGCAAGTAGGGTCTTCTGCAAGATAATCTATTCCTACCCCCTCAGCAAACTTATCGATATGCGGGCAAGTCTTTATAAGATTTCTTATTGCGTCCATGATTATTACATCAGCCATTATCCCCTCCTTGCTATAAACTTAACTACACTAGCTAAAAAGGGCAGGTCCTCGTTGTGCAATCATTCTCCGGTCCCATCGCTTCCCCTCATGCCTCTGCCTCTATTTTCATAGTACTGCTTTTTAGCATATATCTGAGGGTATACGATTTCATCGATACCTTCTACTGCGGTTCCCTTGAGCACGCCCTCTTTTTGGTACATAAGGGTCTGACAAACGTCTAATCTCATGGGTAAAAACCTTTGTGCCGCACCGTTTTGATCTAGTCCTTTTTCTAGCTATCTTTATTGCGTCAATGTCAACCTTCACTCTTATCGACATCTTCATCCCCATCCTCTGGAGTGAACTTACGCAGCTCTTCGACCTCTTTTTTCGAGGGCATTAATATACTGTACAGGGATATAATCTCCTGCCTTCCACTCTTTGGCCATTATTCAACCTCCAATTCAAAGTGCTGTACTAACTTGCTACCATACCTATTGTCAACTACTTTCGTAATCTTCATCACATCATCAAAGTCACGCAATAGAGCTTTCAAAACCACCGCTATGAGCGTCGTTCATATCAAAATCGACAATTCCCTTAACAACAATATCTGCATTGTCTAAAGTGTAATTTGTGACCTTGTCGCTACGTTTAAATGTCTTGAGGCTTGAGGTATGTTTTCTCTTCCGAGTCAACTTTTAACGGGATAAAAACTCGTGTATGATTCGTGCTTTTAACTCCCGCTGATTGCGAGATGTTTATAGCTTGAGAGTCTTGCCAGTTAACCCCTCTAAGAAATGTCCTTGCGTATTTGTATTCACCGCTATCATTGTCATAATAACGATTAAAAAGTGTAATATCCGCATTTGTTAGCATTATTCCACCCCTCTATACATCAAGCCTGTATTCACCAGATATTTAGCTACGATGCTATATTCTAGTGATGCCTTGCTTTTTCCCTGTTTTTACACCAGTTTGGATTCCTAATGAGTCAAGACCATCTGCATAGCTGACGGTATGATCTCCGACAGTTTCTGACTTTATCGCTTTACTGCCTTCATCACGTGCCTTATCTACCTCATACTCAAAAGTCCATGAGCTCGACCATGCACTCTTTAACTGTTTCGGACACAGGCTCTTTGATGCGTCCGAAGGTATAGTAGTTGATGGTATTCCTAGCCTGTCTTTCATACTTAATAAAAGCTACCTGGGGATTTCTCCCCCATAAGCTTTATACTCCTCATATGTCAGGTACATAGCTCTACCTACTTAGTAGCTACAAGAACCACAGCTTTTGTTACTTCTGCAGACTCAACAGTCAATGTATCCGTCTGAGATGCATATCCAGGTGCCTTAATCTTTACTGGATATGTTCCAGCTCTGAGATTAAACTCTGCAACACCTGCCGCAGTTAGTCTTTAGTCTTGAACCGTTAACCTCAACAGTTGCACCTTCGATTGCGAGCAGTCTTGTTCTTTACAGTGAATGTAACTTTCTGAGTTGTCACAGGTGTAGCTGGCTCAAGATAAGCAAATGGACAACCTGTTCTGTCCTCGTTCATTCTTGTAGCTGGATTTGGCATTGCCCAACCCATTCTAAATACAACTCTTAGGGCAATCATATCCTGCTGTGCGAGGTTATACACAATCTCCTTAGTCTGTGGATCCTGGATTACGCCTTCTGTTAGCAGCTTGAATGTTACATCCTGACGGATTGAGTACACTAGCTTGTTGAAATCACCAACGATTAGCTGCGCAACCTTCTTATCAAAGCTACCATTGTCAGGGAAGTACAGAGGTGCTCCGTCAAGTCCGTATGATGTTGCTCCCTGCAATGTTGACATGAAGATTGGGTGTCCCATCTGTTCCCTTAAGCCCTCTGAGCTTTGCCTTCATTCCTGTTGATGCGATAGCTCCAGAGTGAACATATCCGTCCTCCTCGATCTTGTTTAGCACGCCACCTTCATCCATGATAAGTGTGAACATGTCTTTTGAACCAGGAGCGACGTTGTTGCCTGCCTGTCTTGCCATTGTAATCACGTCATTCTGCCACTCTCTTGGTCTATTCACGCCGAATAGTACTGCACTATCAACCTTCTGTCCGATTGCCTCGATTACTCTAGGCTTGATCTCACCGATGATGTCAAACTCTGCATCATCAAGCACCGCTTCAGGTATTGGAACGATGACTGCGAGCTCCCCTGCTATAAGATACACATTATCCCACGCCATATCGCCTGTCTGCTTCATTCCTGTGTCCCCATCTACCCAATAAGCCATTGGGAGAATGTCGGTAACTCTAATTCTTGTTGTCTTTGAGCTCATGTTTGGCAGCTTCTTACCAAGGCTCAAAACAACTGATTCCTTTGGTGTATCCTGAAAAATTGCTGGAGTCACCTGCTCTCTGATTAGAGCTTCAACTTTTTCTCTTGTTACTACGTTTACGTTTGCCATAATATTATTCCTTTTCCTAAAAAGATTTCTTATTGCTGTGTTAACTTCTTTGTTCTTGTCGTCAGACCCTGTTCCACCAGTTGCTCCTGGAGTGGATCTAACGATAACTGGCTGTGTGTCATCATTAAAGAGATAATCGTTATTCTCTCTGATGGTTTTTAGCTGCTCATCAAGACCGACGATGCTGTCGCCGTTAAGCTTAAGCCCTGCCTCATCAAGTAGCGCTCTTACTGCTTTGACTGTTCTTTTGCACCCTGCAGTTCTCAGCGCTCCGTCAAGAGCATATCCAAATTGCAGCCTTTCGATTTCGGCTTTTGCTATTTGACTCTGCCTCGGCAGCTGCATCCTTATACTTTTTGCACTTCACCTTTAAGTCCATCGATGTCGACATCCTTAAACTTCTCAAGTGTTTCGTTCGCAGTTTTAAGCAGCGATTTAAGGTTGCTCTCTGAGGTTTTATACCTTTCGATGTCATTACCATTTTCGGTCATGATAGTGTCAACAGCCTCCTTTGACCTTATCCTCGGCTACTCCTAGTCCTTTAAGGAGATTTTCAATAACTTCTCTTTTCATGATGTTTTTCCTTTCTCGGTACGCTTTTATACGAGGTTGCTTCTCCTCCGTGTACATGATTACGCTCTGTACTAAGCTAATTTTTGTATAACAAAAGACAGCTATATAGCTGCCTTAGTATCGTTATTTGTTTACTAAAAACACACCCTGCCCGAGTGTGTCTTATATCATTGGGATAAACTCACCTATGGTTTTAAGATATTCCATTACCTTTTTCATCATCCTGTTTTCTTTCAGATACTCAATGCCCATAGGCGTGATATCTATACCTTCCAAATCCATTATTTGAGTTCCGTTAATATACTCCTTTACTCTAAAAGCCTTTTACATATCCGGCTTCAAGCATTTCTGCTAGTATTGTATCTCTATATCCTTGCGGTATCTTTAGATTATCTGCGCTAATTTTAATCAAACTGACAGGTTCAGCTTTTCTTCTTTGCTACATACAGGTCCTTTAAGATTTCAAATACTATTCTGGAAATAATCATCCTTGGCATGAATTACTCCTTTCTAATTCATATAGTAAATATTGTCATATATTTCCTGGAGCTTTTTACCTTCATCATTGTAAAAATTCTAACTTTATCATCAAAACCCACTTCAATTATTTTTCATTTCATAGCGTCCAGAATATTCGATGTCGATCATATTTTCAAAATAGTCAACATCATAATATTTTTGTAGATACTTAAAATCTTCTGCTTTTATATTTCCAAACACTTTCCATACATTTGTCTCCTATCTTTTAACGAGTTTTTCTTGGGGTTTGCATTGAATCAGTGTTTCTTTGTATCCGGGTTAATTGCTATATTGCATTTATCATTTTTCAAAAGAATGCTACGCTCTCCCTGCTTTGTTTACTTGTTCTTTTCCCTACTCTTCCCTGCTTTCAAACAATCAAGTAAATCTTCTATAGAAACGCCGGGTCTATTGTATTTCTGGTTTAGTGCCGAATACCCAATCACTCTACTGACAAAATGAGATGTATATCCTTCTATCTGCAACCCCAACGGGTTTGCACTCCCCACTCAAATTATTTTTGCACTGCTCTACCATATGCATCATACACTTTTATAACTTAGTAATGGGCTTATCTCTCCTTTACTTACTAAAAATCTATAATTTATTAAATTCTTTGTAGGCAGGAGAATTATTATATTTTGCATCATAGTATTTGTCAAGCACTTTTTAATTCGCTGCTTTCAGCACCGATTGACTTTAACCAATCTAAATGGTGCTTAATTGCTACATTCCTTGCCCTTTGCGCAGAACTTCTATCAAATCCTACAATCTTACCGGATGCATCCTTTACGGCATGAACTTGAGTTCTAGTTGTATCAATGCGCCTATCTGTAGCCTTGCAGAAATGTTTCAGCTCCGCTTCTTTGCGCTTTAAATTAACCGCAGAGCTCTCCATCTCATATTTTAGACTCTGTCTTAAGGTATCATCTTTTGCTTCGTTGTAAGCAGAATTTAAGCCAGCTAGATACCTCTTTTCTGCTCGAATTGCTCTTTCATATGATCTCTGCTTCTGTCCTGCTTCGTAATTGGTATATGTCTCTCCACCATATTCATAGGTTTTGCTATCCAAACTATCTAGGTATTCCTTCGAGTAAGTTCTCTCAGTCCCTTCGTAATAGGCATAAAAACTGTGTCTGCAGTTCCACCCACAAAGTCCTTCACCCGTACCATAGCCCGTAATATCGTAAAAAGAGCCATATCCCTTGCTTTTACCGCTAAGACTGTATACCCCACCTTGCCAATCCGCATGTGATGGTCTCGCTCCAGAATGTGCGGTAACTTCTACTAAATCCGTGCCTATTTCGTCGCAATATAACATGTTAAGTTCGGCAGAAGATTGATTTACTCCGGTGAGAACAGCTCGTCGAACTGCAACATCGAGCTTGTCGATGTGACCTGTAGGATATTGTCATGGTAAGTCCTGCTTTTAGCAACCTGTTTGATAGCATTTTTAATAGCAAAATCATAAGTAAAAGCACCCGAGCTTACCTGCATATTAGCAAGATTAACAGCGTTAATAAAGGCGTTTTGTCCTTGACTAGCAGTAGTCCTCGTAAGATTTTTAACCACTCCTTTAGTCTTTCTTATATGAGACGATAGCAAGTTACCCATCGCAACATTTGACGCATGATCTATAGGCGTCTTCCTGCTATTGCGGCTCTGAGGTTCTCGCTTTCCATATTCTCAAAATTAGCCTCTTCGAAGACTCTAGTAATTTCAGCTTCCGTCAAGCCCGATACCTTAGATATGCCATTAACAATATCTTTATACAGTATATTTTGCTGCGTTAGTTTTTCTGCCTCAAACTGTGCACTTTCGGTCAACGCTCCCGTCTTAACGATTCGTCTCGCAATGTCTGCAACAAGCTGTTCGTTAATCAAGTCCATCATGCCTAGAAGATAAGATGTGCACTGCGCCAAGTATTCAGGGCTACATTACTCTTCCTCAGGCGTTCTCATAGTTTCAGGCAGCATATCTTTTGCCTGCTCCTCTGTTACGCCATACCTTTTCATCAAATAGATTTCTTTTCGAATCAGCCCAGATGTGGCCTCTTGCATCATCAACTGATTTTCCGTCTTACTGTCAACAATCAAGCTATCATCAAAGTTAAATGATACATCGTATGAGCCCGCTGGTGCGAGCTTGTATAAGCTCGTCCATACATCCATCGCCTTAATTAAATCCTCTAGTGCACTCTGCAGCGATTCCTGAATCTGAGATACGAAAGAATATGATCTCTGCTTGCTAAACAAATACCTCTGTAGCTGTTCGGTCCTCGTCTTGAACATCCGATAATGTCCCATACGCTAAGACCACATGCAAACTCAATACGTCTTAATATCTGATTAAAGCCGTTAAATAAACTTGAGTCTCTTATCTCAGGACTGAAAATTTGATAAAAAGGTTTTTTTCAGATATGCCCGTATCTATGCTGTACTGACGAAATAGTCGCCCTTTGCCAGATGGCAAAATAGTATTTCCGTTACTGTCCTTTCTGAACAGCGACTCGGACATATCTACGGCTAGCTCTGTACCCTTAAACTCCCACATGATACGTGCCCACTGCTCATCAGCCTGCTTAATAAGTTCAGCAGCCTTTGAATAGACAGACACTCCGAATGGACTTTGCCTATTCTTGTTGTTTGCCTGTGGAATTTTGAAGTATGAAAATAATACGCCCGGCACATTTTTAATTGTCGTGAGCTCTTCAAGATTCTCCCATTCCGGAACATCAGTCAAATTTGATCTGATGACCAAGCACTCCCTCTTTGCTTGCTCTCATAGCTCTGTTTTGAATAACGCAATATTTTTCCATCAAAAATCATGTGATTCGACTCTCAGTGTATATCTTTCCGTTACGAACCACCTGCTCAACAAACTGACAAGAGGTTATCTGTCCAGAGCTATTAAATCCTGTAGGAACAAATCTATCTGCCTGGATAAACTCAACGGATATTGTATCGCCCTGGACATAAGGCTTAAGGATGATTCCTCCAAGCGCACAAGCATACTCAGTCTGAATCCTTAGTTCTGATAAAAACCTTTCGGTATGCTATGTTTAAAAAAATCAGCTCGTTTGCTTCCTGACAATCTCCGATTCCATCTCAAGCGTAACAAGTCTTGCCAGTTCCGAAGACACTGCAGAGGGAATGCCCGTGCTCGTCACATCATCTTTTAGTCCATGGTGCTTTGTCTTCGTACATCGCAGACCACAACTCTATGTAATCGATTGTCTTGTCATCTAGAAACAATCGTGCTAAGCACCTCTCCTGTGCTGCACGCTCCTTAAAAACCTTTCTAATCCACTCTATTATTTTATGAAACATATACTGCCTCCTAATAATCTATCAATCTCTTTGCGAAACGCTCGATTGTATATTCAAAGCTATCTAGTGAGTCTATATCGCTAGTTCCGTCATCAAGCCTTACGTTCTTTGTTTTTTTCCTTTGGGTCCCAAATACACGTACTTAAAGCCAGCACTAACGATTCGCTCAAGTTTTCGATATAAAAACCGCCCTTGAGCTATCAGCCTGGCGGTAAGATTTATTCTGTTGTTGACCTCGTCTTTTAGTGCATTATGAATGCGTATCCATCCAAGTCCGTTTTTGCCTTAATGCCTGTCTAAAACCCTGCAATAAGTGTTTGTTCTGCACTGTCACAAAATATATCTGTGACGGTGCCATATCGGTTAATGACTTCACGAACAAAGTCGCAAAACATTCCCTCTAGCATCGTAGGGAGGTATCTCGACATCTGTACACGGAATCCTCTTTCGATAACAAGCTGATTACATTCTTGTAATCCGATGTAATCCCCAGTTGCAACAAAAAGAATGTGCAGAGCCTGTTCCACCAAAATCGACTCGATGTAGATATTCATGATTCGAGGAATTGAGTCTGTCCAAACATGCCTTTTTCGGATTGTCCGCAAAAGTTCCTGTATATAAGACCCTCGGCTATGCACCTTAATCCGAGAATATCTCTTTTATACCAAATCGATGTCTGGTCATACTGACTCTTTATCTCAGCTCGTCTCTTTGCTCTGAAAATGTTGATGTTATCGTCAATCGTGAAAAGTGCTGGTAGTTGTATCCACCAAGCAATTCCCCTCTTTCCGCTTTTCTCTGAGTATTTATCGATATACTCAGTGTAAATATCTGCATTTCGGATTGTCAGGGTTCAAATCCCAAAAGAATTTTCGTTTGTTTGCCGCAGCAGTACGGTTAAAAGCCTCTTTGATAGTGTTATCGTGATGCAAATTGATTTCTGTAGCAATCCACATTCCGTATGAATTGCCTCGAATCTTTTAAAAGCTATCTGCTTTCGCACCGCCCGCAAAGATTACAACCTTCTGTCTGCTACCTGTTGATGGTCCTTTTATAAACAATGACATCGTTGTCTTTATATTTTCCCCACCGGCTTTGTCCTCGAAAGATGTATTCAAGTCCGAAACCATTCGCATCGCCAATATTAAGCTTGGCATTTGCGACAGTAGATCCAGCAGCAAGATGCTAATTTTTATCCTTAGCCGTTTTGAGCTCGTGCGCAAAGGCAAACACATTATCCACGGTCTTACATCAGCTCTTATTGCTCCTTCTGCAATGATTATACATACATTCAGCTGACCGCCTCATGTAATCTCTTATGCTTCTCGGAAAAAAATTAAAAGGGATTGTCTTACGCCTTATTATCGCCATATACATCCCCTCTATATCATCTAAGAACTCAATCATCATCTCCACCGATTCTGCTCAGTCTCGACTTTCAGCTTCGCACTGTCACCTTCTGTTCCTCTGTGCAAGGTCCCAATCCCTATGCAGCATTTCGTCATATTGCTTAATGCAGGTTCCTTAATTCACCTTGGGCTCTAGCTTGTGCCTAAGAGTTATTTTGTTTTATCCCAAGCCTGCTGCACTTCCCATTTAGACCCCTATCGTAGCTCCTGCCTTAGCTTCTGACCTGCTCAACTGTCTTATCTCTTTTTGTCTTCAACATAAGCAATACTTTGTGCTCTTATGATGGCAGCATAAGCAAGTTGTATCTGGTGCCACAATAGATCGAGGATTAGCTTGCTCAACTGCGGTCACAATCTCTAGAGTTTCCTCTGGCAGAAACCTGAGAAGAAACCAAATTTCTCAGCTCGCTTGTTCCCCTTTGGTGCTCCTGTCGCATTCTTGTTCCCTAGTAGCGCAATCTGAGTTTTTTGTGCACCCTTTTTCTTTTTGTGTGCACCCTTTTCTATCCCAGATATATCTCTTCTTCCACGACTTTACCGTGTTGAGACTAACTCCGTATTTTTCGGCAATGTCTTTATATTTCATGCCGTTCATATAATCCTGTTTTGCTAGCTCATATTTTTCAGCCAAGCCTCACCACCTCTCTTTTCGTCTGTTTTGCAAGTATGAAAAAAGACACCTCTTTCGAAGTGTCTTTAGGTTATTTCACTTTTCATCGGACAAAAGGTTAATTCTTTTCCCATGTGTATTTCGTCTTTGGTCATAATAAAGTCTATGATGGTAATCGATTAGGTAAACCCTAAATGTCTCCTCGTTATATGTCCCTATTACTCTGACGCCTTTTTATTGAGTCCTATTTGATATATAGTTTCGTTACCCTAATAGTTGCTCAATAAAATTCGACACATTGCATGATTCGTCAAAATTGGATAAGGCGTGACCCACACAGTTAGTAACTATATCTCTTTCTTCACCGCTAACTACATGAAAATGGGTTCCTGGATCATTTTTGACCTCGCTAAACGCCTTGTTTTTTAACTTTGCATTTATGTTTCTTATCTGCCTAAACTTATCGATAAATTCCTTCGCTCTTTAGGTAATTATTGATTTGCCTTTTTACTCAATCTCACTGAGTAGTACAGGGCTTCAAAAGAAAAAAATCGAATTTTTAGTCCCTTTTCTTCATTCTTTGGTTCTGTTAAGGTTCTTTACATTGGCCTTGCCGTCTTCCTGTTATTAACTTTTTCTTTTTGACTTACCTTTTTGACACGGCGTTAGGGATACTCTCTATATAGCAATCAAAAATGTCAGCATCACTTATTTCGTTAGTGCACACTCATATGTGCTACAGTTACCTCTTGCATTAATCCATGGGAGACTCCTGTCAGTAATGCTCTCTAGTTGATTGCCTGTATACCCACCATACACTTCCCAAACTTGGTCAAGAATATCTTTTTGCATCCTCATTGAATTCTTCTATCGTCCCGTCATATTGTTCTATAGCTTCGCCACTATATTCCTTATATCTTTTGTAAAGTTCAGGAAAAACTGGGCCGTGGACCCATGCTTCAAGACGTGAGGTGAATAGTTTAGCCGTCAAATCGTCCTTGCTTTTCATTAACAAGAGTTAGGTACCAAGAATACGCATAATAAACTAGCTTTTGTAACTTCTTTGGTGTCATGCTTTCCTTTGACAGAAACCAATTTTGCTACATCAAAAACTGTTCTTTTCATGTCGGCCTCCTCTCTATCAAAACACAATGCTATGTATAGCTATTTTTACTCATTCAATGCATGGCAAATCAAGTCCCTACATATGGATTTTCATACAGTTTTAATGTCTATATACCCACAATATATTGAAAATATCACAAAAGACGCCATATATAGGCGCCTTTTTGCTAGTTATTATGTGAAATATAATTTTGAGGAACCACAATTCCTTTTCACTAAATACAATATATCATTTTAAAATGTGAATGCTGTGAAACTTTTAGATGTTCCTCTCTTCCAAAAAGTTACTGAGTCGCTTTTGAGATGGTTGAGCGTTCAAGTCCCATTATCTCACCCTATTTTTCTCGTGAGTTTCCTCGTTAATGCAGTACAGTCGTAGTATCTCCCTAAGCTCTATGTCTCTTTCACTTGGTCGATTTCTCTCTATGCTCTTGATAACTGCTCAATCTCCCCCAGCTTGCTTTCTAACTCTTTCTCTCTCTTACCGATTGCCTTTTCATCAATTTCCACTCCAATCAGTGCTTTTGGTATTCCTCTGCCCGTTCGATAGTCTTTGTAGTAGTCTGTGACTATCGTGTATGGCGGAGGTGCGTTATGGAATATCTCAGTCCCTCTGCAGCTCTTCGAAGTGTCTTCAGTTGTCTTACTGATTCGTGAGTCCATCTGCCTGCTCCCTATCTGTATGGCGAACTTTCTGGCCACAAAAACGTCTATATCGTTCTCGAGTGCGTGTAAGTGCTCAGTGCAAGCGCCTCTTGAGTGCACCCAATTATCCAGCATGTAGATGTGCGTTGCTTTGCCTAAAAGCTTTAAGCATATTACCATGTAGTCATCCCAATCGCAGATTTTTGGCAACACTATTTCAGCTGGGTTAATAATATCTGCCCCTAGGATACCTCGTCAAGAAGCATTTCCTTTGCCTCAGTAAAAGTCTTCTCGTAGTCGTCACAGCCGGTAATCCTACCGCTGATGTATATTGTCATTTTTGCATGCTACACACACCCTTTCAATCACTTCTAAATCGTGCTTGTATTCATTCAAAAGCTTTCTCAATAAGTCTTCGCTCATACTGTCCACGTTATTGTGCTTGAGTAGTTCTTCGATTTTTCTCGATTTCTGAATCCAAGAAATTTCTTTGCGTAGTTTATTAATCTAGCTTGTGGTATCATTACTGCTCCTCCTTGTATGGTTCTGGTAGTTCCATCACGCTATAACTTCAATTCCCGCGTCTATTTCGTCTAGTGGTGATTGCCCGTATTCTGATAGATAATCTGCACACACGGATGAAAACCACCACCATTTCTTGTTGCAATAGTATGCAGCGGCTACATCTGGTTTGTCTTTTATATCTTGGTAATATGGCGCGGGGTCTCTATTTATCCAAGTTATAAGCACTGGTTCTAACTTATCTGGCAGTGTTCTTGACGCAGGTGTCCAGCGACACGCTGACGGTTGGGTATGAATGCGTTCTAAAGTTTCTGCATTTATGTCATCTACATATTTTTCCATTGCTATTACTCCTTGTATGATGGTAGTTCCATCCATGCTATAACTCCGCCAATGTCGTCATCTGTTTCTGATAACCGTACACCATCGCCCATATCATTAAAGGCATCGATCCACATCTTTACCATTTGTAACTATCACCTGCTCGTCGTGTTCTGGTAGATTCTCTACGGTATAGAGATTGCCTGAGTTGATATATTCTACATCGCTATTTCTTGTAAAATAAGCTTGTTCCACCTGCATTCCACCTGCTTATGTATCTTTGCTCTAATGTCATCTGCGATTTCAGAATGCTGACATATACAGCAGTGTTCTAACTCGTCTAGCAAGTCATCTAATTTGTATTTAAAACTGTTCATCATTCTACCTCCATTAATTCTGGGTTTTTCATATATGTTGCCGATAACTTCTAAGTTTTGTACAACTAACGAACCGACTTTAGTCCTGTTGACTGCATTAAGACTATATTTTTGCAGGACTTGCAGCGATTGTTAAATCACTAATGTGATATATTGCTATTTGTTTTTTGAATGTCTCATATAATCTACCGGTCTTAATACTTTAACGTTTTTATCCCACGCTCTGAATTTTTGGTATCATCGTTATATCCTTTCTCTATTTGTAATTGACTCAATCGCATTTGTCGCTAAGCTGAATCTCCCAACTATCTGCTATGCTTATCTGTTCTGCCTCGTCATAGTTCATCCATACCGTTTCCGTTCGCTTGACGGAGCATTCTGCAGTATATTTTTGCCAGCTTGTTCCAATCCCATAGATATGAGTTATAGAGTCGTTGTCATATCCACTAATCATTACCTTGCAGTCACTTTCACATAATACTTTTAATGGTTTTGCGTGATATTCATCCGTTAATTCGTGATTGTATAAATACTTTTTCTCGTGCTCAATAAATATGGCGGGTCTACATATATAAAAAGTCTCTTTACCTCGTAGGCTTTGTATTAATTTTGATTGCGTCCTATGCTCCAATCTGTGCATTTTTGATTCGCTCGGCCGCGACTCGTAAAGTATCAGGTAGCTCGTTCCACGCCTTTGCTGGATTCGGACTTGTCGGACCCACTCCTCGTCTAAATCCATTCTTGTGCTTGTTTCCACATCCAAAACCTTGCCAACATTTCTGTGAATCTTCTTGCGCTCGATAGTAACGCCTCTTCTTCCTCTCTGCATACGCCGCGGCATATTCGGTACGCGAGTACGGCGTGGCCTATCGACCTGCAGAGTTCTTCAGGATTTTTCCCTCACGGTTTTAAAAAGTTGTATGTCATCGTCAAGGTCATTCGAGATCTCGTTATATGCAGGGTTCTTTATTCAAAAATACCGCGCCACTTCCAAGAAACGAGTTTCACAATACACTTTATGCTCTGGTATGTTTGATTATCCACGGAGCTAATCGATTTTTGCCCCTGGATATTTTTAAAATCGCCCTCATTTCTGCCCTTTAATATCTCGCTATTCCTCTGCGTTTTCTTGCAGCTTTCATATACAGAGTTTTCTTCCTTTTTGCCGATTACTGCACTGTATCTGCCGTACTCGTTGATTCGTTTTCCACATAGCTCGCATTTCATCGTTTCACCTCTACAACCTAATCCTTATTTTCGTCACACTTTTTCCAATGCCTTGTCCGACATCTGTGCTATGCTTTCAAATTTCTCTAACAACGTATCAAGGGCGTCAACTGTAGTGTGCAAGAATGCGTTTTGAAGAGCTAACGATGTTCTTAAAACTTCAATGTCCTCTTTGGTTTGCTGATACTCTTCCTCTTCGCCTAGAATGTATGACACCCTGCACTCTAGTATTTCGCGAAAATCTTTGTTGGTGGCGTGAGCTCTGGAGTGTGTCTCCTTTTTCTATGTGTATAAGAGTGGACCTTGAAATCCCAACCGTCTTAGATAGCTTTTCTTGACTTATTTCACAAGCCTTTCTCTCGGCTCTTATTCGCTGACCAATTTCAGCTTTGTTATATTTCATCGTCTCCTACCTCATACTTAATCATGTCGTCTACTAGCTGCCTTATGTCGTGACCAGTCATGTCTTTAGTGCCGTCTATCATCTGATTGACCGTGCACCTCTGGTCCCATACTTCTCGAGCAGGCTCATGTACGCCTCAAGAAAATATCCAATGCGCTTTTCTCCAGCCGTAGACGGTCCACTAGCACTCGCACCATGAGTTGATATGTGCAGCAGAGTTTTGTAGTTTTATGATTTCAAAACGAGGTACCTGCTCGATTGGTCTTTTTGCTTTTTGTTTTTCTTGGATTCGTATCATTGTCCAGCTCCTCAACTCTTATCCAGATGCCTGGTATCACTGCCCAAAACTTTTCCATATCAGACTTGCTACCTGCGCATCATCTTTCCAAAATCCGAGGTCAGTCATGCAGTCCTGTAAAAGCTTGTTTGAGTTATCTAGATCAGGCCTGGTTATTTTCCTCACCATCTTTTGTGCTTGCCCTTGATTGGGAAACACCATTTCACTACAGAGCCTTACCGGACCTACTGCTTTTCGATTTGGTCTAAATTTTGCACAAGGTGAGCTTTTAGCTTTTGCCTTGCTGTTTTTTAGTTCTTCGTCTTTCGTAGAATCTAATTTTTCTATCTGAGCAAAGGTGTCGCTCGTTTTTCCTGATGTGTTTTGTTGGCGGAATCATCGCCATAAAAAATTCAATCATTTTACCTCCTCTCGCGCGGTGCATGTATGACCACTCTATGTGGGCGAGGCGTAAGCATAGCGCCTCACCACATGAGGGGGTGTGTACGATGCTTGCACGTGGGTGTGTAAAGCACCTATACGCCCTAGTATAGGGGTGCACACACACATGTAGCAGACCATAAATTTACAGTGTACTACACACATGTGTGCGTACTATGCTACACCCTAGTGTGCTACACCCCTATTCGCGCTTTTTAATGTAACGTTGGCCATCTGCTCCAGTGTATTTTTCATAGCGTTTTTTGTACTCAGGGCGAGCCTGTTTTCCGTTGCCTAACCATAGTCCGATTTGTTTATGTGATGCTAAGCCTAAAGCTTCTGCAAGGTCAGACATAAAGCGCCGCCATCCATTTCGAGATTCGAGCTATCTCAAACTCATTTAGCTGCTCTTCCTTTTTGCTCCTTGAGCATTTTTCTTTTCGCTTCTTCTATAGCCTTTTTCCATGTTGGCTCAGGCTGATTCTGCCTCTATATCGGTGAGAATACCAGCCTCGTCAACCTCGTGCTTTGGATATCTAAACCACATATTAACCGGCTTAAACTTAGCAAATTCTCTGAGCGTTCCGCTTACCCTCCAAGCGCTAAGCGTTCGGATTTCATTTTCTACTGTGTTACATTCTATAGAACGCCAGAAGTGCACTTTGCGTTACGCGCTCTGTTTGCATGGCTTGTAATCTGAGGACAGAAAGCTCAAGGCGTCGTCTAGTCAACATGCTCATCATAATAACCTGGATTATTTGAGCGAATAGCTTCATCAAACACCTTGCATTTAGCCTGGTTAGCTGCATTGAATATATTTCTTCTGTGAGCTCTAGTTCTATAAGGTCGATAAGTGCGTCAGGATCTCTTGCGAATACTCCGCTGCCTGATGCCCTATCAAGGCTTTTTGTTACCCTGGGCGCCTTTTTGAGTGATGGTGGCGAGTAAGTACACTAGACCTCAGTTCGGTCGCCACCTTGTCAAATTGGTTCGTAAATGAGCCATCTGATCTGCACTGTTTTCGTCGCCCTGTCAAGGACTTTATAGATAGAGTCAATGATAACTGCTATATAACCCTTTTTAAGCGCTCTACGAGATCAATTTAGAGCGCCAGCTTGTCCATTGGTACTGTCTTGCCTCTTAAGTTCCAAAATATCAATGTTGTTAATGTTCTGAGGCTTTATCCCAACTGCCTTGTAAACGTCCTTGAAGCGGTGCAAGCACGACGCTCTGTCTCAGCTCAAGGTTGACATATAAAACTCTGCCTTGACTGCACTGCCAGTTTAGCCATTTAGTCCCTCTGCTATCGCTATACACATCTCTATTGGTGCAAATGATTTGCCGGCTTTAGATGGTCCTGCAATAAGCATTTGTGACCTTGCCTTAGCACTCCATGTATCAGCTCAGGCGCAAGTTCCAGGCATGTCATCCAACAACCCTCTGGTCCTTCCGGATCAGGCAAATCGTCATAGGTCCTCGATGTATTTGTGACCAATCCTCGTGGTTGCTTTTTCCGATATTTGTGTCTATGAGAAACTGCTTTCGTCCATCACGCCTAATACCTGGCATTCTTGAAAGTCTTGATGGGTTTCTGTTTTTGGCTATCGATATCAGAGCCATTTTTCTTGCAAATAGAGTAAATATAATCGACTCTCTTGCGGTACTCTTCATAGTTGTTGCATCGACCTTAACGATTGCGTGTATAGATTTTCCTCCAGAGTACACAAGACAAGCTACAGGAAGTTCAAGCTCTCTGATAATGGCATTCTGCTTTTCCAAGTCCATGCTGTCGGACTCTACTAGAGTGTATCTGTAATCTGTCACATTTTCGTTTTTAACTGCCTTTGCCATCTGGTGGGTTAAATCTTATCCATGCACCTGCAGCCTCTTTGTAGTCTCCTATGACAGCGCCTATGTCGCCATTGCATTTAGATAATGCCTCGATAGGTTGTCCAGCAGTTCGGTCGTATGAGCCTTTGCCTGGCATGTACTTGTCGTCTTTCTCCCAAACCTCTGTGACATATCCAACGTTTTTCAGTGCTTTCAAAGAGCGTTTCGATATAAGCAATAGAGTTTCCTTGACCGGCTCCCATCTTTCGTCGTCCGGCTCCTTATTTCGCTATAGCTTCAAAGCCACGCCTCATCGATAATCTTGTAATCTTTTCCAACTCGTCGTCCCAATTTAGCTCACGAAGTTTTCTCTGAGGAGTCCAGCCTTGTTCTATAGCTAGCTGAAATATTGTTCCTCAGTCACAGGATTTCCATTTTCCTGCAGATCCATCCCATTTCTTAAAACATTCCCCTTGATGGTACCTTTTGCTGTCCTGCGCACTCCATGAATCCCAATCAGATGCTGTATATCCCTTCCTGCTTAGAGCCATGCCTACGTTCACCCATTCTTGGTAGCTTAAGAGCGATGGATTGATATGTTGTAATAGTTCAAGATGATTTCTTTGCATCTTTATTCTCCTTATGATGGTCTATACTCTGCAGGATTAATGCTGTTAGGAACTCTCAGCCATTCATGCAGCTATTCTGTCTATCATGTGTTTAGCAGATTGGAATGGCACATGCCTAGCGATGTAAACCCCTTACCTTCGAGGAATCTAATCTGCTTGGGTGTTGTGAGGCCTTCGTCTTGCGCTTGTTTAGTCTGTCTAAAATCATTGAAGCTTTACCAACATTGTCGATTGTGTCAGGGAATATTCCACATTTTTCAAGTGCTTTAATCTGCTTGTCAGATGGCGGTGCTATTTTCCCCAACCAAAAAGACGGCACATATGTTGATAAATCCTCTGCCTGGATGCTCATTTCAAACTGTAACAGATCTACAAGCTTGCGTTTGCGTCTTCTCATTTCCTCAAGCTGCTTTAGCAGAGCCTCTTCTCTTTGAGCCACTACATCCGACGCTGCCTTTTCTTCTGCTTCTTCGATGTCTATAGCAGTGCCTGCAGCAATCTCCATGTTTTCGGTCATCTTTCTTAGCAACTTCTCATTTTTCATCAAATGGGGCTTGCTGGATATGAAAGCTCGTGCCTTTCTGTGTACCAAAGAAAATCAAGCAATAATAGTCTCTTTTTCCTGGATGAAAGCTTTGTTCCTCTTCCGACCATCTGCGGTAAAGCGATCTAATCTTCGTTGGTCTTAACACCACAATGCAGTCGACTGATGGCTCATCCCATCCCTCTGTTAAAAGCATGGAATTGCAAAGTACGTTGTATTTTCCTTTGCTAAAATCGTCCAATACCTCTGCTCTGTCTTTACTGTCGCCATGTAACCTCTGCTGCTTTAAATCCCTTTTCGTTTAGAATGTCTCTAAACTTTTGAGACGTTTTCACAAGTGGCAGAATACTCGTCTTTTTATCTGTGCAGTACTTAAGCATTTCGTCTGCAATCTGTTCTGAGGTAAGGATCTAGCGCTGTACCTACCTCGCTTGCCTTAAAGTCTCCTGACTGCATTGATACAGCGCTCAGAGTCTAGCTCAAGCGGAATTGTTAAAGCCTATGGTGGACTTAGATATCCGTTTTTGATTGCCTTTGGAAGAGTGTACTCTATGCTAGGCTCTCAAAGTATGATCTAGATTGCGCATGTCTCCGCGATCTGGCGTGGCTGTAACACCAAGTACATTTGCATTGTTAAAATGCTCAAGCACTCTTTGATAGCTATCTGAAATGCAGTGATGGGCTTCATCCACGACGATGATTGTCACAGTGGTCTTTATCAAACTGTGCAAGGCGCTTTAGGTCTTTGTAAGGTTTGAACAGACTAACCACAACTCTGAACCAGCTATTCAGACAGCTCTGCTCTGCCTTTTTCTGTTGCTGTGAAGATTCCTGTTGCTTTTTGCAAACTTATCTGATGCTGATCAAGTAACTCCGGAGCGGTGTGCCAAAATTAAGCACCCGCTCTCCAAGCTTTACTCTGTCTTCGATGACTTTTGAAAATACTATCGTTTTTCCGCACCCTGCAGGCAGCACCAGGAGCGTTTTTCCTGACTCCCTTCTCACTCGCTTGCTATAGCCGTTCTTGCTTCCTCTCTGATAATCTCTGAGTTCCATGTTATGTTACCTTAGGAAAATCTTCCGCATTGAATCCTGTCTGTGTAAATCCTGGGACATCCTTGCTGAGTACTTTTTGTAAGGTCAACATCGTCCTTATAGATCATACGACTTAACTTCGTTGTACTTGTTACCGTTGTACTCACGCTGTCCAAGCTTGCAAACACCTTCTTTGCCTGCAACTTCGTTCCAGTTCATCTTGAGTGGTTCGCCCTTCTTTTTGAGTCCGATAGCACCAAAGAACGCTGATAACATCCCCTCCGTCGAGCTGTGTAAGAATGAGATTGTGCTTGAGCTTAACATCGCCCTCTGCGGTCTTTACAATGATAATAACGATAGCGCTGTATTGCGTGGAAGCTTTCCACCAGGTTGTGGCTGATGTCTGCCTCTCTCATAGCTTTCAACGATAAACTTGTAGTCTCCTTCGGGTAGTAGTAAAAACTCTCCGCTGTCCTGGGTAATTTCGTCATTCCAATCAAACTCTCTGTCATAATTCATGTTGCTCATTTTAAATATCCTTTCGTTACTTGTTTGTTCTTGCATTAACTTCATGTCGTTTAGTGCCGAGCTCAATTGGCTATCAGCACGTTCCAATAATCTTGTGGTACATTGCCAAAAGGCATGTCCTGAGGAAAGTGTCCACCTTCTCCCAGCTCTCAATTCGTCTTCTGTGACCTCACTGATAGACATTAGGTCCTACACTGAGAGAAGGTATTGCATCATCATATTTCTTTGCGTAGATAGGGATCCTCCGGACGCATTTCCTGCTTGAAGTGCTTCGGCCTTCTGCTCAGCTTTTACAGGCTCTGCTTTTACATCAAAGATGTGAGCAATGCTCTCGTATTTCATAGGCAGTTCAAATGGCAATCCGTGCCTATTCTTTTGCGTCCCATGCTGGGTGATGTGCCGTATACATCACTCGCTCGCCACCTTGAGCTTTGTGCTTTGTCCTTTGTCATCTACAGCAAATACTTGCGTTTTATAGTTGCAGAAAAGCACTATGTCGGCCCACTCTTTTACAAGCGCTGCAGTCTTTCCTGTGGTCTTATTGCTGGCTTGAGTTCGTATCTGTCACTACGCTCCCATTTCATCCGGCTGTTCGAACTTCCTTATAATCGCGTGTGCCGTAAGAATCACATTTACGCCCTTTTTCAACGATGTCAGATAGCCTGTTGAGAACCTGCCTATTTCTTGTTCTCAGCTTTATAAATCCTTCGCCATAACCAAATCCTGTGATGTCCTTTTTGTCATGCGCACCATACAGATGTTCGATTACCATCTTCTACCCAGTCCACTGTATCAATTACGAGCGTCTTGCGAAAGTCGTTGGATTGGCTGTGATGAATGATAGCTGATTTTTAAGCATCGTATAGACTTGTTGGCTTGTCTAGCCTCACCAACATCCATGTTGCTTGTCGAACCCTCTATGTCCAATAAAGATAGGGTCAGGAATCTTGATGCAGAGTAGTGGACTTGCCTATGCCCTCGACTCCGTATACGACGACCTTTTGAGCTTTTGCAATTTTACCTTTAGTGATATTCATATAGCCTCCTGAAAATTTCATTCAGCTCGATGGTTCCTCAAAGCTTGTGTATTTATTTCCTCTGCTTTAGCACCCTTTACGTAGCCATCTTCGATGATGATGCTGCATTCTTCACGTGCTTACTCTTGTAGCGATTGCCTGCAAGCCTTCTGCTTCGAGCCAGTCTCCAAACTCTTTCAGAGCTCCTGGTCCATCTGCTCTAGCTTGTCAAGTAGCACAAATCCACAATTAGAGTTCAGCTTGCGAACTATTGCTGTAGCGACTTTAAGCTGGTCAGAACCACTCATGTTATCCCACTTAAATCCGTTGTATATGAGCTCGCCATCTTCAACCGATAGTCCTGGTAGTGGTAAGTCCGCGTTGTCTAGTAGTGCTGCCTTGCGTTTCCTAACGTCTGTGAGCGCTTCTGTGAGCTCCTCGTACTCAGCTCTGTAGCCTCTTGCGTCTTCCTCGGCTTTATCCTTGTCCAGGTTTGCTCTGACTTTGCGATTAATCTCGTCAATTTCAGTGATACTCTTTTCAAGCTCTGCAGTTGATTCGTCTACAAGGTTTTCAACGGACTTATTTGCAGTCACCAAATCCTGTATTGCATTAGCAAAACTTGGTTTCTGCTTCAGACAATTCCTTTTTCAACCTTTCAACATTCTTTGTAGCCTCTTCGTGCAATAGCTGTATGTTTGCAAGATTTTCAACGCTTTCGCTGATTTTCACCGTTCCTTGCAAGGATTTCTGCTGCTCTTTGATTAGTTCTGATGCGGAGACCAGGTCTTTTGGTGCTTCAGGATAATCATTCTTGTTCTTTGCAAAACTTCTCCTTTTGGTCTGCGATCTGGCCAGTGCATGCCTGCGGTTATAAGTGTCTCGCTCCTCCTTTTCGAGTAGTACAAAAGCTGCTCTCCTACTCCAATGATCTGCAGTAATGTGCTTGCTTTTTCTTTACTAGACTGCTGCATAAACTTTGCTTGAAGTTGAGTGCAAGCTCGTCTATAAAAGCTATCAGCAGGTTCTGTCCGGCTTTGTGCCATCGGGATCTATAACCTTTAAGTCTCGAGTTCTTGCCCATCACGTTCCGACGATAAGGCCATACTCTATGACGATATGCAAGTTCAATTGTGGAATCGCTGACCCTTCGCGCTAGTGCCTGGCTGGGCTTAAACTTAGTTGCCACCGAGGCCCATGCGATACTATCCAACACACTGGTCTTGCCTGTCCGTTGTTTGCCGATGATTGTGAGTCCGTTTGAGTAGGGCTCCATCTTCTGCCTTTACTCGCTTTTACGTTCTCAATTTCTAGCTTGTTGATTTTGATTGTCATTTTGTCTCACTTTTGATATAATTAAATTGTTGATTTTGATTGGCGCTCCCAGGGCGTCTTTCTCTCTCTTCTACTTTTCATATTTGCTAGTCCTATCTAAAGATTCTCTGGAGCATACTCTCTGCCATCGACTGTATTTCCGGAGATGTAGACACTCAGTGCATCCATATAGCTGCCATACTGCTGATAAAGTACTGCGATGATATCGCATCCAACGATCATGTTATAAACAGGGTCCACTCAGATTGGTTATCCCCAGTCTCGCCATTCTGTTTTGGGTGCCATTTTGGTTGAATTTGCATCAGCCTAGTGACTCTCCATCATCTCCGATTGCTCCTGGGTAAAGTTAGATTCTTCTTCTGCTACAATTGCCCTTGATTATGTTCGTGTCTGAGTCCATATTCCACTGCTATATCTCAATCATTTCGAGATATGAGTTTTCAATCACAACCATCTTAGGCATTTGTGCGGGTGAGTCTTGATAAACTTGAGGTGTATCAATCGCGGTTGCAATACCATTCAGAGCGATTACTGTACTTATAAAAGCGTGGGTGGTATTACTGATTTGATCTTTCATAGCGCTCTCCTTTCTAGCATCTTGTATGACTTGTTGATACTGTTTATGTCTAGTCCTGCCATGTCATATAAGACGTCTTTGTTTAAATAGTTGTCATGCTCGCAGTACATCTTGATTTCTCGCCTTGCCATTTCATCACGAGTCATCTTTACAATCTTTGATGCAGTTGACCTACACCCAAATAATAACATCGCTAGACGTAGTATGTTGGAGAGTGATACATCTCAAATGCTGTCTTTACATCTGGTCTCACATTTGGAAATCTCATATCTTCTCCTTTCTTGGCAACGCTACAATTTATATTTCGATGGTTTTCTGCCAAACATATAGCCTTACAAGTATGTTGATTTGCAACCAACTTCTGGCATATCTTTCCCATTTTTCTTGATGTTTTGTTATGTAATGTTTCATGCTCTCTCCTTTCTAATGCTGTGATATAATCTCTCGAAAGGAGGTGATTATATGAAGTTCTATTATTTTTAACGATTCAGATTGATGTTAAGGCAACTCACGAGTCCATGCAGAAGATTGTAAATATATGCCTAACCCATCTAACAGAACACTTATAGGCTATTGTTCTTCTTGCACTGAAGCTATCAGCGAAGCAAAATCGAAAATATCCAGGATTCAGTTTTGATGGATGTTTTCTGGTGCTGCCGTGAATGTCATCATGGTTTGAATCATTGGGCCAGCCGCTTGTGTCAGCCTTTTTAAATGTTGCATCGGTGTAAAACGCACACTTAACTCTTTTGATACTGCTTCGTCAAAGTACCTGCAAAAGTCAAAACCCTTTATCATGTGAGCAAGTATCTCGTTACATAAGCCTGCAACATGCATTTCTTTCCAATCTCGATTGTTCATCCCCTCCTCCTTTCTTGCTGGTGTGACTGTTGTTTTAATCTAATCTAATTTAATTAGATTCATTTTGGCAAATATATCGATTCGACACTTCTGTCAACGATTCTCGCAAAGTCATTTGCCATTTTTATTGTCATTTTTCAGGATGTTGCTCAAACTTCATACGTTTGTGGGTGATATCAATGCTTCTGCTACATCTTCTTGTCTTAACCCTGCGTACATTCTTGCCGCTCTATAGTTATTCTTTCCACTTTTCTCCTCCTATCCTGACAAAGATTTTGATTAACTATAGATTACTCTATTTAAATTAGAGTGTCAACCTTTTCAAATTGATTTTCTTTGATTTTTGTGTTGATTTTATTCTATTTTAACTATATAATTTTGCAATATAGAGGTGACCTACATGGGGTATTCCAGATAATATCAAAAGACTCCGTGCAACACACGGATTAACTCAATCAAATTAGGTAAAATTGCAGGTGTATCAGATAAAGCACTGGACATGGGAGAAAACGGCAGCTACTGAGCCAAGAATGGGAGCCATTCAAAAGTATAACCAGACCATTTAATATTAAAAATCCGACCCTAATCGCAGACCACCTCAACCGGACTCACCGAGGGCATAACAAACCTTATATACCCTGCTGCACGACCTGTTCCGATTCTCGGAAACCATCTGGTGCCGGTAATGGCGTATGGTGTGAGATAACTTTGAAGGATAGCTATATAGATAAATCCATCAAAAGCCGATATGTGTCTCCCAGTTAAAGGCGATTCAATGATTGACGCTAACATTTTCGACGGCGATATATTGCATTCATCAAGAAAACTTACGATTATCAAAATGGAAAACATATGCAGTTGTAATAAATGACGAAAATTCCGCCGTTCTTAGTCATTGGACAGTAATGGTTCTAGTATCCTCAATCCGTGCAACTCAGAGGGCAGACTCTTATGAACAGTGCTACCCACTGAAGATAACGTTACTATGGTCGTGAATGCGTTAGCGTTTACCCGCTGACGAAGTGATGTTTGCGTTCGTTTGCGTTTATATAGTTTGTTTATGTTTATTTATGTTTGTTTATTTGTTCGTTTGGGAAAATCTAAAAAGTGATTGACTTTTGTGACCCTGGGGGTATTATTATAATAACAGTCAATTGAAATTTGATTGCGCTAATACGCCCTGGTGGTAAGCCCCTCACTATACGAGGATTGCTGATACCTGGGCTTTTTGTTATTTGAGGAGGAACAATGAAATATAACAATTTCAACGAAAAAGGTAGCTATTTTTAGTTGATGGCGGTTTTACAGACGGAGGGCTCAAGTCAGTTTTGGGGCGACATCAAGCGAGCGAATTGAAGAGATGTTAGAAATTACTGTTATAGGCATTTAAGCGACAAGGAGCAAGGAAATCGTTTGAACTTTATCGTATATTTTTATTACGATTGTCCTCTATGAGCAGGACTATTTATCATCCTTTTCTTAAAAGATATTGATTTTCAGACACACTGATTTATTTGTTTGGATGAATGAATTTTTAACAGGATTAACTTTTCGCGGGAAAATTGCGTTGAGACTTGGGACGCTATCAGACACGCGAAGCAAAATATACGCTTGACGCAAAGTTCTTAATAAGCTATGCACAAAGATATTACAGTAGATGATCTTAAAGAATCTGATTTTAGATTAGATGTAAAAGCAAAAATGTCGATATGAAAATAGGTGTTGACATAGCTTTCCTGTATAAACAACAAGTTGACAAAATAATTTTGATATCTGGAGACAGTGATTTTGTTCCTGCAGCGAAAGCTCGCTCGAGGGTATTGATTTTGTTTTAGACCTATATGCGACAGCAATATAAAGCGATCTTCAAGAACACGTTGACGGTGTAATGAGCTGCTTTCTCCTCCCATAGATTAAGAGCAAATAATTACAACAGCACCTGCACAAGAGATACTAGTTGCTCTTTTTGGAAGTAACTACCGAGCAAACTGGTCGAAATCGACCACAGTTTAGGCTCGAGGTTGAACTCGTTCCATAATTAAGTTTTCACTCAAAGTGTTAATTATAAAATCTGTAATCAAGATTTTGCTCAAAAATATAAACAAAGCCCTCAGCCCGACCGAGGGCAATGCACTAGAGCTGTAATATACAACCGACTAGCACTCGAGTGTCAGCATTACAGCCCTCTGAATGTCAAATAGAGTATTTTGTGCCAAAAATCAAGGAGGTTGCCATGCCAATTTATAGAAACAGATGAAAGAAAAGACGGACTCACAAAATACCTTTGTGAGATAATTATACTCAAGATGGTCAGTATAAGACCATCACTCGCATTGCACATGGTAAAGAGTCTGCAGGTGACCTCTCATGCTCAATTCCACTAAAGAGGACTCATCAATCTAACATGTGCCGAGCTGATAGACCTATACCTAGAAAACGAAAAAGCATGAGATAAGAAAGCACGCTCGAAGAATGCACAGATATTAAACAGATATATAAGACTCTCTCAATATAAAAACTCAAAGGTAACCTCAAAACAGCTCGTCATGGAAGAACGACATCAGTTCGAGGATTTGTCCTTTACGATGAAGAATATCTATGGAGCATTCAGGGGCTTGCTGAACTGGGTCACAGTTGGGATATCTGGATAAAACCCTTTGATAAAGATGTAATTTTAGGGGATGCATATCAAAAGAAAAGAAGATCCTTTTTATACGTTTTGAGGAAATTTGTTAAGTTTATGCGAGAAAGTCAAGACCAATCTCAAGACAGAAACTACAACGACTACTATGTATTTTTCCTGCCCTGGCATACTTTACTGGAGCAAGAAAGGGCGAGATTCACGCCCTGAAGTGGACCGACTATCGCGATGGAAGATTACAATAAACAAAAAGTATTTCACAAAAGCTTGGAAATGGTGACAGGGAAACGCCGCAAGAACATCAATAGCAATCGCTTTGCTGTGGAAGTTTCAGCCATTAGAACATTCTTGATGAACATTTCAAACACTGCAAGCAATATAGCGGATTTAATGCAAGATATCACATATGTGGACTTCATCCTTTAGAGATACTAGTGTCGAAAGCAGTAAACAAAGGGCAGCAAAACGAGCAGGACACACCCACATCAGGATCCATGACTTTAGACATAGTCACGCCTCGCTATCATCCAATAACGACATTAACATATTAGAGATAAGCAGGCGTCTCGGCCATTCCGACATCGCAAGCAACACTAAACATTTGCAGCCACTTTTATCCAGCAGAGGAAAGCAAGCGACATCAATTTTAGATAAAATTCGTATATAATTCTATATATGAAAAACGAAACCGTTGAAATTTCAACGTTCCAAGCTGATGGTGGAGATGGCGAGAGTCGAACTCGCGTCCAACATTTCCACTCGATTTCTCCGAGCGCATCTGATGAATAAATTTTCGCCACGGCAGCCGCTCATCAGCAGACTACTACCACGCAGTTATCCCGTCTCCCTTACGGCTACGGACCTCACCGCAAAGTTTTCCTACATAGTCGATGCCGACATCAGGCTATAGGTGAACCTGAATTGGCACGCGGGCTGCTACTACGCAGCAAATGCGAGGTTTGTTGTTATTTTTAGCGTTTATATTTTAACGTCCGACTTTTTACGTGGATCCGGAACCGGCTCGCTTATCAGGCTTCTACACCGTCGAAACCTTTACATCCCCCATATCTATGAGACAAAAGCTTCGCCTTGCTATATATGATATACCCTGGCAAAAGCAGGATTAAACGAACTGGGCTGTCAATCCTACAACTATGTTATCTATCTTTGTTTCATTGCGCTCCATGACTACCGACGTATCGCGCTTTGCTGTAGCCTCTCTTGTCGTAGTTCTTCTTACCTCTGGCGAGGAGCTATCTCAAGCTTCGCCAGACCTGCCTCATTTATGTACATGGTCAGCGGAATCAAAGTTAGACCCTTTCAACTTGGTTGCACCGATCAACACGAATCTCCCTCTTATGCAGGAGGAGCTTTCGTGGTCTGAGCGGGTCTACGATGAAACGATTTCCTGCTCGTAGGGACTGATATTCCATTCCGTATATAATCACTTCTTCTTTTTCGATTCGCGCGTAGCTTTCTTTGATACTGACCTTGCCAAGACGGGCAGACTTTATCTCGGTACCTGTGAGGGTGAATTCCCTGCCTCAAAGGTCTCCTCTATGAAATAGTCGTGACGAGCCTTTTTGTTGTTAGCTATCAGCTTTCTTTGTGCCATTTTACTCTCTAATTCTTGTACGGATTGTGAATCGTGCCGAACTTTCCGAGCAGGAATACCCTGAATACGACCTTGCCTATAATATCATCGTAGGAAACAAGTCCTACGCTTTCGGATCTGCTATCTATGCTCACGACCTGTTATCACCCATGACAGGAAAAGGTGATCGGCCGGGTACTGCTAAGCTCCTTTATATCGCCATTTGTGAGCTATCCATCGTGAGCTGTCGTCGATTTCCTTGCCGTTTATATATACCTTGCCGTCGCGAATACTGATTACGTCGCCGGGCACCCCTATTACTCTCTTGATAAGCATCTTGTCTCACCCTCGGCGTCCTCGAGCTTAGATTTAAATGCGATCCATCGCCTCTCTGAGGTTGTCCTCCAAACAACTTATGATGACTACTGATGAACAGATAATCGTTTGTATGAAATTAGGCTGCATAGAGCTGCTTCTGATTGTCAACGCAGTGAAAGACTGCATAACAATAACTGCAATTACAGCATATGGCAACATCCTTACCCCATTCTCTAACGAGATGCACTGTGTCTTCTTTGGGGTTCTGCCTTCTGATTGCGTCTCTACGTCGTCTCGAAGGCATCTGCTCTGAGCTTACGACCTGTGAAGTGCTCTCCGGCTAGCCTGCGCGTATGTTTTTAGGTGCTTTTACTCTTTGGTTCGCCTAGTTAGTGCTCCGGAAAAGCGCATGACTGCTGCCTCAGTGCTTTCTCAACATCCTCACTTGTAACAGACTCACTGTCTGCTGATCTGTATCCTTCTGCGTTTTGTTTTGATGGTCCTCAGTCTGACGAGCTGCCCTCTTCTTGCGACTTCGCTCTTTGCCTTATCGATTGTCGGAGGCTCGTTCTTCAGGTATTCCTTGAGATCCGGCACTTCTGAGTATTAAATTTGTTATCGATTTTTGGATTCTTTTTCCATCTTTCTACCTAAAATAACCCTCTATATATTCTCTGAAATTCTTCAGGTAATTCTACAAGTCAGAAACCTTACCATTCATATATGACAAGGGCCCATCTTCCATCAAAATTTTAACTCATATGCGTGAAGTAACTGTGTGTTTTAATGAAAACTTGTGTGAAACAAATTGATTTACTTTCCTGTCGCCATACTATATCTCCGATGACAGGGATAGCCGGCCTTGACATATGAGCCTTATCTGATGTGTTCTTCCTATACAATCTGCACTTTACCAATGTGTAGCTGTTGCATGACTCACCAGTTCAACAAAAGGTTTCCATGCTGAGTGCCTTACACTGCCCATGTGAGCAGCCTGCTTCTCGGTCGCAATGGATGCGACATTCTTATCCCTATCCTTGACCATGAAGTCCCGTAAGTGAAGTTTTTCCAAGTTTTCCCTTGACTATTGTCATATAAAACTTCTCAATGCTGCCTCTATCCCTGATGTATTTATTCAATTCTCTTAGGGACTGTGCATTCTTACCGAATAGCACAATGCCTGTTGTGTTTCTGTCGAGACGGTTAACAGGGCCGGTGTAAATGGTTCTCCAAAACGCGGATTGTAATCGCCCTTTCTATCAAATAGTCTACGACCTGGTTAGCAAGATGGTTCTTCTTCTCAAAACTATCTCCATGGGTGAGAAGTCCAAAGAGCTTGCTTACCGCAATAATATGCTCATCCTCATAGACTATCGAAAACTGTCGCTTTGCTCTGCCTCTAGGCTTCTTCTTGGATAGAGAAGCGAGTTCTTCTTCCGATATGTAAAATGATACCTCGTCTCCGACTTGCAAAATGTAGTCTTCCTTACATCTTTTGCCGTTAACTTTGATATCCTTTTCGTATCGATTTTTATATATGCGAGAAAGCGTGCATTATTCAAAATATTTCCGTGAAAACGATCCAATCTTTGACTGGATTCATTATCATTAATTCCTATTATCTTCTACGAAATAATTATATACCATACCAAAACCTTGTGCAAAATGTATTTGTGTAAAACTGTGAAATATGATAAATTATAAGTAACTCTAAGAATTTTAGAGGCTAGAGCATTTTGAAAGATTAAAGATTTTTCTATAATTTCAATGATATTGTCATCGTCTATGCATTCTAGCTATTGCGGCTTTTTGATTCTATGGCGCGTCGATATAATAATGCGTTATCCAAGACTGTTGCTGCCCAGACAGTTCAGACCAGCCAAAAGACAGATGACAACAAAAACTAATAGCACATCTAAGTCTAAGGATAAGAAGGACGTACAATCCAACAAAGATAAGAAGAACAATGAAAATAAAGATTCGAAAAAGAGCACCGTTGAAGACGGAACTATTTGAAGGACGGAGTTCTTAAGAACAATATGTCAGTTAAGGTTCCATCAGGATCAGCCACGCATGCAGTTGCCGGACTGGTAGAGGCAGGACTTTTTCCGCGTCATACGATGACTTTTGCAGCTTTGTCAGGCAGCTGGGTCTGGACCCTGCTTCAATTATGCCGAACCTATAAATTCGATGCGGCAGGTGCTCGATCTGACATCATACAAGCAGTGTTATCTAAAATAGCCTCAGTTTTAGGCTCCAAGTCTCCGCGTCGCCATCGGCACGCGGTTGACCTAAGGAGGATTAAAATGCACTGCAACAACAAAGAGATGTTTTAAAAAGCATTAGTGAACGACTATGCAGTTGGTGCATTTAACGTCAACAGCATGGAGATTATTCAGGGTATCGTGGATGCGGCAAGCATAGGAGTGCACCTTTGATTCTTCAGGTTTTCTGCCGGTGCTCGTAATACGCAAAACCTGCATACCTGCTAAAAGCTTGTCAGAGCTGCTATCGAACACCGGTCTTGATATCGCGTTGCACCTCGACCACGGAGAGGTTGCGATATATGTAAAAAATGCATTGACGACGGCTTCACCTCCGTTATGATTGACGGTTCCAAGCACCCATTTGAAGAGAATATTGCTTTGACAAAGCAGGTTGTGTGAATATGCACGCTCACGGCGTTGTGGTAGAAGCCGAGCTCGGAAAAGCTGGCCGGTGTTGAGATAACATCAGGGTTGATGCGCGCTCCGCTACATTTACCGATCCTGACGAAGCAGTTGAGTTCGTAAAACGCACGGTGTTGACTCACTTGCAATTGCAATAGGAACAAGCCATGGTGCATACAAATTCAAAAGGTGAGCCTTTACCTTAGACTAAAAGACTCAAAGAAGATACATAGCCTTCTTCCGGATACTCCACTAGTTCACCCGGGCTTCATCAGTTTTGAAGGAGTTCGTTGTTGACCGATGCAACAAATTCGGCGGACAAATTTCCGGGTGCTCAGGGCGTTCCCGAAGAGAGTGATCAGAGAGTCCACAAGTATGGAATCTGTAAGGTTAACATCGATACGGATTTGAGACTTGCTAAACAGCTGAGATTCGTCGTATTTTGATAGAGAATCCTTTTCGAGTTCGACCCGCGCCAAGTATCTCGGGACCGGGTCGTGATGCGATTACAAAGATGGTTCAGCACAAGATTAAGAATGTACTGAACGCAAGTAACCAGAGATAGTAGGTAGAAAAGATATGGATCAAAAGAAAGTCCCAATCCTGGAGTTGGATGGAACCTGCTTATCAATCGTAATGTACGTTTCATATATTTTTCGTAATCATGAGAATTTAGAGCGGAAAATAAGAGTGGATTTGCGCAACCTTTAGCTGCAACCTTCAATTGCATCGTTTGGGTTTGCTTATGGATTTTTCAAGGAAAAGAGAGATTATCCTATCATGGTTGCAAACGCTCCGGGGATTGTATTCGGACTCGTCGCAGTTTTAACATCCTATTTTCTAGTATATAGCCTAAACATAAGATACTTCATTTACGATAGGGTCTTTGACCAAGTTTCGGTCAAAGGGTATTTCGATATCTTATAGCACTTATCAACTAGTCTTAGTTTTTCTAGATGAAGCTCCTTTATCAAGTTCTGCTTCATGTCATGGAGCTTCTATGAAAGGTCTACATAGTAGGTCTGTGGATTGTCAAATCTCAGCATCTCATCCCAAAAGGCTGTCAATCTGATTCTTGAGTATGCCTGATTTCCTCTATTTCACGCGGCTTGCACGTTCTTACCCCTTATCAAGCTGAACGCGAAGGTTTTTAGCTCAAAGTTATATAACTTCTTACGCTTCCAAAACCGCTCGGATCAAGATTTCTATCCATCAACTTCCTCTATAGTCTCGCCATCGACAGTCATAACATCTGCGAGCACCTTGCCGCTCGTCTTATCAGTCAGGCGGTAAAAGTGTCTTAAATCCGGATTTGTAATCTTTTCAACGTTCTCAGACACCTTGATCTTAGGTATTGTTACACCGTCTTTTTCTAAAAGCAACGAGCTTGTAAACACCACCGAACACGGCTTCTGACTTGGCTGTTATCAGCCTTTCACAACTCCGAATGCATCTATCTGCGCGCCTTCCAGAATGACGTCTCTGATGATGAACTCATCCAGAGAGTTGCTGACAGTAATCTGACAATCTATAAAGCCCGGCATCATCGAGCATCTTACGCGCCTTCTTTTGTCAGATGGGTCATATCACCGCTATCAATTCTGATGCCCATCTTTGCAGGGTTTCATCTCCCTTATGAATACCTTTATTGCGTTTGGAACACTGACTTCAAAAGCATTATAGTGTCCACGAGCAGAACACAGATTTTCCGGGTAAATCTCAGCATATTTCTTCATGCGTCATACCTCTGATGGGAACATCTGAACCCAGCTGTGAGCCATGGTTCGAGGGCCTTAATCCCATAATCTCTGTCCGCTATCGTGCAGGCTGTTCCTGCACATCCGCCTATATAGGATGCTCTTGCACCGTATACCGCTGCCGAAGGACCATGAGCTCTTCTTGTACCAAACTCAGAACCAGTCTCTGCGCCGCCCTGACAATTCTGGCGCCTTTGTTGCAGCTCAGGCTCTGATGGTTTTATAATCAGCAGAATCATCGTCTCGACGAACTGCTGCATAACCGGGCCTCTTACCGTCAAAATCGGCTCATGTGGAAATATCGGCGTTCCTCCGGAACCGCCCACATCGCAGCTGAACTTGAAGTTGCGAAGATAATCCAGTCTCTTCAGATATGGTCATTCGGAGTTGGTGCGAAGGCTGATAACAGCCAAGTCAGAGGTGGTGTTCTGGCGTTGCTTTAGAAAAAGACGGTGTAACAATACCTAGGAATCAAGGTGTCTGAGAACGTTGAAAGATTACAAATCAGGGTTAGACGCTTTACCGCCTGACTGATAAGACGGCGGCGAGGAATACTCTGTCAATAACCTTGATAATCGATCAGGCTGTTTGGCGCTGTCGTGCTGTTTGAAACTAAAGCTGTGAAGACAGAGGCGTGCTGCTCCCTCGCGATGTTTCTGAATGAGACTCACGGTTGTGACCTGATTCGCGGGTGGCTCATGACGAGGCAGGCTGGGCTGGTTGACGCAAGGCCGCTGGCTGCCGGGGCGCTGGTCGAGGCCATTCTGTGTGGGTATCTTGTGGCTTACAGCTGAAGGCAGATGGTAAGGCTGGGCAATCGGCCTCCCAGGGCGTTGACTCATGAGATGATGCTCTTTCATGACGCCAAGCAAACAGGCGATAAATTGAAGGTTGCGGCAAAAAATCCCTTCTTCCGTCCATGATGGCGCGACGACCCGACGATAACGGTTCATCAACGGATACGTTTCGTCATGTTGCCTGTCTGGTGCCGTTGTTCGCCTCTTGCATCGCGACTGTTCGCGCGAGTCGGGCCTCGCTCAAGCCGACAGTCTCGCTTTCGGCAATCAATCATTCCGCGCGGACTCTGATCATCTTCGTGGCTGGCCAATATCCGCCGGTATCGTCGCCTCAAGCTGATATTAACAGTGGAAGCTGTCCGGAAAGCGTTTATCTTCTTTAATCTTTCGTAGTCAGGTAAAACTTTCTGCTGTGTCACCGTAACTTCGATATTCTGACCAGTGGTGGCTCAACTATAGATGGACCCGACAATGTGAGCTGATGTTGTCTCACTCGATGCGACGTAACGACGCAACGTCAGCTGACTTCTTCGAAGTGGTGCTGGTCGTCGTCATGGCGGAGGTGAAACGTTGTGCGACTGCCGCGCAAAGTATACTCCGTGAAGTAACGCTGGCTGGCAGGCTGTGCGGGACTGCGCCTGAGGGAATCAGTGCGTGCCCGGCACCGTGTTAAAATGGTTCATAATGCTGGCTGGTGACCCGCCAGTTCGCTAACCGCGTGCCGATGGCGGCTGCGGCGAGTGGGCTGGGCTGTTTAATGGCACTGCCTGATGGTTCGGCGGTCGAACTGCTGCTTCTGAATGTCGTGTGACGGTCGGCAACCTGTATCTGATGATTGTTGTTGTAGAACTCCGTCTTCAAACTGGTCCGTCGGCGCAGTGCTATCCTTATTTTCGTGTTCTTCTTAACGGTAATTGTCGTCATATCGCCAGATTTCGTGTGCTTGTGTTGTTGTCATCTTTGTCTGGTGGTCGTCTTTGAATAACGGTGTCGACGTGGCGCAACTCGGCGATATAACGACGTTATGTGATGAGAATATGAAAAAATCTTGTCGCGCAAATGCCAGGACCACCGGGCCATGACTCGCGATTTTAATGACCCCATGGGCGGTATGTTCGTGTTAATGATCCGATCAGGTGGATCGTTCACGAATGTTGATAATGCGCTACATGCGGGCGGAGATGTGAAGGGCGATCGGGGCGGTATCGTTACCTGTCCGGAAAAACTCTATCGAAAACAAGTGATGGCGCGACGGTTCGATAGTCTGAATGATGTGGGCAAACATGCTGTGGAAGCAATTTGTGGGCTTCTTGGAGAAAGGGCGTTGTTGCGTTTGAAGAAATGCGCACACCGGCCCGCCAACCTGGCTGAGCGGTGTGTGGTCGGCGAAATGCGGTCAGAAAAATCGAGATAAACGGCGACAGTTTGCTGTGACAATGGTTGAGGAAAAACAGGCTTCGCCTGGCTGAAGCCGTGACCGGAAGCTGGCTGCTCGGCTCGGAAAACTGCTACCGGTGAGTAATGGCCACGACAATGAGTACAGATGAAAAGCTACGCAGACGAAAACTTCGCTGTAATCCGGGCCGCTATAATCGAATATTAGCTGGCGACGAAGCGCAAATCAATTCGTTTCGAAGTTTTCGTGCTACAGTTACTCGCATATGGATGGTACGATGAATGAACTCTGTCTGTGATATTGGGTTGTTTGTGGTACCGAGAGAAATATAGGTATTGTGAAAGATGGAAAAGTGCTCGGGAAATGCCGGATCGAGGCTACCTGAAAACGACGCCCGCAACTCGACGAAAACGAGGTCTGGCGCGAGGGAGCAGCTCTCGGGCGAGGCCGGCAAAAACAAGCACTGAAAGACCACGAATAAGCAGACGGTGGTCTGTTTTGGCGAGATGTTAATGGCAGCAAATGGCACTAAACTATCGCGCAGGCAAGCCGGAGGCCTGCAGGTCATGCTTTCAGGGGAGGCAGGCTGGTGTTGCAATCGGTGAACGAACGGCTCGGCTGCGTGCAGAAACGAATATGTTGCCGCTGTTATGCAGTTCGTCAGCCGTTAATGACGCTATTCTGCCTGGGCGCGGTCGTGCGTCGATAACGGTCATCGAGACGTTTGAGGACAACCTCGAGGGCGATGGTCGTGTTCGTCTGGCTCCGGTTTGCCAGTTTCAGATGCTGTCGGGAGTGAGGGTAACCCGACGCGGTGCTGATCGTGTTCACGACGCCTGGGCGACGAGAAATGGGCGTTGTACGCGATGGTTAACTGCAGGCTGACGATATGGAACGCTGCTGCGTAGTTATTGAGGCAATAACGGATCGAAACGTAGGACTCGTTTCCTGTGATGATATGAACGAGGTCGTCAGGCTGTTCCGAAGTTCGGCACGGTCTGATGAAGGCCGGTGTGTGGCGCAAGCTGATGTGGCGCGGCTCGTGCGACTGGAGGAGACCTTCGGGGCGAGGTCTCACAGGCCACCGGGCGTCTGCCAGATCGGCTGGCGCGTCGAGAGTGATATGCAGATGAATAATCGTCTGATCGTTTCGTCGTTCCATCGGACTGCAATCCTCACAGAGGAGATGCTGACGGTCGACAAACAGACCAACGTTCATGACCATCTACGGTCTGACTGGTTCTTGCCAGACGATGAAGGCGCAAAGCGACCGTCGAAAGGCCTGTGGTAGACAGATCGCGCCAGACAGGATTATTGATCTATGGCTGAGCGGCGCTGTCTCGCGAATATGGGGTCGCAAGGACGACGAATAGCCGACGGTTCAGATCCGCAAGCTCGGACGATAAACGCTAAGCGTAACGGCAAACTGCGTTACTGTGGTCGGCCGTATTCCGTGCCAAACCTGATGGCGGCATCATATGTGAAAACTTTGATCGAGGTAACGAGACCAGCTACGATGCGATGAGCGACTGCTGCATGTGGCCCATTCATCGGATACATTTCGGAAGAAATCGGTGAAGCACTCGGACGGTCGGCTCTCATCCTGGCTGGCGGTGTTCGGCCATACGGGTATGCGGGCCCTCAAATTGTCGCTGCTGCTGAACTAAAAGGCTATCGTGTTGGTGTTGACGCGACCAGTGTTGAACCTGCTTATCTGTGTGTCGTGTTGACCAATGGCGAACACTGTTCTCGTCATGGATCCTGAACTCCTGCTCATTTTGCTTTGCAT